>Ga0080064_1001514_pt1 | contig 46263 bp, 59 predicted proteins | sample Subgrocontami54m_FD_69260 | JGI IMG/M metagenome (GOLD analysis project Ga0080064, IMG submission 69260) | Subsurface groundwater microbial communities from S. Glens Falls, New York, USA - GMW46 contaminated, 5.4 m (SPADES assembly) (version 2) ...
GCTTGGCGATCTTCACGAGCTCCTGAAGACGCTCGGAGATGAGGTCGGGAAAGGTGACGCGCATCCCCGAGCAATATGCCGCAGTGCTAACACCGAGATTGGAAGCTGCGATGCCGCGCTCGATGTCTTTGACCAACGCGGCATCCCACGGCTGGATGCGCAGCGTCCGCGCATCCTCCACCGATACATTGGCGACTTGCTTGAGCGGCATGATCGAGCCATAGGCCGAGACCGATACGCCGTCGAGGATCGCGGGCGACGCGCGGCCGGTGCGCAGCCCCGCATATTCGCGTGCGAGCCACTCGCGCGCCCCGGTCGTTTTTTGGTCGAATGGTTTAAAATCGAAGTTCATATTATTTTTTGTAGACGGCACGTTCCAGTTTTGCTAAGCGGGCAAGAATCGAATCGGAAACCACGCGTCCACCATCCGATGTCGTCGGTCCAAAAACTGCCGCCTCTAAGTTTGTAAGCCGCGTTTCGATGCGATCAAGGATACGCCGAGTTTCCTCAAACCCATTTCTCGTTTCCGATTCGAGAGAAGCAAAACGTTCTTCGATTTGTTCAAAACGGCTATCGATCTTTTCAAAACGGCTATCCACATCTTCACGAAAATCAACGATCATGCCTGCGAGTCCTTCGATTGTCGTGACTTTGATCTTTTTTGCCTTTGTCATGTTGCCAGTATATCAAATCAGAAGCGCCACCTGCTCCAGTAAGGGTTTAACCAGTGCCCCCCTATCACCGATGTACTTGCGCGCACGATACAGGGCGGGAAGGGACGCAGGACGGTGTGCAAGCGCGTGCTCGACCGACGCGAGGAACACCATGATGGCGCCAAGATCCCTTTTTTCGTCATCTCCTTTTTCCAAAAGCGGCTTAAGCATATCGAGGCGCTTGGCCGGCATCGCTTTCAGAAATGCCTGCGCATCTACCACATCAAGGACCGTCCTTGATTTCGGAAGAAAGAGCATTTGTGCGCGGGAGCGCAATGTCGGCAGCAGCTGCATCGGCGAAGGGACGATGAATACGAAGAGCGCATTCCCAGCAGGCTCTTCGATCGTTTTCAACAGCGCGTTCTGTGCCTCGTGCGTGAGCGCATCGGCCGCGATGATAAAGATGCGACTTCCCGGACCAAGCGCGCGCATCGCAGCGCGCTCCGAGAGTTCGCGCGCCTCATCGATACCAAACGTGCGATAGGCGCGCGTATACAGATCTGGGTCGCCCGCTGCCGCCATCCCCTGCTCGCGCAATAATTCCAACAGCTGTGGAATATCGGCCTCACCGCCGGCAACCACATGCACATTACCCACAAATTCCATGATGACAGTGTACCAGAGCGGTGTATACTGGCGCGCATGAAAGACATGCTTTCGACAAGCAAAATGGCTTTTAAGATGACCCGTTGGATCGGCTCGACCAATTCGCTCATCGTTCACACCATCCTTTTCGTTTTGAGTTTCGTAGCCACCCTCACTGGCTTCGTCAACTGGGACAAAATGCTCTTGATCGTCACCACTCTCGTCTCGCTCGAGGCAATTTACTTGGCGATCTTCATCCAGATGAGCGTCAATCTTGCGACCGCTTCGATCGAGGAGGTCGAGCAAGACATCGATGAAATTCAAGAGGACGTGGGAGAAATTCAGGAAGACATCGATGAACTGCAGGAGGATGTGGAAGAGATCGCCGAAGAAGACCAGGCGGAGGATGTCGCGGAAGCCGAACAGCAAAAAACACTCACGGAGATCCAAGCGGACCTGCGCAAACTGATGAAGGATATCGATAAGCTGCAGCAGCCGAAGGTATAAAAATGAATCACCCGGCAGAATCCGTCGGCATTGTGGCCGGGTGACTCTGTCGGGTGCTATGTGACGTTACTCACCGTGGTTCCGCAGCGCCGCCTGCCAGGAAATCCACGCCATGGCCAGCGCGAGAAGCGCCAACACATAGACTAGGCTTCCGCTGTTGACGAAGCCTTCCTGCATGAAGCGCTGCGAGACGACACGAGTGTGGACGTAGAATGGGGCGCCGTACGCGAACAGGAAAGCGAGCCAGGCGCATAAAAGGCGCGTGTACCGCCAACGCTCTTCGTTGAGGCGCGTGTACCGGTCGCGGTGCAGGTCGATGATGGCGAGCTGGACCACGGTGAATAGCAGGTACACCGATCCGAACAGGATGCCGAATACCATGTAGGTCTGGTACAGACGCAGCGCGACGATTTCCAAGGCATGTTCGGGCCCCAAAGCGATGGAGAACGCGAAAACGCCGACGGCGATGATCAGCGCTACGATGTAGCAAGTCGGGATTACACGATTCAGAAATTCCATCTTCCTCTCCATAGCGGCTCATGCCGCGGTTGCGAGAATGCGGTCGAATTTGACCTGTTTTCGACTATATCATTAAAACAACTTTTGTCAACGCTTCGAAATGATGGCTTTTTTGTAGGTGCTGAGGTGCTTGAGCGCTTCGCCGGTGCCCATCGCTACGCAGTATGGCGCGTCTTTGGCGACGCGCGCTTTCACGCCCGTGCGGCGGAAGATGAGCTCGGGCAAGTGCCGCAGCTGCGATGAACCGCCCGTCATGATGATGCCATTGTCGATGATGTCGGCTGCCAATTCTGGTGGCGTCTCTTGTAAGACGTCCTTGATAGCGGCTACCATTGTGCGCAGCTCTTTACCTACCGCGCGCACTACCTCGTTGGTACCCAGATCGATGGAGCGCGGAAGCCCCGTGAGATGATCGCGGCCTTTGACCTGCATCGTGATCTCCTGATCCACCGGCACCGCCGAGCCGATCTTGATCTTGACCTCCTCGGCCATCTTGTCGCCGATGCCGAGATTAAATGTCTTCTTGATGTAATCGGCGATCGCGTGATCCATCGCATTGCCGGCGCATTTCACCGAGGTCGAAGCGACGATGCCGCCGAGCGAAATGACCGCCACGTCGGTCGTGCCACCGCCGATGTCGACGATCATGTGTCCGCGCGCCTCGTGGATGGGGATGCCCGCGCCGATCGCGGCGAGGATAGGCTCCTTGACTACGTACGCTTCGCGCGCGCCGGCCTTCGTCGCCGCTTCCACGACCGCGCGGCGCTCGGTGGAGGTGACACCCGCTGGCACGCTGATCATCACCTCAGGGCGGAATAAGTTCCATTTGCCGAGCGCTTTCCTTATGTAGTAGCGGAGCATCGCTTCGGTCACCCGATAATCAGCGATGACGCCGTCTTTCATCGGCCGGTACGCGATGATCTCTTCGGGCGTGCGCCCGATCATGTTCTTGGCATCATTGCCGATCGCGAGGATCTTGTTGTCGCGCGACACCGCGACCACGGAAGGCTCATTGAGCACAATCCCCTTGCCAGGCACATACACCAGGACGGTCGTTGTCCCAAGATCGATACCGAGTTTGGGAGAAAAAGCGAATGACATAAGAGTTTGGGCATTGTAGCCCAAATAGGTGTCAGGTTCTAGGTGACAGGGTTCAGGGATGCGTATTGTGCATTTCCTATTCCCTAAAACCTATAACCTGAAACCTATTCCGCGTGTTTCTTCGGGTTTAACAACCACCAGAATTTCTTGGAAAAATGCTTCGAGTCGTCGCAGACTTTTTTGAGATAATAGAGATCTTTGGTCGGTATCTTGACGAGCATCGCGCCAAGGCGCGCCATGGTGATCGCCGGGTACCCGTCCACCGCGCGATCGCGATTGAGACGCTGCCGGAAATATTCCATGAGTTCACCACGCTCTGTCGCGCTCTTTTTGTCTGCCGATCTTTTAAGATGTACGCCGATGTGCTTCACTGCGAGATTGTACTATACTACACCCACCATGCAGCTATAAGCATGGCATACGCGAGATGCTGCTGCGAACCGACCCGGGTATCGGTCTGTAAGCGCTCTCAAACTTCTGGGTGCCTCGGATCACGCACATCCGGTCATCCCTGGCTCGACGGTTGGCTGCACAACCTTCGAGCCACCTTTTTATCTTACTTTCTAAGTTCAGTATCTAAAGGTATAGTTTTTCCATGCGTTCGATCCTGCCCGCCGATGAGAACCCCGCGCTGCGGGATATTTCACGTGCACTGTCCGCTGCCGAGATCATAAGTCCGAAGATCAAGAAATTCATCTCTGAGATGAAAAAATTGTTGGCCGCAGAAAAATACGGCGTCGCGCTCGCGGCAGTGCAGGTGGGAGAACCTGTCCGCCTTTTCATCGTTTCGGGCCGGGCACTCTCACGAGGAGGTCGCAACGCTGCCGACGAGCCAGATAAAAAAGATGAAGCCGCGATCCCTCTGCCCGATAGCGTGTTCATCAATCCAGCGCTCACCAAACTCTCGCGCAAAAAGATCGACAAGCACGAAGGGTGTCTTTCGATCCGCGGCAAGTGGGGCGAAGTGCCGCGCGCCGAGAAAGCCACGCTCACGTTTATCGACGAACATGGTAAGACGCAGACGCGAGGCGCTTCGGGATTTCTCGCGCACATTTTCCAGCATGAGATGGATCATTTGGAAGGCGTCTTGTATACCGACAAAGCGACCGCTGTGTATGATGAACAACCCGAGCAAAAGTAAGATTCGATTTGCCCTCTTCGGCACGTCTCACATTGCAGTGTACGTTCTCGACGCGCTTCTTTCGGCGGATCTTGTCCCCGCGCTTGTGGTGACAGTGCCGAACAAGCCCAAAGGCCGGGGCCTCGAAGAGAGGCCGACTGCCGTCGAGTCATGGGCACGAGCACATGGTATTGAGGTCGCACACGATTGGAAGGCGTTCGAAGCGAGTGAGTGGGATGTCGCAGTCGTGGTGGATTACGGCAAGATGCTATCAAGGACCGTCCTTGATGTGCCGAAAAAAGGATTCCTCAACGTACACCCGAGTCTCTTGCCGCGCTTGCGCGGCCCCTCGCCCATGCGCTCGGCCATACTGCATGATGAGCGCGAGACGGGCGTCACCGTCATGCTCGTGGACGAGGAAATGGATCACGGGCCCGTCGTGGCGCAAAAAAAAGTCCTCATACCCGATTGGCCTCGCAAAAATTCGGAGCTAGAAAAGCTGCTCGTGCCCGAAGGAGGTCGCCTCCTTGCGCAGATATTGCCTGAATACGTTTTTGGCAATATCGAACCGCGAGAACAGAATCACGACCTCGCGACCTACAGCGAAAAGTTCAGTAAAAATGACGGTCTGCTAGATCTGAAAGCAGACCCTTACCAGAACCTACTCAAAATAAAAGCATTCGAAGGATGGCCGGGCACGTTCGCGTTCTTTGAACGAGCCGACAAACGGATCCGCGTGCAGATCCTTGAAGCCCACCTTGATACAAGAGGTGCCCTCGTCATCGATACGGTTAAGCCAGATGGCAAAAAAGAAATGTCTTACGAAGATTTTTTGCGCTCAGGCGCAAGACCATTATAAATTCAGGGTCGCCTTCCGACGACCCCGATACTCCGGTTCCCCCGTCAATCGCGGTAGACTTGGAAACGAGTCGCTCGCAAGCCTGGCACCCCGTACCGATCCATGCGCGCAGCCCATGCCTGGAACTCCTCGCTCGACACGCCGCATTGCGCCTCGAGTTCGTCCAGCGTCATCTTGCCGCTGCGCACCGCCATGACCGCACGCGCTTTATCCTGCACGTTCCATCGCCCGCTAGGTCGGACGAAAGCGATCGGCTCGGCGATGCTCAGTGAGATTTCGCCCGGATCGGGACGACGATAACCCTTTCCTCTGACAGTCACGATGCAGCCCGGCCCCAGCATTTGTCGCAAAGAGTTTACTCCCCTCCATATGGTCTGGCGCCCTATTCGAAACCTTGATGCCAGCTCCGTTGCCGGAACTATGCTTTTCGAAGTATAAATCGCTGCAAGCAAGTCGAACTCAGCTGGGGTCAGCGGATACTGACCACCGTTGACAAATAGCGACTTATTTGTCAGGTCGATGCGGACGCTGCTCGGTTCTTCGGCGACGCTGGTCATTCGCCTGTCTCCGTTTCAAAGCTACAACTCGCGAAAGTATAGTGCCTCTCTCGAAAGCACGCTAGAGCAGGATAAACGGCTAAAACGCCGAAGCGCCGTTGGGTGTGCCCAGACCTGTCGGACCGTCGTACCCCGCGAGCGCGGTGCACAAGTAGGAGCTGCCGCATGTTGTTCCGTTGGATCCGGAAACCACATCGTGCATATTTGCGCCCGTAGCGAGTGCGTATGGGAGCGCATTGGCGCTGCCCGACGTATTTCCTGAGAGGGCGTAGACCCCGGCGATCAAGGGCGCGGAAAGTGAAGTGCCGCCGACTTGCCACCATCCCACTTTGCCGGCGTACCGGACGCTGTCATAGACTGCCGCGCCCGTATTGGGATCTGCGACCGCCGACACATCGGCTACAGTCCTTTTGGCACAGAGCGGGTCGCTCTGCCACGCGGGTTTGCCCTCGAACGAACTGCATCCGCTGCCCGATCCGCTCCATGCAAGTTCTTGAGCATAGGTACCGTCGGCATTCAGAAAGAGGCTCGTACCGCCGACCGCAGTGACATACGGTGACGCGGCTGGATATTGCACTCCATAGCCGCCGTCGCCGGATGAAACCGTAAATGCTACACCGGGGTGATTGAAGTGGCTGTCATAGGTGGACTCAGTAGAAAATTCTGCGGAGCCGTATGAATTGGAAACGACCGTTGCGCCGAGAGCGACTGCTCTATCCACCGCCGCCATGAGATCGGTGTAATTCGAAGAATTCGCCTCCACGAGAAGTATGCTGCAATTCTGGCAGATCGCGTGAGCAACTTCGACGTCGAGCGATATTTCTAGGGCCCAACTCGGGTTGGTGCGCGGAAACTTCGCTGTACCCCCCAACTGATTTACTTTCTTGAAACATGGTTGAGCAGAAGTAGCTATCGGCCCTGTGCATGCGGGCAATTGTGGGATACCGAAGTGTGTACTGTACGTATTCAGATCACTTTGGATATTGGGATGATCATAGGCATCGACGATAGCAATAATCGTACCTGCCGTCGGAGCTTGACCGGTCAAATTGTACGCTTTCAAGAATTGAGCAGGACCGTAGCCCGAGATCGCGCGTGCAGCAGCGACCGGTCGGCCCGCGTCATCGGTAATGACACGGGCATTGCAGTGAGCTTCACCGTCGGACGCATCAGTGCACACCATTTTGTGAGCGCGGAAAAGAAGGCCGAAGCGATCTTTAAGACCCAGCTGTTTGTACAGCGCCCCATCCCGCGCACTGACTGAGTCCCCTGCGGGCGAAACGTCGGCATTGACGACTGCATAACCCGCCACGAGGATGCTCAAACCGATGAACAAAGGAAGATACCGCGAGTACGATACTGCTGCGCGCATACGTGCCCGCATAGTAGAGGAAAAAAGCGTTCAATGCAAGTCTCCGTTCGAAAAGATGTGGAAAACCAGCCCGCGAACGGCACTATATATTCTACTCAAGCCGGAGCAAGCGTTTGGCAAAAGCCCCGCTGGAGCGCAGGAAGCGCGTGTGCACGCGCTTTTCGTTGCGTATCTGGCGCTCAAGCTCGGCCTTCGCGTCGTCGATGGCACCGTTGATGCTTTCGGAGCGGTTGGTGGCGCGCAGCGAGGGCTGTCCGGGTCGGAGCACTTGTATCTCGACGTACCAAATATTCTCCCCATGGCGGGGTCGCCCAGCGTCACGGCCGAGCTCGACTTCGCAGCGTGCCAGCTCGGCATCGCCTGCGAGCAATTTCTCTACATGCGTAAGGCGGTCACTCAGATATTCAGTCGTCGCGAGCGGCATGTCGAATCCGTCTGCTTTTATCCGTGTTTCCATACTCCGCAATGTAGCACATCACTGTCGCTGATATCTGCCCACATACTGCGCCTGTGCGAGAACATGCCCTTCCATCGCTTTTTCAACATCGGCAGCGGATGCTCCGGCGGAAAGCGGCAACGTCTGGTCGAGCGCGTATAGTTTGAACAGGTACCGATGTTCGCGCGGCTCATACTGCGTGGGCGGACACGGGCCGGTATATGCATTAGCTCCCGCTCCGTTGGCACCCGCTGTGCCTACGGAACCGCCTTCTGCGATCCGGATGTCTCCGCCAACTGGCGGAGCTGGTATGTTGAACAATACCCAGTGCACGAATTCGCTGATGCCGCGCTGCTGTTTGAAGACATCAGGAATATCTGGATCATCCGTGATAAGCGCGAGCGATACGGTGCCCTCCGGCACGCCAGAAATTTCTATCGCCGGGCTCGCCTGTCCGCCATCTGGCGGAGCATCGCACGTATATTTCGGAGGGATCTTGTCGCCATCGGCGAACGCGGGGATGTTGAGCGAAAGGGTATTTGTTGGCATGGTGGCGCGTTGATTATCTTGTATCCACGTGGAGTTGAGATGAATGATCGCTGTGATCACGACAAGGATTGCGCCCACTGCGAGCAGCCACCACCTCCGCATGTTGAGAATTGTACCACCCTCGACTATACTGACGTGCGTACATTCCGCGGTAGCTCAGTCGGTAGAGCGCCTCGCTGTTAACGAGGATGTCCCAGGTTCGAGCCCTGGCCGCGGAGCCAGTGATTTTGCCTCTTAACAAAGATATTCTTTTTTGGATGGCATTTGGACGTTCGTTCTGGTGCAATGCTGGGTATATAATGCGGGCATTACTCGCTATTTACTAACTATGGAGAAGAATATTCTCTCAGTCGCGTTCTGGGTCTTATTCTTGGGAGGTTTGTTTGGTGTTATTGTGGGCATGTATTCTTACTTCACTGCTGGCGCGCCAGCAGAGTACGGAATCATGGGAATTGGCGGCGGTGCGTTCCTCGTGTGGTCCGCTGTCGTCGCACTGATTAAAAGCAAACTTTAATAATCATATGTCTTGCAAAAAATGTGGGGGAGCAAGTGAAGGTTTCAAATGTGACGTTTGCGGAGAGGAGTCTTCAGTTCACGTTGAGACACACCGCTGCGGAGGCAGTCATTGTGTAGCGAAGTGTGCGGCGTGCAATGAAGCCGAGACGAAGTGCACGTGCTCGCAAACTGATTGAAGAAGTGTGACTGAAGTTCGAATCATATAGATAGCAATACTGTTGCCTTTTCTTGGCATCTTCTTTTGGGAGAGACTACTTTCTTCTAAAAACCGGTAAGTGCGCCCCCACTTACTGGGATCGCGGATGTTGTAATATATATTCTAACCTCGTTCAGTTGGGGGCATATTTGTGTAGTGTAAAGACTTCTGTTTGCTCTTTCTGGTCGGCAGTCAAAGTGTTGTCTCCTTCGTCAGGGCTCGAACGCCGCAACGATGTGCGGCAAGCTTGCCGCACCGTGAGGCGGTGCCCAGACAAACTTTTGTGACGGCAAAAGTTTAGTTGAGGGAGAGGCCCCTGGCTGCGGAGTTCAATAGGTCCTAATGAGAATCCACAAGCTCAGTGAATACCACGATCCTTTTGTTGTACAACTGTGAAGACTTTACCCAACTCCCTGCGCACGTGATCAAATTGAGGCGCGCTTTTGATACGTCTCCCGAGAAAATATCAGTAGTAGGTGCGTCGTAGTCGTATATCTTGGTGTCGACGACTTTGAATTTGAGGGTCTTGCCGCCCGTGTCTATTACCTCTACGAGATCACCGATCTTCAGTTTGTCCAAATTATAAAAAACGCCTTCGCGTATATTTCTGCCATCGAGGTGTCCGTCGATGACCGCGCTCCCCGGTGCTCCCGGGACCGGACCTTCATCGTACCAGCCGACATCCGTGAAATTGGTGGGGATGCCCATGTCGCCAGTGCCCTGCCACGCGAGGCCGACGCTCTGAATATGGGCGCTCACTCCTATCGCGGGAATGATGAGCTGGCTGGGCTTGCCGGGCGTCTGGTACGAAGCGCCCTGGCCGCGAGAAACGCGATCCTCGACGTTCTGCAACGCCGAGGCGAGATATCCTTGCACCGTTTCGCTGCGAGCCTGCAGGGAGATGGACAGGACCAACGCAAGCAGGCCTGCGCCGATCGAGAATAGAACCGCCAATTTCCAAGAGAATGTTTGTGTAGAATGACTGTTCATACTGTTCAATAGCGCAGGACCCGCTTCAGCTGTTATTGCTGACCGTAGCCGCCGCCCGTGTTGGGCAAGCCAGGTGTGGGAGTGCCACCACCAGTCGGTGGGATCACATTTACCGCACACATCGCAGTAAGACCTGCGCTTGTGACGGTCAGTGTCTTGGCACCGCTCGAGCCGAAGTTGGCGCTAAAGCCGGAGCCGTTGGCATTGGTGATGTTGAGGTCGGGTGAAGACCATGTATACACACCATTACCCCCCGTCGCCGAAACGCTTGCAACTTGTCCGAGCGTCACATTTTGCGTCACCGGAGCGCACGCGAGTGTGCCCGTAGATATTGCCGCCGTGACGTTCACGCTGCAGTTCGCCGACAGACCACCGCTCGTCACGGTGACGAGGTATGTGCCGGGAGTCGGGTAACTAACGGCAAACTGGCTACCCGTCGGATTGCTAATGCTCAAGTTTGAACCGGTCCACGTGTAGGAACCGTTGCCACCGCTTGCGGTGAGCATGACCGACTGATTCGCTGATACCGAGGAAGTAGCTACAGTACAGGTAACCGGCACGACCGTCTGCGCCAAAGAGAGCGCGCTGATGCTCAGTGCCGATAGGGTGAGGGCGCTCACGAGGGATACCGCCCAATACTTTTGATGATTTCTTTTCATAGTTTTTTTGGTTTGATGATTACTGTTGGATAATCTGGTTCGACCTTTTGGAACGTGCTTGTTGAAGGTGCTCGTCCTACAGCAGAGACGATTGCGCTCAACCCTACTTACAAAATTGTCATAGAGATTATGTACATAACATGAAGACAAGCGTAGGCCTCTGCGGGAGGATCAGTTATGCAGATACGCCGGAGGCCGCACGCACCGTGTGGTACTGCGCGGCCTCCGGCTCATTCACTCACGTTCCTGCCTCGATGACTTATCTCCTCGTGCAGTGAAGAAGGATTTCCCTGCATAACATACGTCTTTGACGCTTATAAATAGTCCGTCACGCAGAGCGCTCGGTCGCAAAGCTGCGATAGTGCACGCGCGCGGAAGAACACCTCTCTGCTGCACATCGTATAGAAACTGCGTGAACGCATTATGAAATTAAGCGCCACGGGTGTGTTCGCCCGCAGCGCATTGACAAGGTTTCATCGCTGTGATAGCGTGGGCACATCAATCAGCGCTGACCCAGGGAAGCAGGGGTCGAACTCTCCATCTTCAGCATACTCATTGATTTAACAACTCTTACATCAAGGACTTACGAAAATGCATGCAGTTCTAGGAGCGCAAGAAAAATTTTCCGAGACGTACCGAATGGTCCGGTAAGGAATATTTTTCGCGGCGTGACAACGAAATGCATCATTTTCGTAAGTTCGAAATCAATATGCAAGAAGGAACTATAGCCCGTCTCACCGACAAGGGATTCGGGTTCATCAAGCGCGATGGTCAGGAAAGAGATCTCTTTTTCCACTCCAACGAGCTCGTCGGCGTATCGTTCGACGATCTGCGCGAGGGTGACAAAGTAAGCTTTGAAGTTGCGGACTCGCCGAAAGGCCCGAACGCCGTCAAGGTCAGCCGCGTCTCCTAAACAGAGACTCGCAAAACAAAACACCCCAGCAACGGGGTGTTTTGTTTTTTGATGCGGCATTTGCTTGAGCCGCAAGGTCTTTTATGTTCTATTTGTCCGAGCGAAGCGCGCGCTGGGCGTAGCTTCTTCAGTTCGCTGGAGGGCGGAATGACCTTCGCAGATACCGTTCCGCTCGACCACACTGGCGCAGCGGAGCTTATTCGACAAAACTACGCGTACATGCTTTCCACCCGTCCCGAAAAATACGAAGGGTGGATCAACAACATCGAGCGGTTCAAAGCATACGCGCGTATCGGCTCATGGGCCGCGCCATTGGGATTGCGTTATTTTAAGGACGCTCCGGCTCGCGTGGATATGATCGAAGCGATATACATCGCGTTGCGGCTTGTCGATGACATCGTGGACGGCGATTCACCGCTCCCTAGAGGCTGGGATTCTGTTGCCTCTTATCTGAATAATTTGATCGCATTCGTGAGACGGCCGAGCGTTCCGTTGAACGAGGTTGAACGGCTGCTCGCGTACGCCTTTGGACTCGGGCGTGCCCTCAACATGGACCTGCGGCGACCGGTGATGGATATCATCGGCTCATTGCGCTTCGACGCGATGCGGCGCAGACAGCGGAAACTCTACATTCCGCGACAAGTTGAGTTCGACAAGCACTTTTATCTGCTCGATATCCGCGGGACCATCGGAGGATGCCTGATGGTCATGCGCGAAACTCGCGTGACCTATCGCGATCTCGAACTGCTCGGGAAAGCGGTACGCATGCAGTACGACATCCGCGATCTCGTTGAGGATATGCAGGCAAGGCTGTGCAATATCTCCGTTGAAGATGTCTGGCGCTTCCATATCCGCGACGTTCGGGATCTCGCCTCTCCGCGCATACATGAGTGGCGACTCGCAAAGGCCGAGGAGGGGCTTGGACTCCTTCGGGAATTCAAGATCAAAAAGCGCAGACTGCCATTACATCTGTTTACGCGGAAGGTGCTCGACTACGCGTACGAACGTCCCGCTGAGGAGTTCCTGCGAGGCGTACTCAGCTCCAACTAAAACCGCCACGTTCGACGGGGGGAAGTCGTCATTTCTCCCCCCATCAGACGCGGCGGCTTTCCTTTTTTATATGAAAACGCTTTACTTCCGCATCGCCTTCTCCACCTTGGCGACCGCGAACGTGGTTTTGATTATGGAATCGGGATTGAGCGACATACTTTCGATGCCTTGCTCGACGAGGAATTTCGCAAATGATGGATGGTCGGAGGGTCCTTGCCCGCAGATGCCCACGTACTTTTTCTTTTTGCGGCACACGGCGATGACCTGCGCGATGAGCTTTTTGACCGCCGGATCATTTTCATCCGCCACGCGATTCACGATGCCGGAATCGCGGTCAAGCCCCAGCGTGAGCTGCGTGAGGTCGTTGGAGCCAATGGACATGCCGTCGAATATTTTCAGGAATTCTTCGGCGAGAATGGCGTTGGATGGAATTTCGCACATCACGATGACCGGCGTGACCTGCGCCTTGGGCTTGCCCGCGTGCGGCATCAAATTGGGGTAGAGACCGGCATCGGCCATCGCGGCAAGGACTTTTCTCCCCTCTTCGAGCGTCCGGCAAAAGGGCACCATCGGAATGACGTTGTCGAGGCCCATGTCTTCGCGGACTTTGCGCAAGGCCTGGCATTCAAGCGCAAAAGCTTGGCGGAATTTCGGGTCGTAGTAGCGTGAAGCACCGCGCCAGCCAAGCATCGGATTTTCCTCATGCGGTTCGAAGAGTTCGCCGCCCAAGAGCGAGCGATATTCGTTGCTCTTAAAATCAGAGAAGCGCACGATGACCTGCTTGGGGTAAAAGGCCGCGGCGATCTTGGCGATGCCGAAGGCGAGATTGTCGACGTAATAGGTCGTCCGGTTGTCCCAACCGCGCGTCTTGAGATCGATTTCTTTTTGCATCTTCGCGTCGAGTCCTTTGTAGTGGATGAGCGCAAGCGGGTGAACGCCCACCGAAGCTGCGATGATGAATTCCTCGCGTGCGAGACCCACACCGGAATTGGGCAAGAACGATTTCTCGAATGCGGTGTCGGGCGTGGCGAGGTTCATCGTTATCTTCGTGCGGATCTTTGGGATTTTGGCGATATTGTGCTCGCGCACATCAAATTTGAGTGCGCCCGCGAAGACGACGCCTTCAGCGGATGTGGTATCTACCGTAAGCATCTGCCCATCCTTTATCATGTCGCGCGCGCCATCGGCGCCTACGATGGCTGAGAGGCCGAGCTCGCGGCTCACAATGGCGGCATGCGATGTGCGACCGCCTTTTTCGGTGACGATGGCACCCGCCCGCTTCATGATCGGCTCCCAATCGGGATCGGTCATTTCGGTGATGAGGATCTCACCCTTCTGCAAGAGGTCCATGTCGCGCGTGGAGTGGATGATGCGCGCCTTGCCTGAAACGATCTTGTTGCCGACCGAAAGTCCTTTCACGAGCACCTTCCCATCCTCCTGCCGTATGTACTCTTTGATCTTGCTGCGATCTTTCCCTACCTGCACGGTCTCTGGCCGCGCCTGGAGGATGAACAACTCGCCGGTCTTGCCGTCGAGCGCCCATTCAATATCCATCGGGCTCGGTTTTCGACGCTTGATGCTGTAGTGCTGCTCGATAATTTTGCCCCACCGCGCGAGCGTGACGATCTGCTTATCCGAGAGCACGAAAGTATTCCGCTCCTTCTCGCTCGTTTTGATGATCTTGACCGGCTTCACGCCGCCTTTGCCTGCGGCATAGATCATTTTTTGCGATTTCGCACCAAGGCGCTTCCCGATGATGGGCTTCGGCGCTTTTGCGAGCATGTGCTTGGCAACGAGGTATTCATCGGGTACCACCTGGCCCTGCACGACCATTTCGCCCAAGCCATACGCGGCGCTGATGAGGATGACATCGGGGAAACCCGTTTCAGTGTCGATGGTGAACATCACGCCGGAAGCCCCGAGGTCGGAGCGCGCCATGCGCTGGATAGCGACGGACAAGAGAACGGAGAAATGATCGAAGCCTTTGTCGTGCCGGTATGAGATCGCACGGGCGGTGAAGAGCGATGCGAAGCAGTGGCGCACAGCTGCCAGCACATCCTTCTTGCCGCGGATGCCGATGTAGGTCTCGTACCCACCGGCAAAAGACGCGCCAGCCAAATCTTCGGCGGTCGCACTCGAGCGGATAGCCACATCGATGTTTTTTCCGTACTGCTTCTCCATGCTCGCGTATGCGGCAATAATTTCTTTTTCGAGCGACGCTGGCACTGGTGCGCGTTCTATCTTATGCCGTATCTGCGCCGCGACGCGTTCCAAACTTTTCAGATCGTTGCGCTTGAATCCCTTGAGGCTCTGTTTGATAAAAGATTCGAGCCCGCTTTCGCGCAGGAAAAGCCGGTAGCCTTCTGTGGTGATGATGTGTCCGGATGGCACTTTGATCCCTTTGCTTCCGAGCTCGCGGATCATTTCACCGAGCGAGGCGTTTTTGCCGCCGACTAAAGCAACATCGTCTATCCCCGCCGCTTCCATCGGTATCACGTGCTTGTTCCGCCAGAGCGAAGCGGAGGTGGAGCGGCCGCGGGTATCGATCTGCTTGTGTGCCTTTTGCCCTTTCAAGCCGCGAGTATACCTGGTAGATAAAATTTTTCCAATAGCAGTTTTTCGCGCGCTGCTCTCCATGCTAGGATTGGCGCGGAAGAATGAGCTCTCGGAGGAGATGTCTTGTTCGGCCATCCCAACTGGCTTTTTTGAGGTGCGACAATGGCACGACTTGACCCTGAAGAGCGGGTTTTCGCCCGCGCACAGGCGCCGATGAGCTTCGAGTGGAGTGACCTCATCACCTTCATCAGGTTGTCCACCAACAGGGTATTTCGCCCTATCTCCTACATCGGCAACTTGAGCGAGACGGAATTCGCCGCTCGCCCGAACGGGAACACTGTGATGGGTGCCGTCGAAGGACACCTCCTCGAACTCGGTGTCCGCGTCGGCTCCAAGTTCGACGGCATCCTGAAGCGCTACGGCCTCAATCAGTCCGACACAATCCTCCTGTTCGGCGAAAAGAACGACGTGTCGCCGAGGGCGATCAGTCGGCGGCTCGAGCAGTTCGAGTTGGACCGGCGGGTCGGATCGACCGTCCGCAGCGAACCGACGGTCCCCGTCGAGGACCTGCGGTTCATCTTCACGGGCAGCGAGGCTCGTTCGACGATGCCGTTCCTCTACGAGTAGCCTCCGTGCGAGGCCATGACATTTGGGCACACCGCCCGAGAGGACCCCCCTCCCGGGCGGCCTCTTTTTAAGAACAAGACAGAATGATGAGGTATTCAGGGATTTCGGATACTATATCGCTATGCGATTTCTGAGGGGCCCGATGGGATTCATTACGGCAACGATGTTCCTCAATTTCATGGGGCTCACGATCATCATCCCCGTCGCAACCTAGAGGCCTCGCCTCCAGGTTTAGAACTCTTTTTCTAATTCCTCGTAGTAAGCGGCCGCATCTCGAAGGACCGAAGACAGTGGAGGAAGCCCGTCTTTGAGTAGCGCGATACTTTCAATGTCCAGTATAGCTTGCTCGGGTCTAGGCGCCCCAAAGTAGTCGGGCAAACTTGATGTCTGATATGACAGAAGTTTGTTTTTAAGCTGCCCGAGATTCTTTACATTGCCATGTTTCCATCCCTGTTCAAATATTTCTGCGGGATTCAGGTGGATGTATTGTACGACCTTGCGTAGGTACGCATCTGTTCCAATGTGTTTGGACCGAAATGGGCCAACAAATAAACTTCCTATGCGATCATTTTTTTCGTTGAAATACATCGTGTAGCCCGTGCCCACCTTTTGCATAAATTTTGAGATACCGTTCTCAATTTTCTCTTGCAACAAAATATGGTAGTGGTTGCCCATAAGGCAATAAGCCCCGATTGAAACGATATTTGCGTGTCGAGGCAATTCGAGGATTGCCCGGTGAGAGAGGTGATCAAAATTGGAACGCTCTATCGGTCTTGTATCATTCGCTAGATACAGCAATTCGATGAATCTTGCGGTATCGTCATCATCGTCAAACGTGATGCGCTTATCAATACCTCGTGTGAACAAGTGGTACCACTCATCGACGGCAAATGGAACACGACGATAACCCATGTCATTAAAATAGCACAAAAACCTAGAGGCGAGGCCTCTAGGTTTTTGTGCTGGCGATCAAGGAGGAATTGCGACGCCGTGCTACAATTTCTGGGTGACTTTCAAAAAATTCCTGCTCTACATCACCAACAACGAGGAAGCCTCGCGGCATGAGGAGATGTTCGATGTAATATTCTTCATCACCAATACGGTCGCCGTGGTTGTGGGCAGCGTTCTCCTCTATATCTATGGCGAACCGCAATGGATCCCCTTCCTCATCATCGAGTACACGTGGGCCCTCGATAGCATGCGACACAATAGGGTGTAGCGCGTGTTTGAAAACCCCACGCTCCCACTAGCGCGCCCATGCTAGAGTGCTTGCATGGCAGTCATGCACAACACTGGGTTTGTGCCGGTTGCAGCGGCACTCGGCGCGAATTTCCTCATAACCATCATCAAGGGGGTTGCAGCCGCTCTTTCGGGCTCGAGCGTGATGTTCTCGGAGGCCATCCACAGCCTCGCCGATACCCTCAATCAACTTCTCCTTCTGATCGGTGTAGGGCGATCGACCAAAAAAGCTGACGAGGGTTTCCACTATGGCTACGGGCAAGAGCGCTTCTTCTGGGCGCTCATTTCCGCCTGCGGCATTTTCTTCATCGGCGCCGGTGTCACACTCTACCGCGGAGTTTCTTCGCTGCTCCATCCGGAGCCGCTTGAGCTCCACGCGCTCGTCTTCATCGTGCTCACGGTGTCATTCATTTTTGAATCGATCACCCTGTGGATCGCGATCCGAGAATTGCGTCGAGCGCACCCTGATACATCGTGGCGAGAACAACTCACCCGATCCGACCCTGCCACGCTCGCAGTCCTCCTCGAAGACGGCGTCGCACTGATCGGCGTGGTCGTGGCAGCGATCGCGATCGGCTTCTCTTTCTACACGGGCAACGAATTGTGGGATGCCGTCGGCTCCATCATCATCGGCGCCCTCTTGGGAGCGACCGCAATCCTCTTGATCATAAAAAATCGCTCGTATATTCTCGGCCGAGCCATCCCCAAAGACGAGCGCGATGCCATCATCGAAGCGCTCACTTCCGAGCCCGCGATCGAGCGCGTCATTGATTTTAAATCGAGCGTACTCGGGATCGGCGTATACCGCATCAAGTGCGAGGTCGAGTTCAACGGCTCCGCGCTTTTTGAGGAAACCTTCCAGCGCTCGAATCTTCGGCGCGAGTACGACGAGGTCAAAGATGACTTCGAAGCATTCAAACGCTTCTGCGTGGACTATGCTGACCGCATTCCGCGCCTCATGGGCAAGAAAATCGATGAAGTAGAAAAAATGCTGCGTCAACGCTTCCCTGCCGTGCATCATATCGACATCGAGATCAATTAAGATCGGAAGGGTCCAACGCGCAGTTGAACCCTTCATGTGGCGTCCCCATAGCCGGTCGGAATGAGCGTCAGCAATTTCCCCACGGAGTGGGCGATCCACACCCACACCACGCAGGTCAGTTCGTCGTCGTCGTCAAGATGCTGCATGATCTCACCTTGTGCGACCGTCAAGGCACGCGGACCGTAGAGATGGATGAGTATCCGCGCCGCATCCCAGATCTTTTGATCGTTGGTCGTCGTCAACGCCGCCAGCATCGACTTTCCTGACTGCCGCAAGCAGTGCGCGATCCACACCCACACGATGCAGGTCAGCTCGTCGTCAAGGTGCCGAATTATTTCCGCCTCCGCGACGGCCAATGCATTCGTGCCGTGGAGAAGTACAAGCGCACGCGCGGCTTCCTCGATCTTCCCTTTGTTGGTCATCACCGACTCGCAAAGATTGTTGGCCAGAGGACACACTATGCGCTGCACGAAAACTGTCAATGGAGTTTGAGCGATACGGGCAGGCTTTATTTTTAGTCCCGAAATGCTAGGATTCCGGCGGAAGAATCCGGCTCTCAATTGACTTGGATTCGGACGTTGTGCATAGGGAGAGGACCAGACGATGAGTGAGCCCGAGTTCGGTAACACCTTAGAGGGCGGGACGACCATAACTGCGGACGATCGGCCTCTAGATCGGCCCGACCTCGCAGCGATTTTGCGCCAAGCTGCCGATTTCTTCGGCAGGCCCGAGCGTCACCAGACTGCATACCCCTTCGACCATCAGCCTGAAGAGGACTCCTCGATACCGCCGCTGACGGTGATCGGGGTGGTATCCGCAGTTGCGACGGCGCGCGGGATCAGCGTTGCCACAACTCGCGGTGCGGTCGCTGCGCTTTTGATCTGGGACGACACACCCCAGCGCGGCCTGGGAGAGGGCACGGCCGGTCGCCCTGGTGCTCTCCTCTCGCTGGCGCTTTTGCAGGAAGCCGCGAGGTTCACACCTTCGACGCTGTAGGCACGAGCTCAGCGCCCTGGCAAACCCTCCCCGCGCGCGGCACGCGGGGAGGGTCGATGATTTTTGAGATGATTTGATACAATGCGCACATGATAGAACACACGGGCATTTTTGTGAGCAATTATCAGCAAGCGAAGAAATTTTACACTGCTGCCTTGAAGCCGCTCGGCTACAAGCTCAATATGGAATACGGCGAGGCGGCGGGATTCATGGAAGGCGGTCACACGTCATTTTGGATAGTTAAAAAAGCGCGCCCGCAGAAGTCGCATATCGCGTTCCGCGCAAAAAACAAAAAAGCCGTGCGCGATTTCCATGCAGCGGCAATACGAGCCGGCGCCAAAGACAACGGCAAGCCCGGGCTTCGCAAAGATTATTCTCCCGATTACTATGCCGCATTCATTCTCGATAAAGACGGCAACAACATCGAGGCGGTTTGCTTTACATAGTCACTGATCATGGAGAAAACCCCAGGAGGACCGGCAAGATCGAATCGCGCGATCGAGGCGCTGAAAGCAGCTGCGCTGGCAATACCACTCGCGCTCAACCCGACTACGACAAGCGAAAAGAAGCTCGCACATCAACAGTCTGTTCAGTCCGAAGATGCTCCCGAACCTTTCAACGTGGCGCACAAAGCAATAAGCATGATCGAAGATGTTGTGGAACTTGAATTCGACGGTTCGGACAAGTCTTTGCAGGAACGGCAAGACGAGATCAGTAAGTACATACAGGATCGGCTTCTCACATTCACCCGTGAGCTGCAATTCCACATGTCGTTATCCCCCGCCGACGCACGAAAGTATGCCAGAAACTATCTTCTCAAGAAGGTCGAAGAACGTCCCGGGTCACGCGGTGCTTCGCTTGATACACTCCACAAGATCCTCGAGGGTCAGCAGTAGGGATCAAGCACTGCCCACGGCGAAAAAAGATGCCACCAATATCGAAGTAGTTAGCGTCAATCAGAATGCGGGACCGGCGGTCCCGCATTTCGCTCGTTATTCTCGCCTTTCCGGCCTAGAATAATGGGTCGACATTTTCAGAGATGATCGGTCGTTCGATCTCTACGTCGAACCAGCAGATCGCTGCGCCAAAGAATTGATGCCCGATGAGGGTGCGGAAACGTTCGCGCACTGGCGCCATTTGCAGCGGCTCGTAGGGCCCGAAAAACTCGACTTCTCCGAAGCGTATCCGGGGCTCGCCGGCGCTCAAGACTTGCTTAGTTATGTCCGAACCTTGAACGAGGGCCAGTTTCATTTTGGCCATGACTAGTCCCTTTTCTGTGTCTAAGTCGATTATTGTTGTATCATTTTATCAACTACTCGTCAATAGCCGATTGAATTCAGCCGAGATCCCCGAGTATTTAGAAGCGACCAATTCAGCTTCAGCCGCCAGACTTGCGAGGTATGTTTTGTTTTCGCTGCCGCTGTCTATGTATTCAAGCGCGGATTTGAATTGTGACGAGTTTGAAAGCGCAATGCGGCGGCCCTTGGCCGCCGAGCGCAAGAGGGCGGGGCCGCCAATGTCGGTCTTCTCGATGACTGATTCTTCTGTGGCTTCGGCGCCACCCAGAGGGCTCTGCCCGCCGAGCTTCGCTATTTCTTCTTGGAGGGGGTAGAGATCGACATACACAAGGTCGATGCGCCTTAGGCCAAGCTTTTGCAATTCCGTTTCATCTTCCGGGCGGGCAAGGAGACCAGCATGAATTTCGCGCGAGAGCGTTACTACGCGGTGACCGAGTATCGGCGGCCCCACGATTGTAGCCACATCCGTTGCTTCTATCCCGTTTTCAGCGAGGAACTTCGTCGTCCCGGCGGAAGCCAGGATGCTCCATTCACGCTTTTTGAGTTCCCGCGCAAAATCTGCAAGCACGTCTGTCTTCTGATACGCGGAAAGGAACGCTGTCTTCATCCGTGCATTGTACTGTAATTGACAACCTTACGCATCTCGCGCAGAGTTTACTCTGGAACCTTCAACACAAGTGAGCCGGAGGCTGGGGGGAATGATGTCCCGACGAACGGAACAGTCTTTGAACGCACACATGCGACGTACCCGAAGGCGCTGGAAATGGCAGCAATGGGAGCACTGGTTCGACGAGAACGTGGCGACCATCACTCTGCTCGTTTGTGCGATCGGTCTAGTGGGGCTCGTTTGGTTGGTCAAATCGAGTATGGAGAATGATCGGCTCATACAGGAAATCAACAGGGCTGCCGAAAACGCCCGGCGGCCGATTACCCAGTATTACGAGCAAGCCGTGCCTTTCCAAAGCGGGCAGACGCGGGATCTGGTCGACCGTGACATCGCTGAATTTCTTGCACGAAAAAGACGGTGATAGGTCAAGCGCCTGTGCCGCTGACGCCGCTACGAGAAAAGCCGCCCCGGTCTTCCGGAGGCGGCTTCCCTGTTTACAAACACTGAAGCGGTCGAGATCGAGATTTACATCATTCCGCCCGAACCGCAGACCTTGCACTGCTTTTTGTGCATGACGACCTCGAAAATGGCTGAAAGGCCAACCAGGATGTAAATGATCATCGATAGGCCCATACCCCCGAAGATCATATCCACCAAGTTGTAGCCGAACGCCACCAAAAGCCAATTCAAGCCACCGACGACCAGCAAGATGAAGGCGACCATGTGAAGAATTTTCATATATTCGTTGAAAAAGTGATTGATAAAATCGACCCCTTGAAGTTTCGACCATAAGTATGGCCCAGCTCGCGGAAAAAGCCACTGAGTTATGCACTTCATTAAGTACCTGGCTGCAACGAGAAAGGCCGCCCAGCATTGTACCGAGCGGCTTTTCTATAGGAGGACAGGAATTACATCGAACCTCCCATGGGCATGCTGCTCTGCTTGTTGAACATGAGGTAGAGCTTGTAGAGGGCTGCAAGGCCGACGAGGATGTAGATGAGCATCGAGAGCGTTGAGCCCGCACCGAAGATCATATCAACCACGTTCCAGCCGAATGCGGTCAAGCCCCAATTGAGCCCTCCGATGATGAGGAGCCAGATGGCTACCATTTTGAGTGCTTTCATAGTCGCAAAAGTATGTGCTTTGTTTGGCTGATAAAATCGACCGGTTCGTATGCCCCACAAGTATCCCCCACCCCCAAGAAATGCGCCACGGAGATATCCCCAGCTTGGTATAATTGCCAGCATACTAGTAATCGTTGTGTAGTCTATGATTCCTATCAATTATCTGGCTGTGCTCGTCTCAATGATCGCGGCTATGGTCTTGGGTTGGCTCTGGTTCGGGGCTCTCTTTGGCAAACAGTGGATGGAAATGATGGGTTGGACGCCCGAGAAGGCGGAGGAAATGAAGAATCCGCCAGCCGGCGGACCAAGTATGAAGAGTGCGATGATGCGCAGCTACGGATTGATGGCGTTCGGCGCTTTGGTGATGGCCTTCGTCTTGGCGCATTCCATTGTGTACGCCGGCACCTATATGGGAGTTTCGGGCATATCGGCCGGCCTGCAGGCAGGATTCTGGAGTTGGGCAGGTTTCGTCGGACCAGTGACGCTCGGCGCTGTCTTGTGGGAGCAAAAGCCCTGGAAGTGGTGGATCCTCATGAACGGCTTCTACCTCATCGACCTGCTCGTCATGGGCAGTATATTGGGGATGTGGGTGAAGTAATCGGTAACCCAATAAGCGGTTTCGAGCTCCTGTGCTCGGAAGTGTCGAAGCAAGCTCTCGCGCTTCCCTCGCTTACGTTGTTCGTAAGATTCGTAAAACCTTTTCGTCTGAGGTAGTAAGTCGGCGCGCCAAGACCCTTCGCGCGCCGGCCCCCATATATAGGAATGGGGTCTCGCAAAAAGTGCTCGCATAAAATCGCCGCGCTGCTATCATAGCGGCTATGGCACAGAAGATCCGTAAGGCGGTCATTCCGGCTGCCGGCTATGGGACGCGCTTGCTCCCTGCCACCAAGGCGATGCCAAAGGAGATGCTGCCGATCGTAGATAAACCGATCATCCAGATCGTCATCGAGGAGGCCGTGGAGGCCGGCATCGAAGAGATCGTCATCGTGACAGGCTGGAACAAGCGCTCCATCGAGGATCACTTCGACTACCCCTTTGCGCTCTCGCGATATTTGCGCGAAGCAGGCAAAGAAAAGCAGGCTGACGAGATAATCCGCATCGCGAACCTCGCAAATTTTGTTTATATACGTCAAAAGGGCCCCTACGGCAACGGCACGCCCATATTGAACGCGCGTTCGGTCATAGGCGACGAGGCTTTTGCCATTCTCTGGGGAGATGAATTCATCCACTCAAACCCGCCGCGGCTCAAGCAGATGATGGAGGTGTGGGATCGCACCGGCATACCCAACATTTCTGCCGTGCGCGTCCCGGAGTCGGCCGTCGGCAAATACGGCATTGCCGACATTTCACCCGTCGAGGCCAACGTATTCAAGATCAACAGCATCATCGAGAAGCCCAAGGTGGGTGAGGCGCCGTCAAATCTTGCCGCGCACGGCGCCTATATCATGCCGCCGCGGCTCTTCGAGATACTTGCCGAAACGCCACCTGGTAAGGGCGGCGAGCTGTGGCTCGTCGACGCGATCTCGAAGCTCGCCAAGGAACAAGATGTGCACGCGGTGGAGATACAAAATGGAAAATATTATGACACCGGCAATAAGCTCGACTACTTGAAGACGGTCGTCGAATTCGCGCTGAAAAACCCTGAACTCAAAACGGAATTCCGTGATTTTCTCAAGGGTTTGACGCTTTAGGTCACTGCTGCACGTGCGGCGGCTGCGCGATGGCTGTCTTTATGGCAGCAATGAGATCGGGCGAGTAGAAGTAATTAGCTAGCTGCTGTTTCCAATCGCGCGCCCCGATGTCGACATCGGCGGGCACGCCGTTACCCTCTATCGGTAAGCCGCCGTCACGCACCGTCAGATACGAGACGAGCAGCATTGCATACGTCTCCTTTGGATCGATGATGGTCGTGAGTGGGTACGTAGCTTCTACCGAGCCCCACCCACGGGATTTGCTACCCACGATGTAGGCAAGGTGCGCGTGCCGCATTGCAGAAGCGGTCAATTCTGCCGTCGATTGTGTCATGCCATCGATGAGAATAGCGATCTCACGAAAACGCGATACCGAGGCGAGCTGCGCAGCCTGCGGCGTACGCTGCGGAACGAACGTACCCTGATGGAAAAGATCGTAGACGTACGTCTGGGGGCCAAAAAAGAGCGACATGAAATTGGTGGTGAAGCTGAGATCGCCGCCGAGATTGCTGCGCATATCGATGATGAGAGAGTTGAGGCCGGGAGTCGTCGATGCGGCATCGAAAAGTGCTGCTAGCTCATACACGGTCGTCGGCGCGATCTTGCTGACACCCACATAGAGCGTATGGCCGCCGATTATGCGGTGCTGCACGGTAGGCTCGGCGCCCGTTTGCTCATAGATCAAGTTGTCTATGGGGTTGCTGAGTACCTGATGCGCATGTTGCACTGCGACCAACTGTTGCTTGCCTTGCGGTGATGTCGTCGCTGACAGGTCAGCACTTTTCGCGGTGAATGCTTGATCTGCTTGCTGCACGCTCGCACCTTTTTGAAGTCCGAGCGCGCCATAGAGGTCTTGTGTCGGGTTCACATTGGCAACGTTGTTCTGAAGCGCGGTTTGGACCTCGCGAGTCATCAGCTCGCCGTGACCCACCGGGGGGAGATTGTAGAGAACGACCTGCAGCGTCCCAACCGCTATGTGCTTTTTCTCATCATCTGTCTTGCCCGCCATGGCGGAAGCGAGCATATCGGCAACGCCCGAGCGCGTAGAAGTAGCAATTGGTGACGCCTTCGGGTCGGTCTTCGCGAGTGAAAGCGCGAAAAATTGCGCCAGGTCACTTTCACTTGCCTTCTGCCAGTAATTTTCCTGGATCACGTCGAACGCCTCCATATCGAAACGCACGTACACGTTTTGCTCTGCCGGTGTTTTGTAGCTCGTCGTCGCCGCGATCTGCGAGGCATGGGAGCGCCACCAATCTGCGCCTGCCATTGAGAATGCGACCAGCACCACGATCACGACGAAGGCCACATAGAGTCGACGCAAAGAGACGCGCATAATGGGACATAATACCAAGAGAACATGGCGTAGTCGGTGGGTGGAGTGTTGGTATCTCTGGACGTGTACACGCGTACGTGCAATAGTGGTGCCATGACATGGATCATCCTAGCGGTCGTTGCCCTCTACCTGCTCGCGTGCATCCGCATTTTGCGACAGTACGAGCGCGGCGTCGTTTTTACGCTGGGCAAATTTACCGGTATCCGCGATGCGGGATTCCGTTTCGTCTTCGTCCCCTTTCAGCAGATGGTACGCGTGTCGCTGCGCACCGTCACGATGCAGATCCCCTCGCAAAAAATAATTACCAAGGACAATGTCTCGATAGACATCGCCGCCGTCGCCTACTACCACGTCACCGATCCAGAAAAATCGGTCATCATGATCGAAAATGTCCAGAATGCGACGAATCAAATAAGCCAGACCACGGTCCGCAACGTCGTTGGCCAATTCTCGCTTGACCAATTGCTCGCGGAGACAAGTAAGATCAATGTGCAGATCAAGAATGTCATCGACGCGCATACCGAACCGTGGGGTGCCGAAGTGACCGCCGTGGAGATAAAAGACATTCAACTCCCCGACAACATGCAGCGCGCGATGGCCAAAGAAGCCGAAGCGGAGCGTGAGCGTCGAGCCAAGATAGTGGCCGCAGAGGGTGAGTTCCAAGCGGCGGTCAAGCTCGGCGAAGCAGCCGATATCATCACTGCGCACCCGGTGGCCCTGCAATTGCGCACCCTCCAGACCATGGCAGAAATTTCGGTGGAGAAAAATTCCACCATCATCTTCCCGGCGCAATTCATGACCACCGTCCAAGAGGCGATCAAATTGCTGAGAACCGACTCCGCGACCAAGTAGTTTGTTGCTGCGGCGGCAAAACGCTGTACACTAGAATTGCGATCAAACGTTATTTTCACTATGGAACAAACAGATCTCTACACAATGACCGTGCCGCCGATGATGAAGACACTCAAGAACCTTTCGGGTATTTTGGATAAACTTTCTGCTCATGCGGCTACCAAGCAGCTCGAGTGGCACGCGCCGGGTATGCAGGAGGGCAATTTGCTGGAATCGCGCCTGATATCCGACCAGTTCCCTTTGATCAAACAAATACAGGTCGCCTGCGACAACGGCAAGGGCGGCGCGGCGCGCCTCGCAGGCATCGAAGCGCCCAAGATGGAAGACAATGAGAAGACCGTGGCTGAGCTGAAGACCCGCATAGACAAGACAATAGAATTTATGAAGACGGTAAAGCCAGAGCAGATCATCGGGCAGGAGGCCCGCAAGGTCAAACTCCCCTACTGGGACAAAGAAATGACCGCTTTTGGTTACGCCACCGAATACCTCATGCCCAACTTCTACTTCCATGTAGCGACCGCGTACTCTATTCTAAGAAAGAACGGCGTCGATTTGGGCAAAATGGACTACATCGGAAGCGTCCCTTTCATCGACTGATGCTCACACACGTCTTTTTCGATCTGGATAAAACCTTGACCGCAAGCCGCTCTCCTATGGCGGCTGCGCATCAAGGGTTGTTCGACCGTTTGTGCGCTCAGAAAGATGTCGTCGTCGTCACGGGCGGAAGCGTGACGCAAGTCCGCGAACAGGTCACTACTCGATTCGATGGTCGTTACTTCGTGCTGGCACAAAGTGGTAATGAAGCAATAGACAAGGCCGGCTCCATGCTTTGGAAGGAGGCACTCTCTCCTGAACAATCAGCAGCGATCAATGCGTTCATTGATAAGAAATTGCAACGTCTTCTTAATATGCAGGTAAGAGACGAACACGACCTTGTCGAACATCGTGGCGCGCAGATCACCTACAGCGTGCTCGGTTTCCACGAAGATGTCGCTAAGAAATATGCCTATGACCCAGACGATTCGAAGCGAGCCGCTGCCTTGGCTGCACTCGCTACCGAGGTCGCAACGCTGAAGGAGATGGGTATTGAGGTGACTCCTGCTGGAACGACAAGTTTCAATTTCATCATCGCGGGCAAACATAAGGGCTTCAATGTTGCGCGTCTCATCAAGCGTGAGGGATGGGAGAAAGACGAATGCGTGTATGTTGGCGACGCGCTCTTCCCCGGTGGCAACGACGAGACAGTGATTGGTGTCATCCCAACGCATGAGGTGAAGGACCCCGACGAGACATTCGAATTCGTGCAAGAACTGTTGGCATCGTAAAAACCCGATATGGTACACTAGCAACCCATGTCGGCTCCCGCACTCAAGATCATCAACCTCAAGAAAACCTACAGCAACGGCACGATAGCCTTGGGTGGCGTGACCCTTGAGGTACCCGAGGGAGACTTTTTTGCACTGCTCGGCCCCAATGGCGCGGGCAAGACGACAATCATCGGCATCTCGACCGGCTTGGTCAACAAGACCTCGGGGCAGATAGAAATATTCGGACACGACGTGGACAAAGAGCCGGAGGTGGCAAAGACATTCATCGGCCTCGTGGGGCAAGAGCTCAATTTCAATCCCTTCGAAAAACCCATCGATATCGTGGTGAATCAGGGCGGCTACTACGGCATCCCGCGTTCCGAGGCACTTCCCCGAGCCAAACAGCTGCTCGAAGACCTCGGCCTCGGCGACAAAATGTACGGTACCGGCATGCAACTAAGTGGCGGCATGAAGCGCAGGCTTATGATCGCCCGCGCCCTCATCCACAAACCCAAATTCCTCATCCTCGATGAACCGACCGCGGGAGTGGATGTGGAGCTGCGCCGCGGCATGTGGGATTACTTGCGCAAGCTCACCGCCGAGGGTCTTACGGTCCTGCTCACCACGCATTACTTGGAAGAGGCAGAGCAACTGGCGAGCCATGTCGCCATCATCAACAAGGGTTCCATCGTCTTGAACGCGCCGATGAAAGAAGTACTCGCGATGCACACCGAAAGTGGCGAAGCACAGAGTGGATATCGTGGGAGCAAATTAGAGGAAGTCTTTTTGCAACTCGTAAAGGAAAAATAATCTATGTCTCCCGCCCAACAATGGACCGCTTTCTATACGATGCTCCGCAAAGATACGGTGCGCATTTTCCGCATTTGGATACAGACCTTCCTCCCCTCCGTTATAACATCGGTACTCTATTTTCTCATCTTCGGTACGGTCCTGGGCTCGCGTATCGGCACTATGCAGGGCGTACCCTACATGCACTTCGTCGTTCCGGGCCTCGTCATGATGGCGATCGTGACCAACGCGTACACAAATGCTTCGTTCACCTTCTTCCAGGCCAAATTTTTTGCGCGCTCGATAGAAGAATTACTCGTTTCCCCCATGCCGCCGTGGCTCATGATCGCAGGATTCGTCTCCGGTGGCGTTATCCGCGGCGTCATCGTCGGCGCGCTCGTGCTGCTCGTGGGCATGCTCTTCACCGGCCTCACGCTCGGCATTAGCAACGCGCTCATCATCCTCTTCTTCGCTGCCCTTACCGCAGTCGTTTTCTCACTCGCCGGCCTCGTCAACGGCGTGTATGCAAAATCATTCGACGGCATCAACATCGTGCCCACCTTCGTCTTGCAACCGCTCATCTACCTTGGTGGCATTTTCTACTCCGTGCACTCGCTGCCGCAGGCTGCGCAGTACGTGACCTACGTGAATCCCCTCTTCTACCTCATCAACGGCTTCCGCTACGGCTTCCTCGGCTTCGCCGACATTCCGCTTTATATCTGCGTCAGCGTCATGCTCGGCCTCATCGCCGTTCTCATCGGTATCAATTGGTATTTGATCCGCACCGGGTTGGGCTTGAAGCAGTAATCTTGATATGTCTCACATACACTAACTTCACGCTATAGCGTAGTTTAAGTGTATGCGTATAAAACAAGAACCGCTTGACCTTCTCCAAGGATTGCCACATGGCGGTTCCCGTGCAGGCAAGCGGTCAATCAGGACCATTCGATGAACTCGACTTCTTCAGTCGGATCGATATCTTCAACCGGACTAAATTCGTCGAAGTACCAATGTTCTTCGACCTTCACAACGCCTCGCTGCTTTCCTTGCCAGGGAAAGGTGCAAAACTCACCGGAATCGCGTTTGTAAACAGGGAACCTGGGGCCCATGAGTCGCTCCAGTTCCCCTATGGTCGTTCGTGCCATCCGATCCTCTCCAAACTGCAGTGAACAATCTAACTCTTTGCAATTTCTTTTGCAAGACCGATGTAATTCTCTGGCCGCAAATCCTTCAACCGTTTTTTAATGTCATCGCCAACATTAAGGCCATCGATGAACGTGTGTAAGTCGTCCAACATTATTTCTTTGCCACGCGTCAATTCTTTTAGCTTTTCATATGGCATTTCAGCGCCGCTTGCGCGAAGGATTGTTTGGATGGCTTCAGCCAAGACTTCGGGATGTGCCTGCAATGCTTCGAGCATCGCTTGCTCGTTGACCGATATTTTACCGAACCCTTTCAGAAGTGAACGGTATGCAATGAGCGTGTGGGCGAAGGCTGCTCCCGTGCTGCGGAGCACGGTGGAGTCCGAGAGGTCACGCTGGAGCCGTGAGATGGGAAGTTTGCGGCTGAAGTGTTCGAAGAGCGCGTTCGCAACGCCCAGATTGCCCTCGGCATTCTCGAAGTCTATCGGATTGACCTTGTGCGGCATCGCCGACGAGCCTACTTCACCTTCCGTCACTTTCTGCACGACCCATCCGTCGCTGATGTAGCGCCACATGTCTTGCGAGAAATCTATCAGGATAGTGTTGATGCGGCGCATGTTGTCGAACATTTCGGCCAATGTGTCGTGCGGCTCTATCTGGGTCGTGATGGGATTCAACTCGAGCGTGATTTTGTAACCGATGTTGAGATCGGCGATAAATTTCTGCGCGAAGGCAGTCCAATCTACATCGGGCAGCGCTACGTGGTGTGCATTGTAGTTGCCAGTGGCACCGGCGAATTTGACGAGGACACTGCGAGATTTTAGTTGTTCAAGCTGCCGCATAAGACGCGCCTCGAATACCCGCATCTCTTTGCCGAACGTCGTCGGACTCGCCGGCTGGCCGTGCGTGCGTGCAAGCATCGGTGTTGCTGCGTGCTTGTCGATGGCGAAGCCTAGGCTCGCGACAATTTTCTCGACATCGGGGATCATCACTGCTTGCAATGCACCTCGCAGCATGACGCCATATGCGACGCTGTTGATGTCTTCGGAAGTGAGACCGAAATGCACCCATTCTGAAATATCCCCCATTGAACCACCTTCAAGTTTCTTCTTTATGTAATACTCGATCGCTTTCACGTCGTGATTCGTCTCCTTCTCGATCTTCTTCACTTCTTGCGCCTCCTCGGTGGAAATGTGCGGTATCTGCCGCAATATCGTCGTTTCCTCCGCACTCAATGTGCGCACAACGCCAGCACCTGAAAGCGCGATAAGGTATTCAGTCTCGACGAGCAGCCGCGCGCGAATGAGCCCGAATTCGCTGAAGTGCTCGGTGAGCTCAGAAGCGACCGAGCGGTAGCGGCCGTCTATCGGACTAATTGCAGTTAAGGGTTCAAGCGGCATAAGAATAGTTTTCAGGTGTCAGGTTACAGGTTTCAGAGAATTGCATAAGCTCGAAGATTACTTTCAATCCGCGGGATGATGGGTTCTGCGCCGGGAACGAATTTCTCGCCGGTGATCTGCTCATACATCTCAATGTACCGGCGCGAGAGTTCTTGCACAAGCTCCTCCGGTGCCTCAGGAAGCGTGGAGTCTTTGTAGGGATCGGAATGTTCTTTGAACCACAGGCGCAGAAATTCTTTATCGAAACTCTTGGGCTCGGTGCCGGCCGCGAGGCTCTCTTCGTATCCTTCCACTTGCCAGTAGCGCGATGAATCTGGTGTATGAATTTCGTCGATCAAAACCAATTCGCCATTCTCTTCGGTGCCGAATTCGTATTTCGTGTCGACGAGAATGAGCCCGCGTTTCGCTGCGAGTTCTTGGCCGCGAAGAAAAAGGCGCGTAGCAGTGTCTTTCACATTCGCGAGCAGTTCGGGCGTGATGAGCCCCTCTTCGATCATCTGCGTGGTGGAGATGGCACGGTCGTGCGTATCCTCTTTGGTCGTCGGATCAAATACGGGCTGTGGCAATTTGGTATTTTTCTTCATGCTGTCCGGCAACGTCAGGTCTCCAAAAGCGCGCTGCCCTGCTTGGTAGCGCGTCCAGATCGCGGTATCAGTCACGCCCGTGAGATAGCCGCGCATCACCGCCTCCACAGGAACCATGTTGCATTTTCTAGCTACGGTTACGTTGGGGTCAGGAATCTCAATAATGTGATTCGGAACAATGTCCTCTGTCACCTGAAACCAGTAACCTGAAACCTGATTCAAAACCTGCCCCTTGTGCGGCACATGCGCGATGATGCGGTCAAAAGATGAATGCCTGTCAGTTGAAATAAGGATCAGGTTGCCTTGGCCTGAGCCCGTCGAAGGCTCATAGATATCGCGCACCTTTCCTACCTTTTTCTTACCGAGAAATGTGAAGTCTGTCTGTTTCAGTACTTCAGTCATACGTCACTGTACATCAAATACAAGTTCTTGTCCAGGAGCTTCCGTGCCACGGCTCCAAATCCCGATTTTTTTCTCCTCGACGATACGTCCGGCGATCTTGGCATTGATGCCGTTCTGCACCGCTGCCCCAACCACTAGTTCCGGCTCTGGGGTTATGAGCAGCATGCCTTGCCCCATATTCCACGTACCGTAGGCGTCGACATCGCTCACCGCTCCGGTTTTTTGGCAATACGACATGACGGGTGGCGGGTCAAACAGATTATCGAGACGCGCACCAAAACCGCTCGGGCGGAGTATGCGCGCCAATTTCTCTCGCACGCCACCTCCGGTGATGTGCACGACGCCGTGGATCTCGGTCGTGCCTTCCGTATGGAATCCTCCATGTAATCCCACGACGAAGCGCGAATAAATTCTGGATGGTCTAAGCGCTGCAAGACCGAGCGTTGTATCCTCGAACGGTGCTTTGTGCCACTCATCGCCATGCGCCTCTCCAAAGATCTTTCGCACGAGCGACCAGCCGTTGCAGCGGAACCCTTCTTCGCGCAAAGCCACGATCGAATCGCCCACTTTGATCTCCTGCCCCGTGAGCAATTTTTCTTTGCGCGCGAACCACAGACACGCGGCACCCCAGTGGTACGGGAAATCGCCCCAGCCGCGCACCATGTCACCCATCTGAACGATCTCACCGTTGATGATCGCCACGCCTGCCTCATCTGCAGCAGCTATGTAACCCGCTGCCAACTCACGAACGATCGGGAGAAATTTCTCGCTCTGACCGAGCGTCTTTAGATCAAGATTCGTGCCGACCAAGACAGGCTCTCCGCCGCGCACGATGGCGTCGTCGCAGACCATGGCAAGCAGATCAAACGCGATGGTGTCGTGCTTACCTACCCGCTGCGCGATCTCCACCTTGGTCCCCGCCGTGTCGAAGCCCACCGACATGAAACTGCCTTCGGGAAGCTTTGAGACATCAACCATGCGCAGGCCGGAAAAATCGTCGAACGGGGTAACCACATCGCCGATGAGTCCCGCGCGATTTTTGAACGTGCGCTTCGATGCCTCATACATGATGCGCGACGCTTGTGCTTCGATGGTCACATCAACTCCCGCTTGTGCATATGCGTTTGTCTCACTCATATCTTTCCCGCTTTTCGTAAGTCGACGAAATAGCCAACGGCTTCCTTAGTACGGGTCGAACCCGGCAACGCCTCAAATGCTTCCGGCATGATCCACTTATATTCGTCGTGCTCCCAGCTTATATGTACGTCGCCTTCGGGCGCTGCGGCCACGTAGTAGACGGTCGTCCAGTGTTCGCCAAGTTGATTGATACGCGCGATGGCGTGGAACACGCGCGGCGACATAATATCGAGACCGGTTTCTTCTTTGGTCTCACGTATAGCACCCTTATCAGCCTCCTCCCCGTGATCGAGTATCCCGCCGGGCAAGTCCCAGCCCAGCGGGTTTGTCGGCGCGTCTTGGCCGCGCAGCAAGGTGAGCATCTTGCCGTCTGGCCGCAGAATTACAGCTTTGGTTGCAACGAGGAACACTTCTTTTTTATCGGCTATCGTCACCGAGTGCGCAACCATTTCGCTCATACCCGGTCAGTAGAATGTGCCTTTGCGGCAGCCACAGGTGCGCTGCCGCGGTGCGGTCGGAAAAAATCTGAATGCTGTGCTTTGTCGAACTGTTGAGCTTTTTTCATGCGTTGTTGAACCTAAGGCACATTGCACTACCGGGTCATATCAAACCCACGTCTTCCAGATATTTTTTAAAACCTTTTTCTTGCAGTTGCTGATCTTTGGCAGCGATATCACTTGCCATTTTTTCTTTGTACGTTCTCACTTTCTGCAAGACGGCAGGGTCTCCCGCACCGATGATCTGAGCCGCGAGGATACCGGCATTCTTGGCGCCGTTGATCGCAACGGTGGCGACCGGAATGCCCGGCGGCATCTGAACGGTCGAAAATAATGCGTCGACGCCTGCGGTCGTTTTATTCATGATGGGGACACCGATGACGGGGAGCGGTGTGTGTGCCGCAACGACACCGGCAAGGTGCGCGGCGCCTCCGGCGCCGCAGATGAACGCTTTGTATCCGGCTGTTTCGCTCGCGCGCACGTACTCGACGACTGCCTCGGGCGTGCGATGCGCCGAAAGCGTGTGCACCTCAGAGCCGATGCCGAGCTCATCCAATATTTTTGCGGCTTCCTGCATGATCGGGAGGTCGGAATCCGAGCCCATTATGATGCCGACCTGTGCTGTGTTCATCCCGTTAGAAGCAGTGGACGAGTGGGGATTTTTCATGTTGATGTTGATTGACTACAGGTTGCTAAAAAAGCCGGATCGGAATGTCCCCTTGCTTCTCGCCCTGCTTCTAACGGGATTCATGCGAAGTAGTGTACCGCATTCCTGAATAATTGCAGGCCAGGACCCTCCGCGGGCACCTGAGCCCCGTCCCGAAAATGCCGTTCTTTGAGATATGTCCAGTGGGGTAAATGAAAAAATGAGACGGCGCGCTCCGGATGCGGCATCATGCCCAGCACGCGGCCCTGCCGCGCCGAGACTGCAGCAATATTGTCGAGTGAGCCGTTGGGATTCGCCGGCAGCTCAAAATGACGCGTGATCTCGCCTTCGGTATATCGCAAGGCAATGGCGTTATCTGTTTTTAACTGCGCGAGCGTTTCTTGGGGCGCATAATATTTTCCTTCTCCATGCGCGATCGGCAGACTTAATCGCTCCATATCCTTGAGCCATGGACTCTTTCCGGTGACCTCCAGATCGACCCAACGACAGAGATACCGGCTGCCGCCTGCCCGACCTTCGGGCGGGTCATTTCCGATGAGCGCGCCGGGCAACATACCCGCGCTGGTCAAGATCTGGAAACCATTGCAGATACCGATCATGAGCGTACCGCGCTGCAGAAATGTCTCCAATTCATCTCCCAAATGCTGCCGTACCCGGTTGCCGTAGGCTTTGCCAGCGCCGGTATCATCGCCGTACGCAAAACCGCCCCCAAAAACAAGCATATTGGCTTTTTTCAGGATGCTCGGTTTCGCGATGATGTCGTTGAGATGAATGATATCGGCCGTGGCACCGACGGACTCGAGCGCAGCCTTCGTCTCATCCTCACAGTTGAGGCCGTAGCCGGAAAATACGATCGCGTATGGTTTTTTCATATTATTTATATAGTGAGCATGTCGAACTACCAATCTTTGAAAAACGAGCGGTAGGCTTTGGTAAGTTCCGTAAGATCGAGTTCCACGGTCGACCCAGGAAGCTTGAGCGAGATCGAGTCCGCTTGGGCAACCTCCCCGATCCATGTCAAGGCGACGCCTTGACAAATTTTCTCGAAAGCGACCTGCGAATTACGTGGCACCGAGACGAGGATGCGGCCTTGAGATTCCGAGAACAACAGACTTTCTGCCTGCCTTGCTTCTCCTGCAGTATTCGTAACATCGATCTGCGCGCCAAGCCTGCCAGCAATTGCGGATTTCGTGAGCGCAACACCAAGGCCGCCGCGCCCTAAGCCAAGCGCCGACGTGACGAGCTCTCGCTGTATCGCTTCGCAAAGCGCGTCGTATGCTTTCGCGTTCTTCTGTGGGTCCACAATTGGCAGCGAACTTCCCGACCTATCCTGCATGGTGAAATATTCCGAAGCGGCGAGTTCGTCGCGGGTCTCGCCGATGAGATACACCAGATCGCCGACGCGCTTGAAGTCGATGGTCATCGCCTTGGAAATATCGGGCATGACGCCGATAGCCGAGATGAGGAGCGTGGGCAGCGCAGCGATATCGACTTTATTGCCGCTTTCATCGAATCCTTTGAAGTCATTGAACATCGAATCCTTCCCAGAGATGAACGGCGTGCCGTAGGCAGTCGCAATGTCGTAACACGCCCGTGCTGCCTCCTTAAGCTCATAGAGTCGCCCCGGTGTATCGCTCGAAGACCAGCAGAAATTGTCGAGAATGGCGAGGTAATCGCGCGACGCGCCCGCGCACACGGCATTGCGCACGGCCGTGTCGATCGCGGCTGCAGCCATCGCATATGTATCGAGCTGTGAATACCAGGGCGCGTAGCCGTGAGAAAGCACGATGCCTTTTGGAGAGTCGGGTAAGGGCTGCAAGACGGCTGCATCCGCATTCACACGACCGCGTCCGTGCAAGGGCTTGGTGATAGCGCTCGCCTGCACCTCGTGGTCGTATTGCTGCGAAATGAAAGCTATCGAGCCTACGGAAGGACGTGTGAGCATACTCAACAACGCCGCATCTAGCTGAGGTGGCTCGGTATTCTGAGTGGGTGCAACACCTACAACTTCAGGTTTTTTGCTCGTTTGAAGTGCGATCGGTCGACCCTCGTGGAGAAACTCGAGCTCCATATTCATCACTTCCTTGTTGTTGAAGCGGACGATGCATGCGCCCGACTTGGTGAACGTGCCGATACGCGTTGCTTCCACATCATGTCGGTCGAATATTTTTTTAAGCGCGGCCCAATTTTTCTTGGGTACCGCAAGCGTCATGCGTTCTTGTGATTCTGATATCCATATCTGCCACGGTGCGAGACCCGGGTATTTGAGCGGGACTTTTTCGAGGTCCACTTCACAGCCTCCGGATTCGCGCGCCATTTCGCCTATCGAGCCCGAGAGACCACCGGCGCCATCGTCGGTGATACTGCTATACAGACCCTTATCGCGCGCCTCGCGGATGAGCGCATCGGAGAATTTTTTCTGCCTGATGGGGTCGCCGATCTGCACTGCGGTCGCCGGGGAGCCGCTTGAAAGCGATTCTGAGGAGAAGGTCGCGCCGTGAATGCCGTCGAGCCCGACCCTACCGCCGATCATAACGATATAATCGCCAGGTTTTGCCTTTTTCTCGTACAGCTTACGGGCTCCTTTCTTCCGGGGGATCAATCCCACGGTACCACCAAAGACGAGTGGCTTGCCACGATACGAAGGATCTACCGCGACGAACCCAAGCGGAGTGGGAATGCCGCTCTGATTGCCGCCCGCATTGATGCCTCGCACGATGCCTTCGAGGATCCGGCGAGCAGGTAAAAGTGGTTGTCTTTTTTTTAGCGCTTGCCCCTCCGAAGCCTTTGGCGAAGGGGGGTCGCGGAACAATTCGCGCGCATCGCTTGGATCGGCGACACAAAATCCGTACGTATTGGCGATAGGCCGAGCGCCGAGCCCAAAGCCGAGGCAATCGCGGTTGACGCCGACGATCGCGGTCACTGAGCCACCGAACGGGTCAAGGCCAGATGGCGAATTGTGCGTCTCCACTTTGTGCGTGATGAGATATTTCTCATCGAACGCGATAGCACCAGAATTATCCTTGAACACCGATACACAAAAGTCCTGTTCTCCGTTCTCTATTTTCTGTTCTCTAATTTTTTCTGTCGCACCTTTGATGTAGCGGCGGTAGATGCCCTCCTTTATCTCATCGAGTGGGTCGTTGAATATCGTGTGCTTGCAGTGCTCCGACCATGTCTGCGCGAGCGACTCTAATTCCACATCGGTCGGATTCCTACCGAGCTTTTGAAAATGATCTCGAATGGCATGCAGCTGTCCGAGTGAAAGCGAGAGCGGTCCCCTGCGCGAACCACCTGCCCTGAGCCCTGTCGATGGGTCGGCGTTTTGGATCCCTTGCTTGCCGAGAACCTCAAGCTCTGCGTCGGTGACATTTAGATCAATATCGTCGGCGCGGATCACTTCGTGCAAGTTCACTTTGGGCACGACTATTGGAAAACTGTTTTCTGCCCCAAAAACAGTTGCCCGCTCAATGAGCGGGTTGTAAAGCTCTTGCGCCATTTTTTCTGTCTCCTCCCGCGAGAGCGTACCATCGAGGAACAAAAAATAAGATGAGTACACATGCTCGCCTGCCCCAAATGTCCTGCCGGTAAGATCTTCGATCATCTCCTGCACCGTGTTGCCAAGGTTGTCCGTCACGCCGGGCAGATACCCTATTTCTATCACGTACGAAAATTGTTGCGGAGTCGGAATGTCATCGATGGCATAATTCTCTATCACTTGATTCGCCAGCCGCTCCGCAGCACTGTGTATTTCAGTATCAGAAAGCTGCACATCCACCGTGTAGACCTGCACGCAAGACACCGCAGCAAGACTGCTCTGCGGGTAAAGCGATTTGAGCGTATGGAGGTATCCGCGTGCCCGTGCGTCTTCCCCTGTGGTGGAAGCGACGGCTATGCGGTGCGTCATGACCCACTATACTGGCATTCAATTGGAAAATCAAACTGCATGCGGTAAGGTGCCCCCATGGTCAAACGACCCAAGCGCGAGGCATTGCTTCTGCCACAACTCTTAAAGAAGATCGCGCCGCAACTCGGTGCCCGCGTCATCGTCGAGCCGCAGTGGGGTGTGGTCGGGCAGATTACTTTTGCCAGCGGTAAGAAGAGCTACTTTCGTTACAATACGCTCGATCTCAATCCAGTGGGTGCATCCGACGTGGCCAAAGACAAAGATTACGCTACTTTTTTTATGCGCAAGATGGGTTACCCGACCGTGCCAGGCCGGGCTTTTTACAGCGATGAATGGTGCGAGACGATCGGGTCGAAGCAAGATGCAAAAGCGGCGGCGCGCTACGCGCGCCGCATCGATTTCCCTGTCTTCGTCAAGCCCAACAGTGGCAGCCAGGGCGTTGGCGTCTCGCAAGTGCACAATGCGCGCCAGCTGGGATCCGCACTGCGGATGATTTTCAAACACGATCGCGTCGCGCTAGTACAGAAGCCCGTCGTTGGACGCGACTACCGTATCGTCGTCTTGGACAACGAAATTATTTCCGCGTATGAGCGCATTCCACTCAATGTCGTCGGCGATGGTCGCTTGACCATTGCTCAGCTGCTCAAAAAGAAACAGCGAGTATTCGTCGTCAGCAGTCGCGATACGCGCATCAAGCCCAATGATCCCCGCATCAAAAACAAGCTCCAAAATCAAGGACGGTCCTTGATTTCGAAACCTTCGCGTGGCGAACGGGTCTTCCTTCTCGACAACGCGAACCTCTCCGCCGGCGGCGATGCCGTCGACGTGACGAACACCATTCATCCTGATTTTAAAAAACTCGCCATCAAACTCACCTGCGACATGGGCCTGCGCCTGTGCGGCGTCGATGTAATGGTGTCAGGCAGCATTTCAGATGCCCCTCAAAAATATTGGATCCTCGAAGTCAACGCCGCCCCCGGCCTCGATCATTATGTGAAAACAGGAAATGCGCAGCAAAAAATCGTGGAGGAAATGTATTTGAAAGTCTTGAAAAGTCTCGCGCGGACTTGACTTGACTCGACACGTCTCTTGTGGTTAGAATACGCCTTGGCTGGACGAAGCCTTGCGGCTTTCGGCCAAAAAAGTGAAACAAGAATCTGAAGTGGGAGTGGGGTAAGTGGCTGAAACGAGGTTCACGAGACAGTACTACCTCTTGGTGGTGCTGCTCTATGGTGGCGTCAACGCAACGGCCGCCATCTACACGCAGTATCTGCTTTTCAAAGGCTTCGATACGTCGGACGTCTACCTGATCCGTCTGATGTATTACGTCGTGTTGGTGCTAGTCGAATTTCCGACTGGACTCCTGGCCGACTGGCTCGGCCGGAGAACGCTCGTCATGGCATCTTGCGTGCTGTCCATGCTGAGCGTGTTGCTCTACGCATTTTCGGACGCGCTGGGTTGGTTCATTGTCGCGGAAGTGCTCGTTGCACTTGGTCAGGCGTGCGCTAACGGTGCCTGTGAGTCGTGGTTCGTCGATCAGATCGACTATCACGGCGGTGACAATGGCGCTGCACGTCTCCGCTCACGCTTTTCAAAGGTGTGGGTGATCAAACACTTTGCATCGCTTTTCGCGGGTGCAGCGGGTGGATGGATCGCGGACGCGTCCATGATGTATCCATGGCTTCTCGCAAGCGTCGCCTTCGGAGCCGGCTTTTGCTTCTCGCTCCTAGGCATGCGGGAGGACGGTTTCGTCAGGAGAAAGCTTTCGCGCCAAGAGGCATGGACGGATTTGAAGCATCGCGCGCGGACGAGCTTCAAATACGGAACTACGAACAGCGACATGCGGTTCCTAATGGTGACAATTTTCAGTCTCTACGTCACCCTCATGGCACCGAATCTCATGTGGCAGCCATTCTTCGCTCAGTGGGTTCCTGACAAGTTTTCGTTGGGTCTTATCTGGGCCGGCAGCTCGGCGTTCCTCATGCTCGGATCGATGTTGGCACCGCTCCTCGCGAACGGACTTGCCAATGAGCGGAAAGCTATGCTCATCTGCTGCGGCGTTATCGGCGTCGGCATGATGGGTGCGGCCTCGCTGTCGTTTCCGCTCGCTTTGGTTGTGTACTTTATCTATCAAGGCGGACGCGGCGCGTTCAGTGCGACGAAAGATCCGTTCATGCACCACAGCATAGGGAGGAACGGCAATAAAGAACGACGCGCCGCGATCTCGTCGTTTGAGTCCATCGCGTACCATTCCGGCGGCGCAATAGGCCTCTTGGCTTGGGGCACGCTTGGACGCAATGTACCGATCGAGACGGCGTGGAAGATATCAGGGATCATCCTGCTCTGCTGCGTGCTCGCTTTGGTGGTCAGACAATTACTGCGGGACCGGGCAAGAGCCCGGTTACCCGCAAGAGCGCACTGATTGCCGGCTAGTCACCCCACCCGACTTATCCTCTACCTCGGAGAAACCCTGACGGGCCACTCCGAGGTCCTTCGTTTTATGCCCGCTCAAGATCCACAAATGTATACTTCAACCCATTCCATTCATGCTCCTGCTCAAATACTTTTTTGGTGAATTCATTTTCATACCGCGGGAAGAATGAATCGGCTGGAGCTTCGACATCAATGAGAGTCAGGTACAGTTTGTCGATCACTGGAAGCGCTCGCTTGTATAATTCTGCTCCCCCGCCGATGTGGATCTCATCCGCTCCCGGCTGCTTTTTTGCCACCTCTATCGCCTCTTCAAGCGATCCTGCATACAACACTCCGCCAGAAATCAAGGACCGTCCTTGATTTGGGTTGTAGGTCAGAACAATGTTGGTGCGCCCCGGCAGCGGACCACCCACGTAGCCGACGATCGATTCAAAGGTCTTACGGCCCATGATGATGGGATGTCCTTCGGTGAGGCGCTTGAATCGCTTCAAGTCCTCGGGAATGTGCCAGAGTAGTTTGTTGTCTTTCCCGAGTTCGCGGTTGCGACCGATCGCCACTACGGCGGAGATCTTGCTTTGCATGTTGGCTACGCGGCAACAGCAGAAACGGGGATGCCTGTGCGGATCGCTTTTTTGATGCTATTGCGAGGCATTTGCAAGGATACGAAGAGAATCTCAATGCCAAGTGCTCGGCCTTTTTTATCAACGTCAACAAGAATAGAATCACTTATCTCGATCGTTTTAAAGACCTTCCCGCTCTTGACGCGGATACTCATCGCATCGGCCTCTTTATTGTAGGTAGCTTTCATAGGTAGTATGCGGTGATTATAACATATTCGGTTTTGCCACGAACCCGAAATTGGAAGAATCTCTTAACATGCCGAGTGGTCTTTTTTTAATTTCTTGAGATCGCCCTTAAAGACGAGTTTCATCTCCGCTGATTTTTCTTTGCCACCTTTGTCCACCACGTCTTTCCCATGCCAGCGGCTCTTCTTGGTCTCCACCGGATGCGAGAGTTCTTCGAAAACGATCTGGCAGAAGCGCTCGCCCGGATGGAGCTCAATGACCTGCGAGCGTGTGTTGTTGCGGATCGGGAGCGTGAGCGGTCCCTCGTAGCCGCTGTCGATGATGCCGGTGAGATCCACCGAGAGCCCCTTCCTATTGACCGACGAACGCGGATAGAGCACGGCCATTACGTCGTTGCCGAGTTTGATGGTCTCGAATGTGGAGACGAGCACGTATTCCTCGGGCAAAAGTTCAAATGATTGCCCCTGCTCTAATTCGATGATGTCGAAATATTCGGGCCCGTGATCTTTCAAGGGGTCTATAGAAAGCGCCTGCCGACCCTTGTCGGTCATCCGCCACACTTTTGGTATAAGAAAGGTAAACCCGAGCCGCAGATCCACTGCATGCATCTGCAATTGGAATCGGTCGAGCCCGGGCGAAAAAGCAATGCTTCCGCTCTTCACCCGCTCCAGTATCTCCTGTTTGGTCAACACCGCCATGGGGGCATTCTACATGGCCTTTTAAAAACAGAGAACCCGCCGACCCGAGCCGACGGGGACTCTAGTAGACGGGTGCTCGAACGGTCGGCTAGAGAATGAACACCTGCGACAGTTTGTTCGGATCATCGGTAACACCAACCCGCTTGCCGTTCCGGATCGCTTCCGACGTAATCTTGAACAGAGCCACGCCGCGTCTCAGCACTTCGCTTTTCGTCATGCCGGCGTCTCGTGCCATTGCTGTGAACTCATTGTGCAGCCCGACGGACATGTCCATCGTGTAGCGGATCCTTCGATTGCTCATCAACTTCCTCCTAGCCGAAAAAGCAGGGCCAACGCCATTAGACTATTTCAGAGCACAATTTGCAAACCGCTAATCGCGGGGAGCGGCTGGTACTGAGCCATGATGGGGCCGGCGATTTCTTCGACCAATTTAATGTCTTTTTTCTCTGCCCTATCAAACGTGTTTTTTGGAAGCACGACTTTGATCGGTTTGTGGTCGTTGGTGCGCTTTAGCATTTCCTCCACCGCCTTGTACTGATTGTCGTACACGTGCGCATTGGAGATAGAGTGGCTGTAGACGCCGACGCCGACGCCTAATTTTTGCGCGAGGATGCATTGCAAGAGCGCGAAGCCGGCGACGTCGGCCGGAAAGCCGAGCACCATGTCATTGGAACGCACCATGTTGTGCAGATGCAGGCGGCCGCCGATGATGTTGACCGTGAAGGTGTACGGGCACGGCACATTGGCCTTCTTGGTGCCACCGAGGCCGTCGGAGGCCGGATCCCACGTGACGATGACGCCGTGGCGCGAAGTCGGATCTTTTTTGAGCAATTTGACGAGAAGGCCAAGTTGGTCTCGACCGAAGTGTTTGCGCCAGCGGTAGCCGTAGGCCACCGTCACTGTGTCAGCGGGATTGGTGAATGCATCCCAGATTTTCGTAAAATCACGCAGAAAATCAGCAGGCTTGCGCGCGCCGGAGATGAACCAGATCTGCTCGGCGACGAACATCTTGATCGGGATTTTGCGCAGCGTGAGGATGGGAAAGCCATCCTTCTCGATGTCGATAGAGAAATGCATGCCGGGCACTGCGCACACCTCATGCCCCGTCCGTGCATTTTTCTCGCGCACGCCTTCGGTGATGATGCGCCGCAGCATGTCCTGGTACATTGAATCGAACTTCGTCATGATGCTATATTGTCATGCATGGCAAAAATTGACTACCCCTACCTACCCGAAGATCGAGAGATCATGTACGTGGCGGCCGATAACCCTTTCATGCGGGAAGCGCGCGAATATGCTCGACAAAACGCGCTCGATGACACGCAAAAAATAGGGGCGGTTGTCGTGAAAAACGGCGAAGTCATCGGCCGCGGGGCCAACGGCAGCGACTATCACAAAACGCATGAGTGCGAGCGCGTAAAGCGCGGCATCCCGACCGGCGAGCAGTATGAACTGTGCGAAGGGTGCCATCCCAAGAACCACAGCGAGCCGCGCGCGATAGCCGATGCAAAGAAAAACGATCACGACCCGCAGGGCGCTGATCTCTATCTCTGGGGCCACTGGTGGGCGTGCGAGCCCTGCTGGAATGCGATGATCGCGGCAGGTATTAAGAATGTCTATATGATGGAAGGGAGCGAGAAGTTGTTCAACAAAAATCATCCAGACAACTTGCTCGGCCGCCAGTTTGCCTAAGCGCCCGCTGTAGTACAATCGCAGCATGGCTCAAGGTTTGCTTATCGACATCGAAGGCGCCGACGGGAGCGGCAAGACCGAGCAGGCCAAGCGGCTCTACGAGCGATTGCAAAAGGAGGGACATGCGGCCGCATATTTTGATTTCCCGCAATACGAAAGCACGCGCATCGGCAAGCTCATCGGCGAACTACTCGCGGGCAAGCACGGTGATTTTATGGTGTCCCCCGCCTACCTCTCCGCACTCCCCTACGCGATCGATCGCGCCAGCGCGCGCGAGCGATTGCAGGCCGCGCTCGAGCGAGGCGATATTCTCGTGTCCAACAGATACACGCCGAGCAATCTCGCGCACCAGAGCGCTAAGCTTCCCAAAGACGAGCAACCCGCGCTTGTCGAATGCATCGAGGGTATCGAGTACGGTGACCTCCAGATCCCTCGCCCTGATCTCGTCTTCTACCTCTCGGTGCCTACCGATATTTCCTCCGACCTCATCGGCAAAAAGGATAAACGGAATTACTTGGGCGAAGAGAAGCGAGATCTCGCCGAACGCAACATCGCGCACCAGGACCGCACCCGTGCCGCATATCTGCGTCTCGCGCAGGAAAAAGGCTGGCGCGTGATCGAATGCGCGCCGGAAGGAAAGATGCGACAGCTCGGGGATATTCACGACGACATATGGAATGTTATTCTCAAGTTCTTGAGAACATTAGAATAAGAAGTTATGGACTTCAACGAATACCAAATACTTTCGTCGCGCACCGCCACGTTCGAAGGGAAAGTCGGCGAATACAAGCTCATGTATCTGTGCCTCGGGCTCGCTGGCGAGAGCGGTGAGGTGATCGAAAAGATCAAGCACGTTATACGCGACCAGGAAGGAGTCATAACCGACGACAAGCGCGAAGGTATTAAAAGAGAGCTCGGCGACGTGCTCTGGTACATCGCGCAGCTTGCCCGCACGTGCGATCTTACGTTCGACGACGTGGCGCAAACGAATATTGCAAAGTTGGCAGATCGACACAAACGTGGTGTCATCAGGAGCGAGGGTGACAGCCGTTGAGGGATGGTATCATAGGCACTTACCGGCAACGTAGAGCGAGCGAAATGAAAAAATCTTTTTTATTTCCGAGCCGAGGCGCCGGAAAGATTTATTAAATCTTAACGGCGTGCGTTTTTTATATTTTTAATCATATGGCAGAGTTGTATCCGTTCATCAAAAAACAAGACGGGGAGATCTACACGGCCCTCCAGGGCGAAGAGAAGCGGCAGGCCGAAGGGGCCCGCGAAAAAGAACAGCATGACGATGACAAATAAAGGATGGTAATACCAGCGCGCCTTGGGCTTGCCTGCTTCAGGAGTTTCCACTGGGTGCCTCCCGGTGTTAACGGCGGAAAGGGCGGCGCGGGCGCGTGGGGCCGCGGCGGCCGCGCGGTGAAAATGAGAAGCGCATCGGCGCGGAAAATTTCTCTCCGGGAACTTCGGGATGCTCAGAAATCGGGAGGACGGCGCGGATCAAATTTTCAATGCTTTTGACGTCCGTGCCTTGGTCAGGCATGGCAAAAGAAATCGCATGCCCTTTGTGTCCTGCGCGGCCGGTGCGGCCGATGCGGTGGACATAATTCTCGGCGTCTTCCGGCAAATCATAATTGATCACAAGCTCAATCCCGGTCACGTCAATGCCGCGCGCGGCAATGTCCGTGGCCACGAGGATGCGGTAACGGCCGTTTTTAAAGCCTTGCAGAGCTTCTTTGCGCTGGGCCAGCGACCGGTCGGAATGGATATCCGCGGCGGGGTAACCCATTTCGCGGATAACTCTTGCCGTGCGGTGCGCGCCGATTTTGGTGCGCGAAAAAATCAAAACACTGCCGCGGTACTGGGCCAGGATTTTACGGAGCAATTCTTTCTTGTTTTCGGATTTGACGATGAAAACTTCCTGGGTGAGCTTTTCGGCCAGCGTCCCCGAAGGCGCAATTTCGATTTGGATCGGCAGCTTCATATATTGCGCCGCGATCTTCGAGATCGGCCCCGGCATCGTGGCTGAAAACAGCATGGTCTGGCGCTCGCGCGGCACGGAACGCAGGATCTTCTCAATCTGCGGCTGAAAACCCATATCCAGCATCCGGTCGGCTTCGTCGAGGACCAGGATCTTGACGTCATTCAGGGTGACGGTGCGCTGGTTCATATGGTCCATTAAGCGTCCCGGCGTGGCAATAATGATCTGGGGATGCCGGCGCAGGGCATTGATTTGTTCATTCATGGAAGCGCCGCCGATGACAACGGTCGACTGCATTTGAAATGTAGGCACGATTTTGCGGTAAGTCTCTTCAACCTGCATGGCCAGTTCGCGGGTGGGAACCAGAACTAGCCCGCGGCCTTTGGGCTGCATGCCCGCCAAGCGCTGGACCATCGGAATCGCAAAAGCCAGGGTTTTACCTGTGCCTGTCTGCGCAATGCCGACCATGTCCTTGCCTTCAATTCCGGAAGGGATGGCCTTTTGCTGAATCGGGGTCGGATGGAAGAATTTGAGCTTATCTAAGATGCTAAGAACTTGCGGCGCAATGCCAAGGCCGTCAAAGCTTGTTTGGGGATCGACTTCAATTTTCATCCGGTCACTGTAACCTGTTTTGCCCTTTCGCGCCAGTTTTTTTCGGCACGAGCCCCGGCGGCTATTATTGCCTTGGGGAAGGTTATAAGGTTAGGGGTTATGTTCGTTTCAAGGCATAATGGATCATGCTCAAGATCAAAAGCGAAGGCATTATCCTTGAAAGCTCGGAAAACGAATTTGAAAATCAGGCGGTCTT
>Ga0080064_1001515_pt1 | contig 46251 bp, 43 predicted proteins | sample Subgrocontami54m_FD_69260 | JGI IMG/M metagenome (GOLD analysis project Ga0080064, IMG submission 69260) | Subsurface groundwater microbial communities from S. Glens Falls, New York, USA - GMW46 contaminated, 5.4 m (SPADES assembly) (version 2) ...
GTCGCCCAATTTCTTCGTCGCAAAGGGTTATCAATCCAATGGTTGCGGAAAGGAACCACGACTATACCGACTAGGCCAAGTGGCACAGTCAGGTGCGTAGTCGCTTGGCACCCGCAACCGCGCATTTGTGAACCATGCCCCCTGTCGCCCATTCTCGTTGTCGCAAAGTATTATGACTCAGATGTTTACGGCAAAGCACTTCGACTGGACCGACAAGGCCAAGTGGCCTTGTCAGTGGCGCTGTCGCTTGGCACCCCCAATCGCCCGTTTTTGAACCACGCCCCATTTTGCCGCGCTGCCATCTCGCACGCAGTCAGGGGAGGGGGGTGGTGTAATGTAATCCATTTTGACGACGAAGACCATCACAATCGAAGTCAAGGGCGACAGCAAGAAGGAGGCCAATGAGACGTTCTACCTCGACCTGTTCGGCAACAGCAGCAATTCGCTGTTCACCAAGAATCGCGGCATCGGCACGATCTTGAACGACGATTAACGGCACGACTCAGGAAAGCGGCCGGTGAGGTCCTTGCCGCCAAGCAACGCCCTCACCGGCCACGACACAGCCCGGCTACCCCGGAACCCACCATGCCCACTATAATCAAAGGTGGAGGTGGACTATGGATCCCCGTGAGTTGCTCGCCGACATTCACGCCCTCGAAGAAGAGATCTTGGCCTTCGAGCGGAAATACGGCATCCGCTCCGAGACCTTTTACGCAGCCTATGCCAGCGGCGAAGAACCCGAGGACGACCGGTGGGTGCTGGACTTCGGCGAGTGGGCGAGTGTTTATCGCACGTGGCTGGCCCGGCAAGCCGAATACCGTAACCAGATGCAGCGACGGCAGTCCAACGCTCCAAGTCTGGCGGGGTTGATTCAGGTGGCCCCATGAGCAACCCCCTGCGCAGCCCCACGGATTATGAGCTGTTCCTGTACACGCTGGCGGAGCAGTTCCCCGTCGTGCGCCGCTCCACGGTAACGTTGGTTCGCCGGGGTGAGTCGCTGGCGCGCATTGCCGGCGAATTGACTTTTGACCGCGAGATTCGCTTGGTGGTCCGTCAGCGGATTATCTACCATCGTTTGCCCGCGGTCATCGATTCCTATGGTTACGAAGTTTGGCAGGGAGGGGAGAAACGGTATTGGTATGACTCGCAACCGCACCCTGACGACGTGGCGCTACAGAGCACGCATCCCCACCACAAGCATGTGCCTCCTGACATCAAGCGCAACCGCGTCCCCGCGCCCGGAATGAGCTTTACGCAACCCAATTTGCCCCTGCTGATCCAAGAGATCGCAACGCTCCTTCACCAACTCGAAAGCGAACCGGGAAAAAGCGCGCCGGAGCCAGAGCCAGATTGATCGTAACTGGCCCGTCGAGTGCCCGGCGAGGCGAACGAGTATGCGGTCACGCTCTCGGCCGCCTACGATCAGGCGGTGACAATGTCGTTCCGCACTGTCAATGGCACCGCCAAGACGAGCGACAGCGATTACGTCACCAAGACCGGCACGCTGACCTTCGCCCCCGGCGAGACGACGAAGACCATCACCATCGTCGTCATCGGCGATAGCAAGAAGGAGGCCAATGAGACGTTCTACCTGGACCTGTTCGGCAACAGCAGCAATTCGCTGTTCACCAAGAATCGCGGCATCGGCACGATCCTCAACGACGATTGATCGCCCGTAAAGGAGGAGTCTCATGTCCGCTGTCGTCGCCATGCCGCCGGTGAAGCCCGGAGAGAACAGGACTCCGAGCGTTTCGCCGGCGGCGCCGGCCTCCGTCGCGTTCCATTACACCCAGACCGAAAGTTTCGTCGCCCTGCTCCAGCAGCTCGGCGCGTCGCTGCTGGTGAGCACCTACCAGGCCAACAAACTGCTGGTCGCGCGGGCGGCGGGGGGCGGGCTGTCGATGCTGGTGCGCACGTTCGAGCGGCCGATGGGTTTGGCGGTGGATGTTCACCGGCTGACCATTGGCACCCGCAACCAAATCTGGTTCCTGCGCAACGCCCCGGACATCGCCCCGCGGGTCGAGCCGGCGGGCCAGCACGACGCCTGCTTCCTGCCGCGCTCCTCTCACGTCACCGGAGACATCGGCGTCCACGAGATGGCCTGGGCCAACGGCAGGGATCAGGGGTCCGGGATCAGGGGTCAGGAGGAGCCGGAGTTATGGATTGTGAACACTCGTTTCTCGTGCCTGTGTACGCTGCACCCCGACTACAGCTTCGTGCCGCGCTGGCGGCCGCCGTTCATCACCGCTTTAGCTGCCGAGGACCGCTGTCATCTGAACGGCTTGGCCATCGTTGACGGCCGGCCCAAGTACGTCACCGCCCTGGGCGAGACGGACAGCGCCGGCGGTTGGCGGGCCAACAAGCCCCAGGGCGGCTGCTTGCTGGATGTCGGCAGCGGCCAGATGATCAGCCGCGGCCTATCGATGCCGCACTCGCCGCGCCTGCACGACGGCCGGCTCTGGCTACTGGAATCCGGGACCGGCCGGCTTGTGCATGTGGACCGCGCCACGGGCCGCTGGCAGACCGTGGCCGAGATGCCCGGCTTCGCCCGTGGACTGGCGCTGCGCGGTCCCTATGCCTTTGTCGGCCTGTCCAAGATCCGCCCCACCTCCGCAATGGACGGCGTGCCGTTGGCCGAACGAAGAGAGCAGTTGAAATGCGGCGTAGCGGTGGTGGACTTGCGCAGCGGCCAAGTCATTGCTTTCCTGGAATTCCAGACCGCGGTGGAGGAGATCTTCGACGTGCAACTATTGCCCGGGCTGCGCTTTCCGGAGGTAATCGGTTTCCAGCAAGAAACGATCCAGCACACGTTCATCGTTCCGCCCGTAATGCCCGACCACTGACCAGCGGTGACGATGTCGTTCCGCACCGTGGACGGCACCGCCACGACCAGCGACCCCCCCTGGCCCCCCCTTTGGAAGGGGGGGAGCGGGGGGGTCGCCAAGACCGGCACGCTAACCTTCAACCCCGGCGAGACGACGAAGACGATCACCCCCCCTTCTCCCCCCCTTTCAAAGGGGGGGCAGGGGGGGTCGAAGGGCGACAGCAAGAAGGAGGCCAACGAGACGTTTTACCTGGACTTGTATGGGCTCAGCATCAACGGGCTGTTCACCAAGAACCGTGGCATTGGCACGATCCTGAATGACGATTGATCGCAGGATTCAAGTAAGCAGCCGGCAGCGCCCCGGGCGCTCGGACTGCGCGCCGGAGCGTCACCTGGGCGCATAGCGCATGATGCCCGGCACGCGGTCGAAGTCGCCGTCGTGGCTCGCCAGGTTCGTCAATCCGTGATCCTGCATAATGGCAACGAGGAGAGCATCATTGGTCAGCAGGCCGAATTGCTTGCTGAGAACTGAGGCCTTAAGCATGAGGTCCGGCCGAAAGGGCAGGACTTGAAGACGGGATTGGAAGATGTCTTCCACCGCTTTCTGGAAACGAGTCAGTTGCTGGACGGCGAGCGGCTGTTTTTTCAGGCGTTTGGGAACGTTGATCACGCCCCAAGTTGATCACGCCCCAACCGGGCAGACTGAGAGCTTCGATGATCATCAACGCATGGGCAACTTCGCCGACGATATGCGGGGAGGTGTATCCCAGGAGGGTCTGGTTCTCGATATCTGCCAGGAGTTGCTGGCACGCCGACCCGAACAAAGGGTGGGGCGAGAAATGGTAGACGAGCACGTTGGCGTCGACGAAGATCGGCGTGCCGGCAACGAGGTCGGCGAACGTCATGGCGCCTCCTCGGGCAGGAATTCGGGGTCGAGCGCGATCCGCTCGAGGGTCTCCGCGTCACCCGTCCAGCCCATGATCCCGTAGGCCTTCAGGATCGGGCTGTCCAGGCTGCTGATGGCGACGCGGACCCGCGTGCCATCTTTCCATGGCAGTGGTTCGGATGGCTTCAGGACCCCGTTTTCGTAGACGGCTTCAATGGTGATGGCCATGTGCATTCTCCGCGCGAAACTCGAATGGCTACCAAGGAATTGTAGCAGGAATCCGTAAGCGAAGAAACGCCGACCGCGCTCGCCACCGGGATTCGGCGCCTGCCCGGCAGCAGCGAATTCAAAGATTGGTCCGCGATTTTTGACATGCTGGTTGCCGAGACCCTGAGCAAGCGAAGATGGTAGACGCTGTTTGTGCTTACCGTCACACTCTCGGCCGCCTACGATCAGGCGGTGACGATGTCGTTCCGCACCGTGGACGGCACCGCCAAAACGAGCGACCTCCCCTGGCCCCCCCTTTGGAAGGGGGGGAGCGGGGGGGTCGCCAAGACCGGCACGCTGACGTTCGCGCCCGGCGAGACGACGAAGACGATCCCCCCCCTTCTCCCCTCCTTTCAAAGGGGGGGCAGGGGGGGTCGAAGGGCGACGACAAGAAGGAGGCCAACGAGACGTTTTACCTGGACTTGTTCGGCAACAGCAGCAATTCGCTGTTCACCAAGAACCGCGGCATCGGCACGATCCTGAACGACGATTGAACGGCTCACGCCGGCAGGCCAAGCCGAGCGCGCAATTCCCGGCGAACGCGCTCGGCTTGGCGAAGCGCTGCTTGCATTCGCCGCGTCGTGGCCCGCATGCCGGGATAGCGAATACCAACGGCGTAGCGCGTGAGAGATCGGAGCCCACGCCGGAGCGGTGCGAGCGTCGCGTCGTGGGGCAGGAGCAGGTCAAGGAGGTCTTCAAGGTCATGCGTTCTTGGCACGGCGAGACCGAGTTCCTACAGCAGAGCCTTGAGGTACTTTTCCGCCGACTGGAGCGCAGTGGAAACACGACGCGTTTCGGTGAGGCGGCATTCGTGCGGCGACTTCGTTTGCCACTTGCCAATCGTCTTTGGCGTACCGGACCCACTGAGCCGTTTCGGGCGTCATACAGTACCTTGCCCTTCTCGATAACCTCACGCAGGAACCAGTTGTTTTGTTTCAACCCTCGCGCAACCTGCTGCGGCGTGCGAACAACAATGTCATGCGAGAAAGGCCGATCCAATGCCAAGCCGATGCGGATTTCCTGCGCGACCACGTCGTACGCCGGCATGATGACCAGCAAATCGACGTCGCTCTCGTTGTGCGGCGTGCCGTAGGCATAGGAGCCGAACAGGATGATCTTCTCCGGATGGAAGCGTTCAGCAATCTGGCGGGCAAAGCGGCGAATCGCCGAGGTCGGGATATTCGGCGAAGCGTAGCGGTACGGCTGAACGTATTGTGCAGGAGCAGTGCGCTTCTTGGTCATGGTGCTATTGTACTCGACCTTCTTGACGCGGCGCTCGCTTTCGCTTCCGGCCATACCATCTGGCTCGACGACAACGTCGCCGGCTGGAGCTGGTTCGTCGATCGGACGCCGCGAAACGATTCCGAGTTCACACGGCCCGGCAACCAGGGCGAGCAGCACCGCATGGACTTGCTCACCGTGCTGGAGCACGAGGTCGGCCATCTGCTCGGCTACGCACACAGCGAGCCGGGAGCGTCAGCGACCGGAGATGTGATGGCCGAAACGTTGGCGCCGGGAGTTCGGCGAACGCCCGGCGCCGGCAGCGACACCGCTTGGCTGGCCGCCATCGAGGCGATGTTCTCCGAAACGTCTCTGAACAAGCGGAGACGATGAGACGCTGAACGTGGGGCAGGCCGCCTGACCTGCCAATTTCGGGCAGGCCAGGCGACCTGCCCCACGCGCCGCCGCTCTTCGCTCAGAGCATGTGAAAAAATCAAAGCCGTCTCTCGCAAAGTCGCAAAGGCGCCAAGAATACCCAAGAATTCATGGCTATCTTTCTTGTTGCTTGGCGTCTTTGCGACTTTGCGAGAGATTTTTTCACAAACTCTCAGGTGTCGTAGCTGACTTCGTCCGATGCCAGGTCAGCCGTTTGGGGCGATCCGGAATCGCAAGGTTGCCAAAAAGTGGCAACGTTGCCAAAAAGTGGCCACCTTGACCCACTCAAGGTTGCCAAGAACTGGCAACGTTGCCACCCCCCGCCCAGGCCGCCTTCGGCGGACTGGCAAGTCCTTGGCGCCGGTACGTGCCAGGGCCTATGGCACCGGACACACTCGGCGTCGGAAATGTGTGTGTGGAGTGTCAGCGCATTGTGGCCCAGTCGCGCTTTATCTGTGTCGGAAACCCCTACGTCGCTTTGAGTTAGGAATACGCACTGCGACTGTGCGCAGGCATGGTTCAATTCTTGTCATTTCTGGGTGACAGTGCAAACGCTGCAGGGACTACACCATTCTGTCATGTGATGCCGACATTTTTTTCGGTGTAACATTGGATGGATCAAGGGGATAGGAAGTTGAGTGCGTGCCAACTGTGTCGAAATCCTGTCGTCTCGAAAAGCACCTATGCCTGTGCGCATTTGTGAACCATGCCCTGCCGCCAGGGGGTTGCAATGCAAATCATCCGCCCCGCTTCAGTCTTGCCGAAAAGCCGATGATTTCACGTCGCGTCCCGCTGTCCACACCACCGCCCGCCGCAGCATCTCACAGGCCTCCGGCGTGTCGTAGGTTTTCTCGCTATGGCCTAGCAGCGTTTGGAAGACGCGGGCCTTGCCGTATTCGTAAGTCCACGCCAGCGGTTCATCGCGCCCCGTGACTTTCGACTTGGCGACAATCAGCGGCTCGATCGGCTCCGTTCCCGCCTGTTTGAAATACAACTCGTCGGTCACCTCGAACGGCTTCAATCCCGCGGTGATCGGATGCTTCTTGTCGGTCACGTTGACGGTGAATTTGCCGAACGCATCGTGGCCGCTGCCGCCCTGATGGTCCCAGACGCGGCGGACGATCTTGCGATATTCGGGCCAATCGGCCGCGCCGGCCTTGGGGAGCGAGAAATGGAAGGCGCCGTTGGCGAAGTGGATCAGCACCAGACCGCCGCCGTTCTTGAGGAAGCCGACGAAGGCTTGCTTCGCCGGTTCGCTGAGCCCTTTGGGATCGTGCCAGTTGCAGTAGTTTTGGACGATGACGTGATAATCGCCGAGCTTCTTTTTAGCCAGATCCTCGATGTCAAGGGCGACTTCAACCTTGATGCGCGGATCTTGCTGGAGCGCCGCTTTGATCGCCGGCGTGGTGCGCTCCCAGTTGTGCCACTTATGCGCATCGTTGCCGGCGAAGAGCAGCACGCGGATCGGCGCTTGCGGTTCGTCGGCGACCGCGAGCCTGTCTCGACTTTGCGACAACACGAGCGTAACAGCGCAAAACGAAAGACAGAAAGGAATGCGCTTCCCATAGAATTCCGGCATCGGACTTCTCCTCACACGATGGGCGACAAGGAGATTGTACCGATCCAGGGAATTGCCTGCTGATTTGAAGAGCCGACGCAAGCTGCGTCGGCTCCGGTTAGCCCGCATTTCTCACCACCGGAGGACGGGTTTTCTAACCCGTCCGGCCATGGCGGGTTAGAAAACCCGCCCTCCGACACCGCGCAGCTTTCCACGAACGGTGAGAAAAGCGGGTTAGCGGCGGCACGGCAGCGAGTACGTGAAGCCGATCGAGGCGCCGAATTCGTTGACGCCGCCGTTGTGCGTGGCGATGCCGGCGTTGGAGATGTGCTGATAACCGGCTTCGATATCGAAGGTCCAGTTACGGCCCAGACGCGTGCGCCAGCCGAGCTGGGCCTGCAACAGGAACTCCATTTCTTGGCCCACCGCGCCCTGCGTATGATCGTTGCCGGCATCGGTGTAGATGATGCCGGCCCCCGCTTGGATGTACGGCACGCAGCGCTGCTCCGGGCACGACATGATATTGCGGCGCAGGATGAGCGACGGGCCGATGACGATATTGCCCGGCCCCGACGCGATCGGCGCGGCGGTCAGTTCCAGCAAGGTTTCGAGGTTGCCGAGCCACCGTGAGCCTTCCCACGGCGGCGGCGTCCAAATGTATCCCACGCGCACACTGATCGGTAGATAGTCGAAGTCCGGCGCCGCCGGGCCCAGGGACGATCGGAAATAGCCGCCGGCGAGAAACTGCAATTCCCAATTGCCCGCCGCATAGGTTTCAGCAGCGGTCGCCCGAAACGACGGTTCATGCGGACTCAGCAGCACGGCTTGGGCCAGCGTCAGCGCCGGCGCCGGTTGGACCTGTGCAGCGGTCACGGCAGGCTCTTCGACCGGCGAAATGCCAATCGGCGCAGTGGGGACCTGTGCCCGAGCCGGCGCGAACAGCGCGCAGGTTGCCAATGCGGCCAGGACGAATGGGACGGCTGGATCGGTTCGCATGAGGCGGGCAACATCCATGAGATTGCGTATTATCCCCAAATTCGCTGTCCGGGCGCCGCACACGTCCGACTTGCTCCGCTCTTATCGACATACTTAGTTTTTCGAATCAAAGCAATTCGCGTATTCTCCGGCGCCGGCGACGAAGAGTTTGGGGGCGCTCTCCAAGGAACGACCCGTGCCCCGAAGCGCCGTCGTACCCTATCCCGCATCCGCGTTCTCCGGTATACTCTCATTACCACCAACCTGCGCCGTTTGTCGTGCAGGTTTCTTTTTTTCACGGAACCACTTGCCCGCCATGAGTGCCGATCCCCGTCTCATTCGCAATTTCTCGATCATCGCGCACATTGACCATGGCAAGAGCACCCTCGCGGACCGGTTTCTCCTCAAGACCGGCGCCATCACGAAGCGTGACTTCCAGAACCAAGCGCTCGATTCGATGGACCTGGAACGCGAGCGCGGCATCACCATCCGCATGCACCCGGTGACGCTGTTCCACAGGAGTCAGGGGTCAGGAGTCAGGAGTCAGGGGTCAGGAGTCAGGAGTCAGGAGTCAGGAGTCAGGAGTCAGGAAGAAACGACGTATGAACTCAACCTCATCGACACGCCGGGCCACGTCGATTTCAGCTACGAAGTGTCACGCTCCCTGGCGGCGTGCGAAGGCGTCATCCTGCTCGTCGATGCGTTTCAGGGCGTGCAGGCCCAGACCGTCGCCAATGCATTTCTGGCGATGGAAAGTGATTTGACCATTGTGCCGGTGCTCAACAAGTGTGACCTGGAAATGGCCCGGCCCGACGTGGTCATGGCCGAGATGGAGCAGGCCCTCGGCATCGATCCCGCCTCGGTTTTGCGTGTCAGCGGCAAGACCGGCCAAGGCGTGGACGAACTGATCCAAGCCGTTATCGACCGCATTCCGCCGCCGCCGGGCAATGCCGACTTGCCGCTGCGGGCCCTCGTTTACAACAGCCATTTCGACGATTACAAGGGCGTCGTTATTTATGTGCGCGTGAAGGAAGGCCGCATCGCCAAAGGCCAGAAGATCAAACTGATGCGCGGCGGCACCGAGCATGACATCATCGAGATCGGCCAGTTCCGCCCCGTCATGACAACGTGCAACGAACTCGTCGCGGGCCAGGTCGGCTACCTGATGGCCCAGATCAAGACGCTCTCCGATGTGCACATCGGCGACACGGTGACCGAAGCGCTGCGCCCCGCCGCCGAAGCCTTGACCGGCTACAAGGAACCCAAGCCGATGGTGTACTCCGGCCTGTACCCGGTGAACAACAGCGAATTCGAGAATCTGCGTGAGGCTCTGGGCAAGCTCAAGCTCAACGATTCCAGCTTCACGTACGTGCCCGAGAACAGCGAGGGCCTCGGCTTCGGTTTCCGTTGCGGCTTCCTCGGCATGCTCCACCGCGAGATCATCCAGCAACGGCTCGAACGCGAAAGTGAAATCGAGCTGGTCATCACGGCGCCGAACGTCACTTACGAAATCCTGACGCGCCAAGGCGAAACCATCGAGATCGACAATCCGCAAAAGGTGCCCGACTCCGGCCAGATCGAGGAATTCCGCGAGCCGTTCGTCCGCGCCAGCTTTCTGGTGCCCAGCGAGAATATCGGCGACATCATGCAGCTCTGCACCGAGCGGCGCGGCATCTACATTCGCACCGAGTATCTCAGCCCCGCCCGCGCCATCCTCGTCTATGAAATGCCCCTCGCGGAAATCATCTACGACCTCTACGACAAGCTCAAATCCGCGACCAAAGGCTACGGCACGATGGACTACGACTTTCTCGGCTACCGCCCCGCCGATCTGGTCCGCCTCGACATCATGGTGCACGGCAAGCGCGTCGATGCGCTGTCGACGATCGTCCACCGCGCCTTCGCTGACCGCCGTGGCCGCAAGCTAGTGAAGAAATTGCGCGGCGAAATCGACCGGCACCTGTTCGAGATCGCCATCCAGGCGGCAATCGGCAACCGGATCATCGCGCGCGAAACGATCGCCGCGATGAAGAAAAACGTCACCGCGAAGTGTTACGGCGGCGACATCACCCGCAAGCGCAAGCTGTGGGCCAAGCAATCCGCGGGCAAGAAGCGCATGAAGCAGGTGGGCCAGGTGGACATTCCGCAGGAGGCGTTTCTGGCGGTGTTGGAGACGGATCAGTAATGGCGGAGTGCGCAAGATTATCTGGAGTTGCAGGAAGTTTTGAGGTAGAATTGCAAAAGCTCAAGAATCGAAACGCATTCTGAGGAGGCGGCTATGACCCCAGAGAACAACTCGGGAAATGTCCAACCCCATCAACCCAAACAGCCGAATCAGGAACAACTTGCCGACCAACTTCAACGACTGGCCGCTTCAAACGAGCAGTTGCAAGCCGAATTGGCTGAAGTCAAGAAGGAGCGCGACGCTTATCGCCAGGAAATGTTGGCCTTGTTGCCCGAATCGCCATTCGACGAGGCGGAAGTCGAAGACCTGTTGGCACATCCGGAGAAATACCAGACGTTGGGAGATTTCCTCCACGAACTCCAAGCGGAGTTTTGCAACGATGGAAAATGACCCCGCGTTTGCCGTATTTGCGAGTCCGCTTGTCAGAAAGCGATTACCGCAACTCATGCAGCAAGCCAAAGATTTGGGCATCGAAGATCGCCTTGCTGACGTTTGGCAGGCGATTTTTGCGACATTGCAAACAGCCCCAGAGTCCTTTGGCGAACCTCGGCGTCGGACGAAATTGCCCGGAGGAATGGTATATCAAGGCCTTTTCAAGCATTGCGTCGTTGATTTCGTCGTATACCGGAAACAAGCGATGGTGTATGTGTTTGGAGTCAGATTGCTAACGCGATTCTTCGACACGCCTTCCTAGTTCAAGTGGACTGCGTCATTTGTTCTGCGATGCGGGCTTCCGCAGCCGCAGTGCCAAGATTCTCGCCAACTCCGGCACCGGATCCTTGTGGTCATCCACCCTGAAATCCAAGAAGCGGTCGTTGAAGCCGCCCGGACCGCCCTTGGCGCGCACCACCAACAGGGCCGCCGACTGCTTGCCGCGCGTGTCGCCGCCGGCTTGATCGCCGGCGTCGAGGGCGTTCATCAGTTTCCAGGCGAGCGGGCCCTTCGTCTGCTCGAACGCCTTGGCCATGGCCTCGACGACTTTTTCACCGGCCAAGATGTTTCCCTGGCACGTGTAGTACTTGCCCGTTTTGCCGCCGGCCCAGGCGTTGCACTTTTCGCCGGTGAAAGTGGCGACTTCGCCCTTCGCATCGACAATGCCGACCTGACGCACCGCGCGGCCCTTGTCTTCGTCCATCAGCGTCTTGAGAGTTTCCTCCGCGGATTTGCCGTTTGCCATCAAGTCCAATCCTTTGGGCCCCAGGGAAACGTTGACGTAACTCTGCGTCGCCACCGCCCCGACGCCCGCTTTCGCCCACGGCACCACGGCGCCGACCGCCAAATACTTCGATGCCACCGCCACGCCCCATTCGTGCTTTTCCGGATCGTAGGCGCAGATAGAAAAGGTGTTGACTTGATCAGTCGACGGTGGTGTCGGCTGCACGGGACGGATCATGCAAATCGACAACAGCAACGCGGCAAAAACGGCACGGCGCAGCATAGCAACCTCCTGGTATCATGACCGGCCGCATTGTCACCGGTGCATCGGACAATTACCAGCAAAAACCGCCTGAGCCGTTCCGCGCACGCCGCCTGTTGCTGTAGAATGAGTCCATTCCTCACCGGAGCATGCCATGACGCCGAGAATCATCGATCGCGGCCGCGGACCGGAAATCGAAGGCACGCGCATTACCGTGTACAACGTGTGGGATTACGCTCGCCACGGCGATCACCACACGTACATTGCGGCGCTGTTTCGGATCTCGTCTTCGCAAGTGCTGTGCGCATTGGAATATATCGAAAAACACAAGGCGGAAGTGCTGGCGGATTATCAAGAAATCCTTGATCGACAAACAAAAGGCTATTCGCCGGAAGTGGAAGCCCTGCTGAAGCAATCTCACGCAAGATTCACGGCAATCAAAAGGAAATTGATGGCGAAGAAAGCGCGAGGGAAAAAGAATGGAAGGCATCCTAGCGGACGCGGACGTCGAAGGGCAGTTGGAAGTGCTCGTCGGGATAATTCATAGCACGATGTGGCGTGAGTTCTGGGAACACTTGAGAATTCGCGTCTATTCGTTTGAAGAACTGGGGCTAACCTCAAACGCAGCCGATGTCTTCGTTTGGCGTGCCTGCCAGCGTCGACAGATTGTCCTTGTAACAGACAATCGCAACAAACATGGCGATGACTCTCTTGAAGCAACTTTGCTTCGGGAGAACCACCCGAACCATCTGCCGGTGTTCACGCTTTCCAATGCGCGCCGGATCCGGATAATGAAGGACAAAGCGTTTGCCGCCGCGACTGCCGAAAAAATGATCCAGTACTTGCTGGACATCGAACGGTTGCGCGGCACCGGCAGACTGTACCTCCCATGAGTCCAATGCCCCGCAAGCCAATTGAATAGCATCGCTTTTGCATTTGTGGCCGTGCCCTTGCATCGCCCGTTTCCTAGAATGACGTTTTGACGCCTAAAGACTTCGGCTCGCTGGATGAGTCGTTTTCCTCTCGCGGAGCGAGAGGACTACACTGGAGGTGGCCCTTGGCCCTGCCGCTTTTTGCGATCACGTTGTTCGTGTCCGCTTTCCTGCTTTTCCTCGTTCAGCCGCTGATCGGCAAGATGATCCTGCCCAAGCTCGGCGGCACGCCGCAGGTTTGGAACACCTGCATGATGTTTTTCCAGACCGTGCTCCTGGTCGGCTACGGCTACAGCCATACCGTCAGCACGCGGCTATCGCTCAAGAAGCAACTCATCGTTCACGGGCTCTTCTTGCTGGTGCCCCTGCTGTTCCTGATCCCCAATGGGCCGTTCAACGTCACGGGCTGGATTCCGCCGACGGAAGACAATCCAATTCCGTCCACGCTGCTATTGCTCAGCATGGTCGTCGGCATCCCCTTCCTGGTTGTTTCGACGAGCGCGCCGCTCTTGCAGCGTTGGTTTTCGTACACAGGCCATCCGGCCGCGAGGGACCCGTATTTCCTCTATGGCGCGAGCAACCTCGGCAGCTTGCTGGCCTTGGTTTGCTATCCGTTTATCGTTGAACCGCTGTTCGTCCTCAACACGCAAACTTGGATCTGGCTGGTCGGCTATGTCGCACTGATGGCGCTGGTCGCCGCGTGTGTGGCCATCGTCTGGAACACGCCTCCGCAGGTGCAGCTTGCGGACATGCCGCCCGATGTCGGCGCCGGTGAAGCGTCGCCGGCGCCGCCGCCGATGAAGGAAACCAGCACGGCGATCCAGCCTGCGTCGGCCTTGCGCGGCGTGTCGCGCAAGAAAGGCGCCAAGCTGGCCGCGGCCGAAGCCGTGCCAGAAGCTGCGGTGCGGTCGTCCCAGCCGCGACCCGACGTCATGACTTGGGGCCGCCGCATCCGCTGGACCCTGCTCGCCGCCGTGCCTTCCAGCCTCATGCTCGGCGTCACCAGCTATGCCTCGGTCGACATATCGCCATTCCCGCTCTTGTGGGTCATTCCGCTGGCGCTGTACCTGCTGTCGTTTATTCTGGTTTTCTCGAAATGGCCGCTGCCGTGGACCGAAACCCCGCATAGCGCCATGCTCTTCATTGGTCCACTCGCGATTCTGGTCATGTGCTTCATCATTCTGGTGCACGCGCATAATCCAAACCATGTGTTTGTTTCGTTCCTTGGCTTCTTCCTGGTCGCGTGTGTTTGTCACGGCGAGCTGGCCAAAGACCGGCCCACGCCCAAGCACCTGACCGAGTATTTCTTGCTGATGTCGTTCGGGGGCATGATCGGCGGCGTCTTCAACGGCCTGTTCGCCCCGCTCGTGTTCACCGGCGTCGTCGAGTACCCGCTCGCCATCATTTGCGCCTGCTTGATTCGGCCCAAGATTTCTGAAAGCGGCTGGTCGGACAATTTGGTGCTCAAGGCGTCGCCCGACCTGGAAAAATGGGTTCAGGATACGGGCGATCAAATGGCGGTCGCCTTCGGCGGCCAACCGCGCCGCAGCACCTATTTGCTGAACTATGTGTTCGATATCATTCTGGGCCTGCTGGTCTTGGCGCTGGCGTTCTGGCTCGCCAACAATGCCGCAGCTTGGGGCTGGCGCAGCAACACTCCCGCCAAGAACGGCATCATGCGGTTCCTGAAGTTCATCGGCTTCGGCCAGGAGGGCGTCCTCGAATGGCACAACGCCGCCTACAACGCCGCGGTGTTCGGCATCCCCATGATCTGCGCGTTTCTCCTGGCCAGCCGTCCGTGGCGCTTTGGCTTTGCGGTCGCCGGCATTCTGCTCGCCAACCTCTATTTCCTGGACCGCGACGCCAACCTCCTCTATGCGGGCCGCAGCTATTTCGGCGTGCTCCGCGTGCTCAACGACGAAGACGTCGCCAATGGGAACGTCGAGGCGAATGAAAAGAACTTTGACAAGAAGGACTTGGACGATCCGCGCCAGCCGTTGACGGCGAAATTCCATTACCTGATGCACGGCACGACATACCACGGCCGCAACTACTACGAACCGCCGACGATTTCACGCTTGGCGACCACGTACTACCATCGCTGGGGCCCGGTCGGCATCGTCATGGAGCGCTACAACTGGTTCAAGGGACCGCAAAACACCTTCTGGTCCGATGCGCGCCTGCCGACGGGCATGATCGGCCTGGGAGCGGCGCCCATGGGCATGGGCAACTTGCCGCTCGATCAAATCTGCCACGTCTGGTCCGAGCCGCCCTACGCCACCATCGGCCTGGGCACGGGCACCATGGCCTCCTACGGCCGACCGCTCCAGCACGTCGTTTATTACGAGATCGACGAGAAGATCCGCAGCTTCAACCTGCCGCTCAACACCAAGAAGCCGCCCTTCTTCAACTACCTGTCGGGCGCCCTCAACCGCGGCAGTAATCTGGAGGTCATCATGGGCGACGCGCGCCTGTCGATGGCCAATTCACAACAAAAGGACACGCCGCGCCCGGGCAGCATGTTCCGCGTCGACAAGGAAGGCGTGATCACGCAAGACAATGAGAACTTTCTCCATCCGCGCCGCGACAAGTACTACCGGGTGATCGTCGTGGACGCCTTCAGTTCCGACGCCATTCCGATTCACCTCACCACCAAAGAGGCAATCGAGCTGTACGTGAGCCAATTGCAAGACGAGGGCGTCCTGTGCATGCACACCTCGAATCGGCACATGGATCTGACCAAACCCATCGTCGATATCGCCGAGGAACTCGGACTGGCTTACGTCGTGGGCCACGATCCCGGCAGCGATCGTCGGAAAAATGCCAAGGCCGACAACTTCTCACTCGGCCATTTCGGCTCGGAATACGTCATGCTGGCACGCAGCAAGGACAAGAAGGGCCCGGACGGCAAGTTGATTCCGGGCCGACTCAACATCAAGAACCTGGAGAAGGTTCTGCTCTATCCGACCAAGCCGTTCAATGCCGCCACCAATCCGGTCTGCGGCATGGACGCAACCAAGGTGTACGATCCGCGATTTCCCGAAGCCGACAACAATAGAAAGATGTGGTACATTCCGACTCCAGCCGGCAATCGCTTGTGGACCGACGATTTCTCGAACATCATCGGCATCTTGCGGTGATGACGGAAACGCGCGACCAGTCGGTTTCGAGCACCAACCATGGCCGCCGATTACGACAGCCCGTGGAAAGAGGCGCTCGACGCCTATTTCGATCCGTTCCTGGCGCTGTTGTTTCCCAAGGCCCACGCGCAGATCGATTGGTCGCACGGCTGGGAATCGCTGGACAAGGAGTTTCAGCAGGTTGTGCGCGAAGCCGAACTCGGACGGCGCTTCGTCGACAAGCTGGCCAAGGTCTGGACCAAATCCGGATCCGAGTGCTGGGTGCTGATCCACGTCGAGGTACAGACGGACCGCGACGCGGATTTCCCGCTGCGGATGTACGTCTATCATTACCGCATATTCGACCGCTATAATAAGCCCGTGGCCAGCCTGGCAGTGCTTGCGGACGACGATCCGCATTGGCGACCCAGCGAATTCCGCCAAGAGATGTTCGGTTGTGAGTCCGTGCTGCGTTTTCCGACCGCCAAACTGGTTGACTTGGCGGCGCGCGAAGCCGAATTGGAAGCGAGCGACAACCCGTTCAGCAAGGTCGTGCTGGCTCATCTGAAAACGTTTGAAACGCGCGGCGATCCGGGGCGCCGCCACGCGTGGAAGCTCAGGCTCGTACGTGGCCTGTATGAGCGCGGCCTCAGTGCCAAGGATGTGCGTGAGTTGTTCCGTCTGATCGATTGGTTGATGGTCTTGCCGCCGCCGCTTGAAGAGGCATTTGATCAAGAAATCGAAGACGCGCAGAAGGAGAAGCACATGCCATACGTCACGAGCATTGAACGTGTCGGTATCCGCAAGGCTCTTCGGAAGGGTATTCAATCCTTGCTGAAAGTGAGGTTCGGTGACGAGGGCCTCAAATTGATGCCCGAGATCGAAAGCGTCTATGACGCCGATCAACTGGAAGCGATCTTGCAAGCCCTCGAAACGGCGCAAACACCAGACGAGGTGCGACGCATTTGGTTGCCGGCAGCGGAAAAGTAGAGTCCTTGCGAAATCCGCATCATCTTCTTAGCATGACGACGGGCCGCCGCAATCGTAAGGGACGATCGCATGCGTATTCTAGCGTTGTTGTCGTCGCTGGTCGGCATTGTCCTTGCCGTTCATCCGAATGCGAACGCATTCCAACAGACCGTTCCGCTCGTCGCTCGCCTCCACGTCCCGCCCGGCTTCACCGTCGAACTGGTTGCCGCGCCGCCGCTGGTTAAGCATCCCGTGATGGCCAACTTCGATCCGCGCGGCCGGTTGTTCGTCGCGGAAACAACGGGCCGCAATCTCAAGTCGGACGAACTGCTCAAGGAACTGCCGAATCTGGTGCGCGTGCTGGAGCCGGCCGACGCGCAAGGCCGCTTCCACAAGAGCCGCGTCTTCGCCGACAAGATGTCGTTCCCCATGGGCGCACTCTGGCACAAGAATGCGCTTTTCGTCGCCTCGCCGCCGAGCATCTGGAAACTGGAAGACACAAAGGGAACGGGTGTCGCCGACCGCCGCACCGAGCTGGTCACCAAGTTCGGCTTCACCGGCAACGCCGCGGATATCCACGGTCCCTTCCTCGGCCCCGACGGCTGGCTTTACTGGTGCGACGGTCGCCACGGGCACAACATCAAAAAGCCCGACGGCTCGACGTTGCAAGGCAAGGCTGCCCGCATCTTCCGCTGCAAAAGCGACGGCAGCGGCGTCGAAGTCGTCTGCGGCGGCGGCATGGACAACCCCGTCGAGATCGCCTTCACTTCCGAGGGCGAGCCGTTCTTCACGGTCAACATCATCCACACCCAACCCGCCCGCAACGACGCGATCTGCTTCGCGCTCGAAGGCGCCGTCTATCCCTGGCACGACGTTTACAAGGAATTTCCGCGCACCGGCGACCTCATGCCTACCATCGAAAACCTCGGCTGGGTCGCGCCCTCCGGATTGATGCGCTACCAGAGCGGCGCGTTCGGCAAGGATTTCGAGGGCAACCTCTTCTCGTGCCAGTTCAACCGCAACCGCATCCAGCGCCACGTCGTCACGCGCGACGGCGCCGGCTTCAAGATGAAGAGTGAAGACTTCCTCTGGACCGAAGACAAGAACTTCCACCCCACCGACGTGCTCGAAGACGCCGACGGCAGCTTGCTCGTCATCGACACCGGCGGCTGGTTCCGCATCGGCTGCCCGACCTCGAAGATCGCGCAGCCTGATATACGAGGCGGTATTTACCGGGTTCGCAAAAAGAACGCGGCGGTGGTCGACGATCCGCGCGGCTCGAAGATCGTGTGGCGCGACGAACCGACTTGCGTGCTGACCGAACTGCTGGACGACGGGCGTTTCATGGTGCGCGAGCGAGCGATCGAAGAACTAGCCGCACGCCCAGCAGCGGTGAACTATCTCAAGCGTGAAGTGACGAAGCCCCATTCGAGCCGGCTGATTCGCAACGCCGTCTGGGCGATGTCGCGCATGGAAGAGCCGGCGGCCCGAGCCGTGACTCGATCGTTGCTTTACGACAAGGATTTGAGCGTGAAGCTGGCCGCGATCCACTCGGCCGGCATGCACCGCGACGCCAAAGCGCTGCCGGAGCTTTTGACACTGTCGGGGGGCGACGAGCATCCCGCCGTGCGCCGCCAGGCCGCGACGGCGCTGGGACGCTTGCGCGTCAAGCAAGCCGTGCCCACTCTGATGGAAGGCGTCAAATCGGCCGGCGACCGATTTCTCGAACACGCCCTGTTGTACGCTTTGATCCAGATCGGCGACGCGGACAGTGTCACCGGCTACTTGCACGACCTGAACCCAAAACTGCGTCGCGCCGCCCTCATTGCCCTCGATCAAATGCCTGGCGACAAACTGGCGCGTGAACAAATTACGCCATTGCTCACCACCGACGACGCGGCCCTGTTGAAAACCGTGCTTAACGTGATTGAATCGCGACCGGCGTGGGGTTCGGAAATCACCGGGCTGCTCCAGGATTGGCTGCGAACACCCAATCTCGATAAGGGCCGTCGCGACAATTTGCGCGATTTGCTCATCGGCCTGAGCAGTGAAGTCGCTATCCAAAAGTTGATTCAGGAAGGCCTGCAAAACAAAACGACACTCGCCGAGACTCGTCTCACGCTATTGGAAAGCATCGCCCGCTCTCCGCTGGCCAAAACGCCGCCCGCCTGGGTGCCGTTGCTTGGGCAAACGCTAAAAGACAGCGACGACCGAGTAGTCCAAGAGACGATCGTGGCGCTGCGCGCCCGCAACCTGCCGGACTTTACCGACACACTGCATCAACTGGCCGCCGATGCCAAGCGCTCGCCGGAAACGCGCGTCGCCGCGCTGGGCCAGGCGGCGCCGCGACTTAAAGGCCTGGAGTCCGCATTATTCAATTTCGTGATCCAAGAACTGGCGCCGGACAAGCCGCCGCTGCATCGGCGCGCCGTCGCCCAAGCCCTGGCCCAAAGCAAGCTCGACGACGGACAACTTCTGCAACTGGCCGGCCCTTTGGTGAAGGCCGGCGCCCTGGAGATGCCGCACTTGCTCGCCGCGTTTGAATCGGCCAAAAGCGATGAGGTTGGTAGGGCGCTGGTCAAGTCGCTCGATCAAGCGCCCGGCCTTGCCAGCCTGTCGCCGGCCGCATTGGATCGGGCCATGCGCGGTTTCTCCAAGAGCGTGCAGGATCAAACGCGACTGCTCGTCAAGAAATTGTCGATCGACGTCGAGCAGCAGAAGGCCAAGCTCGATGAATTGGAATCAGTGATCACGGGCGGCGACGTCGAGCAGGGCCGCAACGTTTTCTACGGACCGAAAGCGATTTGTGCCGCGTGTCATGCTGTCAGCGCCAAGGGCGACAATATTGGGCCGGACCTCACCAAGATCGGCGCGATTCGTTCCGGGCGCGATCTGCTCGAATCGCTTGTCTTCCCCAACGCCAGTTTCGCGCGCGGCTTCGAGCCCTACGTCGTCGAAACCAAGGCGGGCAAGACGCATACCGGCATCATCGCGCGCGCGACCGCCGACGCCGTCGTTCTGATCAACGCCGACCGTAACGAGATTCGCCTGTTGCGTGCGGAGATCGAGGACATCGCGCCGGGCCGTGTGTCGATTATGCCGCAAGGGCTCGACGCGCAATTGTCGCGCCAGGAATTGCGGAATTTGCTGTCGTTCTTGCAATCGTTGCGATGATCTTGCTTGCCGTTTAGCGCGACCGTGGCGCCATGGGTGCGCTCAACGCAAGCGACGCTGGACCCTTCCATGAAAATCGCCGACATTCGCATCACCGGCCTCGCCGGCGGCACCGTCGAGGGGGGCTGGGTCGATGACCTCAAGCCCGAAGATGATCTGCACACGATCGTCGAGGTCATCACCGATGAAGGCCTCGTCGGCATCGGCAGCGTTTACACCAGCAAAGCGCTTGTTGTAGGCGCCGTCAAACTCTTGCGGCCGATGCTGATCGGCGAACGCGCCGATGAACCGATGCGCGTCACCGAGCGGCTGCGGCAGAGCACGTTCTGGCAGGGCCGGGGCGGTTCGGTCGAACATGCCATCAGCGGCATCGACATCGCGCTGTGGGATCTTTTCGGCAAGATTTGCAACCAGCCTGTTTCGCGCCTGCTCGGCGGCAACTATCGCAGCAAAATCAAGCCGTACGGATCGATCCTTTTTGACGAACCGCCGCGGCTGCGCGAGAAACTGCAAGCGACGGTGGCACGCGGGTTCAAGGCGATCAAGCTCGGCTGGCGCCCGTTCGGCCGGCGCGACGCCAAGACCGACGAGTTGCTGATCAAAACGGCGCGTGACACCGTTGGCCCCGGTGTTGAAATCATGGTCGATGCCGGCGGCAGCGAACAATACTGGCCGCACGGCTACAAGTGGGCGCTGCAAACCGCGAAGATGCTGGCGAACTACGATGTTGTCTGGTTCGAGGAAGCGTTGCCGCCGGACGATCTCGAAGGCTTCATCGAGCTGCGCCGCCACGCGCCGCTGCCGATTGCGACCGGCGAAGTGCTGACGCGCCGCCAGAGCTTCCGGCCATTTCTCGAGCGCCGCGCCGTCGATGTCATTCAGCCCGACTGCACCAAGTGCGGCGGCATTTCCGAAGCAATCCGCATCGCCTGGATGGCGTACGAGAACAACGTCCTCTACGTGCCCCACGGCTGGAACACCGCCATCGGCCTGGCCGCGGACTTGCATCTGACGGCCGCGGTGCCGGTGGCGAAGTATGTCGAATATCTGACGCCGACGCCGTATATCGACGAGTTGATTTTGAACCCTCTGAAGCCGGACGCGGAAGGGTTCTTGGAAGTGCCGACGGCGCCGGGGTTGGGGATTGAATTGAATCCCGAGGCGCTGCGGCGCTACGGGTTTTGATGCCGCTTGCGGCTTGGCGAAACACCGAGGGCGCCCCTTTCGCCAAGCTGCAAGCGGCGGAAAAGCACTTGACATCTCTAGTCCAATCAGTCTAATAATATACCGAACAGTCTAATCCAGTCTCCGTACGTCGATCCTTCATGAAGACCAAACGCATCAATATCGGCAGCATTCGCCGCGAGCAAATTGTCGATGCGGCGGTGTCGATTATCGCCGAGCAAGGCTTGCAGAATCTGTCGCTCTCGGAGATCGAGAGCAAGGTCGGCATGTCGCGCGGGCAGCTCACCTACTATTTCAAGGCAAAGGAAGACATTCTTCTGGCCGTGTTCGACCGGCTCGTGGAACTGATGTGCCAGCAACAGGGCCAGGGCGAAAAGAACGGCCGTTGGCCGGCGAAGAATTGGCTGGACCTGGTCGAGATGATCCTGGAGATGATTCTGCGCCAGCCGCCGGCGAACCCGGCGTTCAACGCGCTGCAGTTCACGTTTCTGTCGCAGATCGGCCATCGCGCCGATTTCCGAGCGCGGCTGGCGAACCTGTACGAGGAATGGCGCACGCACATGGCGGCGGCTATCACCGACGCCACCAATCAACGGCCCGCGGCGCGCTCGATTTCACCACGCACTCTGGCTACGTTGACCCAGGCCATCTTGCATGGCATGGCGGTGCAGTCGGCGGCCGATCCAAAGGCGATCAACCCTAGGGAAATCGTGAGACTCTGCCTCGATCTTCTGGGAAGCTACTTATGGCCGGCGCCGCCGCGGCGCCGACGACCCAAGCCCCGCCGTGCCCGCACGATGCACACCAGTCGCAACGGGGCTCGTATTCACGCCAACGGGGTGCACCCATGAACGACGCCACGAACCACTCGACCGAACCGGCCGCGGACAACAACCGGCTCTCCTTGAGCGACCGCGTCAAGTCCCTCAAGCTCCCGGAGCGCACCAAGCAAGGCGGCGGCGCCTCGTCGGTGCTCGTCTGGTTCACGCTCACGCTTTGCCTGCTCGTCGGCGGCGCCACCGGCGTGCTCGGTTGGGAAACCTATCAGATGCGCCAAACTCTCGGCTCTCTGGCCGACGGCGACGGCCGTGAGTTGCTCAACAAACTGGCCAAGGGCGAATGGCCTGGCGCGCCGAATGCGGGCGCTGCCAAAGGGCAGCCCGGTCTTCGAATCGCAGCGGCGGGCAAGCCGGCTGCCGAAGGAGACCTCGTTCATGAGTCGAAAGGTTACATCATTCCGGTGCATCAGATTCAAGTGAGCCCCAAAGTCAGCGGTATGGTCATGGAACTGTACATCGAGGAAGGCATGCAGGTGAAAGCAGGCGACAAGCTGGCCGAACTCGAAACCACTGAATACCAGTACGATGAAGACCGCGGAGCGGGGACGTTGCGCGCGGCCGAGCACCGCTGGCAGGAGCTGTGGAAATATCGCGAGGACGAAATCCGCCAATCCAAGGCCGAGTTGGACGATTCCGTGGCCCAGCGCGAGCAGCTCTTTCAGGAATGGAAACGCAACTTTTCGCTGAAGGCGGCCAATGTCGTCGCCCTCAAGGATTACGAACAGTCGGAAAGCTCGTACAAATCGATGGACGCACGCGTGGTGCGGTTGCAACTCTCCTTGGAACTCTTGAAGAAGGGGCCGCGGGACGAACGCATCGCCGCCGCCAAGGGCGAAATTGACCAGGCCAAGGCGGATCTGAAGAAGGCGAGTTGGAAGCTCGGCAACTGCACGGTGCGCGCCCCGGTCGCCGGCACGATCCTGACGAAAAAAGCCGAGAAGGGCAACATGGTGAACCCGGCGGCGTTTTCGAACGGCCTGTCGGCAAGCCTGTGCGACATGGCTGACCTCTCCGATTTGGAAGTGGACCTGGCGATCGCCGAACGCGACATCGCCAAGATTTTCAAAGGGCAAAAGTGCGTGGTGATCGCCGAAGCATTTCCCGAGCGCCGTTATCAAGGTGTCGTTTCGAGACTGATGCCGACCGCGGATCGTTCCAAGGGCGCCGTGCCGGTGCGCGTGAAGATCGAGATTCCACGCGAGGAGGAAGGACAGTACCTGCGGCCGGAAATGGGCGCGGTGGTGACGTTCTACAACAAGAAGTGAGTGGCGAGTGGTGCTTGCGTTTAGCGCGGCCTGCAATACGACAGGACACGTGTCGTTTTGCAGTCCGCGCTAAACGCAAGCAACGAAACCCATCGCATGAGGGGAACCGTAATGGCCGACCGTCCGATTCTGCGGGTGCGCGGCGTGCACAAATACTTCGCGCGCGGCGGCGAGCAGATTGATGTGCTCAACAACCTCAGCCTCGAAGTGGCCGAGGGCGAATTTCTGGGCATCATGGGACCGTCCGGATCGGGCAAGACCACACTCCTGAACCTGATCGCCGGGCTGGATCGGCCCAGCGCCGGCGACGTCTGGATCGGCGATTCGCACATTTCGCAGATGTCCGAAGGCCAGCTCGCCCAGTGGCGCACGCGCAGCATCGGCTTCATTTTCCAGTTCTACCATCTGCTGCCGGTGCTGACAGCTTATGAAAACGTCGAACTCCCGCTTCTGCTGCTGCACCTCAGCGCTGCCGAACGCCGTCAGCAGGTGCTGAACGCGCTCGATCTGGTCGGGCTATCGCATCGGCTGTCGCATCGGCCCGGACAGCTTTCCGGCGGCCAGCAACAGCGCGTCGGTATAGCGCGGGCCATCGTCACCGATCCGACGCTGATCGTTGCCGACGAGCCGACCGGCGATCTGGACGCGCGCTCGGCCGAAGAAATTCTCGACTTGATGGGCGAGCTGCAAAAAAGCATGAAGAAGACGATCTTGTTGGTGACGCACGATCCGCGCGCTGCCGCCCGCTGCCGCCGCGTCGTGCACCTGGACAAGGGGCAGCTCGTGGAAGGCTCGGTTCCGGCGGCCGTCGCCGATACAGCGATCCGGGCAACGGGCGATGGCGCCGCGACGCCGGCCGTGACGGGCATTCGACAGTAAAGTTCCGTCGAGCCGCCGTTCGCAGAACGGCGGTGGCAGCGGCCCTCGCAACGCCGTCCGTCACGAGCAAAGTTCAGACCGCCCCGGTTCTGCGAACCGGGGCTAAACGATGGGCGAATGCACGATATGGACCGATTCCTCGAAGACTTGCTCAATCCGGTCAATCTCGTCGCGGCGCTTATTGCCGGCGCCGTTGCATTGGCAGGCGCCGTCTACCTCGTTATGCGGCCCAAGTTCTTTCGCCTCATGCTGAAAAACCTGCGCCGCAATTTCGTGCGCACCCTGCTCATTGCCATCGCCACGGTCGTCCTCGTCGCCATGGTGACCCTCATCTGGACCGTGCTCTATTTCCTCGATCAAGTCACGACCGAGCGGGCCAAGGACTTCAAGCTCATCGTCACCGAACGCTGGCAGATTCCCAGCCAAATGCCGCCGACGCACGCCAACTACCTTGATCCGGACAACGGCAGCTTTCTCGCGGACTTGCACGGCCGCTACACCAGCAACGATTTCATGACCTGGTCGTTCTACGGCGGTACGATCGAAAAAGGGAGTTACACGCGCGAGAGCATCGTGTTCTTCTTCGCCATGCGTCCGGAGCACATTCGCTCGATGATGGACGAAGGCGAGTCGATCAGCGCGGACCTCGTCGAAAAGATGAAGAATAACCGCCGCGGCGTTCTGTTGGGCAGGGATCGAATGCGGCAGGTCAACCGCAAGGTCGGCGAGCGCTTCAACGTCTTCGGGCTCAACTACAAGGGCATTGACCTGGAGTACGAGATCGTCGGGCAGTTGCCGGAGGGGCGGTATGACCTCAGCGGCATCATGAATGCCGACTATTTCAACGAGTCGCTCGATCAGTACAAGCAACAAAAGAAGATGCCGCACCCGCTCGATCAGAAGCGGCTCAATCTCGTGTGGCTGCGGGTCAAAGACCGGGCCAGCTTCAACGAGATCGGCAACATCATCGAAAAGGCCAGCGTCTTTTCGCAGGTGCCGGTCAAGGTGGAGACGGCATCGTCGGGCATCGGCAACTTCCTGGAAGCGTACAAGGACCTGCTCTGGATCATGAAGACGCTCTTGGTGCCGACCATCCTGGCGATCATGGTGCTGGTGGTGGCCAACGCGATCTCGATCAGCGTGCGCGAGCGCCGGGCGGAGATTGCCGTCATGAAGGTGCTGGGCTTTCGGCCGGGGCAGATCCTCAACCTGGTGCTGGGCGAATCGCTGCTGGTCGGCGGGCTGAGCGGGTTGATAGCTGCGGGGGCGATCATGGGCATGATCAACTCGATCGGCGGGCTTAAATTTCCCATCGCTTTCTTCCCGGCGTTCTTGATTCCTGAATGGGCATTGGCGTGGGGCCCGGCGATGGGCTGCGCGACCGCCTTTTTGGGCAGCTTCGTGCCCGCCTGGCAAGCGCGCTCGGTACGCGTCTCCGAAGTTTTTGCGAAGGTGGCCTAAATGAATGTCCCCTATTTGCTGCTCGTGGCCGGCGGCGGGTTGCTCGGTTTGCTCGCTGGATTCTACCTGGCTCTGCCGCTGCGCAAGGTGCCGATTCGCTACAACGTGCGCAGCGTCATGGTTCGCTGGCTAACGGCGCTGGTCACGGCTGTGGCGGTTACGCTGGTGATCGCGATCGTCGTCTTCATGACCGCGTTCGTCAAAGGCATGGACCAAATGACCGAGAACACCGGTCATCCGGGCAATGTGCTGCTGCTGTCCGACGGCGCCACCGACGAGACGTTTAGCCGAGTCAGCGCCGGCTTCAGCTTCTCGCAGTTTTCCTCGCCGATCCAGAACAAGATCGTCAAGACCGACGAAGGCCAATTCCTCGCCTCGAAAGAGGTGTATGTGATCGTCACCCACGTGGTGCCGAATTCCAGTCCGGTCAAGCGCCGCTTTGTGCAGATGCGCGGCATCGATCAACCGCGCTTGGCGGCCAAGCTGCACGGCATCGAATTGGCGACCGGCGATTGGTTCTCCTCGACCGGCGTCCCCGAAGTCGTGCTCGGCGACGGCGTGGCCAAGACCTTTGGGCAGGACCTGGGCAAACCTTCGATCCAGATCGGCGACGTCATCGAGATCGGCCCGATCAAACAATGGAAAGTCGCCGGCATCATGAAGCCGAGCGGCTCGACGTTCGGATCGGAAATCTGGGTGCACGACGGCATCGTGCAGGAGCGTTTCGGGCGCGTCAATGCGTACAGTGCCTTTGTCGTGCGCACCGCGAATGCGGCCGATGCCAAGGAGGTGGCGAAGCTGATCACCGAGGAGAAGTCGGCGGACCGGGCTTTTCAGGCATACACCGAGCGCGATTACTACGCCAACCTGTCGGCGACGAACGATCAATTCCGCATCGCCATCGTGTTTGTCGCGGTCGTGATGTCGATCGGCGGCGTTTTAGGCGTGACCATCACGATGTTCGCCGCCGTCAGCCAGCGCGTGAAAGACATCGGCGTCTTGCGCTTGCTCGGCTATTCACGCTGGCAGATTCTCTGCTGCCTGCTGGTCGAATCGGTGGTGATTGCGCTTATCGGCGGACTGATTGGCTGTGCGATTGGGGCCTGCTTCAACGGCTACACGATGAACAGCATCGTCAGCTCCGGTCAGGGCGGCGGCAAGAGCATCGCCCTCAAGCTCGTCATCGATGGCTGGCTGATCCTCGGCGGCCTGAGCGCAGCGATCCTCATGGGCGGCGTCGGCGGCTTGATCCCGGCTGTCCACGCCATGCGCCTCAAGCCGCTGGAATCATTGAGATAGTCATTCGTCAATAGTCATTCGTCAGTAGAAAATGGTGATCGGCGTCGTCCAATGACGAATGACCAATAACCAATGACACGCGACTACTTCGGCAACACATTATCGTTGTAGAACCGTGTGTTTTCTTCACGCAGCACCGGTTCGGGCATGCCGTCAGCGCGGACGCGGGTGCGGAAGCGCACGTCGCCGGCTTGCAAGCCGCGCACGGTCACGCGATAGATCACGTCGGCCTTCGGGGCCAAACGCGGCAACGGATCGAAGATCACTTCGCGGCCCTGCACTCGGTGATGAACGCCGGCGATGCTCTTGGCGCCTTTGAACTCGACCTGCTCGGGCAGCGTGCAGGTCACTTCCAGGTTCGTTTCCATTTTCGTGCCGGCGTTGATGACGCGAATTTCATAGGCGGTTTCGCCGCCGACTTCGACCGGATCGTCCACGTCCACCAGCTCGATGACCAGCGCCGACGAACCTTCGATGCGTGTCAGGGCTGAGGCGTCGGTCCGCGCCCCACGGCTGCTGACGACTTGCGCTTGCAGGCGATGATCGCCGGCGACAGCGGCAAGCAGATCGATCGACACTTCACGGCTCTGGCCGGGCGGCACATCGCCGAGCTGCCAAGACACGGTCTTGGTCGTCTCGTCCCAGCGGCCGCCGGCGCTCGCCATGTGGAACTTGAAGCCGGCGGGCACCACTTCGTTCAAGGTGACGTTTTGCGCCGGCGCGTTGCCGGGGTTGGTCACTTTGAGCAGATACACGGCGTGACGTTCGAGATAACGCAGCTTGGGCCCCTGGACGACGAGATCGAGCTTGGCTTCGAGAATATCGGTGACGGCATGATCGCTGGCTGAGAGGTTGCCGTCGGCGCTGGCGACGATCGTGGACTTGTGCGTGCCGCTGGTCTTGGCGACGCAGTCGACTTGCAGCGTGCGGGTTTCCTTGGGGGCGAGGTTGCCGATGTCCATTTCAACGACCCGGCCACGCGCGCTCGTCATACCGTCGGGCAGCAGCACTCTCACCTTGACCTGCTCGGCGACGCCGTCGCCGGGATTGGCCACGGCAAACAACAGAGGCGCGTTTTCACCGACGATAGCCTGTTCCGGCGCCCGCATCTTGACGAGCAACATCGGCTCGCGGACTTGCACTTGTTGCCCGGCGCTGCTGGCGAAGGTGACGGTCGCCTGGCAGTTGAGGGCGCCGCGCTGGCTGGCGACGAACTGCAAATCCAGACGGCGCTGCTGGCCGGGCTGCAGCGTGCCGACGGTCCAGACCAGGTCATCACGCTCCGTGGCGGCGGCGGGTTCGGTGCGTTTGCAAATAACGCCAGGATTCAAATGATGCCGGACCATAACCTGATGCACCGGCGCCGGGCCGGTGTTGCGCACCAGAATCTGACACGACATCGGCTGGTTGAGCTGGGCCGTTGCAGCGCCCACCCATTCCAGGCTCACGCTGGAGTCTTGTTTGGCGGAAGGCAGGCTCTCACTCAGGGCGGGCAACGCCGGCGCTGGCTCATTGCGCGGCGGCAAAAGCTCGGTCGCATCCGGCAGTCGCGGCCGGCTGGGCGCCGTTGCTTCGGGAAGCGGCAAACTGGGCAGCGGCGGCAGCTTGACGGCCGGTAGCGACGCCGGCGGCTGCGACTCCAGATGATTGGGCCGCGTCGGTTTGTCCAACTCTTTGGTAAGCGCCGGCGGTGATGACGGCGGCCGCAGTCCCGGCAGTTCGCCCGGCTGCCCCCAGCCGCGCTGCCCCAGAGCAGTCAACGCCACGCCGACACTCACGATTCCCGCACCGAGCCACCATCGTTGATTGCGCATCGCCGACCTCCCCCTAGCGCGCACCGGCAACGCCATCGGCCGCCCGGCGCGCGTCGATTTTCCAGCAATTCATGGATGATGAAGGGGAGGGACTATAACGAAATCGGCACAGGGATCAAGAGGAGTTTGCAAGATCTCCGGTCGCTGACGCTCCCGGCTCGCCGGGCCAAAAAAAAATCCCACGCGTCCTGCGTGGGATTCTGTGGTGGTCGTTGAAAACTAACCGCCGCGTGGGCCGCCGCCGCCGCCGCCCGGAGGCAGTCCCGGCGGTGCATTCGGGTTGGGATTGCCGCCGGGCAACAGACCCGGATTGGCGCCGCCCGGTACGCCGAAGCCACCGGGTTGACCGGACGGCGTGGTCGCGCCCTTTTTAGCCGGCACGGGGAAGCGATAAGCGGTCAGCTCGCGCTCCGCCTCGGGCACTTCAAGACTGATCTCCAACATGCGGCTGAACCAGGCGTTGGCGAATACACGACCCTTTTCGGGATCGAGCCGGCGCGCGTCCTTGGCGTCGGTAAGGTCAAACGCACGCGCAAAGCACGCTTGCAGGGTGCGCTCGTCGAGATCCAGGTCGCGCGGCAAATTGGCAAGTTCCTGGGTGTACCGCAGAAGTTGCGGCAACTTCTTCTCTTCGTGAATGATGTAGTAGACCAGAGCCCACGCCGTGCTGTGCGCGATGTCGTGGGCGTCCTTGAGTTCCTTGGTTTCTTTCTCGAGGCGGTCCTTCTGATCCTCGTCGGCTCGCACGACATCGCGGAAGAACTTGCTCGAAATGGTCTGCTGGAGCGCCTCATAGGGACTGCCGCCCAGCTTGTTGGCGCGGCGGAAATGTTTGAAGGCAACCAGATTCGACCAGCTCGGCAAGCCGACGCCGTTGTAGAGGGCGCCGTAGGGCGTGTCGAGGTAGCTGGCCATGCCGGACTGAATCCACTCGGGCACGTTGACCAGGCGCGGCAAGATGCCGGTGGCCAACAGCAGCTGGCGGGTCGCCTCGTGCGAGATCGAAGCCCGCTCGCTGTCCTCGTCCAGGCTCTTCAGCATCAGTGCGAGCGTCTGATACGCGGAAAAGATGGACACGTCCGATTTGGCTTCTTTCCTGTCCCAAATGGCGCCGCTGACCAACTCTTCCCGATTGATGCCGCGCGTCCACAGGTTTTGCACGTTCTTTTCGAAAACCACATAGTTTTCGTCGAGCCGCTTGGCCGACAGCACTATCAAGTTGTCACGGCGCGGCGTGAAGCCGTCGGTAATCATCGGCTGCCGGCTCCACTGGGAATGCAGGGCGTGGAATCTCTCCTTGTCCTCGACCAGCACCGCGTACAGGCGATACTTGGGCATGGCGGGTGGTTGCACATTTTCCTGCAGGGCAAACCAGTAGAAGAAGTTGTCGAAGGCCGTCTCGAAACGCGCCAGGCGGCGTTTCATCGCAGCATTCGCGATCGGCGAAGCTGACTTGGCTAAGACGCCGTAATGGCCGTTGTCGCTCGGGTTCAATTGGAACTTCTCATCTCTGAGGTCGCCGATGATCGACTGCGTGGCCGGATCATCCGCGCCCGGCGCTTTTTTCAAGTCGGCTTGTACGCGGTTGTAATTGGCGACCGCGAAATGATTCGGATCGGCCTTGGCGAGAGCGGCCATGGCGTTGTGGAATTCCTTGGTCAAGCCGTGAGCCAGCGCCCAAGAGGCCGCATAATACAAAACGCCAGCCTCTTTGCCGTCGGCCACGACTTTGCCGTACTTCTTGCTGAATTCCTTGGCGACGGAGTCTTTCCTGATGATGATGTAATCGACCAATCCCGGCGCTTCCGGGAAACGGCCTTTTTTGCCCCATAGATGGTCGGCCTCGAGAACGCGAGGACCCTGGCCTCCGCGCGCTTGTAACATCATGGGCGTGGATTTGAATTCGATCGCGGCGAGGATCCAATGAGGTGGGACATCATTGGCTTGGGCGCCCGGCTGGCCAGCGCCCTGCTCCACGCCGCCTAGCTGACCGGCACCAGGGGGCACGGCGCCGGGCTGTCCGCCTGGAGGTTGTTGAAGTCCGCCGACTCCACCACCGGGGGGGAAGCCGCCAAGGGCGCCGCCACCGCCCTTGCCTTTGCCCATCATGCCTTTGCCGCCCATCGCACCCATGCCGCCGAAGCCGCCCCCAGGGAATCCGCCGGGTTGGGCGCCGGGTTGGGCGCCGGGCTGAAAGCCGGGCTGATCACCGGGTTGAGCACCGGGCTGGCCGCCTGCGGGCGCATCGTTACTGAAGTTGACCTTGTTCAGGTCGATCTTGATGATGAGGTAATCGGCGGCCACGGGGCCGGCGCAGACAATCATGAGACCCACTAACGCCAAGAAACGCTTCATGGATTCCTCCGCTCGAAGAGCAACGAACAAGAGGGGCAGGCGCCAACGACGTGCTCGTTGCGGACTCTAGCCCCACCGGCTCGACAATGCACCACCCCATCGGTTTATTCTCCCACGCCGGCATGTGCATAGCAACTGGAATTTTCCGGCGCCGGGGCCGAAGTCGTTAATTTCGCAAAAATGTGCCTGCAATCGCGGCGTGAAGCGGTATAATTTCCGTCGATTCACATCCAACAGGGAGGACGCAGCCATGAGCTTCAAATGGGATCGCGTGCATGTCTGGTCGGGAGAAATCGCCGATCAAGCGGGCGGAGCAGCGGAGAAATTGACGTTGCTCGCGCAGGCCGGCGCCAACTTGGAATACATCGAGACGCAACGGTTGCCGAGCAAGCCGGGCAAAGGAATCTTGTTTGTTGCCCCCGTGACGGGGCCGACGCAAACGCGCGCCGCCAAAGCCGCTGGACTGAACGAGACCGATTTCCCGGTGGTGCGCCGCATCGAGGGCGACAATCAAGCCGGCCTGGGACACAAACTCACCCAGACCTGGGCTCTCGCCAACATCAGCCTGCACGGGCTGACGATGGCAGTTTTGGCCGGCAAGTTCATTGGCTACGCGGCTTTCGACTCGATTGCCGACGCCAATCGAGCCGCGCAAATCCTGGCGGACCTCGGCGTCGCGGTGTCGCAACAAGGTTGACTTTGGCAAGCCCCTGGGCTCGTCCGCCGCAGCGGACGAGCCCAGGGGATCGGTGTCGTGATCCCTTGGGAAGGACCGCCATGCAGTGCCGTGCCGCATTCCTTTTTGCGCTGTCCTTCAGCATCGTCGCAGATCTTGGCTGTCAGCGCGCCTCCCGTTACCCCGCCGTCGTCACCATCAAAGCGCCCGGCCCGGACGAAAAACGGGCGGCGTCGCCCACCTGGTCCTGGCAGCTGCCGCAGTTCGCGCCGGATGCCGTCGACATGCCGATCGTGTTCATCGCACACGGGCACAAAGACTGGGATGGGCTGCGCGGCTACTGGAACGTCTTTCCCGGACCGGGCGCCGGTGCGCGAACAATCCATCTTGGCCAAACGCCCGTCGCCATCGCCGGCGCTATGATGCTGGCGAGCCAACTCGACGCGGTTAAGATCAAGGTCCCGCTCGGCTTGCCCGATCCGATGCCAAACATCCCGCCCGCCAACCCGCCGACGTTCGCCCAATGGAAGCTCGGCCGGCAGATCTTTTTCCTGCGAAAACTGGTCGCCGGCGCTGACACGTTCGCTTGCGCCAGCTGTCATCAACCCCAGTTCGGTTTTGGCGAGGACCGCAGCATCACGCTGAACGGCATGCGCAACACGCCCGGGCTGATCAACGCCGTTTACAACCGCCACCAGTTTTGGGAGGGTCGGGCGACAACGCTGGAGGAAGTGCTGGTGCGCACGCTGGAAGATGAGTTGCTGCCCGATGAGAAGCCGCGCCGCGGACCCCAGGAAACCCATCGCTGGGGCGGCTTGGCGCGCGCCCTCGAAGCCGACATAGATTATCGCCTGCGCTTTCGGCAAGTCTTCGGCGTCGAGCAACCGACGCAAGACGCCATCGCCAAAGCGCTCGCGACCTACGTGCGCACCATCCTGTCCGGCAATTCGTTGATCGATCGCGCCGGGCTGGAGCGCCGCCGCACCAAGGCGCCGGAGCTTCTTGCGGAGCATTTCGCGCCGTTGCTCGATGCCGAAACGCTCAAGACGCTGCTGGCCGGCAAGGAAACGAAAGACGCGGTCGCGCACAAGCTGGCGCGCGGTCATCGTTTATTCCACGGCAAAGGCTGCGCGACGTGCCATCCCCGACCGCTGTTCACGGACCACGATTTTCACAACATCGGCATCGGCGAGAGCGACAGGTTTCGTCAATCCGGCGAGGAAACCGGCCGCTTCGCCCAGGTGCCGATCGGCCTCAAGGAAGCGCGCTTGATCGGCGCCTTCCGCACGCCGACGCTGCGTGCTTTGCCGCGTACGGCGCCGTATTTTCACGATGGCACCGCGCCAGATCTTCGCTCCGTGGTGAATCACTTCAACGACGGGGTCCGCGGTCCGCGCGACTACCTGGCCAAGGCGCTGCATCCGGGTGCCGATGGTCGCGTCAAATCGCTGGAGATGAGCGTCGACAACGTCGACGCTCTGGTGCTGTTCCTGCGCGCGCTCGACGGCGATCCCGTGGACAGCACCGTGACCGCAGCGCCGAAATGAATTTCCTCATCCTCCAAGCCGCGGGATGAGCGCAGCGAATCCCGCGGGTCATCGGCAGGAGCCCGCATGGACAAGAAACTCCTCCGCGACTATTTCATCGAGCTGCTCGGCAGCTTCTTCTTTGTCCTGGCGGCGGCGGCGGTGACCTGCGTCAACGTCATGACGTTGCCCGGCGGCGAAACGGCGGGCCGAGCGCCGCTCACCTTGCATCAACCCGGCGTCTTGGGCGTGGCGCTCGCGCAAGGCCTGATCTGGGCGGTACTGCTCTCCCTGACGGCGCCCGTGACCGGCGGCTTTCTCAACCCCGCGATCACGCTGATGCTGTGGCTATTTAACCGCATGACCACCATCCGCGCGGCGTGGCTGGTCGGCGCACAATTGCTGGGCGGATTGCTCGCCGGCTTGTGTCTGCATTACGCATTCGACCTCGAGCAGATCCTGCGGCCCGCCCAGTTTGGCGCGCCGCATCTCAATCCCCTGGCTTATCCCGCTTTGCCGCAGGCCAGCGTTTGGGCGGGAGCCGGCATCGAATTCGTCTTGACCTTTCTGCTCGTGTTCGCGATCTTCGGCAACAAGCAGGAAAACGGCCCCGGCCCGCAGGGTGCCTGGCGGAGCGGCGCCGCCCTGACGGCGTGCGTGCTCATCGCCTATCCCCTCACGGGCGCGGCCCTCAATCCGGCGCGCTGGTTCGGCCCGGTCGTTTGGGAAACCTTCGCGCTGGGTCGCGTCGGACGGCAGAACCCGTTCGCGGACGCCTTCGTGTACATTGCCGGCCCGATTCTGGGCGCCGTCGCCGCCGGCTGGTGGTGCTTCAAGATTTACCTGCCGGGACGAACATCGAAATAAAACAGGATGTTTCGCTGCTTGTCGTTGAGCGCGACGATCATGCCGACCAGCACCGTCGCGCTCAACGCAAGCAAATGAAGTGACCAAGGATGGTCCATGGTCCCGCTCACGGTCGCTGATCTGCTCCCTTTGGAGGAGTACGCCTCGCGGCGCCGCGAATTCTTCGATTCGCACCGGCGTTACCTCGAACGCTACCGCCGCGTCCGCATCGGTCCGCGGCTGACGCTCATTTTCGAGAATCGCCAGACGCTGTGGTTCCGCGTGCAAGAAGTGGTCCGCATCGCCCGGCTGGCGGAGGCGCATGCGGTCGAGCAAGAACTCGATCTGTACAATCGCTTGCTGCCCGGCAAAAACCTGCTGCAAGCCGCGTTGCTGATCGAGATCGGCGAAGCGCACATCGGCGAAGAACTGGCGCGCTGGCACGATCTCCGCGGCGATCAATTGCGCTTGGCGATCGGCGCCTATGACTTTCCGGCAACCCTGGTGACCTGCCGGCCGGAAGATCGCTGCGCCGGCACGGCGCACTGGGTGCAATTCGCCATCGAACCGTCCTATCGCCTCACGCTCGCCGACTTCGATGTGCCGGCCCATTTCGAGTTCGACAACGGCTGCTACCAGCACCAAAGCGCCGCCCTGAGCGACGATTTGCGCCAAAGTCTGCTCGACGATCTGGAGTTGTCGGATCGAGATGATGAGCGCCGCGCGGGATAGTCCATCTGAGCCCGAAGCGCAAGCGAGGGACGGCCCTCGCTTGCGCTTCGGGCTCAGGCTCTTTCACAATGTCCACCACGCCTTCTGCCAGGTGCGTTTCATATTCGCCAGCGCCGTCTGCGGCGCCACTCCCGCCGGCGGCTTCACTTCGAATCCACACACGGGACGCCGGCCCGGCCGCAGAAATCCGATGTCGAACAGCGTTTTGATGAAGCTGCGCAGCTGGGGCACATCGTTGTCGCCGCCGGGCATGCCGAACAGCGGATGCGTGTCGCCGAACATGGGATGCTTGCGATCCGAGATGCTGCTGCCCATGTGCACCGCAACCAGGTGCTCGCGAATCTGCGGCAGGTGTTGGGCCGGGTTCTCGTGACATAAGTAGATGTGGCTCAGATCGTGCAACAGACCGAAGTCGGCAAAGTCGCGGCGCACTTCCTGGGCCACCGCCGCCGCCGTCGCGCAGGTGCCGACCAGCGCCTTCTTGTCAATGTCGTAATCGAAGATTTCGAGGACGAGCGGCAAGCCCACGCGTTCCTTGGCAATCTTGCACAATTGCCGCAGTGAATCGACGAGACGCTCCTGAGCCGCCGACCCAGCCGCATTCTTGCCGCTCATCAGCGCGATCCGGCTCGCGCCCAGTTCCTTGGCCTGATCGAACAGGCCCGCCACCGTGGTCACGGCCTTCTTGCGTTCCACGGCATCGGCGGCGTTGAGGTCGAGATTGTGCCGCAGGATCGTGGGTTGGCACGCGAACGTCACCGTCATCTGGCAATCGCACAGCAAATCTGCGCAATCGCCGCGCACGGCCGGATCGTTCATCGGGCCGACGTCGACGGCTTCAAAGAACGGGTCGTAGCAGATTTCCTTGAGGCTGCCCAGTTGCGGACCGTCGCCGCCCAGGCACTCCGGAAAGGCCATATTGTGCACGACGCCGAGCTGCAAGTGCGGCTGCCAGGGCTGTTGCATGGTCGGGATTTTGTATGGAGGGGAATTGGGAAATGGAAGCGCGCTGGCTTGCGTTTAGCGCGATGTGAGTCCAGTGCGCGTTCGTCGCGCTAAACGTAAACGGGGGTTAGCGGCCGTGCCCTTTCGCCATGGCCAGCTCATAGGTACGGCCGTTCGTCTCGCCGTTGTTGCGGTTGAGGACGGCGAGCTGATAGAGGCGTTCGCCGGCTTCGGTGGGGTACAGGCCGGTAAGACAGGCACGGCACAGGCTATTTTCGGGCAAGCCGATGCAGCGCGCGACGGCTTCGATGGGCAAGTAGAACAAGCTGTCGGCGCCGAGGTCCTGCGCCATCGCTTCCTGCTCCGCGACCGTGGGCCGGTCACCTTTCATGAAGCGCGGCGCGAACAGCTCGCGGACGGTGGACATGTCGATGCCGTAGAAACACGGCGCCACGATGGGCGGGCAGCCGACGCGGACGTGGATTTCCTTGGCGCCGCCGCGCTCGCGAATGTGATGCAAGAGCGACTTGAGCGTGGTGCTGCGAACGATGGTGTCCTCGATGAGCAGCACGCGCTTGCCTTCGAGCACTTCGCGCAACGGGGTGTATTTCATGCGCACGCGGTCGGCCCGGTTGACGCCCTCGATGAACGTTCGGCCCACGTAGCGATTGCGCATGAGGCCTTCGACCGACGGCACGCCCAGTTCATACGCCATCGCATCGGCGGCGGCCTTGCCGGTGTCGGGCACCGGCACGACGATGGTGCCGTCATCGAGCGGCACTTTGGCGAGCTTGTGTTCTTGAAGCGCCAGTTCCTTGCCGAGCGCGGCGCGCGACAGATAGACGCTGCGCTGATCGAGCGTGCTGGCCACGTTGGCAAAATAAATCCACTCGAAGAAGCAATGCGAGGAGCCCTGCCGCGCCGTGAATCGTTCCTTGCGCAGCTTGTCGTCTTGGATAACGATCATTTCGCCCGGCTCAAGATCGATGATGTTCTTGAAGCCGAGATTGGCCAAGGCGACGCTTTCACTGGCCGAGGCGAACAGCGGTCCCTCGTGGGCATAGCACAGCGGGCGGAATCCCTTTGGATCGCGCACCACCACCATATCGCCAAGGGCATTCAAGAAGACCAGGTTGTAGGCGCCGTCGAATTTCTTGCTCAGATTACGGAAGACCTGCGCCAGATCAGGCCGTTCATCATGCCGCAGCTCGTAGCTGAGGTAGTGCATGATGACTTCCGTATCGGAATTGCGGGTAAGATGATAACCCTCGCGATTGAGCAAGTCGTCGCGCAAGTCGGTGAAGTTGGCGAGCTGTCCGTTAAAGGCAACGGCGAACCACTTCCACTTGCGACCATGATCGCGCTGAAACGGCTGGGCGTAGCGGCGGTCGTTGGCGCCGCACGTGGCGTAACGTACGTGGCCGATGGCGGCACGGCCGGCGAAATCGCGCATGATGCTGTCGCATTTGGCCTGATGATTGAGACGGAAGGCCTCAATCACCGTGCCGATCTGTTTGTAGGTGTCGAGAATCTTGTCTCGGTCGGGATTGAACGTGGCGAACCCGGCCGCCAACTGCCCGCGATTTTGCAAGTCGAGCAGGATGCGGGGCATGAGCCGTGAGATTTGTTCGGGGCCCTGCGGCGGCGCCAGCGGCGACGGCGTGGGGCTGTCGAAATGATAAATCGCGGCAATCCCACATTCGTGATGCAGTTCGGCCATGCGCAGCCCACCCCTCGCAGGTTGAAGTCGCGAACGTCGATCTCACCCGGGCACGATTTCATTATAAGAACTTCACGAGATGCTTACCAATCCAGCGCGCTTCGCCCCGCGATGCCGCGGCGGCGCCCACAGCTGCCATGCGGATGCCGCTTGCGGCTGAACGACGATTCGTTCGGCGCCGCGACGGTCGCGCTAAGCCGCAAGCGGCAGAATCAATCCTTCATCTCATTCTTGTCAATAATCCCTTGGTCCGCCGGCGTGTCCATCAGCTTTTCTCGATCGATGATGCCCTCTTCCAGCGGTGCGTCCGATTCGTCGTCGTACAATTCGTCGCCTTCTTCGTCGTCCTGGTCCTCGGCCGCCTCTTGCTCCGCCTCGACGATGCCAAGGATGGTGCGCGCCCGCTCCAGATGGGGCTCCGGAACCTGCACTTTGATGCCGCCGATGGCGTTGGAGAGCAACCAATCCATCGTGACGGTGAATTCATCAAAGAGAAAAACGGGAACGCCCTCGCTTTCCAGGCGGACGCGAATGGCATGCGCCTCGCCGGGCAGCGAACACTTAGTGAGCGTGACCAGGCTCTCAGGCGCCACTTGTTCCTCGCCCTCGGCCGGCGCTTTCTTGCCCAAGTTGCCTTCCTCCAAAAAATGCGGATCCTCGACGCCGTCGATGGAGGTGCCGCACGACCAGCAGATCTCGAACGTGTCGTCCACTTTCTTGCTGCACTTGGGGCAGGTCCACATGAGCAGGTCCTTGTTCGTAGTGACCCGCTTCAGCGGGTCCACCGCACGCGACCGCATGAATGCGGTCACTACAAGCGCTAGTTGCACAACTCGCGCAACGTCCGCAAATGGCGCGGCACGGCGATCTTGGGATCTTCCGCCGCTTCGTGCTCCAAGGCGACGTAGCCGCGATAGTTGACGTCGCGCAACATGCGCACCAACCGCCTGAGATCGGCGTCTTCCTTCGGCATGCCGGCCCTTTGAATTTCGGTCTTGATCTGCACGACGACGGCGTAAGGGGCGATCCGGGCCAGATCGGCGTAAGGGTCCTGCGTGTGGAAGTTGCCGGTGTCGAGATTGACGCCGAACCAATCGCTCTTGACGGCGCGGACCAGGGCGAGCATCTGCTCCGGCGTCGCGGTGATGCCGCCGTGGTTTTCCAAGGCGAGATAGACGCCAAACTGTCCGGCATATTCGCAGCATTCCTGAATGGCTTCGACACAGCGCTGGCGGGCGCGTTCCTCGGTGTCGCCGCGCTCGACGGACCCGGCGAAGATGCGCATCGTCTTGCCGCCCAGGCGTGAGGTATGCTCGGTCCAGCTCTTGACGTGGGCGATTTGCTCCTTGAGGCGCGAGACATTCGTTCCGCAGAAATTGTTGCCGACCGCGGTGCCACTGATGTCCAGGCCCAGGCGCGTCGCGCGGCCCTTGAGCCGGGCGAGATAGCGCGGCGACGTTTCCGGAAAGTAGTACGCGGTCAACTCGACCGCATCGAGCGGTTGCGCGGCGGCCAGATCGATGAAGCCTTCGAGGTTCATCGCCGGCTGCGGCTGCTTCAAATCCAGCGCTTGGCGAAAACTGTACGCGGCCAGGCTGAGGCGCAGTTGCGGGCGGCCCTGGCGGCGGATGGGTTCGATCGCGGAAACGCAACTCGCACTTCCCGCCACCGCGCCGATTGCCAAAGACTTCGTCAGAAAGTCACGGCGTCGCATGCTCATTTCTCCATGTTATCGGGACGATTCGCTCGAGGATCATTTGGCAATCACTTTGACGGCAATCATTGCGATGAAAACAACAATGCCGGCGATCAGCATCCGCAAATACGGAATTGGAATCAACCAACTCGCAGCGCAAAGACCGAAAGTTATCAAACCCCAAAGAAAACCGTTCCGGCCATCGGCCGAGGCAATTTTCGCCATTGAGACGCACAGACCTATTCCCAAGGCGATTTCCAACATACAAGTGGCTCCGATAACACGCGTGCGCTTAAATCAGAACCCTTCCGGGTCCATCATGCGCTTCACATCCTCGTCCGGCACCGGGGCGTACGATTTCGGCTCCATCGTCCAGCTCGCGCGTCCCTGTGTCAAGCTGCGTACCCGGTCGGAATAATCGAACATCTTGGCGAGCGGCGCCACCGCCTCGATCACGCTCATCCTGCCGCGCGATTCGATCTGCGTAATCTCGGCGCGGCGGGCGTTCATGTCCGCGGTCACCGCGCCGAGATAATCATCCGGCACGATGACTTCGGTGCGCATCACCGGCTCGAGGAGGACGAAATTGTCGCGCATCGCCTGGCGCACCGCATCGGCGCCGGCGGCCTGGAAGGCAATGTCGTTCGATTCGCCTTCGACCATCTTGCCCGCCGTCAGCGTCGCTTTGACGTCGATCACCGGGTAGCCGAGCTCGCCCGATTGCAAGGCGCCGCGGATGCCCTGCTCTGCCGCGGCGATGAATTCCGGCGGCAGCGTCTCTGCCGGAATGCGGTCCACGACGGTGATGCCTTCACCGCGCGGCCGGGCCTCGAAATCCACCGAGACTTTGGCGAACAACCCCGCCGTGCCCGCTTGCTTGACGCATTCACCTTCGACCTTGAGCGGCTTGCGCAACGTCTCGCGGTAGCTGACGCGCGGCTTGCTGACGCGCACTTTGAGCTTGTAATCGCGCTCCATGCGGTGGCGTTTGACTTCCAGGTGCAAAATGCCCATGCCGCTCATGAGCATTTGGCCTGTGTCCGCGTCGAGCCGCCAAGTGAAAGTCGGATCTTCACGCTTCAGGCGATTGAGCGTCGCCTCGAGCTTGTCCTTGTCGGCCGACGATTCCGGCTCGATCGACTGGCTGACGACCGCCTCGGCGAACTGAATCTGCTCCAAAACAATCGGCTGCTGCTGATCGCACAGCGTGTCGCCGGTGATCGAATCCTTGGGGCCGATGATGCCGACGATGTCGCCCGCATACGCCACCGGCAGGTCGTCGCGGTTCTTGGGATCGGCGAGGATGTGGTAGATCTTGCTGGCGAATTCCTTCACCGCCCGCACCGGGTTCCACGGCCGCGTGTTGGCCTTGAGCGTGCCGGAGTAAATGCGCAGGTAGTAGAGGTCGCCATGCGTGTCGGCGACGATCTTGAAGACCAGGGCCGCGAACGGGTCCTTCGGATCGGGTTTGCGTTGCTCGTCCTTGTCCTTTTTCGTCGGGTTCTTGCCGACGATCGGCGGGCGATCGAGCGGGCTGGGCAAGTAGAAGCAAACCGCGTCCATGAGTGGTTGAATGCCGATGTGCTCGCGCCCGGAACCGCACAGGACAGGTTGGATGTGCCGGGCCAGCGTTTGTTCGCGGATCAACTCACGGATGTTTTCGACGGCAATTGGCTGGCCTTCGAGGTAGGCGCTGGTGATCTTGTCCTTGTCGTCGTGTTTGGTGAGTATTTCGAAAAGGTTGTCGCGCCACTTCTGGGCGGTCGCTTGCTGGTCGGCCGGGATCGCTTCGGTGCGAAACGATTTGCCTTCGTTCTTGGCATCGTAGAAGATCGCCTTCATCTCCAGGAGATCGATGATGCCGCGAAACGGCGCGGCGCTGTCCTTGATCGAGCCCGCGCCGATGGGAATCGTAATCGGCGCCGGATGGCCTTCAAGCCGCTCGACGACTTCCTCGACCGCGTTGGCGAAGTTGGCGCCGACCACGTCCATCTTGTTGATGAACACCAGTCGCGGCACCTGATACTTGTCGGCCTGGCGCCACACGGTTTCCGATTGCGCTTCGACACCCTTCTGCGCGTCGAACACGACCACGGCGCCGTCGAGCACGCGCAGGCTGCGTTCCACCTCAGCAGTGAAATCGACGTGGCCCGGCGTGTCGATCAGGTTGACGGTGCAATCGCGCCACGAAAAGGGAATGCAGGCGCTGTAAATGGTGATGCCGCGCTCTTGCTCTTCCGGGTCATAGTCGGTCTCGGTGGTGCCGGCGTCCACTTCGCCGAGCTTGTGCTTGGCGCCGGCGTAGTACAGAACGTGATCGGTCGTCGTCGTTTTGCCGGCGTCGATATGGGCGATGATGCCGATATTGCGGACCTTGGGCAGGTCGAACGCGGGCATGAAGTCCATCCCCGAAAAGGATTAGCCGCGAGCCTCGGCGAGCGCGCTCGTCGCCTTCGCCAAGGTTCGCGGCTAAACGCCATAACGGCTGTTCATGCATCATTATATGGGAAGTCGCCGCGATTTCGGCAGTCTCATGCGTAGGCGGAGCGCTTGCCGTCGCAAGTGAAAAATGGATGAGTGACCGCTCGGAGTTTGTGAAAAAATGGGGACTGGCTCCGGCCATCCTGCGGAAAACCATGGAAATATCGAGACAAGGCCGGTGCCTGTCCCCATTTTTTCACAAACTCCCAGCCCTTGACTGACAAGCGTACAATGGAAATGAAGCGGGATGAAGTTCGCATCGACGAACCGCACCGGCGATTTCGTCCCGCATTCACGGAACCCGGACGGTTCGCTGGCTCAGCCCCCCCATGCCAGCGGACGTCCGGTTTTTTTTCGTGGGGCAGACTTCCAGTCTGCCGTCTGCTCGACGGGCTGGAAGCCGGCGCCAGCACCTGCGCGCCCGTCATCGTCGGCGACCATCTCTGCTGGGTCGACGGCACGCTGCAATGCCTCAGTCTCGCCGAACTGGCTTTTCCAGCCCCGTATCACAGACCGTCTCGTTATGTGGGTAATCTGGGAGGTTTTCCGCTGTTGCAGAAGAAGGACTTACGACGCATGTTCGCGTGGCACTACCCGATGGTCCGCCGCGCAGGCTTGAAATCACGCGGTCGGCGTCCGAAACCTCTTTCCCAGTCCACCCTGCTTACCCACAAAACGAGACGGTCTGTGAACGGGGCTGAGCGAAGCTGGTGGATGGGCTGCGGAGCGGGAAGCCGTTTGGTGCTGGAGACATGGCACTCGGCACTGGGCCAATGCCTTCGGGACTTTACTGCTGTCGCATGTGGTCCCCAGCGTTCGGGCTGGTAATCTGTGATTGGCCGTCGGCGCGGCACTGATCCCAGCGAGTTTGGTTCCGCAATTTCACTTGACACATGGTTTAGGTATATCTAAACTAACGTGAGCGAACTCGCACCGATTACGAAGGTTATTGCCCGTGGCAACGCATGCATGGTTGAATGCGTCGTTTGCCTTTCCGGTGAAGCTCCAGCGGAAGAGTTTCTCCAAAACGAGTTGGAACTGATTCGAGAAAAAGGGAAGGACGATCCCCAAACCACGGCACGCGCCCGATTCATGGTGCTGTTTCAGATGATGGCCAACTACGGCCGTGTTTCGCCGAAGCGTTTCAAGAAGGAGATGGGCAAGCTGTACGCCTTCAAACATGAGGTGAAGAACCTCCAGATTCGCTTCCCCTGTTTTCAGGACGGACACAAGTGGATCGTAACCCATGGTTTCATCAAACCGGGGGCGCAAAAGAAAAAAGGGGATTGGCCCGACAGCGAAGTCGCACGAGCCGAGAAGATCATGGCGGAGTATTGGGCCCGAAATAAACAGGCCGAACAAGCTGCAAAGGACAAAGGGCAATGAGCAAGACGATGGTGGAAAAATACCTCGAAGACCCGGAGCAAATGCGGCTCTATCAACAGGAACGCGCGATCTATGAAATCACCGAATTGATCGAATCCGTGATGGAGGCGGCAGGCATCAGCCGGGCATTGCTTGCCAAGCGGCTCGGCAAGTCGAAGGGATGGATCACGCAACTGCTCGATGGCGAAGCGAACAAGACCATCCGCACCGTTGCCGATGTCCTGGCGGTCCTGGGCCAAGAGTTTCGCGTGTTCGCGCAGCCGATTCGGATCAGCAACGAGCTAGGCGCCGGTGCCCGCAATGGAATACGTCGTTCCCGTGGGGCGTCATGAACCGGGGCGACGATGCATTTCTTCCTACAGCCCCGTTCACGGGGCTTCGCGCGGTTCGGCTTCAGCCAGGGCGATGGCGGCGGCTCAAGCCGAACACCGAGAAGCCCCGTGAACGGGGCTTGCCATGCGGAATTCACCCTGCATCACCCGGCGTGAACGCCAGGCCTATTACCGCTGCGCGGCAAGCCCCGTGAACTGGGCTGAGCGAAGGTGGTGGATGGGGTCCGGGAGGGGAAGCCCCTTGGCGTTGTGAATACCGGGGCCAACCGTATTCGCGATACCGCGGCGTGCCAACATGAGGTGCTTGGATTTCCCGTGCGCATGCCAATACAAAGTCGACGATACGGCACACGGCGATGTGTCCCGATCAAGGTCGTAGTCGCGGCAAGTGACTTTTACAACCGAGGCGAATCATCGTTTCGAAAAAACGGGGAAGAACGGATGGCGCGCGCTCTTGAACGCCCGCCTTGTTGGTTACTCGCGGTACACACGGCGGACGCGGCCAGCCAAGCAGCATCTGTGCCGATAAAGTGTTTTGATTCAACCAACACGCTTCCGATTCGAGTCCAGGATGGCCGGCTCGGCCAAATCGTGTTCGTTGAAGACGGTTCGGACCACGATGAGGTGGTGGGGCAGAACTGCTTCGGCGAAAGGTGAATCGGGAAGAATCACCTTCGCACCGGTCGCCTGATGCTTGTAAATCCGGGCTTTGCCTTCGGCAACATAAGCCACGAATCCAGTCGCGCGAAGCGCCTCGTCCAATTGACCGTAGGTCAGGTTTTTTTCAACCATGATGGACTCCATCAAGCTGATCCAAGATCGTTTGTTTGAATGCACGCATCCGTGCAATTGCCCGTCGGTTCACCGATTGTCTGGCCGGAACATGGACCCGCACTGTCTTGACGCCGCGGCTCGGCCTTCGTGATTCGACTGCCGCAAAATACTGCTGGACGTAAAGCCAGGACGCCCGTCGTTTGCCGGCATCGAATAGGATCAAGATCACCGGCATTGGTTCGGACTTCCAGCGATTGTAATCCCGGATGTCGAGGTCGAAAACGAGTTCGTTGTCAATCGCCGCGAACGTCTCGGACGCTTTCAATTGAAAGTACACCGCTCCCTCTTCCACGTACCCATTCGCATCGTAGGTGAATACGATCAGGTCATAACCATAATCCTGCTCGAACCGCTGCGCCGTGTGTCCCTCGTCGATGACGAACCGTTCGACGTAATTGAAACTCTGCGAGGCGATCACATGCTGGCGCGTACGCTGTTTGCGCGGACCCCGAATTGTCGTTGCCATAGGCGGTCTCGTCGATCGCGTGCCTTGGTTGTTCGCGCCCATTTTGCCCAAGAAACGATTAGGGGCAAAGACAACTAGAAGATTCTCCGTTGTTCAGGGAACAGCGAATGTACCCTTTACTTTGTCTTCCCTTTTGCTTTGTCTCGGATCTAGTTTACTTTTTCTGGCTTGGCTTATATCCGACAGCGACAACGTTGGAATCGTCCTTTTCGGCCAGAGATCCAAGGCCGATCGACCCATACCAAAGAAACGAAGCACTTAGCTCGACAGATTTCCCTTCAACCGCTCCCAAAAGCCCCGGGACCTTGTGCATTGACGTGCTTTCAGGTTTCCCCAGTAATTCAATCACCTGAGCGCGAATCAAACCGACATTCCATAGCGGCGTGGCTGACAAGACCGTTACATTGCCGGACCGCTGGCCGGCATCTTCCAAAGATCGCCACATTTGGTGAAGCTCAAACGCTTTGTCCTTTGCGATTTGCTGGAAAAGGGCAATCGGTTCGCGGCTCGTTTTCGCGCTCGCTGTCGGGCCCGGGTCTTTGGTCACTATTGTGTCAAACGTAGTCGTCGCTGGTTGCGTGTCTTTGCTGGAAAACTCAGCCGGTTGCGGTTCGATTTTGCTTGGTGCCCTTGAGCAACTCGGAAGCAAGCATATGATGGCAACAAGCAGACAAACAACGCGCTTTGTCATTGTCAGGACTCCATTGGTCGCTTCCGAAACTTCACGAGCCTATCCTGTGCCGCGGCTCGATTGGAGTCGGTTCAGAGGAATCAAGCTCATTGCGGCTAAGGATATAGTTTAGTTGGAACAAACCTTGGCTCGAAACCGTAGCCCTGGGCAATCGAAACGCTTCAGGACGGTGGCCCCAGTTTTCCAATTGGCTTCATGGTAATCTCTGTCGCGCCGTGCTGCCAGCGGAAAATCGGAGATTCTCGGACCGCAGGCCAAACTGGCGAAAACGAGACGCGGATCAATCTCAAGCCTAATGCCGCCGCGGGAGCGGTCGCCCAGCTTGAGGCGCAATTCATCCAGCTCGTCGGCCAGCTTTTGATCGTGCGCGCGCAGGGCCTTGAGGACTTGCCAGACGGGCTCGAAGGCGGAATGGGATAAGGCGTGGTCCGCGTCGGCCGATTCATCGACGAAGACCGGGAGGACGACGGTGCCGATGCGCTTGTCGTCGGCTTTGCGGATCACGCGGCCCACGGCTTGGATGATGTCGATCATCGAACGCTTCGGGTCGATGAAGGCGACGCCGTCCAGAACCGGCACGTCCACGCCTTCGCCGAGGCAGGCGCAGTTGGACAGGACGCCGCGGGTTCCGTCGGGCAACGTGCCGAACACCGTGAGCAGGGTGGAGCGCTTGCCCGCCGGGGTGTGGCCGGAGATGTGTTCCGTCCAGAGTTGGCCCGAGGGTCGCGAACCCGGGGACATGCGCTGGATGACGCCGACCAAGCTTGAAAACGGTGCCAGGAACCTTTTGGTACTCAAAAAGGTTCCTGGCACCGTTTTCAAGCCGGCGTCGGTGAAGCGGCTGGCCCTGGCCCCGGAGGG
>Ga0080064_1001516_pt1 | contig 46241 bp, 31 predicted proteins | sample Subgrocontami54m_FD_69260 | JGI IMG/M metagenome (GOLD analysis project Ga0080064, IMG submission 69260) | Subsurface groundwater microbial communities from S. Glens Falls, New York, USA - GMW46 contaminated, 5.4 m (SPADES assembly) (version 2) ...
GGCGGGCGAACCAGAGAACGCTTTTCCGCGTCGGAAAATGTTCCGTTCCAATGAATATGCGCGCGCCCGGAAGGCATGCGGCAACCTTCCAGAAAACGCTTGATCTTGTATTCGAAGCTGATCTTTTCGTCGGAAACCGGCCAATGGCGGATGGCATCGAGCGCCAGTTGCAAAGCGGAATCCGGCAACCGCCGCATGATGCGGGCCAGCCGGTTCGCCCGATACGTTAGGTAACCGCCGAACAGCTCGTCGCCGCCTTCGCCGCTGAGTACGACGGTGGCTTTGGTCTTGGTTAGTTTGGAAAGAAACCAAACCGGCAATGCGCCGGCATCGGCGTTCGGTTCATCGGAAAAGTACGCGAATTCCTGGATGGCGTCCTGCAGGTTCGCCTCCGGGTTGAGGTCCAACTCTTCGTGCTCCGTTCCGTACTGCCGCGCGGCTTGCCGGATATATGCTGTTTCGTCGAAACTGCGGCCCCGGAAGGAGATCGAAAAGGTTTTCAATGGCGAAGCGGATGCCTGCGACGCATAATGCAAAATGGTGGACGAATCGATACCTCCGCTGAGCCACACCCCGAGCGACACGTCGGAGAGCAGGTGTTCGCGAAGCGAATCCCCCAGCAGGGAATCGAGTTCCTGCCGTGCGGAATCGAGCGTCCGATGACGCGTCTGGCCCAGCGGCAAACGCCAATAGGACTCGGAAAAAACCTTGCCGTCCCGCCACTCCAGCCAGAATCCCGGCGGAAGTTTTTCAATGCCTTCCACGAGTGTTTCCGGCCCCGGCACATAGTTGAGAGAAAGGTACGAATCGAGGCCGGACAGGCTCAGCCGCCGGTCGAGTTCCGGATGAATGAAGAGGGCCTTCAGCTCCGAGCCGAAGATCAGATCGTTCCGATAACGGGCGATATAGAGCGGCTTAATGCCGATGCGGTCCCGCGCCAGGAGGAGCCGCTGAGACGATTTCGACCACAGCGCCACGGCAAACATTCCCCGCAGCCGCGCGAAACAGTCCGTATCCCATTCGAGGAAAGCGTGCAGGACGGTCTCAGTATCGGATTGTGTAAGGAATCGATGGCCGCGTTTTTCCAACTCGCCGCGCAGTTCCTGGTGGTTGTAGATTTCTCCGTTGAAGACGATGGCGGTGTCGCCATCCTCGGAGACGATGGGTTGGTTGCCCGATTCGAGGTCGATGATTTTCAGGCGCGTGGCGCCCATCGAGAAAATCGCCGACTGATAGACCCCTTGCTGGTCCGGCCCGCGGTGCAGCAGAGTGCCGACGGCACACCGGATACGATCGGGATCAGGCGCCCAATTCCTATGAGTAAAACCGGCAATTCCGCACAAGTTTCAAAATTAGCAGCGTCTAGCGTCCGCGATTTGCTTGTAGTAGTTCTACCAGGAGGCGATTGCCCCAGTCCGATCCAGCCCATTCCGCCTCGGTAGTTTAACCCCGGACCCCCCTGCTTCCCCCGTTTCGAATTATTACCAATTCCGCAATGGCCCAGCGTTTCTCGTTCCCAGCTCATTCCCAGCCACAAAGTTCAGGTAGTAGTGCTGCCTTCTTTTAGTTGATCTCAACCCGCAATTCCAGTTATCTTTCGGACAGCCACGACTATCGTTCGATACGCTAACCCAGATTGCCCAAACTATATAACAAGAGGGGATTGGTTGGCTACAGCGTTTTTCCGAGAAGGTAAATCCCCCGATCAGGTCAGGAATCGATTGACGGATTCTGTCGCCCCTCTGGGGCTGATTGGTGTTGCTTGCTTTGTCCCACGGCTCACGCCGTGGGCTACAATCTTGCGCCCCTCCGGGGCTCCGGATAGGGATATGCCTTCAGGAAAGATCGTCTAATACAATTGGACAGAGCGGCAGGGATCGGGAGGTCCAGAAGAGGAAGGCTAAAACTCGCCGCGGTATTGCTCGAGCGAAATTCGCACGAGCTGGCTCCGGGTACGGACGCCAGTCTTGCTGAAAAGCTGCTGCACCACCGACTTCACGGCGCTTTCGGAGACCGACAATCGAGCGGCGATCTCTTTATTGGAAAGCCCTTCGAGAATGCCGCGCACCACCAGTTGCTCCCGTTCCGTAAAGCTTTTGGTACTGCTCTTTCGATGCGGAACGTCGTGTTGAAGCAGGTTCTGAACCAGGTTCTGTTCCAGCCAACTCCGCCCGGCGGCAACTTCGCGGATGCACTTGGACAGCAGCCCAGGGGTGTCGTGTTTCAGGAAAACCCCCGAAGCGCCCAGGGCGATCAACTGGCTGATCTCGGCGTTGGCAGCCCCGGCGGTCAAGATCAGGGTTTTCCCCTGGAAGCCGCTTGCCCGGGCTCTCGGAAAGAATTCCGAGCCTTTCTCGTTCCCCAGATCGTAGTCCAGCAAAACCACGCCAACCGGCCGGGAGGCCAGATAAGGAAGAGCCTCTTCGACCGATGCGCACTGCGCGACGATTTCAAAATCGGGCTCGGATTCCAGCAACCGGACCAATCCTTCGCGAAACAGGGCATGGTCGTCGATCATGAGGATCCGAATTTTCGAGGCGGTGGCAAGCATAGTTTATAGGTTTCCTTCCTCATCGGCCGGAATCAGCTCCAGGGCGAAACAGACTCCATCGCTCGAGGCTTCATACCGGAGGTCGCCGCCGAAGGCGCGAATGTTGGCCCGCGAAACGTATAGCCCCAGCCCGGTGCTTTCGGCGCCCTCTTGGAACGGCTGGAACAACCGTTCCGGTTCCCGCACAGCCGATCCGGAGTTGTGCAATCGGACCACTACGCGCCCGTCTTCTGCGCAACTGGTCACGGTTAATACCTTCGAGGCAGCGTGTTGGATCGCTCGAAGACTGTTTTGTGAAAGGTTCAGAAAGACCTGCAACAGCGCTTGGTGATCGGCCCAGATGGGCGGCAAGTCCGCCGCCATGTTCCACGAGATGATAGCATCCGATTCCTGAAATGAGGGTTCGATGACGATCCGAAGATCGTCGAGAACCGCCTGCAAGTGGACCGGGGCCATCTTGTATTCCGTGAACGGCCGCAGATCCGCGGCGGCGACTTTTTTCAAGCCTTCCGTCAGGCTTCCCAAAGCCCGGAAGTCCTCATTTCCTTGCAACAGGGGAACCCGCTCGAGGTTGGCGTGAACCACGGCAATCGCCCCGCATAAATTCCGGATCTCGTGCGACACGGCTCCCATCAGGATTCGGGAGTTCAGCAAGGTCCGATGCAAGGTGGACTCGGTCCGGTCGCGAAGTTCTTCCGAGGTGTCGACGGCGATCACGGCCAGTCTCCGCTGGGAACCGACGTAATAGCTGGAGATCCACATGTGGGCGAGGAAAATGTCGCCGTTCCGCCGTTTCCCAGTGGACTCGATGTCGATGCGGAAATATTCGGGAGAGACGAGATTTCGCTGGACGGTCGATAACACCGGGAAAAAGGACTCGATGGGTTCTCCCGGCAGCAAGTGGTCTTCCGTCCCGAACATCCGGAGGGCCGCTTCGTTCGCCTGGAGAATCTTTCCTTGTTCATCCACAATGAGAATCGCCGCCGGAGTGCTGTCGATGAGCACTTGCAATTGCCACTCGGCCAATTCCCGCAATTTGACCTGGGATTCCAGTTCCCGCAGGTGTCCGACGGCTATCTGGCGGTTACGCACAAGCTCCCGCACAAACAAACCCGCTCCGGAAAATACCAGGGTGTTTAAACCGATCCGGATGGTGACGAAACCGAGCCGGGGAATCCAATCCAACCCTTTCACGACGGGAGTGGCCAGATCCCGCAATACGGCGCAGACGAAAGAGAATGCGAGGATCTCCCAACGCGGCAAGAAGCCGCCGGCCAATAGGATCGGGAAGATATACAGAAACGCAATGGATGTGTCCGGCAGGTAGAGCCAGTCGATGCCGGCGATCATAGCGACGAGAATCACCGCAGCGATCAGAAGACTGGTCCGGTTGGTCTCCGAATATAGCTCGAGCAGTTGTGTGAATTTATCTTTCACGCGATCCGATTCCCCGGCACCGGGTTCCGATTCTGGCATTCTTGGGAGTAGTCCCCGGAGCTTGGCGCGCACCGAGCGGGTCCCGGAGCGTTCCCCGCATACCTCCGGGTCTTGCAGCAACGGCCAGCCGCGTTTCAGCCATGCGGCTGAACGGTCGCGCCCGATGCCATGCTGACACATTTCGGACATTGGTGACAATCCTTAAATCGCCAATTGAAGACACCGTTGGTGCGGGAGAGAGAACCCGCCAGAAAATTCCAGGATAGGAAACATACGATAAAACAGTGCTCCATCTTTCGGTTGCAGGCGCTATCTTTCGATGATGTCCTCTGGGTGGCGGAAGAGGTGGGAAGACGGTTCCGGATTAGCGGCCGGCGGTGCGGAGTACGGTGTGGACCAGATAGGACATATGAATGTGAGAGAGCGTTTCCAGCCGTCCCTGGCGGGACTCCCTGCTGCAACGAATCAAGGTCAACGGCCACACATCAAAGGAAAGGCAACTGCCGGAAGTCATATTCAAATATAGAAAATTCGGGTACGGGTCTCCGGGCGGTGCTGGGACAGGCAGGAATGCCTGTCCCTACTTCCGTGCACTTTTAAAATAGGAGCTTCAACGCAAACTGCACCTGCCGCGGAGCGGTGGAGGTGGAGTTGATGACGCCGGCGGTAGCGAGGGGAGCCTCTGTGTTCTGGGTTCCCGCGAAGACGGTTCGGTTGGGCATGCCAAAGTTGGCGTGGTTCAGAAGGTTGAAGAATTCCGCGCGGAACTCCAGTCTGCCGCTTTCTCCCATCATGGGTATCGCCGTATCCTTCACCAGCGAAAAATCGAAGTTGGCTAGGCCGGGACCGCGCAGGATATTTCTTCCAGCATTTCCCAGGAAACCAGCCGGCTCGAGAGCGAAGGCGGTGGGATCGAAGTAGCGGACCGGGCCGCCCAAAATGATATTGCCGTTGTTGCGGCCGGGTAATAGATCCGGCCGGTCGATTCCGCCGCCTCCGGTATTCACTACCGAGCGGGAACGGTTGCTATTCAGAGAGGGAGTAAAGGGATAGCCGGTTTGCATCGATACGATGCTGCTCATTCTCCAGCCGTTGAGGAGTGCCCTGATGGCTTTTCCGCCGTTGACCAGGCCCGGCAACTGATAGGTGGTGTTGAAGCGCCAGTTGTGCGTGATATCGAAATCGGCGACGGCGCGGTCGGTCTGTGTACGCGAGGGATCGGAACCGAAGATGTTGGAGGCGGCGTTGTCGGCGCCCGCCTGGCCCTGCGTGGTGTCGATCACCTTGGCCCAGCTATAGGAACTCTGGAATTGCAGGCCATGGCCCACGGCCTTGGTCAGGCCGAATTGCAAAGAGTTGTACCAGGAGTCGCTGCCGGCCGTCTTAAACTCCATGCCGTCCCAGTTCGGGTTGGTGCGGGGAGCGTTGACGGGCCAGAAGTGGCGGCCGTCGGGCAAGGTCTGCGGAACAGTGGGATTGCCGTCGGTCGTCTTCATGATATTGATGCCGCGAGAGCCGGCATAGGCCAGGGCGAGCCCGATGCGCGCCGGCAGTTGCCGCTCGATGGCGATGTTGTAGTCCAGCATGTGCGGCTGCTGCATCAGATAGTCCACAGTCCGGACCGTTTTGCCGACGCTGCCCGGCGGGTATACCAGAGGAAGCACGAAGGTGGACGGCCGCGCCGAGCTGAGCGTCGAGAACGGCGGCGTGCCGGTTCCTCCGATCGAGAGAGCCTGGCCAAAGACACCAATGTCATACAAGAGAGCGAAACCGCCGCGCACGGCGGTCTTTCCGTCGCCTTTCACATCCCAGGCGAAGCCGAACCTGGGGCTGAAATTCTTGAGCGACATATTGCGAAACGGCTCGCCCAGCGTCGGCGCCGCATCGTGCTGCACATCGCGCAGCGCGGAACCATGGCCTTTGGTTTCGGTGGTGGTGGTCATAAATTCGTAGCGCAAACCGACGTTGAGGGTCAGATTGCTGCGCACGTGGAAGTCATCCTGGATATACAGTCCGATGGTGTAGAACAAATAGGTGCGCTCCAGGATGGAGCCGGGAGTGTTGCCGTTGTAATTGTTAGGCTGTCCCTGCAAAAATCCGGCGATGTTGCTGAAGGTGAGCGAACCGAGCGCCTGCGTGTTGGTGGAGGAGAAATTCTTTAACTGGTTGACCAGGGAGCCGAACTTCAGCGAATGACTGCCGCGGTTATAAAACAAATCTTCGCTGAGGCTCCAGATGTTGCGGGTTTGAATGCTCTTGGAGGCCGGACCCAGCGCAGTTACTCCGCTGCCTGGGCCGAGGCTTCCCATGGGAGTACCCGGCGAGTAGGAATACTGCGGGCCGATGAGATCTTTGTTCGACAGCACGCGCGGATTGGTGCGGCTGAAGGAAAGCCGGAAGGTGTTGAGCAGTGCCGGCGAAAAGATGTGGTTCTCCGAGAGCGTCGCGAATTGGCTGCGACTGAGGCGCAACTGCTGGTAGACGGGATAATTCAGGGGATTGTTCTGGATGGTGTCGTCCACCGTATCCCGTCCGAACAGGGTGTCGTTGGCGGAGAAAGATTGGTCGACGCGGACTTGGCCGAAGTCCTCGCGGGTCGGCTGGCTGAAGGGCAGGGGGTAGCGCGCCGCGTTGTTGCTGTCCGGCAGATTCGGATTGGGGAAGAGAGCCAGCAGCGGGGCCACCTGCGGGACGATGGTCACAGAAGAAACGGCGCCCAACTCCGGGCACGCAGTGTTGGTGACGACCGCGCCCGCGCCGCCGTGACAACCGGCGTGCATCACGTTGGCGATCTGGGTGACGCCCAGGCGCTCGCGCAGCCCTTCGTATGCGGTGAAGAAAAACGTCTTGTCCCGCTTGATGGGTCCGCCGCCGGCTGCGCCAAACTGGTTGCGCTTGTAGGGCGGCAGGCGGAAATGGGAGGAGGTGGCGGCCGACGGGTAGTCGAAAAAGTTGCGGGCGTCGAAGACGTTGTTCCGCAGGTATTCAAACACGTTGCCGTGGAACTGGTTGGAGCCGCTCTTGGAAACGAGCACGACTTGGCTGCCCATGGTCATGCCGTACTCGGCGCTGAAAGAATTGGTGATGACCCGGTACTCGCGGACGCCCTCGATGCCCAGCGTGGAGCCGTCGGAGGACGCCGAGGTGGCACCGGTGTTGTTGGTCATGATGGCGCCGTCCAGCATGTAGTTGTTGGAGCGGAGCGGCGCGCCATTGCTGCTGAACCACAAACCCACCGTGGAGGCGGCGTTGGACATGTCCTTGTGCTGGGTTACTCCGAGCTGCATTAGCGAAAGCTCGATGTAGTTGCGGCCGTTGAGCGGCAATTCGGCGACCTTTTGTTCTCCCACCAGGCCACCCAACGAACCCGTGGTGGTGTTCACGAGCGGGGCCTCGGCGGTGACGGCGACGGTTTGCTCCACGGCTCCCACGTTGAGAGTAAAGTTCACCACGGCCTCTTCGGAAACGGCCAGGGTTATCCCGCTGCGAACTTCAGTCTGGAAGCCTTCATGTTCGGCACGGACTTCGTAGCCTCCCACGGGCAGAGCGGCGAAGCGGTACCGGCCGTCCCCCGCCGTGGTGGTGGTGCGAGCGAGCCCGGTTTCTATGCTTCTGGCGGTGAGGTTGACGCCCGGTATCACGGCGCCGCTCGGATCTTTTGCCACGCCAAGAATCGTGGCGGTGGGCATTTGCGATACAGCCGATTGCACCATCGAGAAAAGACACAGCAGCCCGCCCACGACACAAAGCATTTTTACCGATCGACGCGCCAGCGTCATAGACATGGAAATCCCTCCGAATTGCAAGATGTACCGCCTGACTTTGTGTCTATACTACAACGTTTTGCCGGAACGTCAAGATGCTTTTGCGGCGCTGGCCACTTCCGGTTTCTGTCGCATAGCTCGGAGGGCAACACCGTGAAACACCGCAGGGGAGAACCTGCGAAATGGAATTCAGAGCGGTTGGCGCGGCCCCGAAAGGGACGTACGGCGAACAGGGCGGATCAACCCCTGTCGGGGTTGATCCGCCCTGTTCGTATCGCTTTCCGTAGGTTAAAACCTACGGCTATTCACGGTCCGGCCCGCCGGGCCGGGCGGTCACTCGACCGCGGCGGCGGTTTCGAAAACGGGGGCAAGGTGTCTCCGGTTTTTGCAACGCCGCCGGCGTCACTTCCTGGGTTGGATGTGACGCAAGCCGCCGGGATTCTGGCCGGGCTTCCATTCGGTCGGGTCCAGGGGAACGAAATTCTTCCGATTGGGCATTTGAATTTTCGGCAAACTCTGGGCGTCGATAACGTCGTTCTCTTTGATGACGCCAACCCTGGTATAGAGCAGAAAGGCGGTCAAAGCGTATACCTCGTCGGCGGTGAGCGGTCCCCGCCGGGCTGCGCCGGCTACGTTATTCTTGTCGAGCAGCGGTAGCGCGCCCTTTTGGGGAATGTCCTCCACACTGGGGGGCATGGTTCGGTTGATGGAGTCCCAGATGGTCGTCGCATAGGGCCGGAACTTGAGCGCTTCCGGCGTTTTTTCCCGCATCAGACCTGTCTCCGCGCCGGTAGTTCCGTGGCATCGGGCGCACTTTTGGGCAAAGATCTGCGCGCCTTGCTTGGCGGTTCCGCTGCCCGGCGGGAGTCCCTTCCCATCGGGCGAGGGCGAGACGTCCATGGCCCGGATTTCTTCGTCGCTGGGAGGATGGCCCAGGTTATAGGTATTCGTCTGCGCGAGCGCCGCGACGCAGGCGGCGTTTAAGGCCAGCGCCATCACGGGCACGATAAAATTAGCTTTCCCATATCGCATTTTGAACGCTCCCTTCGCGAGTCACCTTCCAGGGTTGAATGACGTTGATGTGCTGGATGGCATTGTTGGTGGAGAGCCAGTATTCGCGGTTGACGCCCCAGAGTTGGGTCAGCTCGGCGAGCGACGGTTGCACTTCGCCGCGCTCATCGGTGCAGCGGGAAAGGAGCACGGCCTCTTCGCCGTTCCAACTCCAGGGGAAGCGGAAGCGGGTGTGCGCGAAGCGAAGTATCGGGTCCTGGAGTTGCGCGTCCTTCCATGTCTTTCCGGCGTCGGTAGAAACCTCGACGCGGCGGACGGCGCCGCCTCCGGACCAGGCCAGGCCGGTGATCTCAACGAATCCGCGGCCGTGCATTTGTTGTCCGCCGGACGGGCGTGTGATGACCGAATTAGGTTCCAGCTCGGGGTTGAACCACTGTTCCCGGCCGTCGGGACGATGATTGACGTAGCGGGAACTTTCGGGCCGGGTCATAAAGGGTCCGCTGCCGACCTGGATGCGCCGCAGCCACTTCGGGCTGAAGCCCCCTTCGAAGCCGGGTACGATCAGCCGCAATGGGTAACCCTGCTCGGGACGCAAGGCCTCGCCGTTTTGACCATAGGCCACCATCGCATCGTCCATGGCTTTTACCAGGGGAGTGCTCCTGGCCCACTTGGCCCACTCCGACCCCTCTGCGACAATCCAGTTTGCGCCCTTCTGCAGGCCGGCCTCCTTCAGCAGCACCGAGAGCAACACGCCAGTCCATTCGGCGCAACTGGTCTTTCCGTGCGTCTGTTGAACCGTCTTCGCATTTTTTCTGTCGTCCTCGTTCAGGTAGCTGTTTCCGGCGCAGGCGAGGAAATGAATCCGGGATACGGAGGGGAAGCGCTTGATCTCGTCCATGGTGAAAATCAGGGGACGGTCCACCATGCCGTGGATCAGGAGACGATGCTGGCGGGGATCGATGTCGGGAGCGCGGTGGCCGTGGGCGCGCATCATGTAGAGCGAGGAGGCCGTGATGATTCCCATCGAATCCTGAAGGGGTGCGCGTAACAAATAGGCGCTGGGGCTATCGGGCAGTCGCGCCGTGGTCTCGAAACGGGAGCGCTCGCCATAAGCGCGGGTATCTTTGGGGCGCAGGTCGTCGGATGCGGGAGTCTGTCCGCTGGCGGAGCGGATGGCTCCCGCTCCCGCCGCGGCCAAACCGGCCACGATGGCTCCGTCCTTCAGAAATCGCCTGCGTCCTGATTGCTTTAGTATTTGTTTCATGAGTTCCTCCGATGAAATCCACCGCTGGGTAGGATGGCCGGGTGGATCGTTAAACTGGTCCAGCCGGAAATAAAAAAAGGAAAAGTTGGGCGTTATGGGAAACTACAGTCCCAACCGCATAAATGAAGGCCAGTGATGTCGGGTTCGAAACCATTCGAACCCCCTATGTCGAAATCGGATGTACTAGGTGGTATCAGGAAGGGAGGAGTGAAGTCAAGGGAAAAGAGCGGAGGGTGGTGGCCACTTCCAAGCGGAATTATATCCTAAGCGGTGTGGCGCGCACGGCTGTCCTCGTCGGAGCCGTTCAGGTTGAGGTTCTTGGCTTTCTCTCCGATGGCTAGGAAGAGTTGCTCTCGCTGCTTTTCGTCGCGCGTCTGGCGGTATGCGCCGAGCAGTTCTTTGAGCGATGCCAGTTCTTTGTACAAACCGGCGTTTTCGATCGGCGGCGTTAGATAGGAGATCAGCTCCGCGTAGGAGCGGCGCTTGGCGATGCTGCCCTCCGACGGATTGTTCACGCTGTAGATATAGATATTGGGAAACTCTCCGATCAGGCGGTCGGGCCAGCAGCGCTCGGAGAGGCCCACCTGCTTGCCGGGCATGAACTCGAGCGCGCCGTGCGTGCCGACGTGAACCAGCGCGTCGGCGCGAAAAATTTTATTCAGATATGTATAAAGGCCCATGAACCCGTGGTGCGGGGCGCCGCCTTTGGCAAACAGAAGGCGCATCGGATCGCCTTCGTAGCCAAAGGTCGGTTGGACTCCAAGAAAGAAATTGCCCAACTCGATGCCGTGGATCAGAATGTTTCGTCCCTCGGAGTTGATGCGGCCGGGAGCGGGTCCCCACTCGGCTTCGATCGCTTCGACGTAGGGACAGAGGCGGTAGTATTCGTCGGCGGAGAGGCGGTACGCGACGTTCGCAAGGTGGTCGCTGCGGGTGCTTGCGCCGAGCAGCATCTCGCGCAAGGCGTCGGGAGTGGGCGGCACTTCGACGGTATAGCCTTCCGCGCGCAAACGCTTGAGCATCTCCCAGACACTGGGAAAAACATCGAGATCGGCGGCCGTTCCGAGGTTGCCTTTGTTTGGCGGGAAGCAGTAAATGATAGCGCCGAGGCGAACGTCCGAGCGCGACATGCGGCGCAGACGGTTCCATCGCATCACGCGGCGCGCCATTCGGCGGCAACGTTCTTCGAGCGGCTCGGGCTGGTCATTTCCCGAAGTCATGCCTCCATAGATGAATGGCTCGGTGGCGCCGTCGATCTCCGGGATCGCGACCTGCATCGCCGTCTGTACGGGGTTCAGACCGACCATGCTTTCCTGCCAGTCCTCCGTGCGCTGCATTTCCAGGCTGACGGCGGAGCGGAGCGGACGATTGAGATTTTTCAGGTAGGCGACGGCGGCTTTGCTATCGTTCATGGCCGGTCCGCCCACGAAGCTGAAGCCGGTGAGCGAGAGAAGCTGGCTGATGCGCGGCGACTGCCCGGCGGGATCGACCAGGAATGCCTGGCACGCTTCACGATTGTCCATGAACGTGGAAAGGACCGGGATCACCGAGAGTCCTTCGGTCTCCAGAGCGTGGATCAGCGTATCGTAATGGCGATGCGCGCCACTGACGATCTGCGGACGCAAGAGCAGCAAGCCGATGGTAGCGTCCGGGTCGAGGGGTTTCTTCTCGTTAGCCGATAGGCGAGGGCGCTTGGCGTACCACTTGCGGTAGTCATTGAACGACGGGAAAAGCGACGGGGCGTCGGGATGGTAAATTCCCACCGCTGGCCGGCTCTCGGGCGGCTGCGTCCGGATGCGCTTGCGATAGCCGGGCATGTAATGCTGGATCGCATAGAGGATCATCGAGCGAATGTTCGCCGGCGTCGGTTGCAAAAAATAACAGAACAGAACCAGGTAATGTTTGATGGCTCCGAGTGTCCCGCGAGAAGGAACGAAACGCAGGATGGCCGGTGTTTGCTGGATGAGTTTTAGATAACGCTCCGGGCGGTGCGCTCTTCCATTCCGGCGATTACCCTGGGAGTGCCCCGGCGAATGATTCGGCGAATGATTCGGCGAATGATTCATCCAGGAACCGACCTTGCGCAGAAAGCGAAGGACGAGATCCGATTCCCCGGCGGGCTTGCTGGAATCGAATACCGAGAAGAGTTCGAGCTTGCCGAGACGCGTCCGCTGCATCAGTTCGCGCAGGCAGTTGATTACGATCACGGCGTGATGACGGGGCTGAAAACGGTCGAGAGCTTGGGCGATGCGCGCGGCATTTTCGTTGTCGGTGATGTGAATGACAAAAACGATGTCGGCATCGGCGAGGTCCCGCTCTCCGAGCGCCCACTGCGCTTCGGAAAGCGGCAGAGTGCAGTTGTGGCAAGCGAGCGATAGGCGCAGGTCAAGCTGGGTATTGATGTCGCGCTCGGCCTGGCGCAATGGAGCCAGCAGGCTCGATCCGACGTAGAAAATTGCGATTTTCATCTTACGATGACCCCGACTTCCCGCTCGGATGCGGCTCGCTCTTGGCCCTGGTCACGCCTTCGAGCTGGTCTTCGAGACCGGCGGAGATATCGCGCAAGCGGTCGATGACGGATTTATCGGCGGACCAGAAACCGCGTCCCTCGGCTTCGAGGAGACGCGTCGCCAGACTGTGCGTGGCATGGGGGTTGAGCGCGCGCAGTCGCTCCAGCATGGATTCCTCCAGCACGTAGGTCTGGGCGATCTGGTCGTATACCCAGTCATCGACGGCATTGGCCGTGGCGCTCCACCCAAAAGTGTTGGTGACGTGATGCTCGATCTCAGCGACGCCGCTGAAGCCGTGCTTCAACATTCCCTCGTACCATTTGGGATTGAGCGCCTTGGTGCGTGCCTCAAGGCGGACCGTCTCCTGGAGCGAACGGATCTTGAGGAGCGGCGACAGCGAGTCGGATAGATAAACGGTGGGACGAGCGCCCGCACGCTTTTCGACTGCCTGACTCAAGCCGCCCAAGTACTCGAAGTAATGATCCACGTCGGTGATTCCGATTTCCGTATTGTCGATGTTCTGGTAGGTCACTTCAACTCGCGCCAGCGCGCGTTCCATCAGCTCGCGGGCCTCGCGTCCTTCCAGACCGCGGCGGTAGGCGAAACATTTCCGCGTGACGAAAAGGTCTCCGATCTCATCGCTGCGCTCCCACTGGCGGTCGATCACCATGAAATTTACGTTCGTTCCGTAACTGCCGGCGGCGTTGGAAAAGACGCGGATCACGGCGTCATCGAAGGAATGTCCCTCGGCCACCTGCTGCTGGATGTTTTTTCTCACGAAGTTCATGTGAGCCGGCTCATCGAGCGCCGCGACGGTTCGCGCCGCTTTATCGAGCAGCTCCATGGTGGTGCCGAAAAGGTCGCGGAAAATTCCGGAGATCGTCATCACGACGTCAATGCGGGGGCGGCCCAGACGCTCGATCGGGATGACATCGACCTCCGTGACGCGATTCATGGCGTCGCGGCGCGGGGAAACGCCCATGAGCCAGAGCGCCTGCGCAACACCTTCGCCCTGCGTCTTAATATTGTCCATGCCCCAGAGCACCATCCCGATCGCTTCCGGATAGTGACCGCGCTCTTCCAGACAGCGTTCGAGCAGCGCGGCAATCACTCGCTCGGATTTTTGGAACGCGATGGGCGACGGGATGCCGTAAGGATTTACGGCGTGCGTATTGCGGCCGGTCGGAAGAATGTTTGGATTTTGGATGATGTCGGCGCCGGGACCGGGCTCGATATAGTCGCCGCGGAGCGCGCTCGTGAGCGAGTCGAGTTCGTGACTCACGGACAACTGTTCGCTGATGCGCGCAAGAAGCGAGAACATCGGGAGCGAGTCTTTGGGAGGGACCGATGCCTCCCGTTCCAGAGAGGCCGCCGCGCGATCGGGGGCGGGTTCGGCTCCCGTCTCGCTTCGTGTGGCCAGCAGTTCGGCGATAGACTGGCGAACGATGGCTTCGACCCGCTCGCGCTCGGTCAGGCGATCTTCCGACGCTGCACTTTCATTTAGCAGCGTCTGGTAGTCGGGGAGCCCCAGGCTGCGCGCGACGAGGTCCGGCAGCGAGCGCGCTCCAGTCTCCGGACGATCGAAAGATGCGACCATGCGCAGCATGTCGGCCATCTGATAGTCGTCGGGAGGGCGGCCGAAACGATGCATCCCGGTCGGGATGAGGCGCTGCTCGATTTCGAGCAACTGCTCGTAGAGATTCAGGACGATGCGATCGCGCACGCCGGAGGAGAGGGCTTCGCGCGGGCCGCAAGGCTCGGGATCGGGTGGGTTGGAGTGGTTTCGATCTGAAAAAATCATACGGAACGCAGCGCGCTTTCTCTTTCGCGACGGACCGCCTTGGGACTCAGAAACATGCTCATCAATGAGAAGAAAGGTGGCACCATTATATAGCCAAGACATACCTCAGGGGCTGAAGCCCTTATATTTAGGGCTTTCTAGCGGCACGGCTGAAGCCGTGCCCTTACGGTTGCCACAAAAAAGTCTGTTTATGAGCCAACTTCTACCGCCGAGCTTTTGCCAACTGCGATTCTAGCACGGCTGGCGGGACGCGGCGTTCTATTAGGCATCGCGAAACGGATGGGGACGATCCCGGCGGGCGGCGGAGACGGCGTCGTATGCGGCGGAGGAGTCGGGACGCGGGAGGGGGACGTGGCGCGCGCCGAGCAGCGTCGCGAGCTTTTCCGCTTCACCGCCGGAGACATGGCGATGGCGGGTGTCGATGACTACCGAATCCACTGGTTCGTTGCGCAAGAGCGTGCAGACTTCGGCGAGCTCCCGCCAGATCGCTTCCCGGCTCTTTTGTGCTGGGGAGCTGGCCAGCGTATTTTTCCCGAGGCTGACGTTGGCTGTGCCGTCCGTGACTACCACCAGCAACCGTTGTCCGGTTTCGTCGGGCCGGGATTGCCGGGCGAGCGAGAGCGCCGCTTCGAGTCCGGCCGCGAGCGGCGTGCCGCCGCCCACGGGCAAGGCGTCCAAGAGGCGCTTGGCTCGCTCCACGCTGCGGGTGGGCGGAAGCAGAACCTCCGCCGCGTCTCCGCGAAAGCCGATCAGCGCGACTTTGTCGCGGTGCAGATAGGCTTTTTCGAGAAGACGCAGCAAGGCTCCCTTGGCCAGATGAATGCGATTCGAGGCCATGCTGCCGCTCGCATCGACGGCGAAGATTACGAGCATTCCGGCTTTTTGCCGGAATTGCTTGAAGCGGAGATCGCCCGGCGAAACCTGGATAGCGCGGGGCGGGGAAGCATTCGGCCCGCTTGGCCGCTGCGGGTCGTGAAGTCGCGCTGCGGCGCGCAACGTCTGAAACGGCGCTGCCGCGCGCAATGTCGCCGCCAGAGCGATTTTGCCGCCTTTGCCCTTGCGGGCGACGGCGCGCACAAACCGTCCGCGATTCGAGTCGATCTTTTCCGGGGCGTTAGGATTTCGGCGGCGAGATTGCCCGGCGGATTTCCGCGGAAGATTTTGATGTGGCAGAGTGAGAATCTCTTCGGGCACGCTGCAATCGAGAGGTGCGACGATTTGGTCGTCGGTGACATATTGCATCTGTCCCTGTGGAGGAAGTTCGCCTTGTAGGGGGTCCGCCTCCGTCGCGGGATGGCCGCCCTGTGACTGTTCAGAATTGGCAGGCGGCGATTCCGGGCGGCCAGGAGATGCGGCTTTGCGTTCCGGCGGAACGGAGGCGCGCGGTTGCGGAAGAGCTGTTGCGCGCGGCATCAGAACGAGCTGGATGGCGGTGTCGAGATCCTCCGGCGCGACCGAAGTCCGGCCCATCAGCGCCGCACGGGCGCGCACGGCCCGAACGGCAAAGAGGTCGGCGCGATGGCCTTCGACGCCCAGTTGCAACGCGGCGAGAGTCAAACGGCGGAGGTCGTCGCGCTTCATCTTTACATTGGGCAAGCGGATGCGGGCTTGCGCGATACGTCTTTGAAGCGTGGCCGTCTGTGCGGCGAACTCGCGGACGAAGGCGAACGGATCACGATCGAACGCCGCGACGCGCTGGAGAATTCTCATTCTCTCTCCGTTCGACAAGCTGTCCGCTTCCGTTGCGAAAATCCCAACAGAGCCGGCGAGCAAAGAGGTGACTGCGGACTCCTCGGGATCACAGACCGCAATCAACCCGAATTCCGACGGGATTTCCGCGCTGAGTCCTTCGCGTTCGAGACGGACCACGCCGGACTTGAGCGCCTCGGCGATAGAGCGGGCGAGCGAGCGATCGAGCCGGTTCAGTCCCTCGACGTAGAGGAATCCGCGATGGGCGCGGGCAAGGAGTCCATCGTCCCGGTGGCGCTTGCCGGTGAGAAGCGTTTGCTCCAGGTTCAGGCTGCCGAGCAAACGATCGGCGGTGACGCCGGGCGGCACTTCGACGAAGGGCGCGGCGGGAAGCAACGATGTGAAAGAACGGGCGAGGACGCTTTTTGCGGTGCCGGGTGAGGCGGAGATCAGCACGCTTTTGAGTTGAGGATCGACGGCGAGAAGCAGCAGGGCGTGCTTGGAGGCGTCCATGCCGACCACGGCGGCAAAGGGGAAGGGGGGTGGCGCATTTTTATTGGGTTGCGATGGCATTGGTGTCGGACGGAACGAATTTAACGGGTATCGAAATTCGAACTATCGAACAAAGGACCGGGAAAGTTTTTGATATCCCAGGGCAGCAAGGTCAACCCCTTTCGGGGTTGATTCCCTTCATGGGTTCGGTGTTCCGTAGGTTGAAACCTACGGCTATTCACGGTAATCCCCTTCGGGGATGCGCTGTCGTTGATTCCAGTTTCCATGGGTTGAAACTTACGGCTATTCACGGTCGGCCCTGCCAGGCCTGGTGCCGGTTGCCAGGAAAAGTTTTTCTAACTGGTATTGCGGCGTTATAAGTAAAGTAGGTTCTTCAGCCCGACAAAAAGCATCGGGCTTCAGAATGACAGCCTCCGATGGTTTTTCAGAGATGACAACCTCAAAAACATATTTCCAGAAAATCCTAGGACCCGATGTCCGGCAAAATCTTGTCTAACGCTTGCTGGACGCGGGCGCCGGGGTCGATTTCCCCTAGGGCGTCGCGCCGCAGGCGGTGGCGCAGAGACATTTGGGCGACGCGGCGGACATCGTTCGCGTTCGCCTCGCGGCGGGCCTCGAAGGCGGCCAGCGCTTTCGCGGCGCGCATGATCGTCAGCTCGCCGCGATGGCCGTCAATGTTGAGGCGTAGGCAAAGCTCGCCGATTTTCGACAGCAATCCGTCACCGATTGCAACGTCGGCGACGAGGCGCTGGGCTTTGTCGATGCGGCGGCGGAGCGAGGACTGCTCCGGCTCCATCGTAGTGCGGAAAGCGGACGGATCGCGCTCGAAGCGCTCGCGACGGCGGACGATTTCGACGCGTTGGGCGATGTCGGCGATTGTGGCGATCCTGGCGTGCAGGCCAAAGCGGTCGAGAAGCTGGGGGCGCAGCTCGCCTTCGTCGGGATTGCCCGAGCCTACCAGCACGAAACGCGCGGGATGGCTGAGGCTGATGCCTTCCCGTTCGACGACGTTATGACCGCTGGCGGCGACGTCGAGGAGCAGGTCGACGAGATAGTCTTCGAGCAGATTCACTTCGTCGATATAAAGGAAGCCGCGATTCGCCCGCGCAAGCAGGCCCGGCTCGAATGCCTTGACGCCTTGCGTCAGCGCGCGCTCAATGTCGAGCGTGCCGCAGACTCGGTCTTCGGTGGAGCCAAGCGGCAACTCGACGACGGGAACGGGAACCGGCACGTCCGGCAGGCTGCGGCGTCCGTTGAGACGCGCGAGACATTCCGAACACCAGTCGGCGGGGCGGGCGGGATCGCAGCGAAACAGGCAGTTCTTGATGGCGCGAATGGGAGGCAGCAAATCGGCCAGGGCGCGAACGGCTGTGGATTTTGCGGTGCCGCGATGTCCCAGGATCAGCACGCCGCCGATGTGCGGATCGACGACGTTCAAGAGCAGCGAGAGCTTCATCTCCTCCTGTCCCACGATGGCAGAAAAAGGATAGGAGGCGGCGCGGGGACAGGCAGGAATGCCTGTCTCTGCCTCTCCTCCGATGGCGGCGGACGTGTGGGGAGGTGGGTGGTGTTTGCTCGCGCTCTTCACAATTTTACGTGTCATGTGCGCAGACGCCCCAGGGTGCGCCGATTTAGATTCGGCCCCTGTTTCATCCTACACCTGCGCCGGCGGCGGCGGGAAGTGGTGGGCCCTCAGGGGGTAGCGTCGTAAAAGTGCGTTGCTTTTTCGAAAGGGAGAGATCGTGGAATTTACGATGCTTTCTCGAAATCGGCTTTTATTCGCAAGGCAAGCAATTCCCGGCATTGAACGCAGAGGTCTCGCGGGTCGGGAGTGCTTTTCTGCTCGAAGTACTCCCCCTTGGTCGGCCATTCTGGACAGTCTTGTGCGCAATGCCAGATATCTTCATGCACACGGCGTCTGTAGATCAATTCCATCTATGATCAAATCCATCATGGTCTATGCGTAGTCTATGTCATCCATTCCATCACAACTTTGCAATTTTGTGGATCGGGTAAATACCCTACCATGTTTTACGGGTATCCAGATGGGTGCACAGACTAAGGATACACGCGGCGGTTGGGATTGGCCGGCATCCTTAGGATAGTCCGGCCTTTCCCGGGGCGTTCCTATCTATCGGTGGAGGCGGCAGGCGAGTTTTTGTTTGAGAAAGGTTTTGCGATTGGTGGAATCCTTGGCTGTCGGGAAGAAATTTCCGTCACGGGGGAAGCGGCGATTGGGGGATCTCACGCTCCGGCGGAGGGGGCGATCATTGCGGCGCAAAAATCTTGTGAAAAATCGCTGGTTTTAGTTGACAACCACGCCGACAAGATTTTATTATATGCCGCTACAGGGAAGTTCCACTCAGGAAGTCCCATCAAGGCGGGAAAAAGACTGTAATGGAAGAGAACCAACCCCAGAGTGTGTCAAAATCAGCTCCCGGCGAGAAGCCCGGGGGGACTGTCGCAACGAAAGCAGCCGCCGAAACCGCCAAGGCGGCGGCGGTGAAAAACGCGCCTGCCAAAGCCAAAGGCAAGGAACCCGCAGCCGAAGCGGACCCTCTCAAAGCGCGGCGGCGCTTCGTCTGGACGACGATCACCGCGTTTTTGGTTACGAATTTTCTGATGTTCCTGCGGTTCTTTTTTCCGCGGACGCTGTTCGAGCCAAGCTCCCGGTTCCGGATTGGGTCTCCCTCGGATTTTGGTCTGGGCGTGGACGAACGGTTCAAGCAGTCGCACCGCATTTGGGTGGTGCGCGAGCCGGACAAGATGTTCGTGATCTTTGCGAAATGCACGCATCTGGGATGCACACCGAACTGGCTGGAAACCGACAACAAGTTCAAATGCCCGTGTCATGGAAGCGGGTACGACATGGAAGGCAGAAATTTCGAGGGGCCGGCGCCGCGTCCGATGGACCGCGCGCACGTGGAACTGGATGCGGAAGGCCAGATTGTGGTGGATACCAGCCGGCTGTATATGTGTCCTCCGGGAGCCAATTGCGATTTTGACACGGATCCGAACTCGTACCTGGTGACGTCATAAAGTGGTTTTCGCGCAGGTACAGAGGAAAGTTTCTATCGCCCCTCCGGGGCTGTCGAAAAAAACGGGTATTCTGTTGATGGTTTTTGAATTTTTAGATAAGACAAGGTCAACCCCTGCGGGGTTGATGTGGATCGGTTGACGGGTGGTTCCGTAGGTTGAAACCTACGGTTATTCACGGTCGGCCCTGCCGGGCCGGGGCCGGACGGGAACAGTTGAATCACTGTGATCGCCCCAAAGATTCAAGAACGAGGCTACGACTTATTTTTTGGATAACAATAAGTCGTGCCCTGACGAGGCGTGCCCTTACGGTCGCCACAAAAAGTTTATTGTAAGGATTGCGAAAAGCCGCGCGGGAAACCGGATAGGGCGGGACGGAAAAGAAAGGGAAACCGTCATGGAATCCGAGCCGAAGGATGGCAAAAACGGCGTGGGGCTGCTCGTCGAGAAGGCGGTCGAACGGGCGCGCGAAGAGATCAAGGGACTCACCGAGGACCTGAAACAGCCGACGAAAACGCAACTGTGGAAGTCGATCTTCCGCGTGAAGCATGAGCGCGTCGACCCGCTGACGCGGTCGCAGAGCGTGCTCTCCAACGTCTTTCTCCATCTGCATCCGGCGCGAGTGAATCGCGACGCGGTTCGCTACGGCTACACTTGGGGCATGGGAGGGATGACCTTCTACCTCTTTCTGGTGCTGACGTTCACCGGCGTGCTGCTGATGTTCTACTACCACCCCACCAAGATTCAGGCCTTCCGCGACATTCTGTACCTGGAGCACGACGTTCCGTTCGGCAAGCTGCTGCGGAACATGCACCGCTGGGCGGCGCACATGATGATTCTGACGCTCTGGCTGCACATGTTTCGCGTGGTGCTGACGGGATCGTACAAGAAACCGCGGGAATTCAATTGGTGCGTCGGGGTGATCCTGCTGGTTCTGACGCTGCTGCTTTCGTTCACGGGATATTTACTGCCGGACGATCAACTGGGGTTCTGGGCGGTGACGGTGGGAACGAACATGGCTCGTGCGAGCCCGATGCTGGGAAACGAGGGGCCGTTCGGGCCGCAGATGGGGATGACGCCGTTTAACGATGTGCGCTTCGCGCTGCTGGGAGGCTCGATCGTCGACGCCAACGCGCTGTTGCGCGCGTATATCTGGCACTGCATCGCCATCCCGCTGATCGCGTCCGTGTTCATGGGCGTGCATTTCTGGCGGGTACGCAAAGACGGCGGAATTTCCGGTCCAGCGCCGGTGCTGCTGGAATCGGAGATGAAGGCGGCAGGCAAGTAGCGGGAAGAGGCTGTTGCAAAACCTGTTTTTAGGTTTTGTAAGGGCACGGTTTTAACCGTGCCAAAGGGAGTAGTGAAGCAAACGGCTTCAGCCGCTGAGGACGAACGAGGTACCTCAGGGGCTAAAGCCCCCTTCTTACCATGGTGTGATCGGCACGACTGAAGTCGTGCCCTTTCGGGGTTCCCAAGAGGTTTTGCAGCAGCTTTTCGAAGGTTCGGGAGGAAGTCAGCATGGATTGGGCGCAACTTTGGGCGATTATTTCGCAACCGGACAATATTCCGATTGTGGCTCTAATCATCCTGGTGCCTTTCTATACGTGGCTGTGGCTGCGCCAGGCGAAGGCGACCGATACGCTGATCGCGGAGCTGGAAGCCAACCCGGAACTGGCGAAAACTCATCACCGCAAAATCCATCCATTTAAAAAAGGCTGGGCCAGGGACGTGCATACCTGGCCCTACCTGCTTCGGGTGGAATTTCTGGCGGCCATCATTCTGACGATCGTGCTGTTTATCTGGTCGATCACGCTGAATGCGCCGCTCGAAGAACCGGCCAATCCGAATCACACCATGAATCCGGCGAAGGCGCCGTGGTACTTCGTGGGACTCCAGGAGATGCTGGTGTACTTCGACCCGTGGCTTGCGGGCGTGGTCCTGCCGACGCTCATCATGGTGGGGTTGATGGTGTTTCCGTATATCGATACCAACCCGCTGGGGATCGGCTATTACACTTTGAAGCAGCGGACGGTGGCGCTGTGGTCGTATTGCCTCGGCTTTATCATGTGGCTGGGGTTGATCTTCATCGGGACGTTCATCCGCGGGCCGGGATGGATGTGGTTCTGGCCGGGGCAAAGCTGGGATCACACGCGGGTGATTTACGAGGTGAACCGGAATTTGCCGGATCTGTTCGGGATCGCCAACCCGTATGGCAAAGCTATCTTGGGGCTGATTGCGGTGGGCCTGTTTTATGGCTTGGCCGGATGGGCGATTCACGTGCTCGTGACGCGCTCGGAATTGAACCGCAAAATCTACCAGCGGACTAATTTGATTCAATACCTGACTTTTCAATTCTTCGCCATTTCGATCCTGGCGGCTCTGCCGGCGAAGATGCTGCTGCGGCTGATGTTTCGCGTGAAGTACGTTTTGATCACACCGTGGTTTAACATCTGACGCGGCAAGCGGGCCGATAAACGATGCGGGAAGCAATCCGAAAAAGGTTTTTAGAATATGGCCGAGGGCGTGGAACCAGAACAGAATAAGCAAGACCGGGATCCGGTCGCCGACGTTTCGCTGAGCACGCCGATGCTGATCAGCGCGGCGGTGATGTTTCTCATGCTGGTGTGGGGGCTCGCCGATGAGTTGATCCTCACGCGGCCGTGGAAGAGCTACCAGGATCAGTTCATCAAGTCTTACACCTCGTATTTGAAGAAGCTGGGGCCGAAGCAGGCGGCCGCCGAGAAGGCGGTGTACTCGTCGGCGGAATATCAGAAAATCGACCAGCAGCTCAAAGAGGCCGAGCAGGCGGCAGCGCCGAAGATCAAGGATGTGGAAAACCAGCTAGTAACCATCCGGAAACAACTGGCCATCATCAAAGATCCCTTTCAGGATGCGCGCGCGAAAATCGCGGCAACCACCTACGACCTGGATCACGCGTCCACGCGCGGCAAAGAGTCGCTCAAGAAAGATATTGAGGAGCTTCGCAAGCAGCCGTTCCGGCTGGCGGTTCAGACCGTCGATGGAACGCCGGCGGGGAAGAATGGCACGCTAACTTTCGATGAAGTGGAACAGTTGTTTGCACAACTGAAAGCGCGCGAAGCGCAACTCGTCGCGCAGCAGGCGGAAGTCACCAAGCAAGCCAGGGACCTTCGTAAACAGAGGAACGAGTATCTCACCGATCACCTGACGGGACTCAATCAGCAGCAGATCGACGGTCTGCTGCGTAAGATGGAAACCTTTAAGGTGGAGATCAAGCAGATTCACGTTGCAGAAGCCAACGTCGTGGATCGCTGCGAGTCATGCCATTTGGGCGCCCGCGAGCCTCTTCCGTTAACCGCCAAGGACATGGGGGGCCAACAGGTGTTCGTCAGCCATCCGGACAAGCCGCTGCTCGCGATCCACGATCCGGAGCGGTTCGGCTGTTCGCTCTGCCACAACGGCAACGGGCTGGCTGTTTCCAGCGCGGAGAAGGCACACGGCCATTATGAGCACTGGCTGTGGCCGATGTTCGCCAAGGAAAACAGCGAAGCCGGCTGCACGCAATGTCACGTCAGCGACCGAGTGCTCGACCACGCGCCCGTGCTGACCAGGGGACAGGACCTCTTTCAACTGAAAGGCTGTGTCGGCTGCCACCGCTTCGAGCCGTTCGACCGCGAGGCGGACTCGCTGGCGAATGCTCGCAAGGAAACCCAGAATCTGGAGGCACAGCAGAAGGAGATGCGGCTGGAAGCCGGCCGCGAGGCCCAGCTCGGCGACGCTTCCGAATCCAACGAAACGGCCCAGAAACACTTTTCCCAGGCCGAGATTCTGCGCGTCACCGCCAGCGGTTTGGACGCCCGGCTCGCGGAAGTGGAATTGAAGACCAAATACTTGATGCAGGATCAGAAGAAAGTCGCCCCCAATTTGAAGGACGTCAAGGTGAAGCTTCGCAAGGAATGGATCCCAGTATGGCTGAAGGATCCGCAAGCGTTCCGTCCGGGGACGAAGATGCCCAGCTTTCGACTGACGGACGATGAGATTCGCGGGCTCTCCGCCTTTGTGTGGCAGTCCTCGCTGGATGGGCCGAAGCCGCCGACGCAGCCCAAGGGCGATGCAGTGAAGGGGAAGGAACTCTTTGAAACGCGCGGGTGCCTGGCTTGCCACTCCATCGGCGAGGGCAGCAGCAGGATGGGCGACGAGTTCGCGGCGAATCTGACCCGGCTCGGCGAAAAGGCCAATTACGATTACATTGTCCGATGGGTCCACAACCCGCGCGAGCGGACACGGCCTTACTGTCCCCGCGAGCGTAAAGACATCGGCCCGGAGGATTATTCCAAGAACGGACTACCGTACGTTTTCGACCTGGATCATTCGAAGTGCCCCAACGACGGCGCTGAGCTTCAGGTGCAGAATATGACGGTGATGCCGAGCCAGCGGCTTTCGCAGGAAGAGGCGCGGGATATCGCGACATACCTGACGGGCTTGAAGCACAACGATGCGACCTATCCTTCCGACGTCTCCTACATGGATGATCCCAAGCTGGCCGAGAGCGGACGGAAATTGATTGGCCGATATGGATGCGCCAGTTGCCATGAGGTTCGTGGACTCGAGGATGCGCCGCGCATCGGAACCGAGCTGACCAAGGAAGCCAGCAAGCCGATCGAGCAGTTGGATTTCGGTTTGTTCGAGGCAAGGGCCGAGAAAGAGGGCTGGTACAACCACAAGGGCTTCTTCGAGCACAAGCTGGATAACCCGGCTGTGTTCGATCAGGGCCGCGAGAAGGCTCCCGAAGACCGGCTGAGGATGCCGAATTTCGTGTTGTCGAAAGACGACATTCGCTCGCTCACCACTTTCTTGCTGGGCAGCATGGACTCTCCCTTCCAGGGCGAGTACCGTTCCATTCCCGAGCAGTTCCGCTATATCCCGACCGACCAGCAACGGGACATCCAGGAAGGCTGGTGGCTGGTCAAGAAATACAACTGCATGGGATGCCATACCGTTCAGGCGGGCCAGAAATCGGCGCTCAGCACGCTGGCGCGATACCAGGACCCCGACTGGAAGGAGCAGTTGCCTCCCTCGCTGGTGCAGGAAGGGGCGCGCGTCAATCCCGATTGGCTGATCCATTTCCTGGCCAATCCGGCGTTGAGTGAAACCGACGCCGACCGGAACGGCGTGCGCACGTACCTGAAAGCCAGGATGCCGAGCTTCAATTTCTCGCCGCACGAGCTGGGCGTGCTCGTTCGATTCTTCGCGGGCCTGGCGAGCCAGCCCGATCCCTATATCCCGGAGAAGGTGAAACCGATCGACGAGCGCGAGCGGGAGACGGCCCGGGCGCTGTTTTCGTCGAAGGCGGCTCCCTGCCTGAAGTGTCATCTGGTGGGAGATCCGGCCCACGACCGCTTCGCGACGGCTCCCAATTTCCTGATGGCGCGCGAGCGGCTCAAGCCCACTTGGATGGCTCGCTGGATGCTCGATCCGCAGGCGATCGCTCCCGGCACGCCGATGCCTTCCGGATTATTCCGGCGCGAAGTGGACCACTGGGTCTTCAATGGAGAGATGCCCGAAGTGGTCAAGGCGTATAAGAAGGACCAGGTGGAACTCCTGGTTCGGTACATGCTACAGTTGACAGCCGACGAGCAGCGCCGGCTCAGCGGGATGCTCCCGGCAGCCGCCAGGTCCAATACAAGTGGAACGGATTTGACGACGAGGACGGCGATTGCTCGGCGATAACAACCAAAGACCAAAACATTTGGTCCGAACTTTTAGAGGAGAACTTATGAACTGCAAGTCTGTATCGGCGAATCGTGTCTGGTGGTTGGCGATCGTGCCGTTGCTGGCGCTCACGCTGGGCTGCGGCGGAGCCAAGGAACAATCCACGGCCAACCCGTCGGAGGAGAAGTCTGCGGCCCCGGAGGGAGGACCGGTCTACCAAGCTTCGGGGGATGAAGGATCGGTCACCGGAAAGATTGCATTTGAAGGCGAGGCACCCAAGTTCAAAGCGATTTCGATGGATGCCGATTCGGCCTGCGCCGCCAAGCATTCCAGCCCGGTGATGCCGGAAGCGGTGGTAGTGAACAAGAATGGCACGCTGAAAAACGTGTTCGTCTATATCAAGACGGGTCTGGAAGGGAAGAACTTCAACGTGCCGGCCGAACCCGTCACGCTGGACCAGAACGGCTGCATGTACGTTCCGCACGTCGTCGGGATCCAGGCGAAACAGTCCTTGAAAGTGGTGACGAGCGACAACACCACGCACAATATCCATCCCATGCCGAAGGTCAATCAGGAATGGAATATCTCGCAGCCGCCGGGAGCCGATGCTCTCACGAAAGTCTTCAGCCGGCCGGAGGTGAGCATTCCGGTCAAGTGCAATCAGCATCCCTGGATGAGAGCTTATATTCACGTGATCAGCCATCCCTTCTTCGCGGTATCCAGCGACGACGGGACGTTTACGCTGAAGGGCGTTCCTCCGGGCAAATATACGATCGAGGCAGTGCAGGAGCAGATTGGGGCCATGACAGGGGAGATTACAGTCACGGCGAAGCAGCCGGCGACGCTCGACTTTAAGTTCAAAGCCCAACAGGCCTATCAACCCAGCTCGCTGCAGACGCTGCCGGCCATGGTGCTGGAATAAAGCGGGGCGAGAGCATTTTTCCGGTTAGCGTAAAGCGTCAGGGCACGCCTTCAGGCGTGCCGCCAAGAGGTCACTGAGAGCGGCTTTAGCCGCTGAGGGACGTACCTCAGGGGCTAAAGCCCATTCGAAAAATGTACGTCGTATCGGCACGGCTGAAGCCATGCCCTTACGACCCTCTACAGCAACAAGAGAGACGCTCGAGGACGTTTTTAAGGTTGGTGTATAGTTCGCGGAAAGAACGCAGAAGTGCAGATCCCTCACTTCGTTCGGGATGACAGCGCGTGGGAACGGGATGACAGCGTTAGGGATCGGGGTTTTCTGGCCGTGGGTACTTGTTTACATCAACAGGAGAGACGCTCTATAGCGTTTTCAGGGTTGGTGTATAGTTCGCGGAGAGAAAACAGAAGTGCAGATCCCTCACTTCGTTCGGGATGACAGCGTATGTAAGCTATATAGCAACGATGGTCTAGTGGAATGAAATAGCCGTCAGCCAGGCGAGGCGTGCGGCGGGCGGCGGATCGGGAAAGGCGGGGTATTTGCATGGCGGCGCTTTTGATGATTTTCTTTTTTCTGGTGGGCGGGATCACGGTCGCGCTTTTCATCGGGAAAGTCTGGTGGATGCCGGAACTCATCTCGGCTCACGGCGCGGCGGTCGATCACGAGCTGGTTCTGACGCTGATTATCGCTGGCATCGCCTTCTTCCTGGCGCAGATCATGCTGGGATATTTCATCTGGCGCTTCCGGGCAAAGGGAAACGAGCGGGCTGCCTACTGGCATGAGAGCCGCAAACTGGAGATCTTCTGGACGGTGGTGACGGCCATCGTTTTTATCGGGCTGGCCATTCGCGGAAACAAGGTGTGGGCCGACTACATCTTGAGCGACGTATCGTCCAATGCGCTGCCGATCGAAGTCACGGCGCAGCAGTTCGCGTGGAATTTTCGGTACGCCGGCCCGGACGGGCAGTTTGGACGAACCAGTCCCTCGTTGATTGACGATGCCACCGGCAACTTCCTGGGAATCGACCCGAACGACGCGGCAGGCAAGGACGACATCACGACGCAGAACATCATTGCGGTTCCCGTGAATCGCCCGGTTCTCATCATCCTGCGAACGAAAGACGTCACCCACAGCTTTTTCATACCGGTCATGCGGCTGAAGCAGGATGCGGTGCCCGGCATGGCGATCCGGGTCCATTTCACGGCCGAGAAGACCGGCGAGTATGAAGTCGCCTGCGCGGAGCTTTGCGGAATGCAACACTACAAAATGCGGGCCAGGCTTCTGGTCATGCAAGAGGCGGAATTCGAGACCTGGCTGAAGCAGCGAGCCGGCCAGTAATATCACAGCGGGCACGGCGCTGGAGCATTCTTCGTGTTGGTGTATAGCAAAGGTTCAGCCGTCCCTGCGGGACTGGACGGGATTAAGGCTCGGTGACCCAGGACTTACGTCCTGGGCTACTTTCCATCGCCCCTGCGGGGCTGAACGGGATCGCTATACAGCAACTCTGAAGATGGTCTAGAACCGGGCCTCCGGTACAGGATTGAAACGGGAGATCTGAAGATGGTCTAGAACCGGCCTCCGGTACAGGATTGAAACGGAAGATCTGAAGATGGTCTAGAACCGGGCCTCCGGTACAGGATTGAAACGGGAGAAAAGAACTATGGCCCATGCAGAAGCGGTACATGCAGCCCCCACCGGGTTCATTCGCAAGTATGTCTTTAGCATCGATCACAAGGTGATTGGCATCCAGTACTTGATGCTGGCGATGTCCGCCGTGTTTATCGGGATGATCCTATCGGCGTTCATGCGACTGCGCCTGGCGTGGCCGCTGGAGCATTGGCCGACGCTCCAGCACCTGATGCCCGCCGCCTTCGCCGGCGGACCGATGACGCCCGAGTTTTACCTTTCCATGATGACGATGCACGGCACCATCATGGTCTTCTTCGTACTCACCACGGCGCCGCTGTCGGGGTTCGGCAACTATTTCCTTCCGATTCAGATCGGCGCCCGGGACATGGCTTTCCCGATCATGAACATGATGTCGTTCTGGGTCACGTTCGTGGCGTATGCCGTGATGTTGGCGTCCCTGTTTGCGGTCGGCGGAGCGCCGATTTCGGGCTGGACGGGGTACGCGCCGCTCAGCGCACTGGGCGAAGTGGCGGGACCGGGATTGGGGCTGGGGCAGACGCTCTGGATTATCAGCATTGCCATTTTTTGCGTCGCGTCGTTGTTGACGGCGCTGAATTTCCTGGTCACGACGCTCCATCTGCGCGCTAAGGGAATGACCTTGATGCGCATGCCGCTGACGGTCTGGGCCTGGTTCACCACGGCCATCCTGGCGCTGCTGGCTTTTCCGGTCTTGCTCGCGGGCGGCATCCTGCTGCTTCTGGATCGCCTCGGAGGAACCAGCTTCTTCATCCCGGGCGGTCTGGTGGTCAGCGATCACGTCATCAACCACAGCGGGGGCTCGCCTCTGCTCTGGCAGCACCTGTTCTGGTTCTTCGGGCATCCGGAAGTGTACATCGCGATTCTGCCGGGGATGGGTGCGACATCCCACATTCTGTCCACGTTTTGCCGCAAGCCGATCTTTGCGTATAAGGCGATGGTGGCGTCCATCTTCGCGATCGGATTTTTCAGCTACCTGGTGTGGGGCCATCACATGTTCATGAGCGGAATGAGTCCCTACTCGGCCATGGCGTTTTCGATCACAACCTTGACGGTCGCGGTGCCGTCGGCCATCAAAACTTTCAACTGGCTGGCGACGATCTGGGGCGGGAAGCTCCGCTTCCCAACCCCCATGTTGTTCGCGTTGGGATTCGTCTCGCTGTTTGTCACCGGAGGGATCACCGGACTTCTGTTGGGCCAGCCCGCCATCGACATCTTCCTGCATGACACCTCCTTTGTGGTCGCACATTTTCACCTCATCATGGGAGTCGCGGCCATCTTCGGCATCTTCGCGGGCACTTATTACTGGTTCCCCAAGATGTTCGGACGCATGATGCACGAAGGCATGGGCAGGATCCATTTCTGGTTCAGCCTGGTGGGCGTCTACGCGATCTTCATGCCGATGCACTTCCTGGGAATCGCGGGGGCGCCACGCCGTTACGCGCAGTTGACGGAGTTCGACTACCTGAAGCACTTACAGCCCATGCAAGTATTCATTACCGTGGCGGCTTTCATCACCATCGCGGCTCAGTTCATTTTTGTATTTAACTTTTTCTGGAGCATCTGGAAAGGCGCGAAGGCCGGAATCAATCCTTGGGAATCGACGTCGCTCGAGTGGATCATTCCCTCGCCGCCGCCGCATGACAACTTCGGGGATGTCGAGCCGGTCGTCCACAACGGGCCCTACGAGTACAGCGTTCCCGGAGCGGCGAAAGATTACATCATGCAGACGGATCCCCCCATCGGGACGAGTCATTAATTGCGGCTTGCTAGTGTTCAAAGAGGAGTTGCTTTGGTAACGACGCCTGCTACAACGGAATTGACGGAACCGATTGAACTCGAAATCGGTTCCGGCGGCCCACCACGCGGCGGTAACGAAGGTGGCGGGGGAGGGGAAGGCGGCCCCAGAAGGAGAGCGCTCCCGCGGGGCGCATACCGCTTGGGCATGACGTTTGGACTGGCCAGCATCGCAATGTTCTTTATCGGGCTGACCAGTTCGTATATCGTCCGGCACGGCCTGGACCCCGATTGGCAGGCCATTCAGATGCCTCCGGTGCTGCTGGTCAATACGGTCATATTGCTGGCGAGCAGTTTTGCCTTGGAAATGGCTCGGCGCGCGCTGAACGCTTCCCGCGGCTCGGGTCTCGGCCAGCATTTGAGCTGGTTACGGATCACCTTGTTGCTGGGCGTGGGTTTCATGTGCGGGCAGTTCATGGCATGGCGGTATCTGTTGAACTATGGCATCGGCCTGAGCACGAGCGCCCACAGCTCGTTCTTCTACCTCTTGACGGGTTTGCATGGATTCCACCTGCTGGGCGGCATCGTGGCCATGAGCTATCTGACAGGGAAGGCTCGGCGCACGGTCGCTTTTGCGGTGGCGGCTCCTGGCGATCCCGGAGCGCCCACGTATAGTTTCCGGGCCTTCGACGTGATCGCTCTGTACTGGCATTCGATGGATATACTGTGGTTGTTTTTGATGGTTGTGCTGTTCGGAGAGATTGCGTGAGGCAAGGCTGAATTCGGCGGGACGATGTGAAGCGGAGCCCGGCTGTGGCATCGGCTCCGGGATCGAAATCGAGCTTGGATTGCGGAGGTTAGAGCATGGCGCATGGCGCGGTACAACCGGTAGCTGAGACCTGGGACGGCGGCGTTTCGCCATACGGCGTCAGCCACCAGAAATTGGGGATGTGGCTTTTCATCCTTTCGGATTCGATGACCTTTTCCGCACTGCTGATAGCATACAGCTATGTGCGGATTGCGAGCGGCACCTGGCCGACTCCATTCAAATTTTCTCCGTCGATTGTCGGCGCGACGATCATGACGCTCGTGCTGCTCTCGTCGAGTCTTACGATGGTGATCGCGGTCCATGCGGCGCACCAGGGCGATACCAAAAAGGCGGTGCGCTATATCATTGCCACCATGGCGTGCGGACTGGCCTTTATCATCCTGCACGTCAGGGAATGGTTCAATCTGATCGACGAAGGCGTGCGGCTGTGGGACAATCCCTGGCACGTGCCGTTGTTCGGCGCCACGTTCTTCACCTTGACCGGGTTGCACATGACGCACGTGGCCAGCGGAGTAATTTACCTTGGCATTATCGCGGCCGGCCACGCCAGGGGCAAATACACGAGCGACCACGTCGAAAACAGCGGTCTCTATTGGCACTTTGTCGACCTGGTGTGGATGTTCGTTTTCCCGCTGGTCTATCTGATGTCGGTCTCACGCGGAGGATAGGAGAATACATGAGCAGCGATACGGTGCATTCCAAATCCGGCGGCGGCTTGGGCACATTTTTCGGAGTGTGGTTCGGCCTGCTGTTTCTGACGGCGGTCGAGGTGGTCCTGGCCTACGTGCAGGTCCTCTCGCTCAAAGGCATGGTCATGGTGCTGATGGTCTTGTCAGTCGTCAAGTCATGGCTGATCGTTTCATTTTTCATGCACCTGCATTCCGAGCGAACCAGTTTGGTTCTCTCCCTGATTCCGGCGGTCGTTGTAGTGATTACTCTGCTCGCTATGTTTTTCCCGGACAGCCTGCGATTGCTGGAATTGCGAGTACCCTAACGCTTGCCTTGAGAAACACGAGAAAGAGAAACACGAGAAAGAGGTTTGCATGAGTCGCACAGCGAAACCGGTTTTCATCACTGCTCTATCGGCGGCGATGTGGCTGCTGGCCGATGGGCGCGCCTGGGCGCAATGTTCCATGTGCCGCACGGCTCTCGAAGGTCAAGGACCCAACGCCGCGAGCACCGTCAATCTGGCGATAGGCATCCTGCTCTTCCCGGCCGTTTTGCTCTTTAGCGGTGTGATTATAACCGCGTTTCGAAGTGCCAATCCGGCTGGTTCCGATGCGGAACCCAAGGACATCCTCTGACACCGGCAGGGTGAGTCAATACTGAGTCAATACGATGTGGTTAGAGATTGCTTCCATTGCACTGTGCTTGATCCTGGTGCTCGGCTCGCTGGGGGCTGCCGCATGGGCACTCCTCACCGGGAAGGCCATGGAACAAGGCGTTGACGGCCTGTTTCTGGTAATCATCTGCCTGCTATTTGCCGCCCTGTTTGCTATTATTCCTCTGCAATCGATCCGAAGCGGCGCTCTGCAACACTTGCTGATGAGCAAACCGGCGAAGGCCGATGACAAGGAGGAGCCGCAGTCGGAACCGGCGGCAGCGGGGAAATCACAGGGAAAGAGCTAATGTCATCCGTCGCGCCTCCGGCTCCGCGGAAGCGGTCGATACTGCTGCTCGCGGTGCTGGGTTTCCTGTTCGTGATGGTGCCGTATCTTTTCTGGCGCGACACGTGGTTCGGCCGCCCGCTCACCAACCAGGAGATCGGCCAGTATCTTCAGGATTCCGCCCATCCCCGTAAAATCCAGCAGGCCTTGTCGCAGATCGCCGACCGAATCTTGCGGGGCGACGCGACCGTCCAGCCCTGGTACCCGCAGATTGCCGCGTTGGCGCATCATCCCAACGCTGTTCTCCGCACCACAGCCGCCTGGGTTATGGGCCAGGACAGCAGTTCGCAGCCGTTTCATGCTGCGCTTCTCGATCTCGTCAAGGATTCCGATCTCATGGTGCGCCGCAATGCCGCTCTGGCTCTGGTGCGATTTCAAGACGCCAGCGGCAGGGGTGAACTCTTGAAGATACTCCAGCCAACCAGCATGGTTGCTCCCGTCGAAGGAACCGTCTCGATCCAGACTCAGCCGGGGCAAGAGATTGGCGCCGGCGGTTTACTGATTCGCATCCGGGCCGCGGAGGGCAAGGAAGCCGAGCTCCGGTCTCCATTTGCAGGCAAGGTGAATCGCGTTCTGCCGCAGAATGGCTCGCGAGTGGCTATGGGAGATGTAGTGGTTTCGGTGAGTCCGGGGGCGGATCAGGTGTCGGAAGCGTTGCGGGGTCTTTCTCTCGTGGGGCAGCCGGAAGATCTTCCTTTGGTGGAGCGATGCGGAGAGGCTGCCGCGGCCATGCCGGATCGCATCCGGCAGCAGGCCGTGCTCACGGCCCAGGCTATACGAACTCGCGCGGAACGGAACCCCAGTCGTTAGGCGCGCGGTCCGGAGCGGCGGGCAGTTGAACTCCGTGCTCGCTTTCCCAGTCCTCGATGTTCACCATGTCGATGGCGTCCCAGGGACATCCCAACAGGAACAGGCCGTCGGGCCCCTTGCTGGTACACTTCGCGCAGCCGATGCAGAGCGCCTTATCCACTTCGATGCGTCCGAAGGGACCATCCTCGTTCGGCACCCAGAACATACAGGCTTCCACGGGGCAATAATCGACGCAGACCGGGGACCCGGCGCAGCCCGTGCAGTTCTCGTTGATTACCGCCAGGAGTTTTGGTTTGCGCTTCCGCAGGTCGGTCCGCCCGTGTGAGTAGGGTTCCATCTTCTCAATGCTCGCCGATGATTCCAGTGTCGTCATAGGTCCTCGCCGGGCGGATAATCGCGATCAGTATTTTACGTCCGAGACACCCAAAACGTCCTCGCCCGCCTTCAGCCTGCGGATCGTGTTACGAAGCCAGTTCTTGACGGAATCTTCGAGCTGCGTCCGGTTGCCTTTTTTCTCCAGCGACTCTACGGTTTCTCCCGAATCGTTCAAAGGGATGTGATGACAGGGCAGCGCGGCACTCTTGTGCTGCTCGGGAACCGAGTTCAATAAGACGCAATCTTCGTGGCACTCCGATTCGTGGTCGGGGACCAGCCAGTGGTTGATACAGACCAGGGAGTGATAAAACATTGGCGTAGTATTATTCGGTTCGCGCGCCGGGGGGGAGTACCCGCCGGTCTCGATAAAGTCCAGTTCGGCCTCGAGTAGTCTGATGAGATCCGCCTTGTCGTTCGCCATTCGCAACCCCCAACTATCGATGCTTGTGTCTATATTATACACGAGTTGAATACGGTCTCAAATAGAACGAAGGTGACAAATAGGCTCCCACCACAAGTGTCATTGCCTCAATCCTGCTCTCAAAACGAAAATCGTAACGCGAACTGGATCTGCCGTGACGTTGTAACCGTACTGTTAATTCTTCCGGCAGTGGGATTTGGCCGGCCCGGGAATGCGCCCGTAAAGACGCCGGTCCGCGGTCTTCCAAAAGTAGGGTGATTCGGCACATTGAAAAATTCGGCCCGGAACTGAAGCCGCCTCTTAGCATCCAGAGCGAACTCCCTCTGTAATGAGACATCCATGTTGAAGATCGTGTGGGTGATCAGTGTGTTCCGCCCAAGATTGCCGATGGTGCCCGGTAATGGAACGCTAAAGGAGCAGGGATCAAAGTACATATCAGGACCGCCTAGTTTCCTTCCGGCTTCCACTATCGTCTGCCCCGTCCCCTGATCCCGGCACCCGGGCGTTGTCCCGGTGATGGGGTTGTTTCTTTCCCCCGGTGCCAAATCAGGCTGCGTGGCCGAGAATAGATAGCGCGGTGTCCGGACGTCGATCGAGGCGGTAAACGGCGTCCCGGCGCGCAGCGATAGGATGCCACCCAATCGCCAGCCGCCAAAAGTCTCTGCCAGGACATTGGAGTGCCACCATCGGCGTCCAGTTTCAACCGGCAGCGAGTAGAAGAAATTGAGCGATAGGCGCTGGCGAATATCGAAATCGGAAAGGCCGCGGCCCAACGTGCGGTCAAAGCCAAACTGGTTGCTGTCTCCGGAGTGATTACTCGCATCATCCACGGATTTGCTGTAGTTATAGGTGCCCTGGAAGGAAACCCCACGGCTGACATTCTTGCCGAATGAAATCTGGAGTGCATTGAAAAAGGACTGGCCATCCATGCTGGTGACCTTTGCGCCGGAGGAAAAGGCGGGATTGACTGCTCCGGTATCGGGCGGAAAAAAAAGCGTCCCATCGGTTTGCTGTATGGGGAAGGGGAACAAAGTCGTTTCATAGCCCCGCAGCAGATGGTTTCCCCGCGCTCCCGCATAGACAGTCTGAATGCGCCAGCCGCGGGATAGTTGCTGCTGAATGGAAAAGTTGTAGCGAAGCACTGTTGGCTCATTGGGGTGCTTGTAATCGAAAATCCGGACATCGAAAGGAGCGCCTGCAATCGCCGCCTGTGCGTTCGGGAAATACGGGGTGGCATCAATATTGGTTCGGGATGCTCTCCGGAAGTAGGGGCCGCTGGCATCCCTGCCCCGAAATACGTACTTCAATATCGGATCGTAATACATCCCAAATCCCCAACTGAAGGTCGTATTACGCCCCTTGCCTGGCGACCATGCAATTCCGATGCGGGGCGCAAAATCCTTTCCGGAAGGGTTGTGTTGCAGAAAGGGTCCCAGCAGCGGTTCCGGATCGCGCCACGGGTCCGGCAAATACGTGGAGCGTCCATCCCTGTCGGAGATGAGGCTGGCGTATTCATACCGCAGCCCCAGGGAAAGCTGAAGATTTGAACGAACGGTATACGAGTCTTGAAAATACATTCCGAGCAGAGTCTGGCGGCGAGCGTGATATTTGTTCGATCCGGCGAGCGTCCCTACCACCGAAGTCCCCGCCGGGCCGCCGCGCAAGAAGCTTTCAAGGCTGTTGAAGGACCACTCGCCACCCATCGCCTGGTCGTTGTCCGAATCCCATCGGTAGCGATGCACCTCGATCCCCCATTTCATCGCATGAGGTCCCTTCTGCATCAGAGTGTCGTCCGCGAACTGAAACGTGTTGCCAATCTTCAGATCCGGAAGTCCGGCCGAGGGGCCGAACGTACTCAGGCCCGGCACCACGATGATCCCGAATTTGGGAGCTCCTGGAATGAAGTACAACGAGGCGGGGATTTCAATGGAAGATACCGATGTTTGGTAGCCCACAGGCCGCGTATATCCCGCCCGAAAAGCCGTCAGCGCGGCGAGGCTGAAAATATGCGTTCCCAAAACGGTCGCATATTGCTGGCGGCTGTTGTTCTGTGTTCGGAACAGCACCGAAGCGTCGTTATCATAGCTGGTCGCATCGTCAAAGGTATACCGAACAAAGAAACTGTCCCGGTCCGAGAGCTTGTGATCCACCCTCGTGGTGAAGAACACTTCGTTTGTTGGCAGAAACACGGTGGCACGGTTTTCGCCGATACCTTCTCGAAGGCGGGTCGCGTTCGGCAAAGGATAGAGAGCCAAATACGGCCGAACCGCAGGATTCACGGGAACGGACGGGTTCCCCGCGGCATCGGGAAATCCCTGCCGGGCCTGCTCATCGGGGAAGTGATCCACCTGAGTCTGCGACAGCCGATCGCGCAAAGCCTCAAAACTCACCAGAAAGAAGGTCCGGTCTTTCCTCACCGGACCCGTCACGGACAATCCGAACTGATTGCGCTTGAATGGGGGCGGATCCGCTTCAGGATCAAAGAAATTTCGCGCATCGAGTTTGCTGTTTCGCAGGTATTCAAAAAACGTGCCGTGGAATTGCGCCGTCCCCGACCGGGTGATCGAGTTGAGCACCCCGCCGGAGCCTCGCCCATACTCGGCTCCAAAATTTCCGCTGAAGACTTGTACCTGGAATACCGCATCCGATCCTAACTGTACGCCCGCCGCGCTGCGGGGAACTTGGTTTTCCGAATCCATGATGTTGGTGCCGTCTAAGAGGAAGTTGTTGGAGGACGGACGTCCTCCCGACACGGTGAGACTTCCGCCTCCCACGCCGCGCGAAGCCGACGCGGCCGAAGGATCGCTCACTGCAGCCTGTAGCGTCGCCAGTTGAGTGTAACTGCGCCCGTTGAGGGGCAGTCCCACTAATTGGCTCTCGCTGATCTGTTGCGCAGTTGTTGCCGGCGAGGAACCCTCGGACCGAGGCCGGTTGGGTTGTGTTCCGGCGTTCCGCGGTACCGAAACGGTCTGCGCCACCAATTCGATTTCCTTGCGGGCGCCCGGTCTAACTTCCATTCGAAGCGAGGCGCTGTTTTCCTTCCTCCCTTCCTGATCTCCAAGTCCGATGTCGTAGATGCCGGGAACCAAGCCCGTGATCGCAAATGTTCCGTCTACTCCGCTTCGCGCAAGGTGTAGTGAGCCGGTGGCGATATTTCTCGCCGTGACGCTGGCCTCCCCTACCGGCATTCCTTTGGTATCACGGATTCGCCCCTGAACCTCAACGACATTTCCTTCGCCCTGAAGCGGCACTAATGGGCACGCCATCAGCGCCGTGAGAACGATGAATGGAATCGTCCGGTTTGCTTTCCCTATTGTGAAAATTGGCTTTTCTCGCAATCCAACCCTCCTTGTTGCAGCCCAGGGATGAGCCCAGCGGCGAAGTTGATTAGTTTACAACCTTTCGCCTGATTTCACCCGCGAAATTCTATTATCTGGAGTGGGATCTCTAACCGATCTTCGGGTACACTGCAATGTCCACACTGGCTTCGAATAATGTCACTTGTGAGGTTGAGGCGCAAACGGAGGCGGGCTTGAGTCGATGATATATTTTGGCTCCCCTAACGAAACGAAATATGAAATACGGAGAAAGGAAACTATCTCTCTGGCTCTCCGAACTCGGAAAAACAAACTCGCCGGTTGTCAAAGACTGCGGCTATTGACCTCTGGAAGTTTGGGTTTCTTCTCCAAACAGGGATTGTAAACGCCGCATCACCGGCGCGTTGCGTTTACTGTTTTCCTGGATAGCTAGTGCTTCTGGCCTGCTGTTTGGGTTCGGACGGAGGCGAGGGATTTGTCCGAAATTGTACGCGGGCTATCTTGTTGATCCCCGTATACGGCACCCAAAGCGTAGGAGGATCGGTGGTATTGTCGACGTCAAGCCTCCGGACATTGGTACAGAGGGAAGGCAGAGGATACTCGGTAAACTGTTCGGTGTAAGGATTGAACTTGGCGATCCGGTCCGAATTCATCAGGCAGACCCAAACCATGTGGTTTTTATCGATGACAACCGCGTATGGATGAGAGTACCGGTAGGGAACTTTATATTCTGTGACTTTCCTGGTATGGATATCGATCTTGGCGAGTTGCCCCGCCCAGAATTCCGCCACCCACACCGCATCGCCATTCCTGTCCGCCGACAGTCGCCGAGGACCTTTTTGATAAAGCGGCGCAGCATTCGTAATGGCGCCACTACGCTCCCCGATCTCCCGGTCCTTGGCACTGACGCCGTCCATCATGGGAGTCAGCGCCACTTCGCCAACCTCGCCATTTTTCCCATTGATCACCATCAACCGGTCTGCGCCGAGTTGGGCCACCCAGGCATTGTCCTCGGCATCCACGGTGACGCCGTACGGCGATCCGCCTTTGGTAATCGATTTGTAGTCGGTGTATTCCCCGGTCTGCGGATTCAGGCGAATAGCTCCGATGTTCGCCGAGGTCCAAATCATGCCCTTGGAATCCACTTCGAGCCCGCCTCCGACCTTGCCAATTCCATCAGCCATCTGTCTGGGGAAGCGCTTGAATTGCTCCGTCTTGGGATCAAACATGACCATCGTGCCTTCGGTCCCATTCGTGAACCAGACGTTTCCTTTCGGATCCACCCAAGTGCCGTGGGTACGGACCGCAAATCCGTCCTTATCCGGCAGCTTGAAACCAGTAACGCGCCCGGTCTTTGGATCGAGCCTGCCGATGGTGCGTTCGGGGGTGTCGTTGTCGGAAAAATAAACATTGCCGTCTTTCGCGATCAGGGCGTCGTGCAACACCTCGGCCTCTCCCATCGTGGCGATGCCTTCCGCCCAGTTGCTGCCATCGGGAACCAGGGTGAAATTCGGATCATCCCCACTGGGGATATCGTATTCGGTTACTACCACGGCCGCGGATTCGCCAGTCAGGCGCGGTAGCGGCTTGAACTGGAGCGGCGATTGTGCCGGTCCGCGAACCTTTGTCAAGAATCCGGCCAAGTCCTCCTTGTACGCCGTGATGAGCTTGAAGTTCGGCGCGCCCGGCTCCATCTTATGGTTCAGCATCGTGTTCAGGATGATGCCCCACCCGGCAGAGTCAAAGCGTTTCGCCAACACATAGCCCGTGAGGTGGCATCCGCTGCAATTGTTGTGCACGATATCGCGCATCCGGCGATCCTCGGGCGTATCGCCGGGCAAGCTGTTCGCCCACTCCGTTCCAGAGAGTTGCATATGGAAATCCTGGACCGGCTTCAGTGTGAAGTTTTGCGGAATCTTTTTGCCGGAAGCGAGGACTTGCCCAGCGAGGGCCATTTGAAAACCTACTGCCTGCGCCCAGATCTGGTATTGCCCATCGGAAAGCGCGGGGAAATAGTAATCGCCGTCGCGGTCCGTAAACACCGAGGTGGTAAACGTCTTTCCCTGAGAGCGAGCCGAAACGGCCACTCCCTCCATGGGTTTCCCGTCGGCGGACCTCACTTTCCCCTGCAATCCCGTGGCCGGCAAGTTTGCGGTCTGGGCATACTGCGATCCGGTCCCAACCAGCGCGGCAAGCAACGCCGTCAATCGAAGCAGACCAGGAATTCGGGGCATGGCAATTACTCCTTTAACCGTCTTAAAGAGTCTTCAAGTAAGCAATGATGGCGTCGATTTCGCTGGGTTCCAATCCATACTGAAACCCAGGCATCTTTCCCTCCACGCCACGCAGGATGAATGTTTTCGCCACCATGTCGGAAAGCGGTTTCGGTCCCTTGAAAAGGCCGTTCAAGCGCGGCCCGATCGTCGTCCCCTCGTCAACGGTGCTCTTGGGATTTTTCTTTTCCGGAGCGTGGCACAAGAAACAATTCTGTGAAAACAGTCGTCTGCCCGTTCGCAGTTGTTCATTGAGGGCGGAAGCGGCCGTCCTAGATGCCGTGCCTTCGTTGGACTGCGCCCTCGCGTATATCGGCGCGATGAGTCCAAATCCCAACACCAACATCAGGACACCACGGGGAAAGAACCTCATGGGACCTCTCTCCAAACCGGTGATTCGTGTTCGCCTTTGCAGATAGGCGGATTCTACGTTACGCCCTTTTGAGTGTCAAGGTCGCCAACACCTCTACTCGTCCCCACCACAAGTCTGCGTGGTTTCGGCGGGCCATCAAGTGTCTATCGTGCTCGATACCGTGGATTCCTAGGCGGATCAAATTCCTCTTTGTCTTCCCAGCAGCACTTCCCTTCGCGGAAGAAACTTACCAGGTCGGAGATATCCTGGTCGCTCAGCGAATACTGATAACCGGGCATCGCGGGCCCGCCTTTCTTGATTTTCTCGGTTACTGTCTGATCATTTACCGGCTGTCCGGACAGGAGCTTCGGGCGCTTGTACAAATCCTTCAGGGGAGGGGCCGGGGTGCCGGCCGCTCTGGTGTAGGCGTTGTGGCACACCCAGCACTTGAAAAAGTAGATTTCCTGGCCGCGCTCCGGGCCGCTGTCGGCCATCCGTTTGAAGTAAAGAATTTCCTCGGAGCGCTGCAGGCTCCCCTTTGGAGGATCGGGTGCCGGGCGCGAATCTCCACCGGCGGTCTGTCCATGGAGCGCTGCTGCCGACGCTCCGAAAATCAGGATGATCGCCAGAACCAATCTCCTTGCATTCGCCATTGTTTCCTCCCATTGCAAGCAAATACCTCTCGGCAGCCGATCCAGCAAATAGTTACTCCAGCGGCTGGATGTGAACTATGTATCCGTTGTGTTCTCCATACCAGGCGCTGACGGGCGTGCTGGAGTTGTCAACCCATGTCCTCCAGTTGAGCGAGATCGGCTCCGGGAACTGGTATTCGATCCAGCGATCCGTTTTGGGATTGAAGCGGACCATGCGGGCTCCGCGCTGCGCTCCGGCCCATACCTCGCCGTTCTTGTCCGGCTTGGCCTCGTAGAAGGTCAGATAAGGCGTCGGCGGAGTGAATTCCCGAAGCTGGTGCGTCTTTCGATCGAACATGGAGAGCGTGCCGCCGCGTCCTCCGATCCAGGCGTTCCCTTCGGGATCAATGCCGCCCCGGGAGGGATCTCCGCCCTGGGAGTGCGTTTCCACTTCATAGATTTCCTTGGTCTGAAGGTCCATCCATACGACGCCATCGAAATCACGCTGCCACGGATCGCCTCCTGCAAAGTACCGGCCATCGGCGCTGACTTCGTTGCCATAGGTACCGGTTGCCCTCTTCAGCGGATACTTTTCGACGGGCTTCGCCGTCTTGGGATCGAACTTGCAGATCGCTCCGCCGCAGGTGCCCCAGATGAACCCATCCGGAGCGAGTCCCTTGTTGCCGCCCATTCCTGGAATCTTTGAGATCTCTCCGGAGCGAGGGTCGAGCACTCCCAGGTTGTTGGACCAGGTTTCGGTAAAGACGATCTTTCCGTCCTTGCCTATATCCAGCCAGTGCTGCCCGGTATGCTTGCCGACTGTGATCGGTACTTTGTACTCCTTCACCACGCCGGTGCGCGGGTCCAGTTTCCCGATGATTGGATTCCGATTGCTGGTGTACCAAATGTTCCCGTCTTTATCGCCGACTACGTCGTGGGGGCGGACGTCAAAGCGCGGCAACTCATATTCCGTAATAATGACGCGGTTCGCAGCACCCTTCGGCCGGGGGAAGGCTTTCATCGGCTGAAATTCGGAGTTGGGGCCCCGCACACGTTGCAGGAACTTCAAAAGCGCGTTCTGTTCTTCGGAGCTGAGCCCAAAACCAGCCTCGGTGTCGTTGGGATTGCGGGACGTACGCGGCTCGATGAGAAGCCTTGTGGCGTATGTCATCATACGGTTAGTCATCAACGCCCATCCTTTTTCGTCGAACCGGTCCCGCAGAGACTGGTGCCACGTGTGGCAGCCGCTGCCACAGGCGTTGCTGAAGAGTTTTTTCTCGTAACCGGTCCCGGGCAGATTGAAGAGCCATTCAGAATCGCTGAGTTGCGCCATGATCTCCGGCGTGGGAGGCAGGAACTCGCCTGGATGGATCCGTTCCAGGACAATCTCTTCGATCTGCGGAGAGCCTTCCACCCATACCGAATCCTTCTGGTACGTCCGAAATTCCAGCGGCCGGGGAATGCGCAACGTGTACCATCCGGCAGCAAGCTTGGGAAACTCGAACCGGCCATTTTGGTCGCTGAAGACCGTAGTACGGATGGCGGTCTTGTGGGAGACGAGTTGCACCATCATGCCTTCCAGAAGAGCGCCCGTGCCATTCTTCACGATTCCACTGGCCCCTCCGAGCAAAGGACTTTTCGTCTGGGCACGCAGGGACGACGGCACGGCCAAGACACAGATTGTCAGCCAAAGCGATATGCCGGTGGAAAGGACATTGGATATAGAAAATCTTCGTCTCTTCATCGCGCCTCCCTGAATCAAAAGAAAAAGTGTTCCGCTCTGACCCGAAAAAGCCAGAAAATTCCGTGGAAGAATGAAATTTGCGAAAAATCCCGCCTGGCCTTCACGCCCCTAGCTTGTATCATTGCCGCTCCAGAGGTGTCAAGGGATTTCCCCGTGACGGCAAACTTTGCATTGATTTTCTTGACAATGCGGTGTAGCCTAATCGCAATTTTGGCTACATGCAACCGGTGGGACTGATCTGAATGTATACCTGAGGAAAGCGCGAGCAGCGCCAGGACAGAATATCGGGAGGATACCATGCACGGAAAATCGGGGCAGGGGCGAGTTGGCGTGGGGAATTCCGGAGGGTGGGGTCGAGGTTCAGTATTCTTTGTGTTCCTGATGTGCGCTTCGCTGGGCATGGCCCAGTTGGACACCGGAACCATCTCGGGAACGGTGACGGATTCATCCGGCGCTGCGGTGCCAGGGGCAGCCGTCGCGATACGAAATACGGCAACCGGAATCTCTCGAAGTTTGGTAACGAATGCAGCCGGGCGGTACGAGGCGGCAGCCCTGCCTGGCGGAACTTATGAAGTGCGCGCTTCGCTCTCCGGGTTTCAAACCATGATCCGAAGCGGCGTCACCCTGGCGGTGGGCCGCACGGCAGTAATCGATCTGGCTCTTCAGGTCGGAGAGGTAGCTCAGGCGATCACTGTCTCGGGAGAAGCCTCCCGCGTTGAGACAACCACGGCGACGGTCTCGAATCTGGTGGATGAGAAGCGGGTCGCGGATATTCCCTTGAACAACCGGGACCTGACGCAGTTGGCCTTCTTGCAGCCCGGGGTACTCAAGATGCCCATCAACGTGACCGAGGGCACCGCGGACGTTTCCGTGGCTGGAGCGGGCGACAAATTTTCCGTGGCCGGAGCCCGGGCAACGCAAAATGTATTCCTGCTGGACGGCGTCTCCAACTCGGATGCATCCGGCAACGTGGCATCGGTGGCCGGAGCTTACGAGGGCGCCGAGACGATTAAGGAATTTCAGGTCATTACGAACAATTATTCCGCGGAGTATCCCAGCAAGCCGGGCGCGATTGTGAGCGCCGTGACCAAGTCGGGGACCAACTCCTTCCACGGCAGCGTATATGAGTTTCTGCGCAATGATGTTCTGGATGCATTCAAGTGGGAGGACAAAGCTTTCACGAGTCGCCCCGAAAAACCCGACTTCAAGCGGAATCACTTCGGCGGGTCTTTGGGCGGGCCGATTCTGAGGGACAAGACGTTCTTCTTTGCCAGCTACGAAGGCTTGCGCGAGAGACAAAGCCGGACGGGTACCGCGAGGATTCCCTCCGCGGCAGCGCATACCGGAGATCTGGGGCCGAGAGGGCCCATCAATCCGGCCACAGGCACCAGAATCTGGCCGGTGAATCCCGTGGTGGCGCCCTATTTGAAACTCTATCCGATTCCCGGAGAGGGGAATAATGTCGTGCAGGACCTTCTGGATGGAACGGTCCTGGTTTCCGGTGCGCAACGCAAACCTGTCCGGGACGACTTTGGCACCGTCAAGATCGATCACCAGTTCGGGAGCCCGAGGGCAGGATTTCTCGCAGTCACCTACAATACCAGTTCCGCCGAACGACAGAACTTGCTGATTCTGCCGGCGGATGACTCCGTGGGGGTCACCAGCAGGAAGCATGTGGTCTCGGCGCGTCACACCAGTGTCCTTTCATCGGCGGCGCTGAATGAGTTTGCCTTCGGCCTCACACGTTCCAAAACAACGACGGCTATTCCTATTACCGACATTGACTGGAAGCCCCTGCGTTGGATCGATGACTCCGAGACAATGGGCGATTTGCAACCCGGTACAAACATCACCTCGATTGGATTTGGACCGGATGCATCCTTTTTCGGGCACAATGTTCTGACGTTCAAGGACAACCTGACGCTGACCCGTGCAAGCCATACGATCAAGTTTGGGGCGGAGTTCCAGCGCACCCGAGTCCCCGCGCACAAGGAGCCGGATGGCGCCAACGGCAGATTCCTGTTCGATGGTTTGGAATACTTCCTGCGCGGATTGCCTACTCAGTTCGACGCGTCGCTGCCCAAGGGCGCGAAGTTCCTGGGCCTGACCAATCAGGCGGACCCCGTTTACAATCTTCGGCAGAACCAGTTTGGCTTCTACTTTCAGGACAACTGGAAGGTGTTTTCCACGCTGATGCTGAACCTGGGATTGCGGTATGAGTTCCGGACCGATCTGGCAGAAGAAAATAATCACCTGTCCTCATTCCGAGACATCTTTGGCGACAAGGTTACGGTCGGAGGACCTTTCTTCAAAAATAACACGCTCAAGAATTTCAGCCCCCGCGTTGGGTTTGCATGGTCTCCGGGGGGACAGAAGAATGCGGTGCGAGGCGGCTTCGGCATTTTTTACGCTCCGGCAGAGGTGATTGAATATCAATACGTCCTAGGCCAGTTGGCGCCCTTCATGGGTGAGGGAGGCTTGGTTGACAGGAACTCGACGGGAGCCATTAGTTTCCCGAACGCTTTCCGGACTCAAGCCACGCAGCTTGCATCGGCGCCGAATTACCGGGAGCAGGAATTTAATGCGCCGCCAACCTATATTTACCGGTGGAGCCTGACTCTGGAGCGGGAAATGGGGAACTGGTTTGTCTCAGCCGGTTACTCTGGCGCGCGCGCGCGTCACCTGACGATCACCTCGGAAGCCAACCTCCGGCGATGGGTGGGCTGGCCGAACAATGTTCCTTCGGGAGAGAAGCGCTATCCTTATCCGCAATTGGCCCCGTTCATCAATCCATTGATGGGACGGCTTACGGTTACCCACCAGAAGGGCAACAGTTACTATCACGGCTTGGCTGTAAATGTGATGAGGCGGTTGACCCACGGCCTTACGCTCCAGGCAGCCTATACCCTTTCCAAAGCCCTGGACCAGAGCGCTTCCCCCGGGAATAACACCGAAGGCTACGCGCAAACCCAGCGGACCGCCCTGCTTTGGGATATGGGACACTGGCTCGGCCGCTCCACCTTCGATATCCGTCACAACTTCGTCAGCAACGTGACCTATGACCTTCCACGGACCGGACTCACGGGGGTTGGAGGAGTGCTGGCGAACGGCTGGCAGATGAACGGGATTATTACTCTTTCCAGCGGGCATGCCTTCGGTCTTACGGACGCCAATCGGGAACAGAGGAGCGCGATGGATCGGGCGGACGGGCTGCGACCGAATCTGATCCCCGGCGGAAACAATAATCCCGTGCTGGGTAAACCGGACAAGTATTATGACGTAAGCCAGTTTGTTCCTTCCGTCTGTCACGGCTCGAGGCTTTGCCAGTCGGGAGATCCGGATTATGCGGTGGGATACTACGGAAACCTCGGCTCGAATACTCTGACAGGGCCGGGACTGGCGACCGTGGACTTCTCCCTCAACAAGAACTTTCGACTGATGGAAGAAAAGCAGCTGCAGTTCCGGGCGGAGATATTCAACCTATTCAATCGCCCCAACTTCAGCATCCCCGATGCAGCGGGGTTGATGCCTTATCGTCAGACCGGCACCCGCCTCGAGGTGAATCCTTCCGCGGGACAGATTACGAGCACTCGCACCACGGCGCGGCAGATCCAGTTTGGATTGAGATTCAGCTTCTAGCGCGAGAGATGTCGAGCGAAAGGTGCTAGTGTCCTGATTCAGAAGTTCGTGACCAGTTGATGGCCGCTCCCTCCCGGTCGCGGCTCGGATTTATTTGGCGATTACCGAGCCGCGACCGGAAGGGAGCGGTTTCCCTGGGCTCTCGAAATAGCAAACGAATTAATGACTCAGGACACCAGAATCCGGGGCCGGGGAGGCTCACATGTTGCGTGAATCACGCAAGCGGAATGCGGTGAGTATTGGCGCATTAATCTGCCTGGTTGCTCTTGCCCTATGGGTGCTTTTTCCGGCGAAAATGCAGGTTCCACTGGCTGGCTCAGGGCATCTCGCTCCATCGCATGGGCCGGCCGGTCATCCGCAACTGGTTTCCATCGATCCCCTGCCTGCGATGGAAGGCGAGATATGCGAGTGGCTTCCCGCCAGCGCGAGTGGCCAATCGCTGGCGGCATTGGTGCAGGGTCAGTCGAGCGGTGGGGCTCCAGCCAAGCCAAGCGATATCGCGAACAGGCCGGAAGATGTGGATCGTGAGCCGGTGCGGGTGATCCGTGATACGTATCCGACGTATAGCGCGGTGGCCGTGGACACGAACTCATC
>Ga0080064_1001518_pt1 | contig 46223 bp, 58 predicted proteins | sample Subgrocontami54m_FD_69260 | JGI IMG/M metagenome (GOLD analysis project Ga0080064, IMG submission 69260) | Subsurface groundwater microbial communities from S. Glens Falls, New York, USA - GMW46 contaminated, 5.4 m (SPADES assembly) (version 2) ...
GGGCCCCCGGCCGAAAGGTCCCGGTTTCCCGGCCCCGGCGGTAGCCGGCCTGCCGTTCCTCCGGATCGGCAATGGCCCGGCGGGCCCGTTCCCGCAGGGTGCGGAGGGCGCCCAGGAACGCCTCGTACTCCGGGCCGATGGTCTGCTCCAGCCGCTGGCGGAGCTTCTTGGCCAGGGCCGGGCTGCCACCCCCGGTGGAGATGGCGATGGTCAGATCGCCGCGCCGCACCACCGAGGGGACCAGGAACGTGCAGGCGTCGGGATCGTCCGCCACGTTCACCAAGCCGCCGGCGCTGCGGACCCCCTCCGCGACCTCCCGGTTCACCTGCGCATCGTCGGTGGCCACCACCACCAGGAAGGCGCCCCGCAGATCGGTGGGCCGCACGGGCCGGCGCCGCAGGCGCAGGCGCCCGACCGTGGCCAGTGCCGCCAGCCGGGCGGTCGTCGAGGGGCTGACCACCTCGACCTCCGCACCGCACTCCACGAGCGACAGGACCTTGCGCTCCGCCACCGTCCCGCCGCCCACCACCAGGCAGCGTTTCCCCGCCACGTCCACCATCATGGGATAGAACTTCCGCATGTCTCCGGACACACAGAGCCCTGCGCGGAATCCGCCCGAAGCGGACTCCCGGGCCCCTGTCGGCACCCTGCTACTCCTTGGTCTTCTTGTCCGAATTGAGGAGGCCCTTGACCTCTTCCACGAACTGGTGAACGTCCTTGAACTGGCGGTAGACTGAGGCAAACCGGACGTAGGCCACCTCGTCCAGGTCGTGCAGGCGCCGCATGATCAACTCGCCCACCTCGGTGGAGGCGATCTCCCGGTCCGGCTTCTCCGTCAAGCGGGCCTCGATGTCGTCCACGATCTCTTCCAGTTGGGCCACGCTCACCGGCCGCTTCTGCGTGGCCTTCAGGAGGCCGCTGAGGAGCTTGTGCCGGTCGAAGGGCTCGCGGCGCCCGTCCTTCTTCACCACCATGAAGTGGATCTCCTCGATCCGCTCGTAGGTGGTGAATCGCCGGTGGCACTGCAGGCACTCCCGGCGCCGGCGGATGACCTCGCCGTCCTTCCCCTCGCGGGAGTCCACCACCTTCTCCGACATGTGGCTGCAGTAGGGACAACGCACCGCGGTCGCTCCGCCGTACGGGCCTGTTAGGGGTCCAGCCGTTCCCGGTACAGGGGAAACGCGGCGCACAGTTCCCGCACCTGCGCCGCCACGCGGGCCAGCCGGGTTGAATCCTCGATGTTCTCCAGCACCTCGGCGATGAGGCCCGCCACGTGCCGCATCTCGGCCTCCCGCATGCCCCGCGTCGTGAGGGCGGGCGTCCCCAGCCGGATGCCGGAGGTGACCGTGGGGGGCTTCACGTCGAAGGGGATGGCGTTCTTGTTCGCGGTGATGCCGGCCTGGTCCAGGGCCGTCTCGGCCGCCCTGCCCGTGAGCCCCCTGGAGGTCAGGTCCACCAGCATCAGGTGGGTGTCCGTGCCGCCCGACACCAGGCGGAACCCGGCGGAGAGCAGGGCCTCGGCCAGCGCGGCCGCATTCCCGGTGATCTGCTTCTGGTAGGCGCGGAACTCCGGCGTGAGCGCCTCTTTGAAGGCCACCGCCTTGGCCGCGATGATGTGCATCAGCGGGCCGCCCTGCATGCCGGGGAAGATGCTCTTGTTCACCGCGGCCGCATAGGCCTCCTTGCACATGATCATGCCCCCGCGGGGGCCCCGTAGCGTCTTGTGCGTCGTGGTGGTGACCAGGTCGCAGTACGGGATGGGCGAGGGGTGCAACCCGGCCGCGATGATCCCCGCGGGATGGGCGATGTCCGCCATGAGGAGGGCGCCGACCTCCTCCGCCACCTCGCGGAACGCGGCGAAGTTCAGCGTGCGGGGGTAGGCGCTGCCGCCGGTGACGATCAGCCTGGGCCGGTGCTCCCGCGCCAGGCGCCGGACCTCGGCCATGTCGATCCGTTCGGTTTCCCGGTCCACACCGTAGGGGATGATCTTGAAGAAGCGGCCGGAGAAATTGACCGGGCTGCCGTGCGTGAGGTGGCCCCCGTGCGCCAGGTTGAGTCCGAGGATCGTGTCGCCGTGCTCCAGGACGGCGAAGTAGGCCGCCATGTTGGCCTGGGCGCCGGAGTGGGGCTGCACGTTTACGTGATCGGCCCCGAAAAGCTGCTTGGCGCGCTCGATGGCCAGACTCTCGGCTCGGTCCACGAACTCGCAGCCGCCGTAGTAGCGTTTTCCCGGGTAGCCTTCCGCATACTTGTTGGTCAATGGGGATCCGGCCGCCTCCATGATTGCCTGGCTCACGAAGTTCTCGGAGGCAATGAGCTCCAGCTTCGATCCTTGCCGATCCGTCTCCAGTCGGACGACCTCTGCGATCTCCGGATCCACGTCAATCAATCGCTTCACAACGCTCCCCTCCGCGCAACATACGAGATTCTCGGAACCGAGAAACGGTCGGAGGAGTCTAGTCCTGGGGCCCAGGCCTGTCAAGGAAAACGCCGGCGAGGTAGTGGAGGGAAAACAGCACCGGCAGGACCACCCCCGCCGGCCGCATGGGGCCTTAGTGCTTGATTTCATAAATCCGTATCAGGTTTGCCCTGATACGGATCGCCCTTTGCCAAGGGCGTTTCGTGTAGGGTTGGGTCGCGCCCAACCTACACGAACTTATGCAATCAAGCACTTAGCGGGTGGACCCCGGAGGCGATTGGACCAGTGGTGGCAGGTTTGTGTAGAGGGGAGTTCCATCTGCATCCACCCTCCGGAACACGCTCGGGGTGGAGGGAACGATCTGGGCCACGTCGGTCCGGACGCGTCGGGGGGATGGCCCCGCGCCGGTCCGGATCGCAACCGGTTCGCGGCGTCCGTAGAACCCTAGGACGCGGTTCACATACTGCCGCGTCTCCGGATAGGGCGGCACGCCGTTGTACCGGAGGACGACGTTCTCTCCGGCATTGTAGGCGGCGAGCGCCAGGGGCAGCCGGCCGGAAAACATGTCGTGGAGGAAGCGAAGGTACCGGACACCGCCGCGGATGTTCGACGCGGGATCAAACGCGTTGCCGACGGCGTAGCGCCCGGCGGTGCCGGGCATGAGCTGCATCAGGCCCTGGGCCCCCTTGCGCGAGACGGCGGAGGGGTCGAAGTTGGATTCGGCCCGGATGATCGCCCGGACCAGTTCCGGGTCCACCCCCTCCTCCGTGGAAACCTGGTTGATGAGGTCGGCGTACTGGCCCCGCACGAGGTTCACGCCGCGCGGAAGCCCAAAGGCGGGGAGAGGGCGGTAGTACGGCTTGGTGGGGGCGTCGGTGAAGTGCGCCGTGCCGGCCTCGTCCACGTAGACGTAGATCGCCGCCTCGGCGAAGGCGGGCGAGGCCGGCACCAGGAGGCCTCCGGCAAGCAAAGCGACCAGTATCGTGCCCATCGGGCGGAACCTATAGCAGACGCCCTCCCGCCTGGCAAGGCCAAACTCGCAGGTGTGGACGGGCCTGGTCGCGAAGCCGTGAGGGACGCTACGGCCCGGCGAGACGGCTGGGCGGGATTCGAACGAGGGTTGCCGCGCCTCATGGGCGGCGAGGACATCCAGTGGGACACCCCACGAATCAGTGAGGGAAATCGCGAGCGCTGGACCGCACCTTGAGGACGAGCCGGGCGTGCAGGTCCCCGACGATCGTCACCGCCAGGATCCCCCACGGGAACAGCAGAATGAAAGCTATCACCGCGGAATAGACAGAGCCCATCGCTCCCTCCGTCTAGCCTCCGCCTCCACGTCTGCTCGGTGCGTGAGGCGATGGACCACCATCCACTGCCATGCCTGAACGGTCGCGCGGGCTTCCGTCAGCACGGGTCCAGAGACCTCGCCGATCACCCGGCCGATCTCGACCGCGGTGAGCAGATCTTCCCGGTCGGCCCCGGCCTCGTAGGCCGCCTTGACCAGCCCCTCGAAGCAATGAGGCTGCTTGTCCGCGACAGCCTCGGCGAGGGTTGCGAGGAGGATGATGCGGTCTTTCATTGGGATTCACTCCTGGCGGGGACGGGTGGGGTGGACCTGCTCCTCCGGGCCCGCTCGGCGAGGAGTGCTGAGAGGACGATCAGGCTCCCTCCCGGTACGAGCAGCCCCACCAGGAGCAGTCCAGCCACCCGCCACAGACCGACCGTCATCAAAGCCACCATCGACCGCCTCCCCCGCTTGGCCGATGAGTGAAGCAGCGGACATGCCAACCTCCTGCACGGCCGCAAGGCCCCGGAAAGGCTCATGTGATGGGGCGAGCGCGCGTCCCGGGATGGAAAGACCTCGGATGCTTCTGGATACACGTCTGTATCTGTTCGACCCTCGGGATGCTGGGGCAGGGGACCACAGGAAGGGAGGAGCTGAGGAGCCGGGGACTGAGAGCGTAGAGCCGAGAGCCGCGAGCCGAGAGTTGATGGGCGGGCCGGGAACATTCTGCTTGCCCGGCATGGCCTTTCCCCGTATCGTAGCATTGTCCGTCCCGTGGGGAGGGAATCCCGCATATCAACCAAGGAACATGACCACCGTGTCGGATACACCCGAGACGTTGTTTGCCGATCTGGTGGAGATCATGGCCCGCCTCCGAGGGGAGAACGGCTGCCCCTGGGACCGGGAGCAGACGTCGGAAAGCATCAAACCCTACCTCGTCGAGGAAACCTACGAGGTTCTGGAGGCCATTGACGAGCAGGATCCGGCGAAGCTCAGGGAGGAACTGGGCGACCTCATGCTCCAGGTGGTCTTCCATGCCCAGATGGCGGAGGAGTCCGGCGCCTTCACCATCGCGGATGTTCTGGCGGCCATCAACGACAAGCTCGTGCGGCGCCATCCCCACGTCTTCGGCGACGAGAAGGCCGAGACCGCCCAGGATGTCCTGTTCAACTGGGAGCAGATCAAGCAGGGCGAACGCCGGAAGGCGAAAGGCCAGACCTCCCTCCTGGACGGGGTGCCGCGGGAATTGCCGGCCCTGCTCCGTGCCCACCGCCTGCAGGAGAAGGCGTCGCGCGTCGGCTTCGACTGGAAGGAGGCGCAGGAGGTCTTCCGGAAGGTCGAGGAGGAACTGGTCGAGCTTCGGGATGCCATGCAGGGCCAGGCGGCAGAGAAAATGGAGGCGGAGCTGGGCGATCTCCTCTTCGCCCTGGTGAACCTCAGCCGGTTCCTGGCGGTCAACCCGGAGGAGGCGCTCCGCAAGACCATCGCCCGCTTCATCGCGCGCTTCCGCTACATCGAGGAGGAGCTGGCCCGGCGCGGCCGATCGTTACGCCAGGCGACCCTCGAGGAGATGGATGCCCTGTGGGCGGAGGCCAAGGCCCAGGGTCGATAGTCCATCCATATTTTTCCCCAACCCGATTGCCGATCGAGGAGCATGAGGCGCACTCCGCGTCAGGTTGAGACAGACGGTGACGCGGCACTGGCGGCCATCTTTGGCCCCCGCGGGCTGCTCAGCGCGGCGCTGGCCGACTTCGAGTATCGGCCTGCCCAGCTCCAGATGGCCCAAGCCGTCGAACAGGCGATGGCGGCCGGCGAGACGCTCCTGGCCGAGGCCGGGACCGGGACCGGCAAGACGCTGGCCTATCTGGTCCCGGCGATTCTGAGCGGGCGGAAGACCGTCGTCGCCACCGGGACCAAGACTCTGCAAGACCAGTTGTTCTTCAAGGACGTCCCGCTCCTCGCCTCGGCGCTTCCCCGGAAGTTCGTCGCCAGCCTCATGAAGGGCCGTTCGAACTACCTCTGCCGCCGAAATCTGCGCCGGTCGCTCACGGAGACGCACACCCGGCCCCAGCGTCAGACCCTGCTGAAGATCCAGGCGTGGTCCGCCACCTCGGCGCGGGGCGACCGGGCGGAGCTCACGTTCCTCCCCGAGCCGGATCCGCTCTGGGACGACATCGCCGCCTGGTCCGAGACCTGCGTCGGCACCTCGTGCGAGGACTACGACGCTTGCTTCCTCACCCGGATGCGGCAAGAGGCCGGCGCGGCCGACCTCGTCATCGTGAACCACCACCTCCTGCTGGCCGACGCGGTCCTGCGGGACGGCAGCCAGTTCCAGGTGATCCCATCCTACGACGTGCTCGTCCTGGACGAGGCGCACCTCCTGGAGGATGTTGCCACCGACTTCTTCGGCGTCGAGATCAGCAACCTCCGCGTCGAGCGGCTGGTCCGCGACGCGCACCGCGAGTGGACGAACGCCCCCACCGAGGATCGGAGCATTCCTTCCCAGCTCAGTCGCCTGGCGGAGGCCTCCGCGCGCTTCTTCCAGATGCTGGACCTCCCCGAGGGCATGCGGCGCCTGCGTCCGGAGGCCCTGGAGGGGAACTGCCGGGAGACCGGGCGGGAGTTGGTGCAGGCGCTCCACCTGCTGCACGACCTCGTCCAGGCGGTTCCCGGGAAGCCGGAGGGCCTCCTGGCCTGCGCGCGGCGGGCGCGGGAGCAGGCCGGGATCCTGCAGGGCTTCTTCGATTCCGCGGGTGAGCCCCCTGACACCCCGGGCGCGCCGCCCATGGTCCGCTGGTCCGAGCGCCGGGGCCGCGGTGTCTTCCTTCGCAGCTCACCGCTGGATGTGTCGGCGGATTTCCGCCGGACGATTCTGGAGTCGGCGGACGCGGTCATCCTGACCTCGGCGACCCTCTCGACCGCCGGCCGCTTCGACTTTCTGCGAAGCCGCCTCGGCATCCTGGAGGCGCGGGAGTTTCACGCCGCCTCGCCCTTCGACTACGCGCGCCAGGCCATCCTGTATATTCCGCGCCACCTGCCCGATCCCCGGAGGCCGGGGTTCGTCGAGGCCGCGGCCGAGGAAATCCGCGGCGTCCTGGAGATCTCCCAGGGCCGGGCCCTGGTGCTCTTCACCAGCCTGGACGCCATGGAGACGACTCACCGCCTGCTTCAGGGCCGGCTTCCGTTCCCCCTCATGGTCCAGGGCCAGGCGCCCCGGACGGAGCTGCTGGACCGGTTCCGCGAGGAGGTGGCATCGGTCCTGCTGGCGACGCGAAGCTTTTGGCAGGGCGTGGATGTCGTCGGCGAGGCGTTGAGCTGCGTCATCGTCCACAAGCTTCCCTTCGGGTTCCCGGGCGAACCGGTCCTGGAAGCGCGCCTGGAATACATCCAGCAGCAGGGCGGCGACCCGTTCTGGGACTATCAGGTCCCGTCCGCGATCATCACGCTGCGGCAGGGCCTGGGCCGGCTGATCCGGAGCGAACAGGACCGCGGTGCCCTGTGCATCCTGGACAGCCGCCTGCTCACCCGCCGCTACGGGAGCGTCTTCCTGGAAAGTCTACCCTCCAGCCCGGTGACCAGTTCGCCGGAGGATCTCCAGCGATTCTTCGCGGCTCGGTGATCTCAAGAGCGTTCGGCGGTTCGATGGTTCGGTTGTTCGGGTGTTCGCGGAATGTCAGAAGCCTTCGAGAGTGCGACGGTATCGTGGCTCGGAGGAACCTCCGAACTACCGGGACCCACGGCACCGCGGTCCGCTCAAGGGCGGACCACCGTGGCGTGGGTGCCCCGAACGCTCGAACGCATTGAGTGAGAGGTAGGCATGGGCGTCCTGTTACTCTTCGTGGATGGGTTGGGGCTGGGCGAGGACGATCCGGGTAGGAACCCGGTGGCCCGCGCGCGCCTGAACCGGCTGCGCCTGCTCCGGGAGTGCCCCGCCCCAGACCCCGCGGCCACCCTGATCCCGACGGACGCCTGCCTGGGCGTCGCCGGCTTGCCCCAGAGCGCGACAGGGCAGACCTCTCTCCTGGCGGGCGTGAACGCGCCCGCGGCCATGGGACGGCACATCAATGGCTACTGCACAAAGTCGCTGGCGGAAATCCTGGATGGCCGGTCCCTCTTCAGTTGCGTAAAAGCCGCTGGGGGCGAGGCCACCTTCGCCAACGCCTACACCCCGGCCTTCCTGGCAAACCTTCCCCGGTTCCTCTCGGTCAGCACGGTCGCCACGCTGCGCGCGGGCCTCCGGTTCCGGACGCTCGACGATCTGGCGCGGGGCGAGGCGCTGTTTCACGATTTCACCAACCGGCTCCTGCCCGAACGGGGGTACTCGCTGCCGACCATCTCCCCTGGCGAGGCCGGAAGGCGGCTCGCCTGCCTGGCCCACCACCACGCCTTCACCATGTACGAGCACTTCCTCACGGACCGGGCCGGCCACGCCCAGGACATGGCGCGGGGGGTCGAGATCCTGGAGGATCTGGAGGCGTTCCTGGATGCGGTCCTCTCTACGACGGACCTGTCCGCCAACCTCGTGGTCCTGACCAGCGACCACGGGAATCTGGAGGATCTGTCCACCGGCCGGCATACCCGGAATTCGGTCCCCACCCTCCTTTGGGGGGCGGGGAGCGCAGAGGCGTCTGCCGGGATCAGGGATCTGACCGATATCGCCCCGGCTATCTTGCGGCACCTGGGTATGCTATAATGCCGCCGGATCACGGGCCTTTCCGGCCCTGAGCATCTCAATGCGCCTTCCAGTCCTCTCCCGCCTCCCCCTGTTCGCCAGGGCCCTCCTGGTGGCACTCCTCCTGTCGCTGCTCGTCCAGCCCGGAGCGGCCTTTGCCCGGCAGGTCAACGTCATCCGGGTGGAGAGCGTGATCTCCCCCAGCTCGGCCGACTACATCGTCAGCTCCATCAAGCAAGCCGAGAAGGACAAGGTGGCTGCCCTGGTCATCGAGCTGGATACGCCCGGCGGCCTGGACACCTCCATGCGGGTCATCATCAAGGAGATGCTGGCGGCCGAGCGGCCCATCGTGGTCTACGTGGCCCCCAGCGGGGCGCGGGCGGCCTCGGCCGGGGCGTTCATCACCATGGCGGCCCACATCGCCGCCATGGCGCCCGGGACCAACATCGGCGCCGCGGCACCCGTGGCCATGGGCGGGCAGATGGACAAGACCATGGAGAAGAAGGTCACCAACGACGCCGCGGCTTATATGCGGACCCTCGCGGAGAAGCGCGGGCGCCCCATTGACCTGGCCGAGGAGTGGGTCCGGAAGGCCACGGCCAAGACCGAGACCGAGGCCCTGAAGGCCAAGCTGATTGACGTGATCAGCCCGAAGCTGGACGACCTCCTCCAGGCCATTGACGGCCGGGTCGTCACCACGGCGGCGGGCAAGGTCAAGATCGAGACCAAGAACGCGGTCATCCACCGTGAGGAGATGAACCTTCGCGAGAAGATCCTGAAGATCATCACCGACCCGACGATCGCCTACCTCTTGCTGATCCTGGGCCTGGCCGGCCTGTACTTCGAGTTCAGCACCCCCGGGGCGATCCTGCCCGGCGTCCTGGGCGGCATCAGCCTCATCCTGGCCCTGTATGCCTTCCAGCAGTTGCCCATCAACTACGCCGGGGTCCTACTCATCCTCCTGGCCATCGTGATGTTCGTCGCGGAGATCAAAATCGTCTCGCACGGGGTGCTGACCGCCGGGGGCATCGCCGCCATGATCCTGGGCTCCATGATGCTCATCAATACCCCCGCCCCCTACATGCGGATCTCGCTCACGGCCATCATCGGAACCGCGGCGGCCACGGCTGCCTTCTTCCTCTTCGTCGTGGGTGCCGGCGTGAGGGCCTTGCGCAGCAGGACCACCACCGGCATGGAGGGGCTGATCGGCGAGATCGGGGTGGTGCGGACCCGGCTGGCGCCACGGGGGCAGGTCTTCCTCCGCGGGGAGCTGTGGAATGCCGAGGGCGACGGCGTGGTGGAGACTGGCGAATCGGTCCGGATCACGGGGATGGACGGCCTCACGCTGCGGGTCGTCCCGGTCCAACGCGCGACGGCGGCGTCCGACCCCGTCGCGATGGGGAGGTCAGGATGAACCTACTGCCGTTTGCGGTCGTCCCAACGCTGTTCGTCATCGTCGTGCTCTTGTACATCTTCTCCAGCGCGGTGAAGGTCCTGCGGGAGTACGAGCGGGCGGTCATCTTCCGCCTGGGCCGGGTGTCCAAGGCCCTGCTCAACCCCGGGGGGAACGGCAACGGCCCCGGGCTCATCCTGCTGATCCCCATCCTCGACAAGATGGTGAAGGTCAGCCTGCGGACGGTGGCCATGGACGTGCCCTCCCAGGACACCATCACCAAGGACAACGTCTCCCTCAAGGTGAGCGCCGTCATCTACTTCCGGGTGATGGATCCAGAGCGGGCCGTGGTGGCGGTGGAGGATTACCTGTTCGCCACCTCCCAGATCGCCCAGACCACCCTGCGCAGCGTCCTGGGCCAGTCGGAGCTGGACGAGCTGCTCTCCGAGCGGGACCGGATCAACCAGAAGCTCCAGCGGATCATTGACGAGCACACCGAGCCCTGGGGGATCAAGGTCAGCGCCGTGGAGGTCAAGTTCATTGACCTGCCCCAGGAGATGCAGCGGGCCATGGCCAAGCAGGCCGAGGCCGAGCGCGAGAAGCGCGCCAAGATCATCCACGCCGAGGGCGAGCTGCTGGCCTCGGAGAAGCTGGCCCAGGCGGCCCGGGTCATCGCCTCGGAACCCCTCACCATCCAACTGCGGTACCTGCAGACCCTCACCGAGATCGGGACGGAGAAGAACTCCACCATCATCTTCCCGCTGCCTATCGATATGCTGCGGCTCCTGGTGGGGGACAAGAAATCGGCGTGACGGCCGGGGGAAGCCTGCAGAGCGTGACGGCGTCAGGGCCAATCCTCCTGGCGCCGTTCGTCTTTCCGGGAAGGAGGCGCTACATGCTGCCGCCGACATGGCGGATGGCCGCGGAGCACGGCCCATGACTGCCTATGCGAATCTGGCGGAGCTGGAAGTCGGCGACGGATTCCCCGTGCGCCTGGTGGGCGCCATCAACGTGAGTCCCGAGTCCTTCTATTCGGGCTCGGTGGCACAGGGGGAGGACTCGCTGCGGCAGAAAGCAGAGCAGATGGCGGCCGAAGGGGCGGACGTGCTGGATATCGGGGCGATGTCCACGGCCCCCTACCTTACGACCGAGAGCACGGAGGCAGAGGAGATCCAACGCCTGACCTGGGCGATCGGCGTTGTCCGCAAGGTGACGGCTATGCCCATCTCGGCCGATACGAAGCGGAGCCGGGTCGCCCTGGCCGCGCTGGACGCCGGGGCGGACGTGATCAACGATGTGAGCGGCCTCCGCCACGATCCAGGCATGGCAGAGATCGTCGCCCGGCGGGCGCGAGGCGTGATCCTCATGGCGTCCGAGAGGGAACCGGACGCGCGGGACCCGATCGGCACGGTGAAGAGCCTCCTGGAGGAAAGCCTGCAAATCATCTGGAGGGCCGGTGTCCCGGAGCATCGCGTGGTCGTTGATCCCGGGATCGGGTTCTTCCGGAGGGCCGCCACCCCCTGGCATGCGTGGGACTGCGAGGTATTGCGGAGGCTGGGAGAGTTGGGGTCGCTCGAGCGCCCCATCCTCGTGGGGCTTTCCCGGAAGTCGTTCATCGGGCACATCCTCGGTCAGCCGGATCCTGCCGATCGGCTCGCGGGCTCCCTGGCCGCCACGGCAATCGCCGTGGTGAACGGCGCCCACCTGATCCGGACCCACGACGTCGGCCCCACCCGCGAGGCCGTCCGAATGGCGGAAGCGCTCCGGTCGGGCTAAAGCCGGGGCCTGCATTTGAACCGCCAAGACGCCAAGGACGCAGACAGGCCCCCTTCATGAGTTGGCGGGAGCCATGCAAAACGAGGGGTTGTTGACGGCGCTGGAAAGCCTGGCGGAGCAGCTCCAGATTCCCGTGACCTACGCCACGCTGGCGACCGAGGAACTGCCAGGGCGCGGAGGCCTGTGCGTCATCCATGGGGAGCGGCGGATCATCATCGAGCGAACCCTGTTGACTCGCGAGAAGGCCCGCCTCCTGGCGACCGGCCTTGCGCAGTTTGACTTCGAGGATGTCTTCCTGCTCCCCGCCGTCCGCGAGGCGATCGAGCGAGCCAAATCTGCCCAGCCCGGATTCCCTGGCGCCTGAGAGATGCAATCGGTGTGGGGCCGGTCCCGGGTGATCCCCATCCCCTCTGTCGTGTGGCAGAAGAGATCGGTTACCTTATCTGGCGGGACCCGCCTGATATGGTTCCCCTGATTACTTCGGGAGTGAGATGACTCGCGTGGTAAAGGGTTCTCGGTCGCGAAGTCGCCTGGCGTTGGTTCTGGCTGGGGCGGTGATTTGCGCGTTGGCCTACCCCACTGCGAAGGCGCAGGCCGGTCCCTTCGAGGAAGGGGTAGAATTTTTCCAGGGTGGGCATTACCGGTGGGCCCTGGAGAAGTTCATTGAGGCCGTTGACCAGGCACCCCGAGCGCCGCAGCGCCGCTGGTACCTGGCTGAGTCGTACCGTTTGCTCGGCGACGGCCCGGCCGCCGCGCAGGTCTACCGCCAGCTCCTTCAGATGGCGCCACAGTCCCCGCTGGCGACTGCTGCGCGGCGAGCCCTCGAGTCCCTGGGGGAACCGGCTCTGGCAACTACCCAGGTTCCGTTTCAGACACGAGGCGCCTCGGTGCTTGTTCCTGCAAGAGTCAACGGGCAGCAGGTCGGATACTTCATCCTCGACACCGGCGCCACCTTCACCACGGTGAGCCGGCTGGTGGCCGGGACGCTGGGGATTCCAAGTAGCGGGGGCAGCGTCACCCTAGCCACGGCCAGCGGCGTGATCCAGGCCCCCCTCGCCCTTTTGGAAGAGGTGGATGTCGGTGGTGCCGTCGCACGCCATGTTCCGGCGGTCATTCACGACTTGCCCAATGCCCCTCCGACGATCGTCGGCCTGCTCGGTCTAAGCTTCTTGGAGCGCTTCCGGGTGAACCTGGATCTCAGCTCCGGGCTCCTCACCCTTGAATCCGGAAGGTAGAAACCTACCAAGCCTAGAGAATCATTCCGACTTCCCCCGTTGATCATTTCGCCTCCTTCCCCGTTTTTTTACTCGCGGGCTTCCTGGATGAATCGGAGGGCCGCCGATGGACGATGGAGGAAGGTGCGCGGTCCAACGTTCGTCGAGGGGCTTACATTACCGCCCGCTCTTTCGTGGAGGACGGCAGGGCTTTGCGCCAGCCCGTTCCAAATGGTCCCGGAGGTGCCGTAGCGCTTCCTCTGCCCTGGCCGGGTCGCGCCAGTTGACCTGATCGAGTCGAGCCAGGGCGTTGCACAAATGGGGGATGTCGAGGTTTCCCTTTGCGTCATGGTGAGGAAGGTGCCGCAGTGTTTTCCCCTCAGGCGTGGTTTCAATCGCGGCAAAGGCAGAATCGGGAAGCTTTCGGATATACTTCCGGCTCCATTTCGCGGCGTCGGCGGAGAAGGGAGGCAAAGAGAGCATCGCCAACAATATTCCAAGGAAGCCGATTGACCGCCACATGCCGATTCCCTCCGTCTGTTCCGGCACGAGTTTTCCGTTCGATCCCTGCGTCGTGAACCAGAATCATCCACCAGGAGAATTGACGCCTCTCATTTGCTCTGGTAGGGTTGCGTTGCCCCAACCAGCTTCCTCTCCCGCCGGGAGCCCCGCATGGCTGACGACGCCATTCATTTCTTCCTCTTTCAGGACTGCCTCATCCGCGTGTCCAGCGGTGCGTTGGTTCCGAAGCTCGGCAGCCTCCTTCTCGCCCGCAATCTTCCGCTCCGTGACGGTGATGTGGTCCTAGACCTGGGGGCGGGTGCGGGCCTGATTGGTATCCTGGCCGCCCGCCGGGGGCATCGGGGGGTGGCCACGGACGTGGTGGCCGGCTGCAGCGAGTGCACGCGCGCCAACGCGCTCCTCAATGGGGTGGCCGACCGGGTGGAGGTTCGGACCGGAGATCTCTTCGCTCCCGTAAACGGCGAGGCCTTCGATCTGATCGCCACCAACCCTCCCCAGATGCCGACCCCGCCGGATCGGGAGTGGAACGATGCCCAGTCCCGGGCAGATAATGGGGGGCCGGATGGCTGGGTCATTCTGGACCGGATTATCCACGAGGCCCCGAAATATCTCAAGCCCCAAGGTCGCCTGGTGTTCACGCTCTTCGGGTTCTTGGGGATCGAACGCGCGCTGGAGAAGCTGCGGGCCGCTGGCCTGGACCCGCGCGTGCTGGCCCGAGAGGAGCAATCCTTCCCCCGCATCGGCCGGGAGCGGCTGGACCACATCCGATCCGTGGACGACGAAGGCATCCTCCCGCCGGGGCGGCCGGCAACGTGCCCGCGCCTCGTCCTCTGCGGGCAGAAGGAATAGGCGGTGCCGTCCTTCCTGATCGTCAATGCAGATGACTTCAACCTCACCGCGGGGGTGACCCGCGGCATCCTGGAGGCTCACCAGCGCGGCATCGTGACCAGCACGACCGTGATGGTCAATCTCCCCGGGCTGGAGCGGAGCCGAGACCTGGCCCGGGAGACGTCCCGACTCGGGCTGGGGCTACACCTCAACCTGACGTTCGGCCGGCCCGTGTTGCCTCCCGCAAAGGTGGCTTCCCTCGTGGATGGTACCGGTTGCTTCATCCGGAATCCCGGCCGGGTGGGAGAGGCAGGTGATCTGCCGGAGATTCGCGAAGAGCTGGCCGCCCAGGCCGAATGGTTCGAGACGGTCTTCGGGTGTCGTCCCAGCCACCTGGACACGCACCATCACGTGCATCGGCATCCCCAAATCTTCGAGGTGGTCCTCGATCTCGCCGGGGCGCTGGGCATCCCCCTCCGGGCGTTCACGCCGGAGATGGCGGGCCGCATCAGGAGGCGGCGTCTCCCGGCGGCGGATCGGGCGGTCGGAGACGTGGGTCCAGACGCCTTCTGGCAGCCTGGGAGCCTGCTGGCTTTTCTCCGCAATCTCCCGCCCGGCATTACGGAACTCATGTGTCATCCAGGGTATGCAGATGCGGCGCTCGCTGCCAGCAGTTACTGCATGCAGCGCGAGGTCGAGCTTCGCGCGCTGTGTGACCCCAGGGTAAAGGACGCCCTCATGGCGGCCAGCGTCCAGTGCATCGCCTACCGCGACCTCGCCGCCGTCCTGGCGAGTCGGTCATGACTCCGTCCATCCACCCCGGCGTCATCCTCGGCGTGGACCTGGGGGCGACCACGCTGGCGGGGGGCCTGATGGACACGGCGGGGACGGTCCGGAACTCCCGCTCCGTCCCCACGGATCGGCTGGGCCGAGGCGAGGGCGTCCTGCAGAACCTGCTGGCAGTCGTCGCGGACCTCCTGGATGACGCACGAAGAATGGGGGGCCCGATCCTGGGCGTCGGCGTCGGCGCCCCCGGCGTCATCGAGGTGGAAACCGGAACGATCGGGGAGGACATCCAGAACATCCCGGAGTTCCGGGGGCTCGCCCTGGGCCGCATCCTACGGGAACGAACAGGCCTGCCCGTCGTCGTGGATAACGATGTCAATGCCCTGACCCTGGGAGAGTGGATGTTCGGCCAGGCGCGGGGACTCCGCCACGTCGCCATGATCGCCGTGGGGACCAGCATCGGCGGCGGCCTGATCCTGAACGGGGCGCTGGTGCGAGGGGTCAGCGGGTATGGAGGCGAGATCGGACACATCACGGTGGACCTGGATGGTCCCGACTGCTTCTGCGGGAGCCGCGGGTGCATCAAGGTGTATGCGTCGGGGGCGGACATCGCGCGGCAGGCGCGAAGTTTGCTTCGAGCGGATCGGAGCTCGATTCTCCTCGAGCTGGCGGGAGGGGACCCGGACCGCATTGATGCGCCGCGGGTCTTCGCCGCCGCCGCCAATGGGGATCCCGTGGCCGTCGCCGTGGTGGCCAGGGCGGCACAGGCCCTGGGCGCCGGGGTGGGCAACCTCATCAACCTCTACAACCCGGAGCTGATCGTGCTCGGCGGCAGTGTGATCGAGGCGGGAGAGATCCTGATGGAGCCGGTGGTGCGGTGGGCCAGATTCTATGCCTTCGAGGCTGCCTTCGACCGGACGCGCATCGTCCGCTCCACGCTCACGAAGGAGTCGGGCGTGCAGGGCGCCGCAGCACTCTTTCTGTACGAACAGGGCCGCGAGCGCCTGACCTGACCGCGGCCACACTCGGGACGTCATACACACAACGGAGGACGGGACCATGGCCAGAGCGTACGAGATGCTGATCGGTGGCAAGTGGGAGACCGGGGCGGACACGATCCCGGTCATTGACAAGTATAGCGGCGAGACCATTGGCACCATTCCCCGCGCCAGCAAGGCGGATGTGGAGCGGGCGATCGGCGCGGCCCAGGCGGCCTTCGGCGGATTCGCCGACCTGCCGGCGCACCGCCGTTCCAAGATCCTGGAGAAGACCTCGGAGCTCCTGGCGAAATATCAGGAGGACATCGCCACCATCATCTGCCGAGAAGCCGGGAAGGCGTGGAAATATTCCGTAGGCGAGGTCGGCCGGGCGGTGGAGACGTTCAAGTTCGCGGCCGAGGAGGCCAAACGGATCCACGGCGAGACCGTCCCCATGGACGCCTCGGCCGGGTCGGAGAAGCGGTTCGGCTTCTACTTCCGGACCCCCGTGGGCGTCGTGGCGGCCATCTCGCCGTTCAACTTCCCCCTGAATCTCGTGGCCCACAAGGTTGCCCCCGCCCTGGCCGCCGGCAACACCGTCGTCCTGAAGCCGGCGACGACGACCCCCATCACGGCCTTCCGTCTGGGGGAGATCCTGATGGAGGCCGGCCTGCCCGACGGCGTCTTCAACCTCATCTACGGCGAGGGGAGCACCGTCGGGGATTGGCTGGTGACCGACCCCCGCCCGGCCAAGGTCACCTTCACCGGCAGCCCGCCGGTGGGGCAGCACATCATGAGCCGCGCCGGCCTCAAGAAGGTCACGCTGGAGCTGGGCAACAACTCGGGGACCATCATCGAGGCCGACGGCGACATCGATGCGGCGGTCCCTCGCTGCGTGGTCTCCGCCTTCGCCAATTCGGGGCAAGTCTGCATCAGCCTGCAGCGGCTGTACCTCCACCAGTCCATCGCCAAGGAGTTCACCCAGAAATTCGTCGAGGCCACGGCCCGGCTCAAGGTGGGGAATCCCCTGGACAAGGATTGCGACGTGGGTCCCATGATTGATGAGAAAGAGGCCAAGCGGGCCGAGACCTGGATCACCGAGGCCGTGGCCCAGGGGGCCAAGATCCTGGTGGGCGGCAAGCGCGAGGGGAAGACCCTGTGGCCCACGGTCCTGGACAACGTCCAACACGATATGAAGGTCATGTGCCAGGAGACCTTCGCCCCGCTGGTCTCCCTGGTTACGTACAAGGATTTCGACGAGGCGCTGGAATTCCTGGCCGACAGCCCGTACGGTCTCCAGGCGGGCATCTACACCCGGGACATCGGTAAGGCGTTCAAGGCCATCAAGCGGGTGGACGTGGGCGGCATCATGATCAACGACACCTCGATTTTCCGCGTGGATCACATGCCGTACGGGGGCAACAAGATGAGCGGGATCGGGCGCGAGGGCGTCCGCTTCGCCATTGAGGAGATGACCAACCTGCGGATGGTGTGCTTCAACCTGGCGTAGTGGTGAGGGCGCACCGGAACCGTCCGCCTACGGCGGAAACGCAAATCAACGCAGATAGACACACCGAGAGGAGCCGCCTCCCGGAGTCTGCCATCCACTGGCTGCAAGCCACAATATCTTGGGCCTTCGGAAAAAATCATCCCAAGATATCGATCACAAGGCCCGTGCATTGCACCTAAATAGAAGTCGGAACCACCAGAAAGAGCTTGACAGCCAAACTTATGTATGGTATTCGTGAGCTAACCTATGATTCTAAAAGGGAGAGGACGCAACCGCCGGAAGGGAGAGGGGAGAGTCATGCCTGCTGTATTGGACGCACCAACCTGTCCAGACTGCCGCAATGCGGTGACTCAGATGAACGAAAAGTCCCTAGACGACCTTGTCGTCGCCATGGGCAAGCGCCTCCAGGCGGAGTACATCGAGGGGGCGATCCCCTATCTCCGGGAGCGGGAGCCAGAGCTGTGGGCTCACTTGGAGGCTCTGGATCGGGAGGAATCCCTGGAATCCCTCCTCGCGTATGAGCGCCTCTTCTTCGAGGGGCTCCGCCGGTACATCTCGTACCTGGAGGCTGGGCGCCAGGCGGCCTGATCCCATTCCCCGGCCAGTGAGAGTAGCTTTCCTCTTCCCCGTGGTGCCCTCCTGCCGAAGTTGACCTATCCCTCCCCCCATGTTATAAGGCGCCTGCCGCGATAGCCCACCCTCTCCAGCATCGTTGAGGTCCGTCTCCATGCGCCTCTGCTCCTTCCACGATGGTGACGTCGTTCGCGTCGGCATTCTGTTCGAAGACAGAGTTTTCACCATCGAAGAGGTCAATCGGGAACTGGGGACGACGTTTTCGACCTCCCTGGCCGTCCTGATCAAGGCGGTATGCCCCGCCCTACCTGGATCCCCCGAAGATCTGGGGCATCGGCCTGAACTACGTGGAGCATGCGACGGATCTGAAGGTCAGGCCCCCCGAGGAGCCGGCGAGTTTCATGCGCCCCTCCACCACCATCATCGGGCACGGCGACACCATCGTCCTGCCCAAACAGTCCCAGCGGGTGACGGCGGAGGCCGAGTTGGCCGTGATCATCGGCCGGCGGTGCAAGGACATCTCGGTGGACGAGGTCCCGGCGGTCCTGCTCGGATTCACCACCGTGCTGGACATGACCGCCGAAGATATCCTGCAGCGCAACCCCCGCTTCCTCACCCGTGCGAAGAGCTTCGACAGGTTCAAGATGAGCCGGCTTCTTCCCTGGTCCAGGCGGGGGCCGCACGGAGCGACAGGCAACGTCGTGCGCCGGCGCGACGGCGAAACCCCTCGACATGCCGACGGATAGAAGTGTACTCTGTGTTTTCCTGTGCTGCGGTGATACGGGCGTGAGGGAACCGGTGGATGACCTGCGGCTCTCCAAATCATGAGCAGAGACTTCCTCTCCTTCGATCTGCCGGAATCCGTGATGCGGGGCATCCAGGCCGCCGGCTTCACCGCCTGCACCCCGATCCAGGAGGACGTGCTGCCCATCGCGCTCCGAGGTCGGGATGTGGCAGGCCAGGCCCAGACCGGCACGGGAAAGACGGCGGTGTTCCTGATCTCCATCTTCACCCGGCTCCTGCGGGAGCCGGACCGGCGCCCCAAAGGACAGGTCGGCCCGCGGTCCCTGGTGGTCGCGCCCACGCGCGAGTTGGCTGTGCAGATCCACCAAGACGCCCGCCTGCTCGGCCAGGAGACCGGCCTGGACATGCAGGTGGTCTACGGCGGAGTGGACTACCTCAAGCAACGCGAGACCTTGCGCGAGGGCGTGGACCTGTTGATCGGGACACCCGGCCGCCTCATCGACTATTTCAAGCAAGGGGTCTACGCCCTGAAGGGGGTCGAGATCCTGGTGATCGACGAGGCCGACCGGATGTTCGATATGGGGTTCATCAAGGACATCCGCTACCTCGCCCGGCAGCTCCCTCCCCCGGAGCGGCGGCAGTCGTTCCTCTTCTCCGCCACGCTGGCACACCGCGTGCTGGAGCTGGCCTACGAGTGCATGAACAATCCCACCATGGTGTCGGTCTCACCGGAGCAGATCACGGTTGAGGGAGTGGAGGAGGTCCTGTACCACGTCACGAGGGAGGAGAAGTTTCCGCTCCTCCTCGGCCTGCTGGAACGGGAGAAGGGGAAGCGGATCCTGATCTTCGCCAACATGAAACACGAGGCAGAGCGGCTGGCGGATCGGCTGGTCCGCGTCGGCTACCACGCCCGGGCCATCACCGGGGACGTGGACCAGAGGAAGCGCCTGAAGATCATGCAGGCGTTCAAGGAGGGCGGCCTCCACATCCTGGTGGCCACCGACGTCGCCTCTCGCGGTCTGCACATCGAGGGGGTCACCCACGTCATCAACTACGACCTGTCGCAGGATGCCGAAGATTACGTCCACCGGATCGGCCGGACCGCGCGGGCCGGCGCCTCGGGCAAGGCGATCAGCCTGGCGGACGAGCAGTACGTCCTGTCCCTGGAGGCCATCGAGGAATTCATCGGCCACAAGATCCCGGTCGAGTGGCCCAGCGACGACCTCTTCGTCAAACCCGTCCCCCGTCCGGGTGAGGCGGGTGTCCGGAGCCGTCCGGACCGTCGCCCGGAGGGCGTCCGTCCCGCTGTGCGGGATGCGGGCCGGCGCGAGGCCCCGGCGGCAGTCGCGGAGAAACCCGTGACGGGCGCCGAACCGCAGAAAAAGCGCCGGCGCCGGAGGCGTCGGAAGCCGGCCGAGACCCCACTGCCCCCCATCGGCGAGCAGTGACAGAGAATCCCACCGCGGCTCCACCTACAGGAGATGACTCATGCCCACGAAGGAGGAGCATTTCGGCAAGGGCTTGGCCCTCTACGGGCAGAACAAACACGAGGAGGCCATCCAGGAACTTCGGAAGGCGGTGGAGTTGGACCCGTCCTTCGCCGATGCCTGTCTGGCCATCGGGCACGCCATGCACAGGCTCAAACGGCTCCCCGAGGCGGTCGAGGCCATCCAGCGGGCCATCGAGATCAACCCGCAGGAGCCCATGTACCACACCAGCCTCTCCACCGTGTACCGGGACATGGGCAGGATCCCCGAGGCCGAGGAGGAGATGGCCATTTCGTTTCAGCTCCAGCGCGGGTCCTAGCAGGTGCCGTTTTGGGCTCTCGCCAGGCGATCGTCCTCACGAGGAACGAGGCTCACCGGCTGGTGCACTGGTCACCCACGCCGGCTGCCGGCCGGAGCGGAGCTGCCCTCGCATCCCTTGTGCAATTCCCGCAGACGGGGTACCATTCGAACCGCTCGGCTCTCTGGCCTCCGCTGCCCACCAAAGGTTCTCGCATGGGACTTCCCGGCCACGCCACACCGGAAGGCACGGATCGCTATCGCCAGCGATTCACCGCCAGAGTTGCCGATGGCCACTTCCGCCGCTTTCAGGATCTCTGGTTGTCCTCGGTCGGCCTCGGGACCTACCTGGGCGATGAGGATGCGCGGACCGATGAGCAGTATCGCCAGGCGGTGACGCGCGCCGTCGAGCTGGCCAGTAACGTCCTGGACAGTGCCATCAATTACCGGCACCAGCGCAGCGAACGGGCGGTGGGCGAGGCGCTCGCGGCCATGGTCCGGGAGGGGCGCGTCGCCCGGGACGAGATCGTGGTGGCCACCAAAGGGGGGTTTGTTCCCTTCGATGGCGGTTACCCGCCGGATCCCCGGGCCTACTTCCAGGAGAATTTCGTCCGCCCGGGGATCATGCGGCCGGAAGACCTCGTCGCCGGCTGCCACTGCATGACGCCGGCCTATCTGCGGCATCAACTGGAGCGCAGCCGCCAGAACCTCGGCCTCGACTGCGTGGACATCTATTACATCCACAATCCCGAGACCCAGCTCCAGGAGGTGCCCCGCGATCACTTCCTGCAACGTCTTCGCGAGGCGTTTGCCACGCTGGAGGATGCGGTCGCCCGGGGCATGATCCGGATGTACGGCACCGCCACCTGGAACGGGTACCGCCAGCCCCCGTCGGCCCGCGACTACCTCTCGCTGTCGGCGCTGGTGGGCCTGGCTCGCGAGATCGGCGGCCCCGACCATCACTTCCGGGTGATCCAGCTCCCCCACAACCTCGGAATGCCGGAGGCCCTGACCCGGGCCAACCAGCAGGTGGACGGCGAATGGGTCTCCACCCTGGAGGCGGCGTCGCGCCTTGGGCTCCTCACCATGGCGAGCGCCTCCATCCTGCAGGGGCAGATGGCCCGGGGCCTCTCCCCGCTCGTGGGGGAAGCGCTCCGCGGCCTCACCACCGATGCGCAGCGGGCAATCCAGTTCGTCCGTTCGACGCCGGGCCTGGGGGTCGCCCTGGTCGGAATGAAGCAGATTGCCCATGTCGAAGAGAACCTGGCCACCGCCGGCGTGCCGCCGGCCCGCCCGGAGGACCTCCAGCGCGTGTTTCGCCGACACGGCTGACCCCCAGCCGGGGTGGGATGCGTTGCGGACGACGCCTACAGGATGGACGCCCATGGCGACGATGAAGCAAGTCACGGAAGCAGAGGCGAGCGGGTCCGTCAGGAAGATCTACGACGAGATGATCGCCCACTGGGGAAACGTCCCCAATGCGTACAAGGTGTTGGCCAACAACCCGCAGGTGCTGAAGGCCGCCTGGGAGAACCGCAAAGAGGTCATGGGGCACGGCAACCTGGACCCCAAGGTCAAGGAGTTCCTGGCCTGGGCCACGGTCGTCCTCAATAATTGCAAGTTCGGCATCGAGACGCACACGGCCCGGCTGAAGAAGATGGGGTACACCAACGCCGACATCCTCGAGGCGCTCTCGGTGATCCAGTTCTTCGTCGGCATCAGCACGGTGATCAACGGCTTGGGCATGGTCCAGGATACCAATCAGGAGGTCCTGGACATCCTCTCCGCCTAAGCGGAATGCAAAATGCAAAACTGACAACCGACAACGCAAGACCGAAAATCACGCTGGCCGGTTGTCGGTTTTTCATTGGGTTGTCAAATGGATCCGACTGCCTCCACGAATCCCATAGAGATCACGGTCAGCCGCGAGAAGCGCGAGGTCCACATCCGCTGGCAGGACGGCCACGAGAGCCTATACGGTTTCGACCTCCTGCGGCGGGAGTGCCCGTGTGCCCTGTGCAACGACCAGCGGAGCAAGGAGGCCGCGCCGGGCGGCCTCAGCCTCACGGTGCTGAGCGGCCCGGTCGTTAGGGCGGGGGAGATCCAGGTGACCGAGGTCAAGCCGGTCGGGCGCTACGCCATCAACTTCGTCTGGAGCGACGGCCACGACAGCGGTATCTACTCCTACACCTTCCTCCGGGAGGCGTGCCCGTGCGTGACTTGTCGCGGCAACCGGTGACCCCCCGGACGAACGCATGATGCTCGCAATCACCGTCTATTCCGACTACCTGTGACCCTGGTGCTACAGCGCGGCGGTCCGCCTGCGTCGCCTCCAGGAGGAGTTCGGCGATCGCCTCCAGGTGCTCAACCGGAATTTCATTCTGGTGCCGGAGGATCGGGCGGATCGAACCTTCACCGACTACCACCGCGCCCATCGCCAGGCGGCCGGGGCGCAGGACACGGATTCGCCCATATTCCAGATTCCGGCCGCGGGGCAGTACTATCCCCGCTCCAGCCTCCACGCGCTGGAGGCGGCCACCTGGGCCCGCGAGGCACACCCTGAGCTATTTCCGGACTTCGACCTGGTCCTCTTCGAGGCGTTCTTCGGACGGACCGAGGACATCAGCAATCCCGAGATCCTGGCCCGCATCGGAAGGTCGGTGGGCCTGGACCCCGCGGCCCTGCGCGCGGCCCTCAAAGCGGGCCACTCTCGCCCCCTTGTGTGGCGGGAGCACCTGGAGGCGACGGACCAGGGGATCCACGGCATCCCGACGATCCTGATCCCCGGGCAGGCCTCGATCGTGGGCGCCGTGCCCTATGGAGAGTTGAAGCGGGCCGCGGAAAGCGCCCTCACGGGCGGGCCGGGCGGGCCGGGCGGGCCGCGCGTGGACCCCGATACAGGAGCCATCATCTTCCACGAGGGCAGTGCATTCTCTTGATGGTGAAGCGAGGCCATAACGCGTTGCTCACAGGCCTGTGGACGCGCAGGCATGGAGGAGCATGCCAAACGGAGCGATGAGGTCAGCATGAGCCAACCGGGAGGGGGAGGGAAGGGATCGGGCCGCCCGCATCACAGCCGGCGTGATCGCCGGCCGCCAAAGCCCCGGCCGCGGGTCGAGCCCACGGCCCCGCGGTGGAGCAAGGAATCAGGTCCCCGGTCCTGCCGGAAATGTGGCGGGCGCATGTACCCGGCCGACTGGATCTGGCAGCAGTACGGCCTGTGCCTGGGGTGGCGGTGCTCCAGGTGCAAGGAGAAGGTGCTGTCGCGCTCGCTCCCCTTCAAGGGCCTGCGGAAGCGCAAGCCGGATCCGGACGAAGTTCGGGATGCCGCGGAGGCCGACGGGAAGGAGACGGACACGAGGGATCAGCGGGAAGAACCCGGTGGAAAGCAGAAGGCCGAGGGGGGAAGGCAGAACGCAGGAGGCGGCACACCGTAATGCGCCCCTGATCCTGTGGCGAGCGACCGATGCGTATCCCCGTGGAACAGGTGGATCAGCGGATGGCGGCCGCCGAGGGGAAGACCCTGGAGGAGGTCCTGGAGGTCTTCGAGGTCTTCGCCAGCGGCTCCCTGACCGATGAGGTCTACATCCTGGAGGATGTGGGGGGCAAGCGGATTGCCATCGCGCCGGCCGCCCTCAAGCAGCGCTACAAGCCCCCGGCTCTCGCGTGAGACACCAACCGCCAAGATCACCCAGCGCCAGCGCTGGGTACCCGGGACGCCAAGACTGGCCGAAGGGCTTTTCTCGAATCTGGCATTCAGCCTCTTCGGTATTCATGATCCAAGGTCCCCTTGGCGCTCTTGGCGCCATGGCGGTTCGTAGTTCTCGGTGAGCGGTGACGAGCGATGAAGGCGATCCTGGCGCGGTCCTCGGGCGGCTTCGGCCTCTGCGAGGTCGCCCCGCCCTCCATCGGGCCCGGCGAGATTCTGGTGGAGATGCGGGCCTGCGGCCTCTGCGGCACGGACCTGGCCAAGCTGGCCCAGCCCAAGAACTCGAGCGGGGTGATTCTCGGCCACGAGCTGGCCGGCGTCGTGCGGGATGTCGGCCCGGGCGTGACCCGCTTCGACCCGGGCGATCGCGTCACGGCCGCCCATCATGTCCCCTGCGGCGCGTGCTGGGCCTGCCGGCACGGCAACGACTCCATGTGCCCGCAATTCAAGGCGACGAACATCGACCCGTGCGGCTTCGCCGAGCTCATCCGGATTCCCCGGTTACACGTCGAGCGGGTGACCATCCCCTTGCCGGCTGAGATGCCGTTCGAGGTCGCGTCCTTCACAGAGCCGCTCGCCTGCGCCGTGCGCGCCGTGGAGCGATCCCAGGTCCTGCCCGGCGACCGCATCGCCGTGGTGGGCGGCGGCGGAATGGGCCTGCTCATTGCCCAGACCGTGGCCGCCCGCGAGGCAGTGCCCATCCTCCTGGATATCTCCGAGGCCCGGCTCGCGCTGGCCCGGACCCTGCAGATCACGGCCACGATCAACCCCGCGCGCGAGGACGTCTCCCGGAGGGTGGCCGAGTTGACGGACGGCGGCGGCCTGGACGGCGCCATCCTCACCGTGGTGAGCGAGGCGATCCTGGCGCAGATGCAGCAGGTGCTCCGGCCGGGCGGCCGCATCAACATCTTCGCCGGCCCGGCGAACGGCCCGCGCCTGTCCGTGGATCTCGCCGACCTGTTCTACCGGGAGCTGGCCATCTTTTCCACGTACTCATCCACGCCCGCCACCCTGGGGGAGGCGTTCGATCTCTTGAGGCGCAACCAAGTCCAGGTCCTCCCGCTGATCAGCCACCGACTTCCCCTTGCTACCTTCGACGAGGGTGTGGACCTCCAGCGAAGTGGTCAAGCCACAAAGGTGATCTTCCACCCATGAGTCTCCCGACTGCATCCCAGACACGGGGTCTGATGCGGGCAGCCGTGCTGCACGGCGCCGAGGACGTGCGGATGGAGGACGTCCCGATCCCCGTCCCAGGTCCCGGCGAGGTCCTGGGCCGCGTGGATGTCGCCTCCATTGACTTCACCGACCGCAAGGTCTATCTCCGCGGCCAGCATCCGATGATCCGGATCCCGGGACTGTTCGGCCACGAGTGGGCCGGGACCATCGTGGCCGTGGGTCCGGGGGCCGAGGAGCGCTGGCGCCCCGGCCAGCGGGTGGTGGCGGCCAACTCGGCCCCCTGTCCGCCCGAGGCGGATCCCGCCTGCCGCCAGTGCCGGCGCGGCCGGCAGAGCATGTGCGAGAACATCCAGTACAACAACGGCGCCTTCGCGCCCTACATCTTGGTGCCGTCCCGCCTGGCCCGGATCAACCTCCACGAGATCCCCACGGATGTTCCGCCAGAGCGGGTGGTCTTCACCGAACCGTACGCCTGTGTCCTCCACGCCGTGCGTCGCGTCCACATTCACCCGCTCGACACGGTCGCCATCCTTGGGGCGGGACCCATGGGTCTGTTCTGGGTGATTGCCCTCCGCCAGCGCTACGGTCCGGGTCTTGTTATTGTCTCGCTGGATTATCAGGACGATCGGCTGGCGGTGGCGGGGGTCCTGGGGGCCAGCCATGCTGTGAACTCGAAGGGGGGCAACACGCGGGAATTGCTTCAGGCGACCATCGGTCGGCCGGATGCCGATGTGGTCATCGAATCGGTCGGCGCGGTGGAGTCCCACCGAGAGGCGCTGGGCCTGGTCGGGCGCGGGGGGACCCTGGTCTCCTTCGGGGGCGTGGCCCCGGGGCCGACGCTGCCCGTGGACATCGGCCGTCTCCACTACGAGGAGATCAGCATTCAGCCCGTCTACCACCACACCCCGGCCGACGTGGCGGAGGCCGTGCACCAGCTTGTGACGGGCCAGGTCCCGGTCGAGCGCCTCATCACGGCGCGCCTGCCGCTCTCCGAGCTGCGCCGGGCCTTGCAGATGGTTGCGGACCGGACAACCCTGCGCACGATCCTGGTCCCGGATCCGTGAGAAGGTGGAGGGGCGCGATCAATCGCGCCCGTACACGAGGAGTCCCAGCCGGCAAAATTCCGCGGGGGTGGGGGGAGAAGGATCGGATCATGCCTGAGACAGCGCTCGGCTTCATTGGACTTGGCGTCATGGGCGGGCCGATGGCCCGGAACCTGATCAAGGCTGGCTACACGGTCACCGGCTTCGACACGGACCAAGGCCGGCTGGACCGCTTCGTGGCGGCCGGGGGAAAGCCGGCGGCGTCGGCCGCCGAGGTGGGTCGCGCCAGCGCGATCGTCTGCCTCTCCCTCCCGACGGGCGATGTCGTGCGGCAGGTCGTAACGGGCGCCGACACCGGTGCCGGTACCGGCACCGGAGGCCTTGCCACGGTTATGAAGCCTGGGACGGCCATCCTGGATCTCAGCACGACGGAGGCCAAGGTGGCCCAGGACGCCGCGGCGGCGTGCGCGGCGGGCGGCATCGCCTTCCTGGATGCCCCCGTCAGCGGCGGAGAGCAGGGCGCCATTGATGCGACCCTGTCCATCATGGTGGGCGGGGAGGCGGCGGCCTTCGCCCGGTGCCGGCCGATCCTTTCGTCCACGGGGAAGTCGGTCGTCCACATGGGCGGCAGCGGTATGGGGCAGGCGGCCAAGCTCGTCAACAACCTCATCGTGGCCGCGGGCTTCGCCGCCGTGTGCGAGGGGTGGGCCCTGGCGGTCAAGGCCGGCCTGGATCCCGCGACCCTGCACGAGGCGATCAGGGGGGGCTGGGCTGGCTCGCGTGTCATGGAGGAAACGATCCCGCGCCTCCTGCAGCGGAACTTCGTTCCCGGCGGGACCGTGGACATCATGACCAAGGACGTGGGGTACGCCTTGAACATGGCCAGGACGCTGGATCTCCCGGTCCCCGTCACGGCGCTGGTCCACGAACTTTTCCGCATGGCCAAGGCGCAGGGGAAGGGACCCAAGGCCCAGCCGGTGCTCATCACCTTGTGGGAACAGTGGGCCGGGATCCAGGTGGGCGGCGAAAAGGCCTGAAAGACGAAATGGATCCACAGATTACGCAGATTGCGCAGATTTAGGACGGGGTTCTCACTGGTCTCCCCTCGGGCCTAACCAAATCTGTATAATCTGCGTAATCTGCGGATGCTAAGCGGGGGGAAGCGGTGGAGAAGACGCGGCGGCAGGAGATTCGTGCGCTCCTGTCCGAGGGCACCTGGACCCTGGATGGCCTGGTGGCGCGCTACGTCGTGGCGAAGAAGATCATCATCGAGGACCTGGAGCATATCGCCCGCTCCGTGGCGCCGCGCCAGCGCATCCTAATCCTGGCGCCGGTGTGCGAGGAGTGCGGGTTCCGGTTCAAGGATCGCACGCGGTTCTCCGATCCGTCCCGGTGCCCGCGGTGCAAGAACGAACACCTGAGTCCGCAGCGATTCCACATTACGTGAGCGCGGCACCCTTCCCGGGGAAATCATGAGCCGGTTCGAACGGACGGTTGACCTCGACGCGCTGCTGGCAAAGTTCAAGTTCTCCACGCCGATCCGGGTGCGATTTTGCGAAACCGACGCGAACCGCCACGTGAACCAGGTGAGCTACTTCGTCTACGTGGAACAGGCGCGGATGGACTACTTCGCCCATCTCGGCCTGACGGACGCGGTCCACGACCCGTTCAGCAAGGTGACCCTGATCGCCGCGGACCTGGCGTGCGAGTACAAGGCGCCGGCGTTCTTCGGCCAGACGATTCAGGCGCACGCCCGGGTGGCCCGCATGGGGCGATCCAGCCTGACGATGGAGTACGCCCTGGTCGAGGCGGCCGGCCGGCGCCTGGTGGCCACGGCCCACGGCAGCCTCGTCTACTTTGACCACGAGAGTGGGAAGAGCACACCGCTCACGCCGGCGATCCGCGAGGCGGTCGCCCGGCTGGAGGGACTCCCCATCTGATGGCCCACCAAGGAGGGACGCCATGCGGGTCTGGATCAGCCTGGCCTATCTGAGCCTGGGCGCCTCACTGGTCAGCCTGGGGATCGCAAATGCCTCCTGGCTGCTCCAGTCCCCGACCGCCGGCCTCAGCCCCCGCGCCTATGCCGGCGGCGCCGTCATCGCCCTCCTGTACGCAATCACCTTCCTGCTGCTCGACCAGGCCCACCGGCGCTGACGCGGGCACCCCCCTCGTTCCGCCCGCGCGTCGCGCTGTCTCGGGCGGCGATCCCCGCGGATGGGGAATCCTCAGGCGCCCGGGACCTCGGGCCGCGCGGCCGGTTTCTGGACCCGCACCGGCTTTGCGCGGCGGGATTTTCGCTTCCGTGGTGGGCGCGTCGTCACCTTCCGGTATCCACCGCCCGAATCCTTTGCAAGCACCCCGGCTTTCTTCCACCGGGAGAGGATGGCGTAGAGGTGCGACTTGGGTCGCGTGCCCGCCACCGGGTGGCCGGCCAGCGTCTTCAGTGTGAAGCGCACCGGAAGCGAGCTGAAGACCTTCTTCCAGTTGATCTGGCGCGCCCGCCGCCGCGGACGGCGCCTGGTGGCGGCCGGCGCGGCCTTCAGCCGTTTCCGCAGGAGGTCCATCCCCTTCGCGTACTCCGATTTCAGGGCGGTGAGTTCCCGCTCGCGCCTGACGATCTGGCTCTTCAGGCGCCGCAACACTTTCGAGACTTCCCGTCGGATGACCGCCCCCAGCTTCCCTTCCAGGGACGCCAGGATCCTGCTTCTTCGTGCCATGATTCCTCCTGTTGTAGATGCGGGCCCGGACCGTGTCGTCATCCGGAGCCTGCAGGCCAGTGGGGTAGATGTCGCGGCCTCCCCGTTCGGACAGGGCGATTCAATTTCGCATGGCCCGGACCTGCGCCTCGAACTTGGGGTCGCGCTCCAGCCGGAACTCTCCGCTGCACTTGCTGCATTTCCCGGCCCAGGATTCGTCCTCCTGCTGGGACAGGATGACGACCCCGCAGACTTCTTTTCGGGGAATGCGGTGGAGGGTGATCGCGACGAATTGGCTGCCCGTGGTCATGCCGGGTTCTCTGGGGGACTGGGCTCGGATACTCGATCGACGGTTGTGGAAGCTCCTGGCCGGCGGCCGAGCCACTCACAGCATGCCACCATCCGGGCATGAAGGTCAAGGGGGTGGTGGCGTGGCGTGGTGGTGGCGTGGCTGGTGGCTCGGACGGATGCACCAACTGGATTCTGAGGAGTTACCTGCTGGCCGACGAGCTGCGCCGGGGCACCTATCGCATCTGTCAGCAGATCGCAGAGGGGACCGGCCGGTAATGAGAGGTGATTTGAGCTGAGGATCTTGCGGAAGGATCCGAGCGGACGTGAGGCCGTCGGATATTCACGGGGTCTGAAACACCACGACCCTGCCGTTTGGCAGGGCCGTGGTGTTTTGGGATGACACCCCCACTTTCGGATCTACCCAATTTAATTGGAGATCCGCTGGAAGGTACCTTCCTCTATAGAGCGGGGAGGCGACTTACTTCGCCAGTCCGTGCTTCTTCACGTACGCCCAGATCTTCTTCGTCATGTCGCTCGGGCTCACCGGCTTGTTGCCGAAGACGGCCTCCACCGTGTCGGTGCACCCCTTGAAGTTGATGGTGTAGCCGCCGAATGCCGCCTTCTTCGTCGCCATTCACCCTCTCCTTTCCGGGCCGGCGCCACATGGCCGCCCATGGAAATGCCCGCCCCCAATCGGGCGGAAGCGCCATAACAATATCAATTCGGCTGAGCATGTCAACCTTTTTTCGCATGGGAGGCCCAAGATATAGGGCTCCCCCAGGAATCCCCCCGCTATATCCTGCGTGTCTGGTCGCCCCGACCTGACGGCCGGCAGGGGCAGGCATGCCGCGGTAACACGGGGCCGTTGAGCAGGATTTCACCGCGTGGAGATGCGACACGTGCGAAAGCATCGCGACACTTCAGGTCTTGACGGTGTGTGCCGCCCGAAGTATCCTGCGCCCCGTGACAGGTTGGGCAAGGGGGGAGCATCCGAGGAACGTCGAAATCCCATGGCCACCTACCGCGCAGTGATCTTCGACATGTTCGACACGCTGGTGAACTTCAAGAACGTTCACCTGCCCCTGGTCCAGGTGAACGGGCGCGAGGTGCGCTCGACGAGCCCCTTCGTGTACGAGGCGCTGAAGCCCCTCTGTGCGCATGTCCCGTTCGAGGAATTCTTCCACGCCTTCGTCGGCGCGTATCGGGTCGCAGAAGAGATTCGGAACCGGGAACAGCGGGAGGTCACGGCGCGCGAGCGATTCCAGATGGTGTTCGCGCGGCTGCAGATTCCCGACGGCCCGGGGGTGTCAGCGTGCATGGAGGCCGGGATCGCCGAGCATATGCGACAGCTCGCCCGGGCCATGGAGTTTCCCGAGTCCCACCGGACTCTTCTGGATCTCCTCCAGCCGCGATACCGCCTGGGGATCATTTCCAACTTCGACCACGGCCCGACCGTGGAGATGGCCTTGACGGCGCACGGCATCCGGGACCGATTCGAGGCCGTGGTGGTCTCGGCCGACACCGGCTGGCGGAAGCCGCGGCCGGAGATCTTCGTGGAGGCGTTTCGCCAGATGGGGATCGGCCCGGCCGACGCGATCTTCGTCGGGGACACGCCCGAGGTGGATGTGCTGGGGGCGCAGGCCGTCGGCATGGACGTCATCTGGATCGACAACGGAACCAAGGCCCTGCCGCCCGGGACCCCGCCGCCCACACACACCGTGGGGAGCTTTGTCGAGGTCGGGGACCTCCTGTAGTCCCCCAGGGAGGGGCTGGTGCGGGAGATCAACATCGGCGAGCCGGCGCCGGATTTTCGGCTCCCGGTTTCCGGAAACAAAGAGATCGGCCTGTCGGACTTAGGTCGGGGACCTCCTGTAGTCCCCCAGGGAGGGGCTGGTGCGGGAGATCAACATCGGCGAGCCGGCGCCGGATTTTCGGCTCCCGGTTTCCGGAAACAAAGAGATCGGCCTGTCGGACTTTCGCGGCACGCGCCACGTCGTCCTGGCCTTCTATCCCTTCGACTGGTCGCCGGGCTGAACCAAGGCGATGCCGGCGCTGGAGGCGCGGCGCAACGATTTCGAGGCGGCCGGGGCGATCATCCTGGGCATCAGCAGCGACAGCGTCTACTCCCACGACGCCTGGGCGCGGCACCATGGCCTGTCCTACCCGCTGCTGAGCGACATCCACCGGGCGGCCTGTCAGGCCTACGGGATCCACAACGCCGAGCGAAACTGCGCCAGGCGGGCGACATTCATCGTGGACAGCGCGGGCGTCGTCCGCTTCAAGGAGGAGTACGGCACAGGGCAACTTCCTGATCCCGAACGGCTGCTCCAGGTGGTCAGGACGCTGGGTCCATAGCAGGCCCCGCGCGACCCGGGCCGGAAGGATTGCCACGGGGGCGAGGAAGGTCAGCCCGGCTTGCTCCTTGCTTTTCTCCGCCCCCTGTAGTAGGCGTATGCCTGGTGAGGCAGGAAGACAGCCGGAGAGGAGGCGACTCATGGGACGGAAACAGGGAGGGATCTTGGGGATGTGCCTCGTCGCGTGTCTGCTGGCCGTCGTGGCCGGACCGGCCGGGGCCCAGGGCAAGCCGGAAGATTCCGTGGTGGTCTACTCCGCGGCCGACGCCGACATGGTGAATGCGGTGGTCGCGGCCTTCGAGAAGAAATATCCGGGGATCAAGGTCTCCACCGTCGTGGCCGGGACGGGGGAGATCATCAAGCGGATGGAGGCGGAGAAGGAGCGCCCGCTGGGGGACGTGGGGTGGAGCTTTGGCCCGGAGGCCATCGGCGACAAGAAGGGCCTGTTCGAGCCCTATCTGTCCAAAGAGGCCGGGGGGTTCTTCCCGGGCCAGGTGCCGGCGGACCGGGTCTGGACGCCGTTCACGACCATGCCCTACGTCATCATGTACAACAAGAAGCTGGTGAGCGAGGCGGAAAAGCCCAAGGCCTGGAAGGACGTCCTGGACGCGAAGTGGAAGGGCAAGGTGGCCTACGCCGACGCCTCGAAGTCCGGGTCGTCCTACACCCTGCTGGTTACCTGGCTCAGCATCTACGGCAAGAACGACGCCGGCTGGAAGTTCGTGGAGGACCTGCTCCGGCAATGCAAGGTCCTGCCGAAGTCCAGCATGACCTACCAGGGGGTCGCCAACGGTGAGTACCCCATCGGCCTCACCTTCGAGCAGGCGGCCTTTGACTACCTGAAGGGCGGCGCCCCCATCGGGCTGATCTACCCCTCGGAAGGGACGGCCATCACCCTGGATGGCAGCGCCATCATCAAGAACGCGCCCCATCCGAACGCCGCCAAGCTGTTCTTGGACTTCACCGTCTCCAAGGAGATGCAGGAGCTGATGGTGGACAGGTTCGGCCGCCGGTCGGTGCGGAAGGATGTAGGCTCTCCGGCGGGCCTGCCGACTCTGGACAAAATCAAGGCCATCACCTACGACCTGGACTACGCGGCCAACAACCGCACACAACTGCTGAAGCGATTCCAGGATGCGCTGATCAAGACCCAGTAACCGGGGGCCGGATTCCCCATGCTGCTACTCTCCAGAAAGCGAGGCGCCTCACACGCCTCGCTTTCTCTTTTGCGCCTGGCCAAGGGCCCATGACCCGCGTCCGCGTGGAGGGCATCGTCAAGCGCTTCGGGGACACGCTGGCCATTGACGGCGTCAGCCTGGATGTCCGGCCGGGCGAGCTCTTCACGCTGGTCGGCCCCAGCGGGTGCGGCAAGACGACCCTCCTCCGGATCATCGCGGGCCTCTTGGAGCAGGATGCGGGACGCGTCCTTTTCAACGAGGACCGCGTGGACGACGTCCCCTCCTACCTCCGCAACATCGGCGTGGTGTTCCAGAACTACGCCATCTTCCCCCATCTTACGGTGGGCGAGAACATCGCCTACGGCCTCAAGGCGCGGCAGGTGCCGCCCGACCGGATCACCACCAAGGTCGCCGAGGCGGCCCGGCTGGTGCAGCTCGAGGGCTTGTTGGATCGGATGCCGGCACAGCTCTCCGGGGGGCAGCAGCAGCGGGCAGTCCTGGCCCGGGCGCTCGTCATCGAGCCGCGCCTGCTCTTGATGGACGAGCCGCTGTCCAACCTGGACGCCAAGCTGCGGGTGCAGATCCGCTCGCTCATCCGGGCCCTCCAGCGGACACTCCAGATCACCACGATCTACGTGACCCACGACCAGGAGGAGGCGCTCGCCATCTCCGATACGATCGCGGTGATGGATCGCGGCCGGATCCTGCAGGTCGGCAAACCCTGGGAGCTGTACCTCCGCCCGGCCACCCGGTTCGTGGCGGACTTCATCGGGACGATGAACGTCGTGCGTGGCAAGATCGAAGCGCCGGGGCAAGGGCCCGAGGACCTTACCGTGCTGACGGATTTCGGGGAGCGGTGGCAGGTGCGGGCCGCGGGCTCCCCGGGGCAGCCGATCAGCCTCGGCATCCGGCCCGAATCGCTCCACTTGACCCCCGGGACAAACACCGCCGAGGGGTGGAACGCGCTGAAAGGCACCGTCACCGAGGTGGTCTATTTGGGCGCGGTGGTTCGCTACCAGGTCAAGGTGTCGGAGGATCTTCTGGTCACCGCCGAGATCCACAATCCGGACTTCAACGCCATTTGCGGGGTGGGGGATGGCCTGACCCTCTGGTTCGCGACAGCCCGGGCGATTCCCATGCCCGGTGAGACGGGACCGGCCTGAGATGGCGAGGAAACGCCGGGACTTCTGGTGGTCCGTGACGCTCCTGGCCTTCCTGACGGTCCTGGGTTTCCTGGTCTATCCCCTGGCGACCGTCCTCGTCACCAGTTTCACCGGCGAGGAAAAGCGCTTCGTCCTGGCGGAAAACTACTACCGCTTCTTTACCCACCGGTATTACTACTCCAGCGTCGTCAACAGTCTCTACTTGAGTGTGCTGGCCACCCTGGGGGCGCTCGTGGTCGGGACGACCCTGGCCTTCGCCGTCGCCCGCTACCCCCTGCCAGGCAAGACGTTCCTCCGGACGGCGGCCAACCTGGCCCTGCTGTCGCCGCCCTTCATCGGGGCCTACTCCTGGGTCGTGCTGTTCGGGCGGATGGGGCTGGTGAACCGGGCCCTCTCGACCTTCGGGTGGAGCCTCCCCACCATCTATGGCTGGCGCGGGATCCTGCTGGTCTTCGTGGTCCAGTACTTTCCCTTCGTCTTCCTGCTGGTCTCGGCGGCGCTTCGCTCCGTGGACCAATCCGTGGAGGATGCCGCCCTGAGCCTGGGGTCCCCGCCCCGCCGGACGTTCCGGACGGCCATCCTGCCCATCATCGCGCCCTCGCTCACGGCCGGGGCGCTCCTGGTCTTCATGGCCACCATGGCCGATTTCGGCACCCCCATGATCATCGGGGAAGGCCTGCGCACGCTGCCGACCCTGATGTACGGGGAGTTCATCAACGAGCTGGGCGGCAACCCGGCCATGGCCAGCACCCTGGGGAGCCTCCTGATCCTGGTGAACACCGCGGCCCTGATGGCCCAGCGGTACTATGCCTTCCGGAAGGCCTACAACGTCGTCTGCATCCAGCCGCTGCAGGTGCAGCGGACCTCTGCGAGGCGGCGGCTGGCCCTCACGGTCTTTGCCTACGGGGTGGTGTGCGTGGCCCTCATCCCCTCCACGACCATCCTCATCTCCTCGTTCATGCCCACCCGGGGCCCGGTGATGTACGCCGGGTTCAGCCTGCAGAGCTACCAGAGCATCTTCCACCTGATCCCCCGGGCCATCGCCAACACCTTCTTCCTCACGGCCCTGGCGGTGGTGCTGGACGTCCTGCTGGGGGTCCTGGTGGCGTACCTCCTGGCGCGGCGCCGCTCCCGCGTCCACGCGCTCCTGGACGCCTTGATCATGCTGGCCTATGCCATCCCGGGCACGGTGGTGGGCGTGGGCCTGATCGTCGTCTACAACCGGCCGCCGGTCATCCTGACGGGGACGTGGATCATCCTGCTGGTCTCCTACTTCATCCGCCACCTGCCCTACCCGGTCCGCTCGTGCACGGCCATGCTCCAGCAGATCGACATCCGGGTGGAGGAGGCCTCGGTGAGCCTGGGGGTCCCGCCCTTCCGGACGTTCCTGAAGGTCACGATCCCCCTCATGTTTCCCGCCATCCTCTCCGGGGCAGCCCTGGCCTGGATGACCACCATCGGTGAGCTCAGCTCCTCCATCCTGCTCTACTCGGGTCCCTGGGCCACCATGTCGGTGGCCATCTTCACCGAGGTGTTCAGCAACCACTTCGGGACCGCCTCGGCCCTGGCCTCGATCCTCATCGTGGCCGCCTTCGTCCCCTTGTTCCTGACCTACCGCGTCCTGGGCGAGCGCGCGGCGCTCGGCATGTGAGGGAGGGGATATGGCTGACAGGTTTCGCCAGACGCTGGTTCGGCTGTTGGGACGGACACCGGCCCGGGCTGCGCTCCAACCGAAGGTCCTGGAGCGCGTGGCCCTGTCCGGGTTTGTCCGCGAGAAGGTGAGCTACATGGTGGAACCCGGGCAGCGGGTCAGCGCGTACCTGTTCCTGCCCGCCGGGGAGGGCCGGCATCCCGCGGTCCTGTGCATCCACCAGCACAACCGGGAGCACCACCTGGGCAAGAGCGAGCCGGCGGGGCTGAGCGGCAACCCGGAACAGTTTTACGCCCTGGAGTTGGCCAAGCGGGGATACGTCACGCTGGCCCCCGATACCCTGTGTTTCGAGGAACGGCAGCACCCGGCCCTGCGCGGTACCGACTACGAGCGGTTCGAGGCGACCCGGCGGCTGACCGAAGGCTCGTGCCTGCAGGCCAAGATGCTCTGGGACTTGCAGCGGGCCCTCGACTACCTGCTCACCCGGCGCGAGGTGGATCGCCGCCGGATCGGCTGCCTGGGGCACTCCCTGGGCGGGCAGGAGACGCTGTTCCTCAGCGCGGTGGACCGGCGGATCGCGGTCGGCGTCTCGAACTGCGGCTTCAGCAGCTACCAAGCGATCTTCGACGCCGCCATCCTCCACAACTTCGCCGCCTATGTCCCCGGGCTCCTGCGATACGGCGACCTGGACCGGGTGCTGGGCCTGGTGGCGCCGCGGCCGTTCCTGGTCCTGGCGGGAAGCGGCGACCCACTCTTCCCCCTGGAGGGGGTCCAGGCCAGCGTGCGGGGGGCGCGGAAAGCCTATGGCAGGGGCAAAGACCGCCTGCGGCTGGATGTCTTTCCCGCCAGCCACGGCTTCCCTGCGCCCATGCGCGAGGCGGCCTACGCCTGGTTCGACCAATGGCTGATGCCCGGGCGATGAGGGCGGAGGAGAGATCGCCCGAGATCCGGCTGATCGTCTGCGACTTCGGCGGCGTCATCTGCACCTTCGACTACCGGATCTTCTGCGAGCGGTTAGCCCGCCGGACCGACCGGGCGGCCGACCAGATTTTCGCGGCCGCGTTCGGCAACCACCTCCAGCAGGATTTCGAGACCGGGAGACTCTCGGGGCGGGAGTATCACCGCGCCGTCATGGCGCGGTTGCAGGCGGATGTCCCCTACGCAGAGTTCTATCGCATGTACGGGGACATCTTCACCGAGATCCCGGCCACGGGTGACCTGCTCCGCCGGTTGCACACCCGCTATCCCCTCTATCTCCTCTCGGACACCAACGAGATTCACTTCGGCTACGTCCGGGAGACGGTCATGGTGCTCTCCGTGTTCGATCAGTTCATCGTCTCCTACGAGGTCGGCGCCATGAAGCCGGACCCGCGGATCTACCAGGAGGCGCTCCGTCGCTCGGGCCTGCCGGCGGAGGCGTGCGTCTTCGTGGACGACCGGCCGGCCAACGTCGAGGGGGCGGCCCGGGTGGGGCTGCACACCGTGCAGTTCGAGTCGGCGGAGCAGTTCGCGGCCGACCTCACGCGCCTGGGGGTCGTCATTCCATGACGGCGGGCATCAAGGTGCTGGATGGGCACATGCACCTGCTGACGGCCGAGACGGCGCGGGAGGAACTTGCCTGGCTGCCGCCCATGTCCCCGGCCGTGGCCGCGGCTGCCCGGCGACGGCGGGAGCGATACGAGCGGGAGCAGGGCATCCCCTCGGCCGAGTCCGCCGATGAGACGGTGGAGTCGGCAGCATCTCGCTGGCTCGCGGCGTTCGATCACTACGGGGTGACGGCCGCGGTGTTCCTGGCCCTGGCCCCCCGGCCGGAGGCGCTCCGGCGGTTCGCCGCGCAGCGGCCGGACCGGCTCTTCGCCTTCACCTTCGTGGACCCGTGGGTGGCCGGCGCAGAGAAGATCCTGGAAGAGGACGTCCTGCACCGGGGGTTTCGCGGCCTGAAGCTGTATCCCTCCATCCAGCGCTTTCGCGCCCACGACGAGCGGGCCTATCCCGTCTACGCCCGGGCCGAGGCCCTGGGCTGCCCCGTCCTCTTCCACTTCGGGGTCACGCTGGACTACCGCTCGGACCTGCGCTATTCGAATCCGCTGGACCTGCATCCGGTCGCCCGGGATTTCCCTGGCTTGCCTCTCATCGTGGCGCATGCCGGGGCCGGCTTCTTCCGGGAGACCCTGTTTCTGGCCTACCACGCCGCCAATGTTTTCGTGGACACGTCGGGATCGGGAACGTGGATGCGCTACCTGCCCACACCCCTCACCCGGCGCGAAGTGCTGGAGCGGCTGCTCGCCGTCTTCGGAGCCGACCGGGTCCTGTACGGCAGCGATTCGCGCCACGCCTCCGAGGGATACCGGCACTGGCTGCTCCGGGAGCACCGGGAGATCCTGGAAGCGCTCCGGGTCCTGGACGAAGATCAACGCAAGATCCTGGGCGGGAACATGGCGCGTCTCCTCCGGATCCCCTGGTGAGCCCGGACAGTGCACTTTGAACCGCCAAGACGCCAGGCACGCCAAGAAACTCTTTGGTCTGCGACGGAGGAGGCAACATGCGCCCACATTGGCCGGAATATTCGGGCAACAATCGCTCGGTTTGTGAATGAAGGGTTGCCTTGGCGACCTTGGCGGTAAAGGTTTTGAGGTGAACCCGTGGGGGGCTTGGATGTCGTCGCGGTGGGCGAGCTGAATCCGGACCTGATCCTGGATGGCGTCGCGGGCCTGCCACGCCTCGGCCGGGAGATCCTGGCGGACCGCGCCACGTTCACCCTGGGCAGCTCGACGGCGCTCTGCGCCGCGAACCTGGCTGCCCTCGGGCTCCGGGTGGGGATCGTGGGAAAGGTGGGGGAGGACCTTTTCGGCGACTTCGTCCTGCAATCGCTTCGCGAACGAGGCATCGATGCCAGCCGCGTGATCCGCGATCCCGCGGTGCGGACGGGAGTGACGGTCTCCTTGGCCTATCCCCAGGATCGGGCCATGGTCACCTTCCCGGGGGCCATGGCATTTCTCCGCGGGGAGGAGGTGGATCTCGCCTATCTCTCTGAGGCGCGGCACCTGCATGTCTCGTCCTTCTTCCTCCAGCAGGCCCTGCAACCGGGTTGCGCCGCCCTGTTTCGCGCGGCCAAGGAGCGGGGTCTCACGACCTCGCTGGATCCCGGCTGGGACCCGGAGGCGCAGTGGGACGCCGGGATCGCGGGCCTCTACCCCTGGCTGGATGTCCTGTTTGTCAATCAGGTGGAGGCCGCCGCGCTGGGAGGCAACGCGGAGTGGCGGAAGGCGGCCGACAGCTTGGCCGGCCAGGTCTCGACCGTCGTCGTGAAGCGGGGGCGAGAGGGGGCGGGCGCCATGTACCACGGCACCTGGCACGAGCACCCTGGATTTCCCGTGGAAGCCGCGGATCCGACGGGCGCGGGCGACGCCTTCAACGCGGGGTTCTTGTTCGGCCGGCTTTCCAGTTTGCAGCCGCGTCTGTGCCTCAGGTGGGGAAATGCCTGCGGGGCGCTGACGGCCTCCCGACCGGGCGGCAGCGGGGCCTTCAGCAATCGCGCCGACGTCGAGGGGTTCATCCGTGCTCGTCATGAATTCTAACCCTAATCCGAAATTCTCAACCGCCAAGGCGCCATGAACGCCATGTGAAATGGCCTATCTGGGGGAAACGAACGAAGCTGCTGACGGCCCTAGAAGTCGGTTGTCCCGTTCTTCGGTGAATGGATCGGAACCTCCCATCTTTGGCGGCCTTGGCGTCATGGCGGTTCAAGTGTTTTTTCGGATCAAGGCTAATCATACCAGGGGAAACAATCGGAGGATGCCCTCGGGGGCGAAAGGATCATCCGGATGCATGGACGCCTGACATTTCGGGAGATCATGGCTCAGCCGGAGGCATGGACGGCGGCCATGCGGAGCTTTGACGCGGCCGCCCCGGAACTCGATCGCCTGTTTCATGACCGGATCCCGGATGAGGTCATCTTCACCGGCTGCGGCTCGTCCTACTACCTCTCCCTGACGGCGGCCTCGGCCATGCAACAGGTGAGTGGCCTCCGGGCCAAGGCGGTGCCCGCTTCCGAGATCCTCCAGTTTCCGGGAAGTGTCTTCGTACCGGGAACCCGACCCGTGCTGGTCGCCTCGTCCCGCTCCGGGACCACCACCGAGACCGTGCGTGCCCTCGAGGTCGCTCGCCGCCGGGGGATCGCGACGCTGAGCCTCACGTGCGCGACCCGGAGCCCGCTGGCACGACACGCGGACCTCTGCCTCCTTTCGCCGAAGGGCCACGAGGAGAGCGTGGTCATGACCAAGTCCTTCAGCAGCCTGCTGCTGCTGGGGCTGCTCCTCGCGGCGAATCACGCCGAGAGCGTGACATTCCGTGGGGAGCTCCGCCGCCTCCCGACCCTAGGGAAACGGATGGTCAAGGTGGCCCTGACGCTCACCGAGGACCTTGGGGCCGGCGCGTCACGCTTCGTCTTCCTCGGCGGGGGCCCGGCCCACGGGATCGCCTGGGAGGCCATGCTGAAGATGACGGAGATGGCGCAGCGGCCCGCCGTCGCGTATCACCCGCTGGAGTTCCGGCATGGGCCGATCTCGTCGGCAGGGCCGGGAACCGTCGTCGTCCTCTTCGGGTCGAGGGCGGGTGCCAGGCTGGAGGCGGATCTCGCTAGGGACCTCCGGCGGCACGGGGCCATGGTGGTGAGTCTCCGGGATGAATGGCGGGGCGTGGCGGAGGTGGATGTGGACGTGGCGCTGGGTGTCCGCCTCTCGGATGAGGCTCGCTGCCTGCTCTATCTCCCCTTCGCGCAGGGCTTGGCCTATCACCGGGCGGTCGGTGTCGGCCTCGACCCCGACCACCCCCGCCACCTCTCCTCAGTCGTCCGCCTCTGATGCCCTACCCAAAAGCGTTCGGGCGTTCGGCGGTTCGGGTGTTCGGGTGTTCGAGAACCACCCGACCCGCCGGAGAGCCGATCAGGTCACCCCGCGTCCCCCCGCAAAGAGCGATGAGAAATTTGGCGCCCTTGGCGTCTTGGCGGTTTGGTTCCGTTGGGCTACGGTTCTTGGTCCAGGGAGGCGAAGAAGGCGAGGGCGGCCTGGTAGTCTTCCGGCGTGTTGATGTCAATGAGGGGCGCGCGGATCGCCGTCTGGAGGACGTGGGTCTCGGCGTGGTGGCGGAGGCGGACGGCGCGGAGCCCTTGGGTCTCCTCGGTGATCTCCCGCATCTCCGGGAACAGGGCGCGGGCAAAGATCGTCGGATGGCCGTGGCGCCCGCCGAAGGCCGGGACCGTGATGAGGGCGCCCGCCGTTTCATGGGCCTGCCGCAAGCGCCGGGTCAACGCTGCCGGCCTGGGCTGGTCCACGGACAGCACCAGGGCGGCAGCGGCGTCGGCCGGGATCGCATCCATTCCCGCCCGCACGGAACTCGTCTTTCCCGTGGCGTATTCCGGATTCACGAGGATGGTGGTGCGGGGGAGAGCGGGCAGCGCGGAGCGGATCCTCTCCGCCTCGTGCCCCAGCACCAGGATCACCCGCTCGATCCCGCCCGCCAGGAGTTGCTCGACCTGGAACTCGAGCAGGGTCCCCCCTTGCCAGGGGAGCAATGCCTTGGGCTGTCCCATGCGCGCCGACTCGCCGGCGGCAAGCAGAAGCGCGTACACGCGCATGGGTCACCCGCGCTGATGTCAGGTGTGGGCTCGGCCAGGGGAACGGCTGGAGCGACGACTATCCCGTCAGGTCTTCACCGCCGTCCACGCCGATGATGTTGCCCGTCATCCAGTGCGTCCCCTCGGCGCACAGGACCGCGATGGCGGTGGCGACATCGGCCGGGGTGGTCATGCGGCCGTGGGGATTCTTGGCCAGGGTGCCCTCCATCAACTTCTCGTTGCCGGGGATCTTGCGCAGCGCGGGGGTGTCGGTCACGCCGGCGCGGATGCAGTTCGCCGTGATCCTTTGGGGCGCCAGCTCGTAGGCGAACTGGCGGACGTGGGCCTCCAGGGCGGCCTTGGCTGCGGAGATGGCCCCGTAGGTGGGCCAGACGTGGTTCCCGCCCGCACTGGTCATGGCGAAGATCTTGCCGCCGGGACCCATCAGCTTGCGCTGGAGCAGATCCTGCACCCAGTAGACCAGGCTGTTCGCCATCACGTCCAGGGTCATCTCCATCTGAGATTGGGTGAGGGCCTCCTTGGAGTCGTCGGTGACGAAGGGCCGCAGCGCGCCGAAGGCCAGGGAATGCAGGAGCATCTTGACCGACCCCGGCTCGCCCCGGTCCGCCAGGACCTTCTCGATCTGATCCAGGACCTCCTGGCGCTTCTCCGCATCGGCGGCGTTCACGTTGAAAAAGACCGCCTCGCGGCCCAGGGCCTTGATCTCGCCCACGATCCGCTCCACGTTGGCCAGGGTCGCCTTCCGGTCCATGTGCACGCCGAAGATGTGCATCCCCTGCCGGGCCAGGGCAAGACCGGTGGCCTCGCCGAACCCGCTGGAGGCGCCCAGGATCAGTCCCCAGCCCTGGAGCGATGTCTTCTTGCCGTCCAATTCAGAACTCCTTCTCCTCGCGAAGTGAAGCGCGCGGCATTCTACTCGGCCAAGGGCGTGGAAGGCAACTGGATTGAGCGCCGAGCGCCGAGCGCCGGAGCCGAGGAACTGGGGTGCAGAGGGGCAGGGGAGAGCAGCGAGCCGAGAGACGAGAGCCGAGTACCGAGAGGGGAGGGCGGGAGAGCGATAGGCGGAAGGCGTGAGGGGAGAGGGAGAATCGGAGAACCGGGGAAACGGAGGGGTGGAGAGATGGGGTAGCGAGCCGGGTGGCGGGGGGACGGTGAAACGTGGAAACAGAGGAATGGAGAAGCGGAGGGTCGCGAGCGGAAATCGGAAGGGAGAAGGGGGGCATAGGTGCGAAGGAATAGTGATGCGGGCTTGGGAGGCAACTTGTCGCATCTGGCCCGGGGAAGATGCCGCAGGGAGATGCTGATCTGCCCCGGGTTGGAATGGGTCGAGGGAAGACAAGATCGTGCATCAGAGGGCCCCTTGTGATAGGCTTCGCTTTGGTGTTACTGCTTCCGCCTGGATTTCCGGGTGGGTTGGGAGGCAGGGCGAAGAGAGAAGAAACGAGCTTCAGTCTGCAAAGAGCCGGGGAGGTGAAAACGGTGAAGTTTGAGCGCATCACAGTAGATCCACAAGTTTGCACGGGTAAACCCTGCATTCGCGGGCTGCGATTTCCGGTCTCACGGTTGCTTGGGCTCCTAGCGTCTGGAGAGACCAAGGAGACCATCCTCAAGGCATATCCTTACCTAGAAGCTGGGGACGTTGACGAAGCGTTTCGGTATGCAGCTTACCTTGCCGAGGAGGAGACGGTGGAGTTTGCGAGGTGAAGTTTCTCGTTGACATGCCCCTCTCACCTGCGCTGGCTGCGTGGCTTGTCCAGCAGGGCCACGATGCCTCGCACGCCTCGCAACTGGGCCTGGACCGCGCTTCAGATGCGAGCATCCTACGGCGTGCTCAAGAGGAGCAGCGAGTGCTCGTCACGGTGGATTTGGACTATCCACGGCTCTTAGCCCTGACGCAGGCTGAGAGTCCGGGGCTGATACTCTTTCGAGGGGGAAATTACAGTGAGGTGGAAGCGGTAGATCGCCTCACACGAGCACTTGAAACAATTCCAAATGAGGAACTGCCAAGATCTATTGTCGTCATCGAGAAGGGGCGGATTCGACGTAGACGCCTTCCACTTGAGCCGAGCCCGTAACCTGGAGCCAGTGCGGGTTATCGGTCACGGAACCTCAAGGCCATATGTCCGTCGGATACAATGAAAGAAATCGCTCTCTCTGAAGTCAAAGATGACCTGTCGCGATATCTGAGGCTGGCGGAAAAAGAGGAGATCGTCATCACTCGCCACGGCAAGCCGGCGGGGATCCTCATCGGCTTCAAATCGGAAGACGAATGGTTCGATCACAGACTGGAGCACGATCCCCGGTTTCTCCGGCGTATCGAGGCGGCTCGGCGAAGCCTCCGCTCGGGACGCGGCGTTCGGATTGAGGACGTGGAGGGTTAGCCCTGAGCGGATCGCCCCCTTGGAGAAGCGTGAATGCACTATCATGTTGTTGAAGCGAAGTATGTTGCGGGCTATACCGTGTGGCTTCGATTTCGGGATGGAACGTACGGGGAGGTCGATCTCGGCTCGGAACTCGTCGGTCCGGTCTTCGAGCCCTTGAAGTCCGTCGAGGAATTCAAGCGGTTCCAGATTCACCCGGAATTTCACACCCTGGTTTGGCCCAACGGAGCCGACTTCGCGCCGGAATTCCTGTACAGAGAGGTCCGCGTAACGGCGTAACCCGCCGATGCACTTGCCGGCTCGCATGAAAAGGGGGACCCGGCAGGCTAATCGCAGTTGCTTCAACTTGGCCGGACCAACGCGGGCATCTGGGCCCGCTGGCCGGGGGCCGCAAACGTTTCAACGCTACCGATCCCCCGTCGCCGGTCTCCCGTCTCCGGTCGCCGTGCTGGGGCACGGCGGGCTTTCCCGTTGACAGCCCAGTGCGATTTTGGTAAACAACGCTAACTACTTACCATCCACTGAACAATAGGCGCTTTCCCACCATCCGCGCATTCTCGTGCCCCTCCACCCTCGGGGGCGCGTAATTCCACCTGGGAATAGAATGTCACCGCAGCGATGATCTGCGCCCACGCCCTGGGCCGCTGGTCTGGAGCTTTTCACACAAATAGAGGACGTGTTGCCCAGGTTAACTTTTTCAGTCTCCTGGCCCTGTGGGCGTTAGTTAACGTAGGCAACAACGTCCCCCAATACTCGGGCGTTAGTCAGGTAAGTGCGCCGCAAGGGGATGCTACGATTGGGAGCATACAGCGGCAGCACCGTGAAAGGAGGCATCAGATGGCACGCACGAGAGGAGCCGCGGGCGCTGAGTCCCAACTGGTCGAACGCCTCGACCTGATCCTGCGGGTTCTCGCCCTTCAGGTTGGCTCCGACAAGAGCCTTACCGAGCGGGCCAGGCTGCTGAAGATGGCTGGCCTTGACAACAAAACCATCGCCGACGTGCTCAACACGTCGGACGCCACCGTCCGCACGCTCACGTCTAATCTGCGCACGAAGAAGCGGCGGAAGTGAGGTCACGCATGCCGGAGACCGATCGTCTTGAGAGGATTCTTGCACTTCTTCTGCTGCACTCGATGAAGGGGGCTTCTCAACAGGAGAAGATTGTGCAACTGAGCCTTGCCGGATTCTCGAATCTCGAAATCGCCAATCTCGTCCAGACAACCTCTGCCGTCGTCGGGCAGTCCCTGTACGCGACGCGCCAACAGAAGCCACGGAAGACCCGAGGGGAAACTGCGCGGAAGAGGGCGTCGAAGCGTAGGCGATGATCGTCGATATGCCGGGATCTAGAGACTTTCGAACGGCTCAAGCCTTCAATCTGCTACAAGTTGACGCCTCGGGCAAGGACATCGGACGACGCGTCTACTGGAAACTGTACGCGATCGAGAACGTGGTTCGAGTGCTTATCCATTCGGTGCTCTGCGCCCAGATCGATCCCTCCTGGTGGGCCTCGGCCGTCGACCAGACCCTCCAGAACAAGGCACAGGGATTCCGAAGAAAGTACACGTCGCGTCCGTGGCACACCTCGCCAGGGATCCATGACATCTACTACATTGACCTATTTGACCTAAATGAGATTATCCGGGCCAATAGCCATCTGTTCTTGCTCGTGGTTCCGGACATCGATCAGTGGATGGCGAAGATCGAACAGATTCGCCTACCACGCAACGTGGTGGCGCACATGAATTGGCCCAGCGAGACGGACAGGAAGCGGATTGACGTCCTTTACGAGGACGTCCTCGCACTGGTGAAGACGCTCTCAGGCACGCTTTCGTTCTTGATTCCGTAGTGCGCGGAGCATGAGGCTATTCGAGGGGCTTCCACATCCAGCCTCGCGAGGTCGCCGCAATCCTCGGGATGACTCCTAATGCCGTTCGGGTTGCCCGCCATCGCCTTCGTCGGGGCGTTCGGAGACCCCGGAGGCAGGCGAAGAAGAAATAGCGAAGGAGGTATCGTGAGTCCTACGAGAAAAGACGCAAGCCAAAAAGCGCCGGCGACCGATGAGCTTCTCCAGTCCATCGCACGTTCGCTCAATCTTCTCGTGAAGCTGAAAGTGAAGGAGGCCCAAGGCGACCGGAAGCTCAACGAGATGATCCTCCTGCTTCATTCGCTAGGGTGCAGGCCAATAGAGATCGCCGAGGCCCTCGGGAAGACTCCGAACGACGTTAGTCCGGTGATCTCGCGTGCTCGCAAGGGCGGCGACAAGCGCAAGAAGCCCGCCCGGAAGAAGGCGTAGCCGAATGAGCCGGCGTCGAGAACAGGCGCTCGATCGAGATCAGCAGATCCTACGCTTTTTCCCAGACGCCGCTGGGAAAAAGGGGCTCGCCGGACGGCGAGCAGCTCCACACCAACGCCTCGATGCAGTATTATCGGGGGCATGAAAACACATGACGAGTTCTCCGACTA
>Ga0080064_1001519_pt1 | contig 46194 bp, 32 predicted proteins | sample Subgrocontami54m_FD_69260 | JGI IMG/M metagenome (GOLD analysis project Ga0080064, IMG submission 69260) | Subsurface groundwater microbial communities from S. Glens Falls, New York, USA - GMW46 contaminated, 5.4 m (SPADES assembly) (version 2) ...
CCTCCGCTCTGCCCTCGCTCCGACAGTACGGGGGGGTCTTGGGCCGGGGGGCCCCCGGGGGGGGCGCCCCCCCTCAAAGGGGGGGGCCGAGCCCTTCCCGGGGGGGGGGGGGGTGGTGGACGATCCCCGGGACGACCCGGCCTTCGTGACGGCCATCGAGAGTGTGCTGGCCAGGCCCGAGCTTGAGCGCCGCCAGGCCGCGCGGCAGGCGGCCCGGGGGGTGGCGGAGCCGGTGGTGACGGCCCGGACCGTCAAGCAGATCGAGGCGTGGAGCGCCTAAGTCTCAGGAACCTGCAGGTCGCGACAGATCTTCCGCGCCAGGAAGTCGTTGATTTCCCTATGCCGGGGTACGGATGAGCTTCTCTGGTTCTCCCGATGGACGTAGACCGTGTGAGGTCCCCTGTCACGCAGGAGTTCGCAACCATGGCGTTCGAGGTGACGGAGCAGTTCCCGCCGTTTCATGCAGCCGGGACGGAAAGAGGCTCTCGGATCGCGGTCAATCCCCGAAGGGATTCTTCTGCCAGTTCCCGGTTTGCCTCCAGGACTAAGTCTACGGCCTCACGAAGGTTGCTGCGCGCCTCTGCCAGTGTGGTTCCCTGGGTGTTGGCTCCGGGAAGCTCCTCGATGAACGCGACATAGCCTTCCGGGACTTTCATGAAGACGGCGGTGAAGGCCCCGGGAGGGACTCTCTTGGAACGTTGCATGGAAGCAGTATAGCCCGAGGCAACGCGGGAGGCTAGGATGGGACCCGTGAAGCGTAAGCAGGTTTTTCCGTTTCTCCTCGGCCTCTGCCTTCTCTTTTCCGTGCCTGCTTGCGGCAGGGAAGTTCCTTCCGGCATCTCTTGGACGGCCGGAACCTGCGCCCAGGGTTCGCTGATGAAACGCGAGGGTGTCTGGGTCCTGCGCTTGGCGGGGACACCCGAGGAGATGGGGCAGCAGGCCGGTACCCTCCTCAAGCCCCAGGTCCGGGCCCTGATCGGAAGCTATGTCCCCAGGATGCAGAAGGCCTCGGGCCGCACACGGGAGGATCTTCTCCAGGAAGCCCATCGCCTGGAGACCGGCATCCCGCCGACCTATGTGGCCGAGTTGAAGGCCCTGGCCAGGGCCGCGGAAGTCCCCTATGAGGATCTTCTCATCGCCAACCTGTCGGTGGAGCTCTTCGGTTCCTCCCTCTGCTCCTGCGCCGTCGCATCTCCGGAAGCTTCTAGTCAGCACGAGACCCTGTTCGGACGTAATCTCGACTGGTACGACGACGGGCTTCTGGCCTCCCACGGGATCCTCATCGCGGTCTTCCCGAAGGATGCCAAGCCCTTCGTCTCGCTTTCCTACCCAGGACTGATCGGCGTCGTGACCGGCGTGAACGCCGACGGACTCGCCGTCGCGAACATGACCGTCTCTTCCCTGCAAACTATTATCCGCACCGGTCCGCCTGAAACACCGGATCCTCCTGTCACGCCATATCTTTTTCTCCAACGTCGCATCCTGGAGATCTGTCATGACCGTTCCGAGGCGCAGTGGGTGATTGAAGGGCAGAAACGGACGATCAATCAGAACATCATGCTTGCGGACCGCAAGGGTGGGAGTCTGTTGGAGGTGAGCAGTCTGGGTGTGAGGTCTCGTCCGGTACAGGATGGCATCGCGGTCGCCAGTAACTCCTTCCACGAGGACGATGTCGCTGACAAGGGCGGGGAGAGGTACCGCTCGCTGTGTGGCGCCTGCGTGCAGAAGCCCGTGACTCCCGACATGCTGATGAAGGGCCTGAAGGCCGCAGCCATCCCCTCCATGAACGTGCAATGCTGTCTGTTCCGACTGGGTTCTATGAAAGCCACTCTTTCCTACGGCACTCTGCCGGCCTCCAAAGGCCCCTTCGTAGAGGTGGACCTTGCCGTTCTTTTGAAGCCATGAGCCCCCCCCTCGCCGGCCTCAAAGTCCTCGAGCTCGGCCGGGTCCTGGCCGCCCCCTACGCCGCCCAGATCCTCCACGACCTCGGCGCCGAAGTCACCAAGATCGAACGCCCCGGTATGGGGGACGAGTCCCGTGCCTTCGGCCCGCCCTTCGACGCGGAGGGGCAGTCCTACTACTACCTCGCCTTCAACCGGGGCAAGAAGTCCGTCCCCCTGGACCTCAAGAGCGGGGAAGCCAAGGAGATCCTCCGCGATCTCATCCGAGGTTCCGACATCCTCCTGCACAACTGGGCGCCCGGAAGCCTGGAGTCCCTGGGGTTCGGCCCGGAGCCGTGCCTGGCCCTGAACCCTCGCCTCGTCTACTGTGCGGTCTCGGGCTTCGACAACGACTCCAGGCCCGCCCTGGACATGCTGGCCCAGGCGGCTTCCGGCCTCATGGCCCTGACCGGACCCGCCGGAGGGGAGCCGATGCGCTCCGGGGTTCCCATCTCGGACCTGTCCGCCGGACTCTACGCGGCCATCGGCATCCTGGCGGCCTTGGAAGCCAGGCACCGCACCGGGAAGGGGCAGGTGGTCAGGACCTCCCTGATGGGCGCCAGCCTGGCCCTGCTGGGCTACCAGGCCACGCGGTTCGCCATGACAGGGGAGGAGCCCAGGCGCATGGGCAATGCCCATCCGTCCATCGTGCCCTACGACGGATACAGGACCTCGGACGGCTTCGTGGTCCTGATGGCAGCCAACGATGCCCAGTTCCACGACCTGGCGGCGGCGCTGGGGCATCCCGAGTGGGTGGTGGATCCGCGTTTCACGACGAACGTCCGGCGGTGCGAGTACCGCAAGGTCCTGGAGCCCCAGATCGCGAAGGCCTGCCTGGGCCTGACGACCGCGGAACTGGAGGCCCGCTGCCAGCACCTCGGCGTGCCCTGCGGCCCGGTGCAGAAGGTGTCGGAGGCCCTGGGGAGGAACAAGACCGCGCCCTTCCCGCTGAGGGTGGAGGAAACCCCTTAAGACCTTCCCTCGACTGGACGAAGAAGTCCTTCGTGGCCAACCTCCTCATCGTCGACGACGAGCCCTACGTGCGCGAGATGCTCTGCGCCGCCCTGGGCCGCGAGGGCCACCGGACCGCCACCGCCGTGAACGGCCTCCAGGCCCTCCAGATGCTGGACGAGCAGGGTCCCTTCGACGTCGTGATCACCGACTTCCACATGCCCATCCTCGACGGAAGGGAGCTGACCCGGGCCGTATTGGCCCGCAAGGAGGTCCTGCCCGTTGTGATGGTGAGCGGGGATCCCGACGTCTTGCTCTATCGGGAGGTCTTCACCGCGCTGGAGAAGCCCATCGACCTCAAGAGCCTGATCGCGGCGGTGGACGCGGCCGTGCTCTACCGGACCGCCGCGGCCTGGACCCGGGCGAATCCGACCTAAGGGTTCAGGATCAGCTTCCCGAAGACCTGGCGGGCCTCCAGGAGGCGATGGCCCTCGGCGACTTCGGCCATGGGCATCGCCCGGTCCACGACCGGCTTGATCCTCCCGGAAGCCACGGAGGCGAGCATGTCCGAGAACTCCCTGGCGGAACCCATCGTGGAGCCCAGGATGCTGAGCTGGCGGAAGAAGATGTGGCGCAGGTCCTCCACCGGGTCGAATCCGGTCGCCGCACCGCAGGTGACGATGCGGCCGCCGCGGGCCGTCGCACGCAGGCTCTGCTGCCAGGTGGCCTTGCCCACGTAGTCCATCACCACGTCCACGCCGCGCTTGGCCGTGATCTCGCGCACGGCCTGGTCGAAGGGGGTCTTGGCGTGGTTGATGAGGACGTCCGCGCCCAGGGCCTTGCATTTCCCCAGCTTCTCATCGGTGCCGGCGGTCGCGAAGACCCGGGCCCCGCAGAGTCTGGCGATCTGGATGGCCATCACGCCCACCCCGGCTCCCGCGCCCACGATGAGGACGTCCTCGCCGGGCCTCACCCGGGCCTTGGTCACCAGCATGGACCAGGCCGTCAGGCCCGTCAGGGGGAAGGCGGCGCCCTGGTCGAAGGAGAGGGCGGGTGGAAGGGGATGGACGATGCGCTCGGGGACGGAGATCCGTTCGGCGCAGGTCCCGTCCCCGTGCTCGCCCAGCAGGCGGTAGCCCAGGCAGAGGGAGCCCCGGCCGCCCGCACAGAATCCGCAATGGCCGCAGGAGAGCCCGGGATTGACGAGGACCCTGTCGCCGACCTTGAAGCGCGTGGCGCCGGCGCCGAGCGCCTCGACTTCGCCCGAAGCGTCCGAGCCCGGGATGCGGGGCAGGGGGATCTTCACGCCGGGCATGCCGCGGCGCACGAAGAGGTCCAGGTGGTTGAGGGAAACGGCCCGGACCCGGATCAGGACCTCGCCAGGGGAGGGGACCGGATCGGGGATGTCCTCGACCCTCAGGACCTCAGGGCCCCCATGGGCATGGATGCGGACGGCGCGCATGAGACCGGGGATTCTAGCGGGGTTCAGTCCAGCGGAGAAGGGCAGGGCCCGAGGCAGGGGTGTAGACCAGGGTCACGTCGTCCAGGGCCAGGGGCTCCAGGAGAGGGGTGTCCGCCAATTCCAGATTCGGCCGGAAGGCCGCGTGGATGCGGAAGGGCCCGGACGGGACCCGGCCGATGGCCTGTCCCCGGCCGTCGGCGCATCCTGCCGCCAGGGGGCGGCCCGCGCGGTCCGGGGCAGGTGAGGCCCCCGAAAGGTCGGACAGGCTCAGGAGGATCTCCCCTTCGGGGCCCGGATCCCCTTCCCCGGGGCGGGGGGGCGGACCCGGAGGGGAGGCCTGGAGCCCCCGGGGAACCACCTGGGTCCAGGCCAGTTCCCTCAGGCGGACGTCCCCGAGGTTCAGAGGGGCGCTCCAGTATTCCGCCGCCCGGTTCGCGGGATCCCCCAGGGCGGCGAAGTCCGATTCCCGGTAGAAGCGCCCGGCCCGGAAGCGGGCGGCGGCCAGGGCTTGAGCGCCGGCCGCACTGGAGCCGAGGTCGTAGAGCGCAAACTCGTCCAGGGTGGCATCCGGGGCCGCGTAGTCCTTCAGGTCGACGTGGAGGAAGGTGCCGGGGCCGTTCGATCCCAGCCAGAAGAGGCCCGTGCCGAAGTCCGCGCTGGGTGGGTCGATCTGAAGCCCGTTGTTCCAGTCGTAGACCCTGGCCGTGTTGCGTTCGGCTTCCTCGGTCCCGGAATCCAGCCAGAGGAGGGTCCCCTGGATGCCGTCGCTCTGGGCCATGTCCCAGAACACGGTCAGCAGCCTCCAGCGGCCGGGCTGGGCGATGTGGTAGATCTGGCGGAACTGCTCGTGATGGGATTCCGTCCCGCTCAGTTGGTTCTCCCAGAACAGCGTGAAGCCCCAGGGGGGGGCCCCGTCCATGGACCCCCATCCGCGCCCGTAGACGGTGTTCAGGAGGAAGACGGCCGAGGTATCGCCCGGCCCGGTCAGGCTGTGGTTCAGGAGGTTCCGGCGGCGCTCCATGTCGCTTCGGGGATACTGCCCTACGTCGTAGTCGGGCTTGATCCAGAAGGAGATCACCCCATGGCGGGGAGGGAAATGCCCCACGGCGGAATATCCCGGCTGTCTCCCTTTTTCCAGGTAGATCCCGTCCGGCCTCTGGGCCCCTCCCGCGGCCGGGTCCCAGACGGCGCGGTCGGCAGGGGGATGGCCGGGATCCAGTCGGGCCGTGCGGTCCAGGCCCAGATCGGCGTCCGGGCCGTCGTCGAAGCGGGCCAGGAAGGTCAACGCGGAGGCTGGCACGAATTCCCCGGCCACGGTCTCCAGGGTGGCCAGGCGGACCTGACCGTCGATGTCCGAGGGTCGGGCGACCGTGTGGGGTTCGGGACCGGTCTGAAGGGAGACGCCGGTCCCGCCCCAGAGCGCATGCCCGAAGCTCATCCCGATCCCGCGGTTGGGGCTGACGAAGACGGCGGAGCCGTAGACTCGGGGGTCGCCCTCGTCCCCGGGGTGGTCCAGGCTTCCCAGGGAGGAGGCCATGAACTCCCGCTGGGTGGTCAGCGTGAGGCGGCGGTCCTCCGCCCGGTCCACGGCCAGGCTTCGCTGGGCTTCCAGCCGGCCGGCGTCGTCCAGCACCCTTCCCAGGATCTCGATACGGGCGGCCCTCCGGTCCAGGAGCTCGAACTCCGTGGAGTAGACCAGGAGATCGGACTTGTCGACCAGGCGCCTCAGCGAGGGGTCGGGGTTGAACTTGTTCAAGTCGCTGTTGGGGTTGAAGTTCGCCTTGAGCAGGCTCTTCTGGACGGGCCAGTCCGGGCTTCCCCGCATCCGGTCCAGGAGGGCCTGCTGGGCGGCGACCTCCCCGCGGGCGGCATCCACGTTGCTCTGGGCGACGTACGCGTCCCAGTCGGCTGTCCAATAGAGATCCTCGTTTTCCGGGGTGGGGTCGCTTTCATAGAGGGCTTGGGCCGCATCCCTTGCGGCAAGCCTGGCCGCCGCCTCCGCCTCCAAGGCCGCGATGCTGGCCTGGGCCGCGTCCCGCCGCATGATGACAGGGGCCTCCTGGGATGGGAACCTCAGGACGTTGCAGAAGGCCTCCCACTCCCCCCAGGTTTCCAGAGGCCGGTCGCTGGCGAGGATCTGGTCGGCCACGTCCCTGCAGTCGTCGCCCGGGAGGCTCCAGTCCAGGACGAGTTCGACGGGAGCCAGGGTTCCCAGGATGTCCTTGCCGTGGCCCCAGCGTCCCCCGCCGTATTCGGCCACCTCGGCCGTGCTCTCGTCCAGCCAGAGGCCCTTGAGGCCGCCCAGCAAGGCGATCAGGGCCGGCCTGTGGCGCCGGGCCCAGGGCAGGCTCACCGGGGCGCGGCCGACGGGTCGGACCCCGACGGACTCGAACCCGGGAGGTCCCCCGCGGGCCTGCTTCAGGGCCGCGGAACTGTCGTAGCCCGTGCCGGCCATCGCCGCCGCGGCGTTGGGGCGGATGACCTTGAAGTCCACCCAGGACTCCAGGCAGAGGTAGGGGCGCAGGAGGGCCATCTTCTGCCCGTCCCCGCCCAGGGCGAGGTCGCGGATCTCGTCGAAGCCGCTCCAGCCTTGCGAAGGTCGTGCGTCGATCAGGGCCAGTCCGTCGGTTTCGGTCAGGATCCCGGCGCGGGGATCCGTCTCCCGGTCGACGGCCTCGGCCAGAATGCCCAGCATGCGGCGCAGGACGGCGTTGTAGCCTTCGGAGGCCGGCTGGGCGGGGTCACCCCCGTTGACGAAGAAGCCGCCGGGCCGCTCGACCTTCAGCGCATAGTCCAGACGGGTGCCGAGCCTTCCGGAGAACCCGCGCAAGCGTCCGTCCACCTGGACGGTCCCACAAGGGAAGGAGGGTCTCAGGGCCGCGGAGAGGGGGCGGACCCGGTCCTCGGCGCCGTACGCCGAGGCCGCATCCTCGGGATCCTGTCCCGCGTCGATCCGGGCCAGGACGTCTTCCAGCCCGGATCTTGCCAGGAGGAGGGACCTGGAGGCGTTCACGCGCCGTCCGGAGGCGCGCCGTTCCAGCTGGGCCAGGGTCGTGAAGCAGGTCGCCAACACGGCCAGGATGCCCAGGATCCCCAGCACGACCATCAGGGCCAGTCCTGAGCGGCGCATGGAAACGATGATATCACACGCCGCGCCGCATAGAATCGGAGGTCATATGCCAAGAGCTTTCCTCATCCTCCTGACCGTGGCGCTGCTTTCCCCGACTTCCTGCGCTCTCCGGGATCGTGACTGGATGCCCACGCGACGTCTGGAAACGCCCGAACTGAGCCTGCGGACGGCCCTGACTCCCGAGGCCACCCGGCGTATCGCGGATCTCCTCACCCGGGGCATCGCCGCCTATCGGGATCTGCATGGGAAGACCTGGAACCTCCCGCCGGCTCCGCCCCGCCTGACGGTCTGGCTCTTCGCCGACCGGAACGCCTTCGAGCAGGCAGGGGCCCTGGAGGCCCCGACGCTGGACCTGGAGGGCGTGACGGGCTTCTATGCCTACGGCAGCCGCATCCTCTACGTGGGGTGCCGCAGGGGCCTTTCAGAGGAGGGCGTGGCCACCGTGGCCGTCCATGAGCTGACCCATGCCCTGGACCATCAGTGGGCTCGCTGCGTTCCCCGGGAAGGGCCCGGCAGCATATCCCCCTGGCTTCTGGAGGGACGGGCGGATTACCTGGCCTATCGCCTGATCCCGCCGGGCCGGGCCCAGGCCCGCGCCCTGAGGCGGGCCCTGTCGGAAGGGGACCTGTCCAGCTTGATCGACTGCAGCCCTGAAGCCTTCCTGGACAAGGCCTTTGGAAACTATGCGATGTCCCGGGTCTTCACGGGATTCCTGCTGGAGGGGGAGGGAGGCAGGCACGCCGCCGCCTTCCGGGCCTTCCTGAAGGGGATGCCGGGAGCCTGCTCCCGAAAGGCCCTGGAGTCCTCCGTCGGGCCGATCCGGGATCTGGAGGGAGGGTTCCGGGCCTACGCGGAAAGCCTCCTCGCGGATCAGGGTTCGCCGTAGGAGAGCAGGCGGGGGCCTCCGGAAGGGAGGTAGAGGACGGTCAGGTCGTCGAAGACCGGGGATTCCAGGATGGGGGTCAGCGGGAGGGGGACGACCGGAAGGATCCTGCGGAAATCCACACGGATCCGGAAGGGGCCTCCAGGGGCCTCGTCGAGCCGCCAGGACTGCAGGGTCGACAACGGAGGCGGTCTCCAGCCGGGTTGAAGCACGGACCGGGAGGAGGCTTCCCTCCAGAGATGCCCGGAGAGGTCCGGTTTCAGGAGTTCGACCTCGGCAAAATCCCTCGACAGGCCGGGGGCGGTCAGCCAGGTCCAGCGTAGCTCCCGGATCCGGGCTCCGGCAGGCAGGCGGACGGGACCGCTCACCCAGGCCGCGTCAGGATCCTGCTCGAAAGGGAGTCCGGCTACGGGCGGAGGTGTCGAACCCCGGTGGTACCGGCCGGCCTGGAAGCGCTGGGAGGCAATGGTGTTGGGGGCTCCCAGGGCATCCGCCGGGGCGGCGACCACCCCGAGGGAGTTCGACACCGCCGTGGCGGACGCCAGGTCGGCGGTGAGGAAGGCCCCGCCGAAGTCCCAGACCGCAAGCTCATCCAGGGTGGCATCCGCGCCTGGGGCGACCCCGTTGGTGGGCCACGGGACGACCCCCTGATACTGCCAGGCCAGTGCGCGCCCCTGGGCTCCCAGGGCCATGCGGTGGAGGATGGTCCCGGAGTCCGCGGTGATGTCGGTTGCGGCAGGCCAGAGCGATGCCTTGCTTCCGAAATAGCCCTCTGCGGAGGCCGTCGCCGTCCCCGCGCCGTTGTCCAGGACGAACTCCCCTACGCTGTCCCCGTCCGGGCTCAGGAAGTCCCAGGCGACCGTGATCAGCTGCCAGGCATGCGGGGTGGTCCTCCTGCCGGAGTAGAACATGGCCTCCTGGCTGGTCGGAGGGGGGGTCTGGGTGTCCACGGAATCCTTCCCCACCTCCAGCGCCAGCATCAGGCTCCAGGGGCGGCTGCTGGGGTCGCCGTGCCCGTCCCCCACGAAGAAGAACTGCTGCTCTTCATGCAGGGGGTTGCTCCGCATCACGAAGGCGTGGGAGCGCCAGGCGGCCGCGCTTCCGTACTGGTTCGCGGGGGGGTGAGGGAGGTCATAGGCCGTCTTCACCCAGAAGGACATCGTGCCATGGAGGCCATGGACATTGCTCTTGTCGAAATAGGAGGGGACGCGGAAGACCTCGCTGTAGGCCCCGTCCGGGTAGAGGGTGTTGAGCTTGAGGGAGGCGTCCGAACACCAGCAGCCCAGGCCCAGCTCGGCCGTGGTGACCTGCCGGGAGCCGGGGATGCAGAGGGTCCCCGCCGGGTACGTCGCCTCCCAGTCGTCCAGGTCGAAGCCGTCGTCGAAGCGCGCCAGCATCGTCATCTCCCGGGTGGCCGCCGGGACGGTGTACCAGGAGTCCTTCGGCGTCTCGATCGTGGCCAGCTGGAGGGATCCCGCGTAGTCCGCAGGGTTGATGGACAGCCGCGTCCCTGTGGGATCCGGAAAGGTCGGGGGCGTGGTCGGGTTCGGTGTGGTGTCGTAGCAGGGTTCGGGGTAGGTCTGGAGCGATGCCCCACGGCCGAGGCCGTCCATCCAGTTTCCCGCCGCGGCGGAATAGTTGGCGGCCGGGGAGAGTCCCGTCGTGTCGAGGACATGGCCCCAGGTCGGATCCAGGCCCTTGCTTTCCGTCAGGAAGCCCGGGGCGCCGTTCACCGAGAAGCCGGGCAGTCTCGGATCCTTCTCGTCCCCGGCGAAGTCCAGGCTCCCCAGGTCCTCGCAGACGAATTCCCTCTGGGAGGCGAGGCGGACGACGCCGTACGGGGAGGCGGTGACCTCGAGGAGGCGCTGGGCCAGGACCCTCCCGGAGGGGGCCAGGACCCTGCCCAGGCTTTCGATCCGCCGCGGTTGGACGGGCCCGAGGCTGAACTCCGTCGAGTAGGCCGTGAGGTCGCTCTTATCCACCAGCTTCCAGGTCGTCTTCCCCGGATTGAACTTGTTGAGGTCGGAGTTCGGGTTGAAGTTCGCCTTCAGGATGTCCTTGAGGGCCTGGACTTCGGCCGTGGTGGGTGCCGTGAAGGGGATGAGGTTGCTGCAGAAGGTGTGGAAGCGCTGCCAGGTGGAAAGGTCCGCCGCACTCCCCAGGATGGCGCTGACCGCGGTCTGGGTGCGGGCGGGGGTCATCGTCAGCGTCCTCAGGGTTCCGCAGAGGTCGGTCAAGGGGTCCGCGGCATACACCGTCCAGGGGGCGGTTTCGAAGAGGTAGGCCGGAGGATTGGTCGGAGGGATGAGGCGCGCCGTTCTCTCGTCGAGGTAAAGGCCCTCGAGGCCCTCGATCAGGGCCGTGAGGACAGGTCTGCGGGTCCGGGCCCAGTCCAGCTCCACGGGGGCCCTTCCCACCACCCGTCCTCCGGAGCGGGGCATGCGTTCGAAGCCGGGAGCCCGGGTGGAAGTGCTTCCCGGGCGGATCCGGTCCAGCCTCAGGTCCCCCCAGCTGGAGTAGGAGCGTCCCGAAAGGGGAGGCATCGCGTTGGGGGCGATCACCCGCTTGTCCGTCCAGGCCTCCAGCGCCAGGTAGGGCTTGAGGGCATCCAGCTTGGCCTGGCTTCCCCCCAGGGCCCGCTGGCGGATCTCGCCGAAGGAGGTCCAGCCTCTGGAGGGTCTGCGGTCGATCAGGTTCCAGCCGTCCGTCTGGGTCACGGCCCCGCCAACCTCACGGGCCAGGATTCCCAGCATCCTGCGGAGCATGACGTTGTACCCTTCGGCGGCTGGCTGTGCGGGGTCTCCCCCGTTGACGAAGAGGCCTCCGGTGAGGATCTTGAGGCTGTACTGCCCGTCCGTCCAGAGGGCCCCCGAGCGGCCCCTGCCCAGTCCATCCACCCGGGTGAGTCCCGGTCCCCCCGCTCCCGACTTCCAGAAGCTCGGGCGCTGGGCCTGGGCCAGGGGACAGGCGTCCCGGTCCAGGAGGCCGGAGCGGTAGGACTCGGAGGCCTGCTCGACGGGGTCCAGGGTGCCGTTGGCGTTCCAGTCCTCCCCTGCATAGCGGTTCTGCACGAACTCCGCGTCCTGCCCTGCCGCCATGCGTGCCAGGCCGTCCTCGATCCCGGAGCGCGCCAGCAGGAAGGCCTGGGTGGCGTGCACGCGGCGCTGGGAGGCCTTGCGTTCCAGCTGGGCCATGGCGACGAAGAGGGTGGCCAGGAGGGCCAATACGCCCAGCACCCCCACGACCAGCAGAAGGACGATCCCCCGGCGCATGCTACCTGGGATCCCAGGACAGGACAGGGAGCCCTCCGGGCGGGGTGTAGGTGAAGGACAGGTCGTCCAGCCGGGGGGTGTCCAGCAGGCTGGGCGCCATGACGTCCCGGCGGAAGACCGCGTGGGCCCTGAACGGCTTCCCGGGGGAGCGGTCCACCTTCCAGGTCTGGGCATTTCCCGCATTCCCGGAACGGCTGGAGGCCTCGCTGGCCCCCAGGTAACCGCTTCCATCGGGCTCCAGGAGCTCCAGTTCCAGCCAGTAGCCCTGGGAGGGCGACAGGGTCCAGGAGACCGAGTCCAGAAGGGATCCTGCGGGAAGGCGCAGGGGGGCGCTGGTCCACTCCGGGGCCTGGTCGTCGACCGGGGCCGCCCCATAGCGGGTATAGACGTTCCCGCGGTAGTAGCGGCCGTCGGCGTAGCGCGTCGCCGCCAGGTTCTGGACGAGGGTGTTGCCCGGGTCCTGTCCGAAGTCCCAGACGGCGAATTCGTCGATCGTCGCGTCGGCTCCGCTGCCGCAGCAGTCGAATTTCATCCACCGCTCGATCTCGTTGAAGCGGCTTCCCAGCACGAAACGGTGAGGGCCACCCCGTTCTGAAAATGCATAGCAGTCGGCCGGGGCCCCGGTGAGGTCCTGGCAATCGAGGCCCATGTTCTGGCTGGATTTCCCGTAGGCCTCGTTGGAGCCGAACCGCGTCCCGTCCAGGACCATTTCCCCGGCCGCGTGATGGGACCCGGCCCCGGTCGTCTCGAAATCCCAATAGAAGCTGATGAGCCGCCACACCCTGGGGGGAGGAACGTCCGGGACGACGAACTCGTGCTCCCGGTTGTCGTCCTCCGGAGGGGAGGGGACGCCGGGGAACAGGAAGTTGATCTCGAAGTCGGCGCCGAAGACCTCGCCCACCGCCTCCCCGCAGCATTGGCCCAGGAGGAACTGCTGGGTGGAGGGCTGGTTGTTCATGGTAGAGGGATGATGAGGAGGGACGGAACAGTTGAACTTGTGCCGGGTTGCCAGGAAGAACAGGTGCCCGCGTCGCGTCTGTCTGCGGGCGCCGGGCCCCAGGCGCGGTGCCTTGGCGAAGTCATAATTGGGTTTAACCCAGAAACTCAGCAGGCCATGGCGTTTGGGCAGGTTGGGATCGCCCAGATAGGCGGGCTCGCGATTGCGCTCCGCATAGCATCCGTCCGGATACAGGGTGTTCGGGCGGGACTTGTCGAGGACGCTCCGGGTCAGATTGACGGCAGCGCAGTTCAATTCGGAGTCCGCCATGCAAAGGGCCGAGAGCGGGGAACCCGCCTTGTCCAGGTCGAAACTGTTGTCGAAACGCGCCAGTATCTTCATGGCGCCACCCGGTTGGCCGAACAGGACGTCCGTTTCCGTCTCGATCGTTGCGAGCTGCAGGTTCCCATCCCAGGCTGAAGGGGCCATCGACGGGGACGCGCCCACGCAGGGCTCCGGATAGCTCTGGAGGCTCAGGCCCTTTTCCTGGGGGTTTGCCAGGAAGTCCTTTCCCCAGGTCCTCGTCATCCCCCGGCTCCTGCCCAGAAAGAGGGGGGCCGAGACGGAACGGAAGGCCGACTCGTCCCCTGCCAGGTCCGGATTCCCCAGGTCCCCGGCCACGAACTCCCCTTGTGTGGTCAACCTCAGAAGGAAGGGCCCTCCCAGTTCGGCCTCCAGCTCCTGCTGGGCGAGCAGGCGGCCATTCGGCCCGGACACCCGTCCGAGGCTCCGGATCCTGACGGCGGCCAGGGGCTGGAGGCTGAACTCCGTGGAATAGGCCGTCAGGTCGCTCTTGTCCACCAGATGCCACTGCGCGGCATTGGGATTGAACTTGTTGAGATTGCTGTTGGGATTGAAGTTCGCCTTCAGCAGCGAACGGCAGGCTTCCTGCACGTCCAGGCCGTCCTGGCCCTTGACCATGGCATTCCAGGTGGGATCCGGGTGGGGCCGTCCGGCGGCCACCCAGGCGTTCGACGTGACGGTCGCCAAGGTGTTGGCCGCGGCCATGGCGCTGGGGAAGGTCAGGGTATCGCAGAAGCGGTCGAAGTCCTCCCAGGTCCGGATCTCGCTGGTGGACTCGAAGACCTGCCGGGCCAGCTCCTCGCAGTCGTTGGGCACTCCCCAGGCCAGGCGGATCTCGGCCTTGCGCAGGTGCCCTACGCAATCCTTGGCGAAGACCCCGAAAGCCGTTCCGACGGGCTCCGAGGAGCGCTCACCCAGGTACAGGCCTCCGAGTCCAGCGGTCAGGGCGATGAGCGCGGGCTTGCGACGTCTCGCCCACGAGAAGTCCACCGGGGCCCGGCCCATCAAACGGGTCCCCACCCGCTCGAAGTCCGGAGGATCGCGGGTGGGCGCCACGGTCGGGTCCGTCCGGACGTTCGATCTGCCCTGTCGGATCTCCCCCCAGCATTTGAACTCCTTGTCCTCCATCGCGGGGAGGACGCTGGGACGGATCACCTTGCGGTCCGTCCAGGCGTGGAGGGCAAGATAGGGTCTGAGTAGGTCCATCCTGGCCTGGCTTCCCCCCAGGGCCCCGTCCCGGATCTGGTCCAGGCCCCGCCACCCGTCGGCAGGGCGGGCGTCGATCAAGGCCCAGCCGTCCGCCTCGACCAGGATGCCCCTGCGCGGGGTGGTCTCCCGGTCGATGGCCTCCGCAAGGGTCCCCAGCATCCCCCTGAGGACCGCGTTGTAGCCCAGGCCTGCGCTCTGGGCCGGGTCCCCTCCGTTGACGTGGAAGCCCCCGCCGTCGATCCTCAAGGCGTAGCCGGCTCCCGCGGCCGGTACCTCGGCTCCCAGTGCGCCGGAGTATCCCAGCAGGCGGCCCTCCACCTGCACGCCGTCCGGGGACGGACCGCCGACGCTGAAGGAAGGGCGCCGGGCCTTCGACAGGGGAATGGAGGAGTCCTCGTACTCCGTCTCGGGAAGGAAGGGATCCTGGCCCAGGCGGAACCTTGCCTGGGCGTCCTCGATCCCGGAGCGTGCCAGGAGCAGGGCCCTCGTCTGGTGGATGCGTCGTTGGGAGGCCCGCCGCTCCATCTGGGCGAGGGACAGGAAGCAGGCTGTCATCACGGTCAGGAGGCCCAGGACGCAGACGATGACGATGAGGGCCAGTCCGCGTCGGCGTGGGGCAGGCCTGGCGGACATCGCGGACAGTCTACACCCCCCCGGAGGGGGTGGCAATCCGGGAACGCGACCGCCATAATGCCCCGGATGCGCATCACCGTCATCGGCTCGGGGACCATGGGGCGGGGCATCGCCCATGTGGCCGCCGGCGGCGGCTACGCCACTACCCTACAGGACATCTCCACCGAGCAGCTGGACAGGGCCCGCGCCTCCATCGCGAAGTCGCTCGAGGAGGGCATCGCCCGCGGCAAGACCACGCCCGCCCAGCGGGATTTCACCCTGGCCAACCTGTCGCTGGAAACCGATCTGGCAGCCGCAGGGAAGGAGGCCGACCTCGTCCTCGAGGCCGTGCCGGAATCCCTGGCCCTCAAGGCCCAGGTCTTCGGCATCCTGCATAAGGCCTGCAAGCCCGCTGCCGTCTTCGCCTCCAATACCAGCGCGCTCTCCATCACGGAGATGGGAGCGGCGTCCGGACGCCCTGCGAAATTCATCGGGATGCACTTCTTCAACCCCGTCCACAAGATGAAGCTCGTCGAGCTGATCCGGGGCAGGGATACCGACGATGCGACGGTGGCCCTGGCCCGGGAGGTCTCGACCAGGATGGGCAAGGAGACGGTCCTGGTCCGCGAGTCCCCGGGCTTCGTGACCAGCCGCATCAACGCGCTGATCGGCAACGAGGCCTTCCGCATGCTGGAGGCGGGGGTGGCCACGGCCGAGGACATCGACAAGGCCCTGAAGCTGGGGCTTAACCATCCGATGGGGCCCTTCGAGATGGTCGACCTGGTGGGGCTCGATGTCCGTCTCTCCATCCTGGAATACCTGCACAGGACCCTGGGCGAGACCTACCGCCCGACGGAGATCCACCGCAGGCTGGTGAAGGAGGGTCGGCTCGGACGCAAGAGCGGGCGGGGGGTGTACGAGTACCCGCAGCCGGCCGCCACGGCCCAGGAGGCGAAGTCCTAGATGGCCATCAACATCCGTCAGGGGAGATCCTTCCACAAGACCCTCTACAGCGCCACGGTGAGGGTCTGGAAGGACAAGGTCACGGTCCGTTGCCCGGAGCTGGGCCTCATGAGCGAGGGCAAGGACAAGGGCGAGGCCCTCTACAACCTCCGCGAGGAGATCCGCCGCTACCTGGAGGCCTTCAACGCCCCGAAGTCCCACCGCGACCCGAGGGACATCGTCGTGACCGTGGTGCCGGGGTAGGCCCATGCCCGACCTTCTCCGCCGTGAGCTCGCCGACGGCATCCTGACCCTCACCCTGTCGCGCCCCGAGGCCAGGAACGCCCTGGACCTGGCCGCGGTCGAGGCCCTGCATGCCGCCCTGGACGCCGCGGAGAAGGACCCTGCCGTCGGCGTGATCGTCCTGGCGGGCGCGTCCCAGGAGGGACAGCCGGCTGAGAGGCAGGTCTTCATCTCCGGCGCCGACATCCGCCAGTTGAGGGAACGCACGCCGGCCGACGCCTTCAAGGCCATCAACTCCGCCCTGTTTAGGAAGATCGCCGACTTCCCCAAGGCCACGATCGCGGCCATGGCCGGTTCGGCCTTCGGGGGGGGGCTGGAGATCGCCCTGGCCTGCGACCTGCGCGTCGCCGCAGCCGAGTGCCGCTACGGTCTTCCCGAGACCGGCCTGGGCATCCTTCCGGCCGCGGGCGGGACCCAGCGCCTGCCCCGTCTCATCGGGCTGGGCCGGGCCAAGGAGATGATCCTGACCGGGAAGCTCCTCGACGGGACCGAGGCCGAGCGCATCGGCCTGGTTACGAAGGCCGTGCCCTGCGTCCAGGTGGCTTCCGCCGCCCGGGAGATGGCGAAGACCGTCCAGGCCCGGGGGCCGCTCGCGGTCCGCCTGGCCAAGCGGGCCCTGGACCTGTCGGCCAGCCTGTCGGTGCCGGACGGGCTCTTTCTGGAAGTCCTTTCCCAGGGCGCGACCTTCGGCTCGGCCGACAAGGTGGAGGGGATGACGGCGTTTTTAGAGAAGAGGAAGGCGAAATTCAGCGGGGCTTGATCGCCCCATAGCCAGCCTTGGCCAGCTGGAGGCCCATCCGGTCGTAGACGGCCTCGTCCTGGGGGACAGGCGTATCGAGCCCGTCGACGTAGCGGTTGAACATGCAGAAGGCCGCCGCGATCAGGACGGTGTCGTGGATGGCCCTGTCGTCCGCGCCGGCTTCCCGGGCCTTGATCACATCCTCGGCCAGGACCTCCCGCCCGCTCCGCCTGACCTTCTCGGCGATCGCCAGCAGGGCGCGGAGCTTGGGCGTCGGGGCGTCGCAGGCCACGGCGTCCAGGTGGCGGGCCGCGGCGGCGTGGGAGCGCATGCAGAAGACGCATTCGTTGCCGGAGGAGACGGAGGCGGCGAGGAGTTCGCGCTCGGCGGAGGAGAGGGAGGAGGGGCCGCGCAGCAGGGCCTGGACCAGGGCCTGCAGGTGGACGGCCGTTTCGGGATAGGCCTGCAGGGGGCCGGAGATGCCGGGGGCGCCGTCGGGGAGCTTGATGTGGGGCATGGTCAGGAGGATACGATCAAAGAGGGGTCGCAGGCGAGGTGAACTGGAAGTGCCGCTCGGTCTCGCCGCAGGGGAAGAACCCCTCGTCGGAGGGGTGGTCCGGACGGCGGGAGATGCTGTCCGGATCCATCGCGCGACACCTTATCCGTCCGCCCACCAGCAGGCAATGGCCTCGAGGGGGGCGGGCCCGTAGAATGGCGGGATGAGGCTTTCCGACCGCTTCGGCCGCGTCGCCACCCGCCTGAGGCTTTCCGTCACCGACCGCTGCGACCTCCGCTGCACCTACTGCATGCCCGAGGATCCCGTCTGGCTTCCCAAGGACGAGGTCCTGACTTTCGAGGAGCTCCTCCGCCTGACCCGGATCGCCGTCTCCCTGGGCGTCGAGCGCGTCCGGGTCACCGGGGGTGAGCCCCTGGTCCGCAAGCATTTGCCCGACTTGGTCCGCAGTCTCCACCAGGTCGAGGGCCTGAAGTCCGTCAGCCTGACCACCAATGGCACCCGGCTGGTCGAGATGGCCGGCCCCCTGAAGGCCGCAGGATTGAAAAGCCTCAACGTCTCCCTCGACACCCTGGACCCGGCCACCTTCCGGACCCTTGCCAGAGCCGACGGCCTGGACAGGGTCCTCGCCGGGATCGAGGAGGCCGACCTCCTCGGCTTCCGCCTCAAGCTCAACATGGTCGTGGTCCGGAACCTCAACGACGCCGAGATCCCCGCCTTCGGACGCCTGGCCCGGGACCGCGGCTGGGACGTCCGCTTCATCGAGTTCATGCCTCTCGACGGGGACAGGACCTGGAACCGGGACAAGGTCGTGGCGGCCTCTGAGATCCGTGCTGCACTGGAGACCGTGGCCCCGCTGGAAGCCGCGCCTTCCCACGCCAGCGATCCGGCCCGGGCCTGGCGTTTCAAGGACGGAAAGGGAAAGGTCGGCATCATCGCCTCCGTCACCGAGCCCTTCTGCGGGACCTGCGACCGCATCCGCATCACGGCCGACGGCAAGATCCGCACCTGCCTCTTCGCCACGACGGAGACGGATCTCAAGGCGGCGATGAGGGGTGGCGCCTCGGACGACATCCTGGCCGGCATGCTGGCCGGGGCCGTGCTGGCGAAGGGTCCCGGGCATCTCATCAACACGACCCGCTTCGAACAGCCCGAGCGGGCCATGCACGCCATCGGAGGTTAATCGTGAGCCCCAAGCCTTCCGCGATGAGGAAACCCAAGCCCCATGCCGAGCGCCTCGGCGGGGCGGTGCTGACCTGGCTGGGCCATTCCACCTTCAAGATCCAGACCCCGACCGGCAAGGCCGTCCTCATCGACCCCTGGGTGATGAACAACCCGGCCTGTCCGACGGAGCACAGGAAGTTCGAAAAGATCGACCTCATGCTGATCACCCACGGGCACTTCGACCACATCGGCGATGCCGTGGAGCTTGCGAAGCTCCACAAGCCCCCGGTCGTGGCCATCTACGAGACCTGCCACTGGCTCGGGACCAAAGGCGTCCAGAACACCTGCCCCATGAACAAGGGGGGATCCCAGACCCTCGCCGATGTGCGGATCACGATGGTCCACGCCGATCACTCCTGCGGCATCCTCGATGACGGGAAGATCGTCTACGGCGGCGAGGCCGTGGGCTACGTGATCGAGCTGGAGAACGGCTTCAGGATCTACCACGCCGGGGACACCAACGTATTCGGCGACATGAAGCTGATCGCCGACCTCTACCATCCGGAGGTGGCCTGTCTGCCGATCGGCGACCTGTTCACAATGTCGCCCAAGGAGGCGGCGCTGGCCGTGCGCCTCCTCGGCGCCGGATTGGTCGTGCCCATGCACCATGGCACCTTCCCGGCCCTGACCGGACGGGCCGAGGCCCTCCAGGCCCTGGTGCGGGACACGTCCAGCGAGGTGGCCCTGTTGAAGCCGGGGGAGTCTCTCCGGTGAGCGACCTTGACGCCGCCATTTTCCAGCAGCGTGCCAAGCTCCTGACCTTGGCCCGGCGCATCAATCCCCGTCTGACGGACGACGACGTGCTCTCGCCGGCGGACTTCCCGGAGCTGGCCCGGGATCCCCAGTTCAACTACGAGGACGGCATCCTGGCCGGGCTGATCTCCGCCCAGGCCGTGTTGAGGGCGGAGAAGACCCAAGGAGGAGGATCCCGATGAGACCTCTCGCGTTCCCGCTCCTTCTCCTCTCCGCAGCCCTGTGCGCGGAAGACGCCAAGGCCCCGCCCGTCCTTTCTCTTCCTGAAAAGGCTTCAGCCTTCTCGCCCGCCCTGGCCTCCGGCCCCGACGGCCTCGCCTGGCTGGCCTACGCCTCCCCCGACGGCGGGATCTACGCCTCCTCCTGGAAACCCGGAGAGAAGGAATTCTCCAAGCCCGTCCTCGTGGCCGCGGCGGCCAAGGACGCCAAACCTATGGTCGGCATGCACCGAGGACCCCGCATCTCCGGCTGGGACAAGGGCCTGGCCGTCAGCTGGATCGCCGGCGACAACCTCCTCTGCGCCCGTTCCGCGGATGGCGTCACCTGGAAGCCCCCCGTCCGCGTGAACGCCGAGGCCGGCACCTGCGGCGAGGGCCTGCACGCCATGGCCGCTTCCGGCGGCCAGCTCTGGTGCTGCTGGCTGGCGCCCAAGTCCATTCTCCTGGCCTGCCGTTCCAAGGACGGCGGGGCCTCCTTCGGCGATCCCTTCCCCGTGCAGGAGGATGCGGTCTGCTCCTGCTGTCATCCTTCCCTGGCCGCAGGTCCCGGCGGCGCCCTGACGGTGATGTTCCGCAACGACGTGAAGGACAAGGACAAGAAGGAGGAGTACCGGGACCTGCACGTGGCTGATCTGGACGCGAAGAAAACCCGCTTCGGAGAGGCCCGCAAGCTGGGCAAGGGGACCTGGAAGCTCATGATGTGTCCCATGGACGGGGGCGGATGCGCCTTCGGGAAGGGCCTGGCCACGGTCTGGCGCCGGGATCGCATGATCCTGGCCACCCTTGGTAACGACAGCGAGGAAAGGCCCCTGGGCGCCGGCAAGGACCCGGCGGTGGCGGCCCTGGCCTCGGGCGAGGTCCTGGCGGTCTGGACGGACAAGGATGCCGTCGTCCGACTCCGTCTGGATGCCAAGGCGGGAGTGCCGGCCCGCGTCGCCGGTCCGGAGGCGGGGACGAAGCAGGGCCTGGCTGCGGTCGTCTCCCTGCCGGGGGGCTTTCTGGCCGCCTGGGAGGAGAGGCCGGCCGGCGGGGGCGAGTCCACGGTGAAGGCGCGCTGGATCCCGGCGGGGGGCTGAGTGACCCGTTCCGCTTCGTTCCTGCTTCTGCTTCTGGCCCTCCCGTCCGCGGCGGCGGTAGCGGAGGAGGAGGCTCCGCTGCCCAAAGGCGTCCTGGCCCGGATGGGGAAGTCAGGCTCCAGCGCCCGCGACGAGGTCCGCTCGGTGGCCTTCTCCCCGGACGGGAAGATCCTGGCCTCGGGCGGGGGGGACAAGGTGGTACACCTCTGGGATCCCGCCACCGGCAGGGAGCTGAAGACCCTGGAAGGGCATGCGCGCCGAGTCAACGCGGTGGCCTTCTCCCCCGACGGGAAGATGCTGGCCTCGGCCAGCGACGACAGCACCCTTCGCCTCTGGGATGTCCTGTCCGGCCAGGAGGTCGGGAAGCTGGAGGGGCATGAGTACGCGGTCCAGGCGCTGGCCTTCTCCCCGGATGGGAGGCTTCTGGCTTCCGGCGGGGACGACGGGACCCTGCGGCTCTGGGAAGCCTCCTCCCGCACCGAGCGCTTCAAGCTCAGGGCCCACACGGGGCGCGTGGCCTCCGTCGCCTTCTCCCCGGACGGCTCCGCCGTGCTCTCGGCCGGGATCGACAACAGGGTCCGTTCCTGGCGAACCGGCACGGGCCAGGAGGTCCTCTGCCTGAAGGGCCTGTCCGCCTACGTACGCGTGTCCGGGGACGGCGGGAGGATGGCCGTCTCGGGGAATCCCGTCCGGATCTGCGAGGCCTCCACGGGCCGGGAGATCCTCACCCTGGAGGCTCAGAAGGATTCCAGCTTCGTGCTGGCCTTCTCCCCGGACGGGACCCTGTTGGCTATGGGGAGCAGCGGCAATCACCGCGAGCTCGACCACGCCATCCGCATCTGGGAGACCGTCTCGGGTAAGGAGGTCCTTGCGCTCAAGGGGCACGTCGCCCGCGTGAACGCCCTGGCCTTCTCCCCGGACGGCAGGACCCTGGCCTCCGGGAGCGAGGACCGAAGCGTCCTGGTCTGGGGTCTGCCCACGCCTGCGGAAGGCTCCTCGCCCGAGGCCCTCTGGGAGGCCCTCGCCGGTCCCGATGTCCTGACCTGCGTCCGGGCCCGGCTCGCCCTGGCGGCCTCGCCTGCAACGGCCCTGCCGCTTCTCGAGGACAGGTTCCGCATCCCGGACGCCGATCGGATCGCCCGCCTGATCCATGACCTCGACGACGACCGCTACGAGACCCGCTTGCTCGCCTTCAATTCCCTTCGTGACGTCGGGGAGGCCGCCGAGCCGGCGTTGCGCAAAACCCTGGCGGCCGATCCCTCCCCGGAGGTCCGCGACCGGATCGGGGCCCTGCTGGAGGCCCTCGCGACCGCCGCGGCAGTCCCGACCCCGGAGGTGCTGAGGAGCCTCAGGGCGGTCCAGGCGCTCGGCGGGATGGGCACTCCCGAGGCCCGGGACCTGCTCTCGAAGCTCGCCGAAGGCGCCCCCGGCTCCCGCATCGTCCGGGAGGCCAGGGCCGCTCTGGACAGCCTTGGCCGCTGACGTCCTCTCGGCCTTCCGTCACCCCGGCTACCGCCGCTTTACCCTGGCCCGCACCGGCGCCACGGTCGGCCACCAGATCCTCCTGACCGTCGTGGGCTGGGAGGTCTACGAACGCACCGGCTCGGCCTGGCACCTCGGCCTGGTGGGGCTGGTCCAGATCGTCCCCATCCTGGGCCTGGCCCTCTGGGCCGGCCAGCTCGCTGACCTCGTGGACCGTCGCCGCATCGCCTCCTTCACCCAGGTCATCCTCTGCGCCGCTGCGCTGGGCCTGGCCTTGATCTCCCGGCACCGGGAGTGGGGCCTGGTCCCGCTCTATGCCATGCTGGTCCTCGTCGGAATGGCCCGGGCCTTCCAGACCCCGGCCCTCCAGGCCCTCATGCCCTCCCTGGTCCCTGCGGAGGACTTCGGCAATGCCGTGGCCTGGAGGTCCCTGCTGTTCGAGATGGCCTCGGTCCTGGGTCCCATGGTCGGGGGATTCCTGATCGCAGGCACCGGCGGGGCGACCGTCCCCTACCTGGTCAATGCCGCCACGGCCGCCGGTGCCGCCATGCTGCTGTTGACGCTTCCCACTCCGGCGCGCCTGAAGACCGAAGCGGACGGGGGACGCCTTCTGGACGGGGTGCGCTACGTCTGGGCCCGGAAAGCCCTCCTGGGCGCCATGACCCTGGACCTCTTCGCCGTCCTCTTCGGGGGCGCCACGGCCCTCCTGCCCATCTTTGCCAAGGACATCCTGGGTGGGGGACCGGCGACCCTGGGGCTTCTGAGGGCCGCCCCCGCGGCCGGGGCCATCCTGACGAGCCTGGTCCTGATCCGGATGGGGACCTTCAGACGCTCGGGAAGGGTCCTCCTGGTCTCGGTGGCCCTGTACGGAGCCGCGATGGCGGCCTTCGGGCTCTCCCGCAACCTGACGCTTTCCCTGGTCCTCCTGGCCGTGTCGGGCATGGCCGATGCGGTGAGCGTCTACATCCGCCACTCCGTGGTCCAGCTGTTGACCCCGGACCGGATGCGGGGGAGGGTCTCGGCGGTGAATGGGGTCTTCTTCACGGCCTCCAACGAGCTGGGGGAGCTGGAGTCCGGGGTCGCGGCGGGACTGGTGGGGGCGGGGCCCTCGGTGGTCCTCGGAGGGGTGGTGACGGTGGCCGTCGTGGGGGCCTGCACCTGGGCGTTCCCTCAGGTGAGGCGGCTCGGAAGGCTGGATCAGCTCAGCGCGGAAGAGGGGGGAGAAGTGCCTGGTAGCGGGATCTAAGGCCTCAGGCTGCTGGTGACCAGTTTCGTAAGCCATGCCGCCAAAAAAGAGAAGCCGGAGATCCATACAACCCACGCCACGCACAACAGCCAGGAAATGCCGATCCAGAAGGCCCCTGGATGCGTCGATCCAAGTTTCGGGTGACGGGTTACCCAGCCGTAAACAATCCTGACTCCCAAGAAGCTGCTCGCGCTCGACACCGATCCGACGATCAAACCCATCAAGAGGCCCAGACTTCCATCAGGCTTCCCGGCAACCAAGCCGCAGAGGAGCGGCGTGGTGAGAGCAAGAAGTCCCATCAACTCTGTGAAGGTCATGGCCGCCGCCTCATCGGCGTATCCCCTCCAGAAGCTTCAGGAGGATCCCCTTCACCTCCGTCGCAGACACGCTTTGACGGGCCTCGATCGGGGAGGAGGACAGGAACACCGGGCCGGCCCCCGGCGAGGAGGGCAGGCGCCCGTGCGAGCCCTTCACGATCCCGGCATCCAGCGGGATGACGTCCATCAGGTAGCGGAAGCCCAGGGACTTCTTGAGCAGGTTCCAGGCGATGCGGCCCTTCACGAGGGGGCGCGCCGGATCGAGGAAAAGCTCGGCCGGGTCGTAGCCAGGCTTGCGGTGGATGTCCACGGTGCGGGCGAAGTCCGGGGCCTGGGCGTCGTCCAGCCAGTAGTAGTACGTGAACCAGGCTCCCGGCGCCGCGACGGCGACCAGTTCGCCGGAGCGTGCATGGTCAAGGCCGGGCAGGACCTTGTCCACGCCGTCGGTCCCTTCGAGCAGGGACTTCACGGCCGGGACGTCGGCGGGATCGGCGACGTAGACATGGGCGATCTGATGGTCCGCCACCGCGAAGGCCCGGCAGGCGCCGCAGTCGAGCAGCTCCCCGTGCACGGTCTCCTGCACGGCCAGCAGGCCCGCGCGGCGCAGGACCCGGTTCAGGGCGACAGGTTTGGACACGGCCTCGATCCCGTACTCCGACAGTACCACGACCTCGGCGCCCTTGGCCCGGACGTGATCGATCAGGCTTCCTGCGACGGCGTCGATCTCCGCACAGGCCCGGACGGCCTCGGGCCCGTCGGGGCCGAAGCGCTGGAGGTCGTAGTCCAGGTGAGGGAGATAGACCAGGCTCAGGTCGGGCTTCTCGCGGTCGAAGACCCTCTTCGCGCTTTCGGCGATCCACTGTGAGGAGCGTATCCCCGCGGTCGGCCCCCAGAAGTTGAACAGGGGGAAGGTCCCCAGTTCCGCCTGCATCCGGCGCGCCAGATCGGCCGGGCGGCTGTAGGCGTCGGGGATCTTGCGTCCGTCGGCCGGGTAGGCGGGCCGGGGGGTCAGCGAGATCTCGGCGGTGCAGTACATGTTGAACCACCAGAAGAGCTGGGCGGTCCTGAAGCCCGGCCAGCGCACACGGGTGGCTTCCCAGAGCATCTCGCCGGAGACCAGGCCGTTGGACTGGCGCCAGAACAGGACCTGGGCCAGGTCGCGGAAGTACCAGCCGTTGCCGACGATGCCGTGGCCGGAGGGGGGGAGACCGGTCAGGAAGGTGCTCTGGACGCTGCAGGTGACGGCGGGTAGGACGTGGCCGAGGGGGGCCTGGAATCCGGAGGCGGCGACGGCGGCGATGCGGGGGGTGTGCTTCAGGAGGTCGCCGGTGAGGCCGACGACGTCCAGGACGACAAGAGGACGGGAGGGGGAGCGGGGCATGGGAAGGGCAAGGATCCCCGTCTTGCCCGTCCCGGTCAATCCCCGTAGGATGCCGCGCATGCAGGTCCGCGCCGTCGTATTGGCCGCCGGGAAGGGGAGCCGCATGCATTCGGACCTCCCCAAGGTCCTGCATCCGGTCGGCGGCAGGAGCATGATCGCACGCCTCCTCGACACCCTGAAGCGGGCCGGGGTCGCCTCCAGCACGGTCGTCGTCGGATACGAGGCCAGCCGGGTCCGCGCCGTTGCCAGGGGCAAAGGCGTCTCCTTCGCCCTCCAGAGCCCCCAGCACGGCACGGGGCATGCCGTCCTCTGCGCCCGGAAAGCCCTGCAGGGATTCCGCGGCATCCTCCTCGTGCTTCCGGGCGACGCGCCCCTGGTCCGTCCCGAAACCCTGAAGGCCCTGGTCCGCGCCTGCCGGGCGGGAGCCTCCGGCGCCGTCCTGACCCTGACCCTGGACGACCCCAGGGGCTACGGCCGCATCGTCTGCGACGCCGCCGGCCAGGTCTGCGGCGTGGTGGAGGAGGCGAACCTCGCCCAGGGCCAGAAGGGTATCCGGGAGGTCAACTCGGGCATCTACGCCTTCCGTGCGGAGTCCCTCTGGCCCGCACTGGAATCCGTTCCCTGGTCCAAGGCCCGCAAGGGCCGGGAGATCTACCTCACCGACGTCCTCGCTGCCCTCCATCATGCGGGACGTGAGGTCGCTCGGGTGGAAGCCTCCGATCCCGACGAGGCCGTGGGCATCAACACGCCTGCCGAACGGGCCTACGCCGATTCCGTCCTGCGCCGCCGCACCCTGGAGGCCCTGATGGACGCCGGGGTCCTGATCGACGATCCCAGCACCACCTATATCGAGGAGGGCGCGGCCATCGGTGCGGGGACCCGCATCCACCCCTTCACGGTGATCCGTGCCGCCGTCCGAATCGGCCGCGACTGCGAAGTGGGGCCCTTTGCCCATCTGCGCGAGGGGACCGTCCTGGCCGACACGGCGGAGGTCGGGGATTTCGTCGAGACCAAGAAGGCCTCGCTCGGACGCCACACCAAGGCCAAGCACCTGGCCTATCTCGGGGACGTGACCATCGGGAACAACGTCAATATCGGGGCCGGGACCATCGTGGCCAACTACGACGGCAAGGCCAAGCACCGCACGCTCATCCGGGACGGCGCCTTCGTCGGAAGCGGCTCCGTGCTGGTGGCGCCCGTCACCGTCGGGAAGGGTGCGACCACCGGTGCCGGGGCCGTCGTCACCCGGGGCAACGATGTTCCCGACGGGGCCGTGGTGGTGGGGGTTCCGGCCCGGGCCATCCGGCGTAAACGCTGAGATCTCGACAAGTTGGCTAGATATGGCTATGATGTAGCCATGAAGACCGTCAGGATCGCCGAGCTCAAGAACCGCCTCAGCGCCTACCTTCGCGAGGTCCGTGGGGGGGAGGAGATCCTGGTCTCGGACCGGGAAACGCCCATCGCCAGACTGGTGCCGATCCGACCAGAAAAGCGGAAACTGGAAACCATCAAACCCACCCGGCCGGTCTCACATCTTCTGACGATCAAGGGCATCAAACCGAAAAAGGATTTTGACGTCCTCGAAGCCCTCCGGTGGACGCGGGGCGACCACTGATCGTCTATCTGGATTCCTCCGTCATCCTGCGCCACCTCCTGCAGGAAGCTGGCCAGATCCCTGCGTGGGGATCCTGGAAATGGGCGGTCAGCAGCGCTCTTCTGGAGGTCGAGGTCCACCGCATCCTGGACCGGAAACGCCTCACGAAGGACTTGAGGGACGAGGAAGTCGCCTTCCTGCGTGGAGAGTTCCACTCCCTGAAGGCCGGGTTGGAAGTCATCCCCCTGTCTCAAGCGGTTCTGCAACGTGCCTCCCAATCCTTCCCGACCTCCCTCAAGACCCTGGACGCCCTCCACATCGCCAGCGCCCTGCTCTGGACCGAGGACACGGGCAAGCCCCTGGTCTTCCTCACCCACGACCACGCCCAGGAGACGGCCGCAAGGGCCCTGGGGCTTGGCCCATCCGATCCATCCCGCTAGAATCACCGCCTTCCCCACACCTTCCAGGAGACTCCGCCATGGCCATCCTGATCGACAAGTCCACCCGCCTCCTCGTCCAGGGCATCACCGGCCGGGACGGGGCCTTCCATACGAAGCAGATGGTCGCCTACGGCACCAAGGTCGTCGCCGGGGTGACGCCGGGCAAGGCCGGGGAGAAGGTCGAGGGCGTGCCGGTGTTCAACACGGTCCGCGAAGCCGTGGCGAAGACGAAGGCCAACGCCGCCGTCCTCTACGTGCCTCCGATGTTCGCGGCCGACGCCATCCTCGAGGCCGCCGCCAGCGTCCCCCTGGTCATCTGCATCACCGAGGGGATCCCGACGGTGGACATGCTCCGCGTCGCGCGTCAGCTCGAAATTCAGAAGGCCGAGGGCAGGCCCGTTCGTCTGGTCGGCCCGAATTGCCCGGGCCTGCTGTCGCCCGGCCTGTCCAAGGTCGGCATCCTGCCCGGCCACATCGCGACCCCGGGGCCGGTCGGCGTGGTCTCCCGAAGCGGGACCCTGACCTACGAGGTCGTCTACGGCCTGACCCGTATCGGCATCGGCCAGACGACCTGCCTGGGCATCGGGGGGGACCCGGTGATCGGGACGAAATTCGTCGATGCCCTCGCCCTGTTCCAGAAGGACCCCAGGACCAAGATCATCGTGATGGTAGGGGAGATCGGCGGCACGGACGAGGAGGCTGCAGCGGCCTTCGTCAAGAAGCACGTCACCAAGCCGGTCGTCGGCTTCATCGCGGGGGCCTCGGCGCCTCCGGGCAAGCGCATGGGGCACGCGGGCGCCATCATCAGCGGCGGGAAGGGGACGGCCGAGGAGAAGATGGCCGCCTTCCGGCGCGCCGGGATCAAGGTGGTCAAGGACCCCTCGGAAATCCCCCTCCTGGTGCAGAAGCTGCTGGGGAAGCGCAACAAGAAGTGATGGGGAGACGCCCGTCCGGCCTGGCGCTCGTCATCGTCATCGGTGTCCTGGGCGTCGTGGCCGTCCTGGCGACAGGCTTCGTCACCATCGCCCAGCTGGAGAGGCGGGCCTCCCAGCGGCGCATTCACCAGACCCGGGCACATTTTCTGTCCCGCAGCGGGATCGAGGATGCCCTGGCCCGTCTCGCCCAGGGCCAGGATCCCGAGTTCGCCCGGAGCCGCTACGGCGGCGAGGACTGGGACGCCGACGCCATCCTGGATCCTCTGGAAGCCTCCGCGGAGGCCTACGGTCCCGGGGTCCTGGACCGGGATGCCTGCCCCGTGGCCCAGGCGATGCGCCCGAGCTTCAGCGTCCTGGGCCCTGCCGATCCCGTGCTGCGTCCGGTGGACGGCCGGTCCCGCGGCTATTCGGGAAGGCTTGCGGGGGAGGCGCCTGCAGGCGTCTATGCCCTGAAGGTCACCTCGGGGGGATTCCATCTCAACGGGGGGGATCCCACCCAACCGGCGTCCATGGGCTACAACGCGGTGCTCCAGAGGATGCTGGGGATCCTGGCCCGGGAGATCGGCGGCGGGGTGGCCCAGGCCGACGGCTTGAGCCTGATCAGCCAGAGGCCCGTCAGGGGCTGGACCTCCTTCGCCGAGGTGCGCGAGCTGGCCCTGGGCGGGAGCCAGGCCAAGCTGGATGCCCTCAAGCCCTACCTGACCCTCCAGGCCTGGACGGACAAGCGGGTCATCGCCCCGAACGTGGCGGCGGCCCTGGGAGGCCGCAGCTACGCCTGCTGGGGCGACCTCAAGCTGGACCACGCCAATCCTCCCGGTTCGGCGACGCGGGCCCCGCTCTTCGAGAGGATGCCTCCTGCTCCCGCGGGGAGGGTGGTGGGCCGGGCCCCCGTGGAGCTGGCCTGGGCAAGGACCCGCCGGCCCGCCCTCGTCGCCCTGCTGGAGGGGCTTCAGGGCCTCTATCTGGACGAGGGGGTCGCCCGGGTCACCCAGGACATCAACGACTACTCGCTGGAATACAGCAGCGACGCCAAGCCCTGGCCGATCTACGCCAAGCCGGGGTCCATCGACTCCTGCGGAGCCCTGAAGGCCGTTTCCCTGGACGCCGCCCGCACGACGTCCGCTGCGAACGCCTTCCTGTCGACGACGTCGGACCTGTCGACCTGGCAGCGCTTCCAGGCCTTCTGCGACACGGTCCCCTTTGCAGGGACGAACACGACGGACCTCCAGGCCCTGAGGGACGTGATCAAGGCCAACTTCAACCCGAACTCCGACCTCAATAAGTTCAATCCCTGCCGGGGCATGTGGAAGCACGTGGACAAGAGCGATCTGCTGGCCTACTCGACGGAATTCAGCCTCGCGCCGATCCAGTCGAGGAGGGTGGAAAGCCTGGGCCTGGTCCTGGACGCGTCCGGGCGGGTGTTGGCCCGCCGCCGGCTCGAGGTCGTCGTGGCTCCCCCCGGGGTGGCGCGTCTGGCGACCCAGAAGGAACTCGTCTGCGAGGACCTCGGGAGCCTTGACGTCGCGGGGGACGAGAGGATCCCGAGGCTCCCCGGCTATTCGATCAACAACCGGCCCGCCTTCCTCACCCCCAGCCGGGGGGGCACGGATCCGACCTGGGGACATGCCGTCGACACCACCGTCCTGTCCCCCTCGACGAACTATGATGTCCCCCACGGCAACTGGATGACGGGCGCGAGCCGGGGCGTCTCCCTCCAGACCTACCCGGAACCCTGCTTCGATACGACGCCGAACCCGGCCACGCCTCCGACCCTGCCGGACGTCACGATGACGAAACCTTCCATCAATCCCGCGGAGTATGCGGGCAGCCTCCAGCTGGCCACCCTGGAGACCCCCAAGGACGCCTTCTATACCGCCGGGGGCGACGTCCGGAGGATGACACTGCTGGCCCGTTTCGACGACGGCTTCGACCTGGACGACTGGGAGGTGCCCAACACCAGCCGTTGCCTGATCGGAAGCCGGCAGGTCAGCACGGCCGAACTGGGCCTCGGCGTCTGGTGCTCCAACGTGGCCTCCAAGCTCAACACCCTGTATCCGGACGGGGCCTACTGCGAGGCCCGCAGGGCGCCCTCGTACTGGGACAGGGGGAATTCCGACGGATTCCACGGGACGATGTCCTTCTGGGTGAAGCCGAACTACAACCTGCCCTATGCCTCGGGTGTCGTAGGCCCCGATCCCTGCTGGCGCTCCCACCCTTTCGTGATGCGCAGCAGCGAAAATATGCAGTACTTCTTCGTCGGGGACGGCCACGGGAGGCAGGCGAACTGGGACTTCCGGGGGCTTGGCCTGATGTTCGAGCAGGGAAGCAACAACGCCGACTTCATGGGCAACGCCATCCAGGAGCAGTCCTTTCCCGCCGGGAAGGCGAGCCATCACGCCTGGCAGCTCGTCACGGCGGGATGGGACTTCCTGAGCCCCCTGCGTCCGGATACGGGGGAGTTCATCGTGGACGACGGTCAGGGGGGGAAGACGTGCTCGAACGGGGATTACAAGGCGGTGGCCCCGTACATCGATTCGCTGTGGCCGGCCTCGACGGACATCACCCTGGATACCGTGGGCGCCGTGCCCTACCGCCACCGGATGTGCCTGGGGGCGATGGGAAACGGCCTGATGTGGTCGCCCCAGCAGACCGTCGCGCCCGGGGCGGATGCCACGATCGACGAGCTGGTGATCTACGACTTCGGGGGGGCGTATCTCACGGCGGACCTGACGACCGCCACGACGTTCATCGGCTCGGTCGGGGTTGTCGCCGCACCGGGCGACTCCCTGTCGGCGCCCAGGACCCTGGCCGCGGAGCGTTACCATGCCGGTCGTTACCACAAGGGCTCGGTCAGGGCCCCTGCGGCGGGAAGCCCCTACGACCCCAGCCCCGATGTGGCCTGGGTCAGCGGTCCCATCCGTCTGCCGGAGGGTTCCCGGATCCAGGAGATCCGCTGGACCTGGCACTCCCCGACGGCCGTCAGCTCGGACTACGCCGAAGTGGAACTGCTGCAGCCGGATCTCTCGGGCTATCTTGGGACGGAGGGGGCCTCCCGCTCCGTCCTGGCCCCCGGCTGGGCGCCTCCACCGGGGAGGACGGTCCAGTCCTGGAAGGTGTCCGGACCCCCTGGCGGGACCTTCCGGATCCGTGCGACCTTCCGCAGGGAGGATCCCGCCACCGTGACCGATTCCATCCCCATCCTGGAGTCCCCGGTCCTCGATGACCTGACCCTGCTCTATCTCCCCCCGGGGGGCCCCGGCCTGCTCTCCTTCGGGGACGAGTAGCTCCCTGTTGGCGCCCAGGGGGCCTTTTGCTATCCTCCCGCTCTGAAACCGCTGCGTAAATCGGAGATTTTCCGCGCGAAGCGTCCGGCTGACACGTCGATACGCCAAGCGCGCAAGGAGGCGTGATGCCCCAGAGCATGAGCCAGAAGAAGAACCAGCCGGACATCATCCGTAACCTCATTGGCGGCAAGTGGTTGCCTGCGGATGGTGGAAAGACCTTCCCCTCCTACAATCCGGCTACGGGGGAGGTGGTCGGGCATGCGGCCTATTCCACCATCAAGGACGTGGACAGGGCCGTGGAAGCTGCCCATGCGGCCTTCCCGGCCTGGCGCCTGATGCCCGCCCCCAAGCGCGGGGAGATCCTCTTCAAGGCCGCCGAGATCCTCCTGAGGCGCAAGGAGGAGCTGGCCCGCCTGTTGACCCAGGAGATGGGCAAGGTCCTGGCCGAGGCCCGGGGCGACATCCAGGAAGCCATCGACATGGCCTACTACATGGCCGCCGAGGGGCGCCGCTCCTTCGGGCAGACGGTGCCCTCGGAGCTGGCCGACAAGTTCATGATGACGGTGCGCTCTCCCCTCGGGGTGGTCGCCTGTGTCACGCCCTGGAACTTCCCGGTGGCCATCCCGAGCTGGAAGGTCTTCCCGGCCCTGATCATGGGCAATACCGTGGTCCTCAAGCCTGCCAGCGACACGCCCGTGGTGGCCGCCCGTTTCGTGGAGATCCTCGTCGAGGCCGGTGTGCCGGCCGGGGTCCTCAACTTCGTCACCGGCTCCGGAGCGGCGTTGGGCAAGGCCCTCTGCACCCATCCGAAGGTCTCCCTGGTCTCCTTCACGGGCTCGACCGAGGTGGGCAAGGGCATCAATGCGATGTGCGCGCCTTCCCTCAAGCGCATCTCCATGGAAATGGGCGGCAAGAACGCCATCCTCGTGATGGCCGACGCGGACCTGGACCTGGCCGTCGATGGCATCGTCTGGTCGGCCTTCGGGACTTCGGGCCAGCGATGCACGGCGGCGAGCCGCATCATCGTGGAGCGCGGCGTGCTTGCGGCCCTCTCCTCCAAGCTGGTGGCCCGCACGAGGAAGCTTCGCCTGGGCAACGGGCTGGATCCCAAGACCGAGGTGGGCCCGGTCATCAACCGGTCCCAGCTGCAGAAGATCCACGAGTATGTGCAGATCGGCCAGAAGGAGGACCGCGTGAAGATCCTCTGCGGAGGGCAGATTGAGGGCAGGGGGCCGCTCGCCAAGGGCTGCTTCTACCAGCCGACGGTCTTCGCCGACGTGAGGCCGGACATGCGCATCGCCCAGGAGGAGATCTTCGGCCCGGTCACGGCGCTGATGCCCGTCCGCGACTTCGATGAGGCGATCCGGGTGGCCAACGGGACCCGCTACGGCCTGTCGATGTCCCTGTTCTCGAAGGACGTCAACAAGGCCTTCCGCGCCATGCGGGAGCTGGAGTCCGGGCTGGTCTACGTGAACGCCGGAACGATCGGCGCGGAGGTCCAGGTGCCCTTCGGCGGGATGAAGGAGACGGGCAACGGTCATCGCGACGCCGGTCAGGCCTCCCTGGACACCTTCTCGGAGTGGAAGTCCCTCTTCGTGGATTTCAGCGGACGGCTGCAGAGGGCCCAGATTGACTAGATCGACCCTCGCCCTCGTCCTGCTGGCCTGCCCCTTCCTGGCCGCGGAGGAGTTCCCGCAGGAGACCCAGGAGACCCCGGGCAACGTGCATCTCTACGCCGACGTCCTCGACGAGGGCAACATCAAGCACCTCATCGAGGAGGCCCGCCGTTCGGAGCAGGCGGGGGAGTATGACAAGGCCATCGCCTGGTACGAGACGGGGCTGGCCAGGTACGGGGGCTCCCTCTTCCCGACCGCCACGCCCGGGCTCTACCGTCCTCTGGAGGCCTGGGTCCGGGAGCGCATCGCCGCCCTGCCGCCGCCGGAGCTGGCGCGCTACCGTCTGAAGCTGGACGCCGAGGCCGATGTCCTGCTGGCCTCCGCGCGGGAGAAGACCGACCCGGCGCCGGCGGCCATGGCGCTGGAGCGTTTCGGCCTCTCCGCCCGCGGGCGCGCCGCCGCCGCCCTGCTGGGGGAGCTGGATCTCGAGCGCGGCCTGGCCGGCACGGCCGCACGGAGCTGGGAGGCCGCCGTCCAGGACGAAACCCTGGGCGGGAGCCCGGATCCCATGGACCTGGCCCGCCTGGCCCTGCTGAGGGCCCGGCAGGGGCGCCTGAAGGAGGCCCAGGACCTTGCCGACCGTCTTGCCAGGATGGCCCCCGCCCTCACGCTCGCCATCTCGGACGGGGAGCAGATCCCTGCGCCCGATCTGGCCGCCTGGCTGGGACGCTCGATTCCCCACACGAATCGGTCCCACCCCGACGAGTGGCCGGCCCTGGGCGGTGACATGGCCCGGAACGCCTCCTGTCCCAGCGTCCTCTGGGTGGAGCCCACCCCGAGCTATGAGAGGCCCATCAAGTTCCCCTGGGCCGCCACCCCGGCCCAGCAGCAGCAGATCCTGCAGCAGCAGATGGGGGTCGTCAGCCCCAGGCCCATCCTGCCCTGCCACGGGGCCTTGGGCCAGGGGGCCTTCGTCTTCTCCCGGGGGGACCAGATGAGCTACCTGGACCCGGAAACCGGCAAGCTCTTCCGGGCTGAAGTCTCCGGATGGCCTGGAGGGAACAGCCGCATCCAGCCCCAGGTCCTCCAGAACATGCCGCCGAGGGCCCTGTCCGCCACCCTCGCCCAGGGGATCGCGGTGGCCAGCCTGTTGAGGCCGACGCCGGCCGCACCGCCCCGGAGGGGTTGGGGTGGCCAGATGTCTGGGATGCTGCCCCGCTTCGGGCTGGTGGCCCGAGACCTGGCCAACGGCAAGCTCAAGTGGTACTTCCCCAGGGAGGAGGACGAGGACTTCGACATCTTCGACATCCGGACCGCACCCGTGGTCTGCGGGGACGTGCTGGTGGCGGCCTGCACGCGCATCACCACCTCCTGCGAGGTCTCCCTGGTGGGCCTCGACGTGAAGACCGGCAGCCTCCTCTGGCGCCGCTTCCTTTGCGCCTCGCCCCTGCAGCAGAACAACATGGGCCTCGCGATCACGCCCGAGCCCGGCCTTTCCGCCGAGGGGTCCCTGGTGGTCTGCGCCACCCAGAGGGGAGCCGTCGTGGCCGTGGACGCCGAGACGGGCCGCACCCGCTGGGCCTTCCGCTACGACGTCTCCCCCGTCGCCGACGCCGGGAAGCTCGGCATGCGTGGCATGCGCGGCATGCGTGGCATGCAGGGATGGAACCCCCTGGCCATGGCCGCGCCCTGGAAGCCCTTCAGCCCGCCCGTGCTCTCCGGAGGGACGGCCTTCGTCCTGCCCGCCGACTCGGACCAGATCCTGGCCCTGGACATGGCCTCGGGACGCCGCCTCTGGCAGAAGCCGACGGAGTCCGACCAGATCCTGGGTATCTCCCGCGGCCGCGTGGTCCTGACGGGAGGCCTCAAGGGCGTCCTCTTCTCCTGTGACCTGGGCGCCGAGGCCTTCCGCTTCAGCATCCCGAGCGGCGGGGCCTGCGGCCGGGGCCTGGTCACTCGCGATCTCCTGCTGATCCCCACCCAGACCGGGATCCACACCGTGGACCTCGGCACCGGAAAGCTCGGCGAGGTCCTGCTGACCTGGCCCGAGGGGTTCGTGCAGGAGGGGCTTCCTGCCCAGCCCAACCAGCCCGCCGTGCCCAAGATGGGGGGGGCCAACCTCCTCCTGGCCGGATCCCGGCTGTTCGCCGTCGGCGCCTCCAAGATCCTCTCCTACAGGATCTCGGACGCCCCGGAGGAATTCCTTCTCGGGGCCGTCAAGGCCAATCCCGCCGATCCCCATCCCCGCCTCAGGCTGGCCCGCCACTACCGCGCGTCCGGGATGGGACCCAAGGCCCTGGAGACCCTGCGCCAGGCCTGGAAGGACATGCCGGGCACCCAGCGCTCGGAGCTGTCCGAACTGCTCGCCGCCCTCTTGAGGGATGCCGCGCAGAAGGCCGAGGATCCCAAGGCTTCGGCGGCCATCCTCCAGGAGGCCCTGACGCTTCCCCTGCAGGAGGACGAGGAGGCCGCGATCCGCCTGGATCTGGGCAGGATCCTGCTTCGCTGCGGCGAGAAGTCCTCGGCCCTCGACGTCTTCCAGGACGTGCTCGACCGCCTGGGCGAAGCCTCCACCACCGGAGGCGGAAACGCCTCTCTGAGCGCCTCCGGCCAGGCCCGCCAGGAGATCGCCGCGCTGCTGAAGTCCGAGCCGGACCTGGCCGAGCGGTCCGAGGAACGGGTGCGCAGATCCCTCAAGGGCCAGCTGGACGATCCGGACCGCCTGGCGGCGCTGGCTTCCGCCTTCCCGGAGTCTGTCGAGGTGGACAAGGCCCTGCTGTCCCTGGGCGGACGCCTGCTGGGGAGCGCTCCCGAGAAGGCCCTTCGCCTCATGGGCGCCTGCGTCCTGCGCAGGCCCGGGAGCGCCGAGGCCCTCCAGGCCCTGGACGCCATGGCCGACTACGCCCTGGCCCAGCGCAATGCGGCCTGGCGCTCGGCCCTGATGAAACAGCTCGCCGAACAGATGGCCCTGGGCCATGCACCCGACGCCCTTCGCCGAAGGCTCCAGGAGAAGACCGCGGCCGCGGCCCCGGCGGCCGATCCCTGGGACGGCGACCCCTTTCCCCTGGAGGAGGGCTGGCTCCTCACCGCCAACGAACGCACGGGCCTGCTCTCCCGTCCTGGCGAGGACCTGACGGACTGGTCCGGCTGCCTCTTCCTGTCCTCGGGCATGATGGTGGACGCCGGGACCGGCAAGCTGGTCTGGCAGGCCGCTCCGCCCTCCGCCGGGGCCTGGATGGGGATCCAGTACAGCGGCGCCGGCGACGCGACCATCAGCTCCGTCCGGCGGGGGAGCCAGGCCGAGCGTGCCGGGATGAAGCCGGGGGACCACATCCTTTCCATCGACGGCAGGAAGGCGGCCGGGGGCGACCTCAAGCCCCTCATCCAGAGTTTCAAGCCCGGTCAGGCCGTCTCCGTGCTGGTCCAGCGCGAGGGCAAGGAAGTCACCCTGGACCTCCAGCTGGCGCGCGCGCCGGCGGAATACTCCGGCGAGAAAGACGCGTCCGACACCCGCTTCCTCTGGTCCGCACCCTCGGGTTCCCTGTTGCTGGCCGGCTCCCTCCGCAGGATCTACGCCTTTGACGCGGCCAGCCGGGAGAAGCGCTGGGAGCTCAAGCTCTGCGATGCCCCGCCCGAGACCGAGGACGCCATGGGGCTGGGCCTTCGCCAGCTCGACGAGACGACCTGGAACGAGACCGCGGGCCGCGAGGCCTTCGTGGCCTTCCCCGGCGTCTGCGTGGTCCGGGACGAGACCGGCACCCTGAGGGGCGTGGACGTCGAGAAGGGCCAGATCCTCTGGCAGGTGTCGGGGGAGACGTTCGGGGAGACCCTCCTGCGCGCCGGCGAGAAGGACGTGATCGCCCTGGCCGCAGACGCCTGCCTGGTCATCTCCAAGTCCACCGGCGAGATCCGCTTGAAGATCCCGACCCGCGGCGGGCTCACCGCAGCGCCGCTCGTGCTGGAGGACAGGCTCGTCCTGTCCTCCAGGACTCGCCTGAGCTGCATCTCCCTGGCCGACGGCAGGATCCTCTGGGAGAAGACGGCCTTTCCCGCCGGGGAGGGGGCAGGTGCCCCGGTACCCCTGCGCCTGACCGCGACGGACGGCAGGATCCTCGCGACGGGGGAGCATGACCTGGCTGTGCTGGACGCGGCCACCGGCGAGCGGGCCTGGCATCAGGTGCTCTCCGGCATGGGCATCGCCGACTTCTCGGTCCAGGACTCCGTGGCCTATCTGGGCACGACCCAGGCCAAAGGGCCCGCCGAAGGCCAGGGCGGGGACCGCATCCTGGCCTACTCCCTGGAGAAGGGGACCCTCCTCTGGCAGGCGGCCCTGGACGCCGAGGCCTCCTGCCGCCGCCCCTTCCGGATCGGCCGCCTGGTGGCCGTGGACGCAGGGCGCGACCCTTCCGACCCGAGGGGGGGGACGAACGCCATCCGCTTCCTGGACGCCGCGACGGGACGTCGTGTAGGATCCCTCATGCTTCCCTGGAACCGGGGACGCGTGAGGGCCATCCGCCGTGCGGGCCCGCTCATGATCCTCGAGACCAGTTCCGGCATCTACGGCTACACCCCCAAGGGACCGAACTAGAAAGCCAAAGGAGACGACGCACATGACGGATCCCATCGCCAGCGACGACGTAAAGGCCATCGAGGAGCTCAAGGGCGGCTTCCAGAGCATCCGCCAGGAGCTCGGGAAGATCATCGTAGGCCAGGACCAGGTCATCGAGGAGCTCCTGGTCTGCATCTTCTCCCGCGGCCACTGCATCCTGGAAGGGGTGCCCGGCCTGGCCAAGACCCTCATGATCTCCTCCCTGGCCCGCTCGATCTCGCTGACCTTCCGCCGCATCCAGTTCACCCCCGACCTGATGCCGGCCGACATCACCGGCACCGAGGTCATCCAGGAGGACAAGGGCACCGGGGAGCGCCGCTTCAAGTTCCTGCCCGGCCCCATCTTCGCCAACATCGTGCTGGCCGACGAGATCAACCGCACGCCGCCGAAGACCCAGGCGGCCCTGCTGGAGGCCATGCAGGAGCACCAGGTCACCGTCGGCGGCGAGAAGCACAAGCTGGTCCAGCCCTTCTTCGTACTGGCCACCCAGAACCCCATCGAACAGGAGGGGACCTATCCCCTGCCCGAGGCCCAGCAGGACCGCTTCATGTTCAAGGTCTTCGTGGACTACCCGACGGAAGAGGAGGAACGCCGCATCGTCCAGCAGACCACGGCAGGCAAGCCCGCGGAGCTGAAGCCGGTGATGGGGGCGGTGGAGATCCTCAAGCTCCAGGAGATCGTCCGGCGGGTGCCGGCGGCGGACCACGTGGTCGACTACGCCACCCGCATCGTGCGCAACACCCGGCTGAACCAGCCGAACACGCCCGCTTTTGTGAAGGAGTGGGTGGCCTGGGGCGCGGGCCCGCGCGCGAGCCAGTACCTGATCCTGGCGGCCAAGGCCCGGGCGGTGCTGCAGGGACGCTTCCACGTGGCGACGGAGGACGTCAAGGCGGTGGCGCATCCGGTGCTGAGGCACAGGGTGCTGGCCAACTTCGCGGCGGAGGCGGAGGGGATGACCTCGGACAAGATCATCGACCGCCTGCTGGAGGAGACGCCGGCCCACCCGAGCGAGACCGCGGCGAAGGCCGCGGCGATGTAGGCGATGCCGTCAGGCTTCCGTCGGCTCCTTGCCTGGAGCGCGGTACTCTTTCTGGCTCTGGTGACGCCGCCGGTGCGCGAGGTCTCTGCGCACGGCACCGTTTTCACACACACGGCCACCAACACCACGGGGACGGCGCAGGGCGAGGTGCTGGTCGACGTGAATTTTACCGGCGGCTCACTTCACGACGGGATGGTGATCGACAATCCCCCCGGATGCCCCACCCCGACCATTCTGGCATTCGGCTCCGGGGTGCGCGTCACCTGGCCCTGCGACTGCGTCCAGCCGGGCCAGAGCGTCACCTTCAGTTTTCACAGTTTTGGCGGAGGCACCGTTCAGTTCACCCAGTGGTCTAGCCGCGGCACCTGCCTTCCCGGCGACCTCGACGGCAGCCTGATGCAGGAGGCCGATACGGCGGCCCTCAATTCCACCATCGACAAGGACGAGAGCCACCGTTGGACCCGCACCGGCAACGACTACGACACCGGCGGCCCCTGCCCCTGTCCCTGCGGCTGCCCCGAGGCCTACCTCGTGGGCGACGCCCAGGACACCGGCGATCCCCTGGATCTGGCTTCGGGAGAGGTCAGCCTCCGTAGGGTCGACCTCAGGGTCCCCGGCCGGGGCCTTGACTGGGAGTTTTCCCGGCGCTATCGCAGCCGCATCAGCTTCCTGGGCCGCGTCGGCGCCAACTGGGAGTTCAACGACCACGCCCGCCTCCTCCTGGATACGGTCACCGGGGGCTTCACCCTGGCCGACGGCAACGGCCGAAGCGACATCTTCACCCTCATGCAGGGTGGGGACTACCTGAGCCCCGCCGGCTCCTACAGCCGCCTCAGGATCCTCCAGGGCAACCCTCTGGCCGCTTCCTCAGGGCCAATTGACATCGAGGTCATCAACCGCCACGGGGTGCGCACCCTCTTCCAGGCTCCGGCCGCCCCTGCGGGCGCCCCCCAGGTCGTCCTACCCTCCACCCGGGTCCAGGACCGTGTTGGAAACGCCATGCGCTTCCTGCACGAGGACGCCACGGACCCCATTCGCCTGACCAGGGTCATCGACACCCTTGGCCGGGAGTATGTCTACCTCTACAACGCTGAAAGGCGACTCCACATCGTGCGCGACTTCAGCGGCCGGGAGATCGTCCTGACCTACGACACCCGGGGGGACCTGGTGGAAGTCCGATCCCCCATCGTGACAGGCACCCCGAATGGAAATGATTTCCCGAGCGGCAAGACCGAGCGCTATGCCTATTCCTCCGGCTTTGCCGACCCCAAGCTCAACCACAACCTCCTCTCCATCACTGCTCCCAACGAAGTGGCCGCGGGCGGGCCTCCTTCCGTGCAATTCGTCTATGACAACACCGCCGGAGCTAACAGCGACCGCTGCCTCCAACAGATCCTGGGCGGCACCAACGCCTCCGGCGTCGCGGCCGGGGGAAGCATCAGCTACCAGTACGAGACCCTGATTGCAGGCCCTCGGGGCGCCATCAACAAGACCACCGTCACCGACCGCAACACCAACGTCACCGAGTATTTCTTCGACGCCGCGGGGCATCCCCTCATCGTCCGGGAGCGCACCCGGGGACTGAGGCCCACGGACCCCGCTTCCTACGAGACGAATCATTTTTTCAATGGCGACGGGGAGCTCACGAAGACGGTCTACCCCGAGTTGAACGAGCTGGAGTTCGTCTTCGTCACCTCCTCCGACCGGGCCCAGCAGGGCAGCCGCCAAAGCGAGATCCGACGCCCCGGCCCGAGGGCAGCCGACCAGACCCTCCGCACCATCAGCCATACCTTCGAGCCCATCTACAACAACATGCTCTCCAGGACCGAGGAGAGAGGCTTCACCACCACCTGGACCGTCGACTACCAGGAGGGGGACAACCGGGCGCATCTTGCTGCTAGCACGGGCCGGAGCGTCGCCGAGGTGGACGCCCTGCTGGCCGCCTCCGGCATGCCGCTCAACCTCCCCGACCAGAACGGCGACGGCGTCACCACCGACCCGACGAACGCCGGAGGCAAGGTCATCCGCATCGACCGGCCCCGCGTGACCCTGCTTGCCGGCTCGCCTCAAGCCTTGGCTGAAGGAGGGACCACGCAGGAGATCGTGACCACTTCCATCTACAACCGCTTCGGCCAGAAGGTCTCCGAAACCGATCCTGAGGAAAACGTCACCACTTCCTCCTTCTACCCCGAGAGCGACCCCGACGGGGACGGCCAGGATCTCCTCCCCTTGGATCCTTCCACCGGGGGCTACCTGAGGCAGATCGTCCGGGACGCGGCCCGGACCACGCGAAGCCTGGCCTCCGACATCGGCCGCGAGACCCGTCAGGATCCTTCCTTCACGGCCATCAAGATGGACTTCTTCTACAACCGTGTTGGGGTCGTCACCGGGATGCTGGACGGTCGCAGCGTGAGGACGGACTACTTCATCAACGAGCTCGACGAGGTCGTCGAGACCACCCGGGACGCTGCGGGCTTCGCCTACCGGGAGAGGACCTTCCGGGACTTCAACGGGAACATCCTCCTGCGCGAGGTCGAGAACCGGGACGGCAATACCCCGGACGCCGGCGTCCACCCCGGCTTCGTCGAGACCTCCTTCGTCTTCGACATCCTGAACGACACCCTCTCCATGAGCCAGGAGATCTCGCCCACCCGGACCGCCACCTGGCAGCACCGCTACGACTCCAACCAGAACCGTATCCTGACCCTCCAGCCCGAGCTCAACCAGGTCGCCCAGCGCTGGGATGAGCGCGACCTCCTCCTCTCCAACACCCGGGGCTTCGGTGCCGCGGAAGCCTCCACGTCCACCGTGGCCTATGACGGGAACAAAAACCCCGTCCTCAGGGTCAATGGCGAAAGCCGCCCCAGCTCCGTGGTGATGACAGGCTATGACCAGGTCTTCCGCATCGTCGATGCCGTGGGCGACGTCGAAGAGCGCCACTACGACCCGGCGGGGAATCTCGTCTTGGAAAAGCGCTTCGGCCCCGTCGGTGGACCCAGCCCGACAAACCAGCTTGGGCTTTCCAACGTCCTCCTTTCCCAGACCGAACAGCACTTCGACGAGCTGGGCCGGGCCTATCAGACCGATCGCGTCCTCTTCGTCTCCACGGGCGTGAGCACCACCCGACCCGTGAGCCTCCAGGACGGGGCCCTGAGCCCCGGCGACGGCAAGGTGACCACCCGTTTCGGGTTTGATCGCCTGGGGAGGCTGAGGTTCCGTCAGGAGGACGACCTGGACCTGTACCGGGCTGACTTCGACGGGGCCTCCCGGACCCTCCGCACGGTCGATGGGGAGGGCAACGAGGTCCTGACCGCCTACGACGCCAACGGGAATGCCGTGAGGGTGGAGACCGTTGAGAAGCAGCCCGAGGGCCAGGCGCCCGTCCAACGCTTCGTGACCCTGGCTCGCTTCGATGCCCTCAACCGCCTGACCGCCTCCATCACGAATCTGGGCCGCACCCGCCGGGTCCAGTATGACTCCCGGGACAATGCGATTTCCTCCTCGGACGCCCAGGGGCCTCCTTCCAGCGAGACGGCGATGACCACGGCCCTGGTCATTCTGAACTCTGCTGGAAACACCAGCCGGACCTTCTTCGACGGCCTGAACCGGGTGGTCAGGACCGAGCAGGATCTGAGGGCGGGCGGCCAGGGCGGGAATCCTGTCCAGACGGTCATCACCCTGAGGCAGGAGTGGGACCTGAACTCCCGCCTGATCTCCCGCACCGACGACCGGACCAACACGACCACCTATCGGCACGACGCCCTGAACCGCCGCATCCGGGAAACCTTCGCCGACTCGACCTTCAATACCTGGGTCCGGGACCGTAACGACAACGTCCTTACTTTCACGGACGCCAACGGCTCGGTGAGGACCTGCAGCTATGACCTGATCGACCGGCCCGTCCTCTGCCAGGTCGCCCGGGGTGCGGGCGTGATCGGCACCACCGAGCAGAGCTGGCAATACGACGGGCTGGGGCGCACGACGCGGGCCACGGACAACAACGAGCCTGCCACCCCGGCGGACGACTCCGTCGTCACCTGCGCCTACGATTCACTCTCCCGCAAGCTGGAAGAGCACCAGATCCTGGGCGGGAACGACCAGATCGTCTCCTTCGACTGGCAGGACGACGACCTGAGGAAGACTCTCACCTACCCCAACGGCCGCAAGGTCGGCGCGACCTTCGATGGCCTGGACCGTCTGAAGACGATGTCCAACCTGTCCGGACAACCCAAGAGCGGCCTCTTAGCCTCCTGGGAGTACATCGGGCCGGGCAGGGTGCTCTCCCGCGCCTACCAGAACGGCGTGCTCCTGAAGGCCGATTACGACGCCGACCAGAGGATCCGCACTTGGAACCACCGGAAAGGCAAGGACGTGCTGGCAGGCTTCGCCTACACCCAGGACCGGGAGAGCAACCTCCTCTCCGAGGAGCGCTCCCATGCGCCGGCGGATCAGAGGAAGGACCTCTGGGCCTATGACTCGATCTACCGTCTGAACCAGCAGAAGCGCAACGTGCATGCCAGGTCGGGTGCGGTGGAGGAGGAGCGGGCGTGGACTCTGGACGGAGCCGGGGATTGGGCGAGTCTGAGGATCACCCCTAAGAACAAGCCTGCGACCACCCTGACCCAGACGATGAATGCCCTGAACGCCTACACGGGCTTTGGAGGGACGGCACAGGCCGAGGACCTGGACGGGAACAAGAAGGACGACGGGCGCTTTACCTACAAGTGGGACTTCCTGCACCGTCTCAGGACGGTCCACTGCAAGGCAGGGGGCGAGCTGGTCTCCACCCATCTTTATGATGCCTCTGGGGCCAACTCCTCCCTGAACGGCTCAGGGCGCCGGGTGAGGAAGATCGTTACCCAAGACAGGCACGGCTGCTCCGGCTCCCGGCGCGAGGCCTCGGATACCCGCTACCTTTTCGACGGGATCCAGATCATCGAGGAGAGGGAAGGCCAGAAGACGGTCCGCCAGTACGTGCATGGGGCCAGGCTGGACGAGCACCTGACGATGGACGTCTACAAGCCGAACGGCAAGCTGGACGAGAGCTTCTTCTACCAGGAGGACGGCAAGGGCTGGGTGGTGGCGCTTTCGGACAAGAAGGGGAAGGTCCAGGAGCGCTACAGCTACGACGCCTATGGGATGCCGAGCTTCCTGGGTGAGGACTCGAAGCCTATCAAGAACCAGTCAGGGAGCGCACTGGGGAATCCCTTCCTCTACAACGGGGGGTACTTTGACTCCGAGACGGGGCTCTACTGCTCCCGGCACCGGATGTACAGCCCTCAGCAGGGGCGCTTCTATTCCCGGGATCCGATCGGGATCTGGGAAGATGGGATCGGCCTGGGAAACGGATATGCCTACTGCGGCGGGAATGCCGTCAATGGGTGGGATCCTACCGGCCTAGAATCGAAACCGGTTGACATCACAAAATTGGTCGCTTCCGTGATGGCACAGGACAAATCGCGGGGCGCGAATATTTGCCAATTACTTGGAATGCTGATTCAGCAGTTAGCGGATGACCCACTCATCGAAGACTACGATGATTTCCAGGATACATTCGCTGAATTAGATGATGCGATCGTGGCTGCCACTCAACACGCGTTGGCGGCTCACAACATGCACCCATGCCCTGGGTTTGATGTCGCCGTGACAGCCAATGGGATGGAAAATCTAAGACATTTCTCCGCCGCCCTAAAATGGGGGAAGCATGCCACCAGAGCAGATCGGTTGGTCGGCCTCGGTCAGTTTGTTCTTGAGACACTATGGTCCGGGGATCTCGATGAGGCCCGTGAAAAACTAGCAGAAATGGAAGCCGACCGTAAGGCTGGACATGCCACCCATGCAATCGAAGAGGCGCTGGATAAAGCCTCTGAATGGTACAATATCGAGTCAGAAACTAGCGACGCTGCTTGGAAGACCATTAAAAATATGCCCGCTCAGGAATGGCTAAAGCGATTCTGCAGATAGCCCATGACTAAACGATTTCTTCTGCTCTATGTTGCTTTGTTTGTTTTAGGATTGATTTGGTGGGTTTATTTTTGCAGCGTTTGCCATCATGCGTCATCTTTGCAGTCTCCAGATGGCCAGCACCAAGCCGTATTGACTTTTCGCAAGCAGATACTTATCCCAATAGAGGGTTGGGAGGTGAATGTATCCCTACTAGACCGAAACAACCGGTTGATCGTTTCCCAACGGGTCACAAGCATTGATATCGCTTCTGATGTAAATAACTTCACGATGAAATGGATGGGCAACAATCGTCTTCAAATCCACGAATATGGTCGGGCTGCAACAGTCGTATCTCTTGATGCGTTCTTACCCCAAAAAACTGACCCAGGTAATTAAGTCATGACTTCTCTTCCACTCCTTGCTCTGATTATCTCCTTCGCCCTGGACGGCGCGGGGAAGCGCAACGTGCACGCCAAGACCTCTGTGGTAGAGGAGGAGCGGGCGTGGACCCTGGACGGAGCCGGGGATTGGGCGAGTCTGAGGATCACCCCTAAGAACAAGCCTGCGACCACTCTGACCCAGCAGGTGAACTCCTTGAATGCCTACACGGGCTTCGGAGGCACGACTCAGGTCGAGGACTTCGACGGGAACAAGCAGGACGACGGGCGCTTTACCTACAAGTGGGACTTCCTGCATCGCCTCAGGACGGTCCACTGCAAGGCAGGGGGCGAGCTGGTCTCCAGCCACCTCTACGACGCCTCTGGGGCCAACGGCATGCTCAACGGCTCAGGGCGTCGGGTGAGGAAGATCGTCACCCAAGACAGGCACGGCTGCTCCGGCTCCCGGCGCGAGGCTGCGGACCTGCGTTACCTCTTCGATGGAATCCAGATCATCGAGGAGAAGGAGGGCCAGAAGACGGTCCGCCAGTACGTGCATGGGGCCCGGCTGGACGAGCACCTGACGATGGACGTCTACAAGTCCAACGGCAAGCTGGACGAGAGTTTCTTCTACCAGGAGGACGGCAAGGGCTGGGTGGTGGCGCTGACGGACAAGAAGGGGAAGGTCCAGGAGCGCTACAGCTACGACGCCTATGGGATGCCGAGCTTCCTGGGTGAGGACTCGAAGCCTATCAAGAACCAGTCAGGGAGCGCACTGGGGAATCCCTTCCTCTACAACGGGGGGTACTTTGACTCCGAGACGGGGCTCTACTGCTCCCGACACCGGATGTATGCCCCGGCCCAGGGGAGGTTCTACTCCAGGGATCCGATCGGGATCTGGGGAGATGGGATCGGGCTGGGCAACGGCTATGCGTACTGTGGAGGCAATGCGCTCAATGGGTGGGATCCGGAGGGGTTGGATGACCAGACAAAAGAGAAGAAAAGCACTCCTGGAGATCAATCTGAAGCCGGAACAGCAGCCGAAGCGAAATGGGAACCTCTAAACAAAGAACTCGGCGGAAAATCTAGAGCGACAGTTTGTGTTTTTGACTACAGCACTGGCGTCCTGTGTTGCACAAACGGCAGGATGACAATTTGTTGCAAAGCGTTTTCTGGAAACGGGCCCAATGTTAATGACCCGAATGCTCAGGATTTAGTAGACCATGGCCCGTTGCCGGAGGGGGAGTGGCTGATCGGGACTGAGTACACTCCCTCAGATTGACCTTGCCCCCTCAATCTGGTCCAGAGGTTTGATACTCTGGGCCTGAAAGGAGGGGTCGGATGAAGAAGCGAAAGACGACGGAGCAGATCGTGGAGATTCTGAGGGAGGGCGAGACGTT
>Ga0080064_1001523_pt1 | contig 46158 bp, 42 predicted proteins | sample Subgrocontami54m_FD_69260 | JGI IMG/M metagenome (GOLD analysis project Ga0080064, IMG submission 69260) | Subsurface groundwater microbial communities from S. Glens Falls, New York, USA - GMW46 contaminated, 5.4 m (SPADES assembly) (version 2) ...
CTGAATGAAAAGGAAATCCTCGCCTACGTCAGCTACCAAGACCGCGAAGACAGGGGGCAACTGAAACTCGATCTCAAGTAGCGGTCGGGGAAGCCACCAGCTCTGCTGGTGGAGCTTCACTGCCTTGTGGTGTCGCCCTTAAACTTTACGCCCTGTGGTCAAGGTGCTGGGTTTACCTTATACACCGCCTAAGAGCCTATCCACTATCTAACCGCAAAATATGAGGAAGAATAACGCTTGCCTGCCGAAATGTCCAAAATCCTACTCCGAATTGCCTATTTCCGCTCTCCAGAGTTCACTATGGTTCACGTAAATAGGCAATTCTCGCAACGGATGTTGAACATTTCACGGAGGCTTAGATAGTGGATAGGCTCTAACGTATAGGTGTCTTTTCTTGTTATCATTACGCTATGCGTATTTTAATCGCTACCGGCATATATCCACCCGACATCGGCGGACCGGCACAGTACGCGCGTGGAGTGGAGGAGGCATGGAGAAAAGAGGGGCATCAGGTAAAGGTGCTCGCGTTTTCCGCCGTTTGTCGGACAGGCGTTTTGAACTGGAAACTCCCGACCGGTATTCGTCACCTCTACTATTTTTTGCGTGTTTTGTTCTCGCTTTCGGGAGTTGACTCCGTTAGAAGCCGCGAGGGTCCGCAGCGTGCCTCTGCTTCTAACGGGGTGGATTTTGTGTTTTCTCCCGACACCTTTAGTGCGGCACTTCCCGCGCTTTTCGCGTGTAAACTCTTTGGCAAGAAACTTATCATCCGCACGGGAGGGGATTTTCTCTGGGAGCAGTATGTGGAGCGAACGGGGGAGCTCATACTCCTACGAGACTTCTATAAAAGGCCTTCATTTAGGTTGGACCTAAATCTAAAAGAACGCACCATCTTCTCGCTCCTTCGGTTTCTCTTTCGGCATGTGGACGCTACTATCTTCAGCACTGTGTGGCAACGTGATATTTTTGAAAAGCCATACGGACTGAATCTCAAGAAGTGTTTTCTCGTAGAGAATTATTTTGGTCAAAAAGAGAAATCCCTCCTGCCGAAGACGGCAGTGCTCCCTTTACAAAGGGAGAATAAGATTTTTGTGGGGGGGACGCGTCCGCTAAAATGGAAGAATATACCGCGTGTGCGGGAGGCGTTCGCAAAGGTGCAAAAAAAGGGTGTGCCGGCGGTGCTAGAGCTTCAGACAGGGAGCCACGGAAAGTTTTTGATGGATATTGAGGGAAGCTATGCTGTCATTCTCGCCTCGCTCGGTGATATTTCCCCCAACACCATTCTTGATGCCCTACGTCTCGGCAAGCCATTCATTCTGACCCGAGAAACGGGACTGTATGAGAAGCTGAAGGACATCGGCGTGTGGGTTGACCCGGAAGATGTGGATGATATTGCGGAGAAAATAGCGTGGCTTTCCGATGAAAAAAATTACGAAGCGCAGTGCGCAAAGGTGCGGGCGTTTACGTTTACGCACAGCTACGAGCAAATCGCAGACGAAATCCGCACGCTCTACCGTAAGCTCTAGGGTGTTGCGAAGGTCATAATACATTACGGCGACTTGACGAAGATGTAATATACATGTTAAGATAATGACGATTTTGTACCTTGATAAGCTACGTTCGCCATAGTCAGAAGTTCCCAATTTCATTAGGGATTTCTGGCTATGGCGACGTCTCCTACGTTTAACCTACCCTCAATACACAAGCTATCGCAGGGGATAGCGTTCTATAGGAATTACCTATGAACAATGCAACCAGAGCTCAAGGTGCACAGCACCTGAAGCTCATCGAAGACCAAGGACTTGATTTAAAAGAGTCCGACAAGCTGAACCTTTATCTTCCGCCACTTGCGGCTGGGATTAAAAAGGGAAGCATCCCACCACTTGAAACATTTCGGACTGTCTGCGAAGGGCGGGCGAAACCGGAGTCACTCAAACCAAGGTGGGAGAGAGTCGGAGACACCATCTTTTTTACGCTTCCGGCCACCGACGGCACAACAGGCGAAGGGTGGATTAACCGCCTTGAGCTTCAAGGTGTAAAACTTACGGACGATGCCAGAGGAGTGCTCCGTTCGAATGACTTCAAACCTACGACCGGTGTCATCTATCACGTTGCGGTTCTCGTTGGGGCTACACTTGTTGCTGAAAATCGCATCACCAAAAACATCCAGGCGGAGGGCACGAGTCGCAAGTGGGAGGACCTTCCTCCTGAAGCTGTCTGCCTCATTCGTGAGGTGTTCTCAGACACGGACCTTGAGGTAATGGGTCTGTGGTGGATTGTCGGGTTCGGGAAACCCATCCAGTTTGACGGCGACCCGCACTTTCTCTTTGCTCGCCGCGATGATGGGGGTCGCAGGCTCGGTGCGGGCTTCGCCGGTCCCGACGGCAGGTGGAGTGGTCGTGGCGGGTTTGCCTTCCGTGTTCCGCAAGTTCAGTCCTTGGCATAGGACACTTTGTCCTACTGAACTTAGACCCTTGTTTTTGTCTTTTCGCGCAACCGCATTTCACAATGCGGTTGCTTTTTGTATACTAAGGACGGTAGTAGGCGAATCTGCCCCGACAATACGTTTGGGCTGCCGAATCCAGTATCCACGAGTGCCAGAGTGATTGGGATTTTTGTATCTCAATTGTAGTGTCTCGTGTAGAAACTTCAACAAAAAATGAAGATACTTGGTGTGAGGAGCTGGGGCATTATCATGCCGAATTAGGTGCAACCTTGAGTCCACCGTTGGCGGACAAGGGGTGGTGGTCTTGATGGCTTTTCGCACAATCCAGTTTGACGGCAACCCGCACTTTCTCAATGCTAACCGCAATGATGAGGGTCGCAGGCTCGATACGAACTTCGCCAATCCCGACAACAGGTGGAATGATAATGACGGGTTTGCCTTCCGTGTTCCGAAAGTCTTCTCATTTCTTCCCCGCTTCAGCGGGGGAGTTTTGTTTCTGGAGTTGGCCATTCCAGCCACCAAGCATTTTCCCAATTTCATTTAGCGGTTCTGAAAGTGCAATATATCGTTTATCACCCAGTGACTTTGTTTCCCAAAGAATCATCACGAGTATTTTTATCGTGTCTGTTTTTCTGATTGCCATTCGCACCCAAGGTATCTTTTCATCTTTCGGAAGGAACGCGGCCGTAGCGGTCGCTTCGATGCTTTCTATAAGAAGCTTGTCAATGCGATTTCCAAGCGAGTATTTTTGTGTTTTCGGTAACAGTTCGTGGAAATTGTGCCAAAGTTTGTAGGCAGTCTTTAACTTTTCAAGCACTGGCAAAATCCGTAGGGGGGGGGTACTCTTTAAAGAATGGGGCGAATTCAGTTCAGTCATAGCTATGATGAGATTATCTCTACTCCAAACCTGCTAGAAGCGTGGAAAGAGTTTAAGAAAGGAAAGACAAAGAAGGAAAGTGTGCAACTCTTTCAGCTCCGTTTGATGGAGTATATCCTATCTCTGCATAGGGATTTACGCAACCGCACCTATCGGCATGGGTACTACAAGCACTTCAAGATTGCCGACCCGAAACCAAGGGATATTCACAAAGCGAGTGTGCGAGATCGTCTGCTCCACCGTGCGCTGTATCGGAAGCTGTATCCGTTTTTTGACCGCACGTTCATCGCGGACTCGTTTTCGTGCCGACTGGGGAAGGGAACACACAAGGCGATGAACCGTTTTCGTGCATTTGCGTATAAAGTGAGCAAGAACCATACGCGCACCTGTTTTGTACTGAAGTGCGATATCCGAAAGTTCTTTGCGAATATAGACCATGAGGTTTTGTTCTCCATTCTTGAGAGGTATATCTCGGATGCAGATATCCTGAATTTGCTCAAAAACATCGTCGGAAGCTTTAGAAGCGTATGTGTACATTTAGCAAACACTCACGGCCGTGAGTGTTTGCTAAACACCCCCGAAGAGGCTATTGGGTTACCTCTCGGGAGTCTCACTTCGCAACTTATGGTGAACATCTATATGAATGAGTTTGACCAGTTTGTAAAGCATAGGCTCAAAGCGAAGTATTACATTCGTTATGCGGATGATTTTGTACTACTTTCTCATGATCGTAAGGGGCTGGAACAGTTACTTCCGCAGATTAAACTGTTTTTGGAAGAGCAACTCAAACTTTCACTTCATCCCGATAAAGTATTCATCAAAACCTTTGCCTCGGGAGTAGATTTCCTCGGGTGGGTGCATTTTCCCGACCATCGGGTTTTACGGACGAGTACGAAACAGAGAATGTTTCGACGGTTGCAAGGTGTGCCGAGTGACGAAACCGTTGCGTCATACCGAGGACTGTTATCTCACGGTAATGCGCATACGCTACAAAAGCGGTTTGAAGAGAGTTATAGTTAGGCTATGCGAATTTTGATGTTAAGCCTGGATAAGGCGATATTGGAAAGGGGCTCTGCCGTGCAGAAACGGCTTTTGGCGCTTTCGGAAAAGGTGGGAAAAACAACCCCCGCCCTCCAAGGCTCGGACACCCCCTTTGCTAAGGGGGAATTAACGGTGCTTGTGCCGGCGCAGAAGGACGAAGTGCGAAAGCTTTCGGAGTACCTTACGATACATGCGTTTGGCGGAAATAAGATCTTACAGCTGTGGAAGATGTGGAGGGAGGGAGAGAGAGTACTTAGGGGAAGAACAGCCCCCGCCCTCCAAGGCTCGGGCACCCCCCTTATTAAGGGGGATAGGGGGCGCTACGACCTTGTTACCGTGCAGGATGCCTACTTTCTTGGGTTTCTTGCGGTCAGGCTTGGGAAGAAGTTTTCCGTGCCGGTTGAGGTGCAGATTCATGGATTTGAGAAAAGGGTGGGGGGACGAGCGCGTCTTGCAAAGTTTGTACTTGCACACGCAACAAAAATCCGCGTAGTCAGCATTAGACTTCAGAAGGAACTTTATTCCATATTCCATATTCCATATTCCAGAATCTATGTCTTGCCGGTGGTCACCCAAGTTGAGGCTTCGGAACGAATACAGAAACGAAAGACTGTTCCGTATCCGTTTACCTTTCTCACGGTGGGGCGACTTGTGCCGGTGAAGAATATCGGTTTGCAAATTCGCGCGTTCGCGAAACTCGTCAAGGAGATACCGCATGTACGACTGCTGATTGTGGGAGATGGCGCGGAGCGGAAAAATCTGGAACGGGAAGCTAAAAGCTTGAAGCTAGAATCTTCGGTTGTGTTCGAGGGGGAGCAGAAAGAGGTGGGGAAGTATTATGAGGAGGCGGATGCGTTTTTGCTTACCTCCGACTACGAGGGGTGGGGGAGAGTCACGCTTGAAGCCGCGACGCATAAGTTGCCCATTATTATGACCGACGTGGGACTCGCGCGGGAAGTGATTGTTAACGAAGAAAGTGGGCTCATCATTCCGGTTGGGGATGAAGCGGAGCTGGTACGGGCTATGAGAGATTTGTTGGACAAGCCGGAGCTTCGTACTCAACTCGGCGAAGGCGCCCTTAAGGCATTTAAGACGCTTCCAGGTAGGGAAACACAGATAGAGAAACAAGTTACCGAGTGGAACAGTTTAAGGTAGAATAGTCCCACACGATTATCGAGAGAGTGAAATCCCTCGCCTCGGAGACTCGGCACTCCCTTTAAAAAGGGAGAATTAAGAGAAAATGAAAAAATCAGCCACAAAGCAAAATACTAAACCTTTTATCGGTTTTATCGGGCAGGGCTTCATCGGCAAGAACTATGCCGATGATTTTGAAGCTCGCGGCTACCGTGTCATACGTTACGCGATGGAAGAACCGTATCGCGGAAACAAAGAGAAAATAAAGGAGTGCGATATTGTCTTTGTTGCGGTGCCGACGCCGACCACTCCGAAAGGTTTTGACTACTCCATTGTGGAAAGTGTACTTGCGCTTGTAGGAGGTGGAAAAACGGCGGTCGTCAAATCAACACTGCTTCCCGGAACAACCGAAAAGCTCCAGAAGAAGTACCCTGGCATCTTTGTGTTTCATTCGCCCGAGTTTTTGCGGGAGCGAACGGCTTCCCATGACGCTGCGAATCCCAGCCGAAATATCATAGGTATTCCCGTTGAAAGCGAAAGCACTCGCGAAAGGGCGAAGCAGGTACTTGCGGTATTACCCAGCGCCCCTTTTTCTGCTGTGATGCGCTCGCGTGAGGCTGAACTTATCAAATACGGGGGGAATAATTTTTTGTATGTGAAGGTTGTCTACGTCAACATGCTCTACGACCTTGCGCAGAAGCTTGGTTGTTCGTGGGAAGGTGTGCGCGACGCGCTTTCCGCAGACCCGCGCATCGGCTCCTCGCATATGGACCCGGTGCACAAGAGTGGACACTCAAAGAGGCCGGGGAGGGGGGCGGGTGGACACTGCTTTATCAAAGACTTTTCCGCGTTTAGTAATCTGTATGCAGAGCTGGTCGGGGATAATGCGGGAGTTCGGGCGCTCACGGCTTTGCAGGAAAAAAATAATGATCTCCTTCGACACAGCGGAAAGGACATTGATTTGCTTGAAGGAGTGTTTGGAGCAGAAAAGAAGGCGCCCCGCGCACCAAAAAGGAAATAACATGCTTCATCTTTTACAGCGGTGGGAAGAAAAAGGAGTCAGTTTCGCGGAGAGAGTATTCCCGTGGTCTGCTCCGCATGTGCGCAAGTATCAGCGTCTGCTTCGGTATCTTATTGCGGGCGGGTCGGCGGCCGCGATTGATTTCGCATTTCTATTCTTGTTCACCGATGTTTTTGGTGTGCACTATTTGCTCTCTTCCATTCTCGCCTTTCTTGTCGCGTTTATTTTTAGTTTCGTGATACAGAAGTTCTGGACGTTTCAAGACCACTCCACGGAAAATATGCACGTACAGGCGGTCCTCTATTTTGTTGTCGCGGGAGTAAATCTTTTGCTTAACACACTGCTTATGTACGTGTTTGTTGAGTGGTGGGGTCTTTGGTACCTCCTCGCGCAGTTCATCGCCTCGGGACTTATCGCCATTGAAAGTTTTTTTGTTTCTCGCTATGTTATTTTCAAAGGGGGAAACGCCCCTCTTTCGCGGACAGAAAACAACCTATGAAACTCCTTATCGTGACCCAAAAAGTGGACGCGACCGACCGGAACCTCGGTTTTTTCATACGGTGGATCAAAAAGTTTTCCGAGCATGCTGAAGTAACGGTTATCGCCAACGAGGTCGGTTCGTACGATTTTCCCGAAAACGTCCGCGTGCTCTCGCTCGGAAAAGAAAAAGGCACCTCCCGCCTCATTCGCCTTTTCCGCTATCGTATATTGCTTTGGGAGACGCTCTCCAAAGTCGATGGGGTATTCTTTCATATGTGCCCGGAATACGTACTTGCGGCGAAGCTCTTGCCAAGACTTTTCCGAAAGAAAAGCATCCTGTGGTATACGCATAAAGAAGTCTCATTGCGACTTCGCGTCGCCTCGTGGCTGGTGAACAAGATCTACACCGCCTCAAAAGAAAGTTGCCGCTTACCGAGCAAGAAAGTCGAGGTGGTGGGGCACGGTATTGATGTTGATTTCTTCACGAACCGTCCGACTCAAAGAACTCCTTTTCACCTGGTTAGCGTGGGACGCATCGCTCCGGTAAAAGACCTCGAAACCATCATCCGGGCGTTTTTGGAACTTAAGAAGAAAGACTCTACGACTGAACTTTCCATTGTCGGAGTACCTATCACCGCCGTAGATCAGCTGTATCGTGCGAAGCTTGCTAACTTAGCACCATCTGTTCACTTCACCAGTTTCCCTTACGGTGAAGTATTCGAGCATGAGTATCCCTACAACGTATTTGTCCACGCGAGCAAAACAGGTAGTATGGATAAGGCCGTGCTTGAAGCGCTCTCGGCAGGACTTCCGGTATTTACCTCAAGTGAGGCGTTTGCGAGCACTATTCCGGGCGTAACCAAGTTTAGAGAAGGCGACCCCAGCGACCTTGCGCAGAAGCTCCTCCTAGCCTCCAAGCGCGGTGAAATCGTATATACTGATAGGGGTAGGGAGTGGGTGCAGGAGCACCACAGTTTAGATCGACTCATCACGAAGATATGCTCATATTTTAACCAACATCTATGAAAACACTTTCCATTATCATTCCCGTCTTTAATGAAGAGAGGACCCTCTCTGAAGTGTTGAAGCGCATTGATGACGTCTTGCTTCCGGTGCAAAAGGAAATCATTATCGTTGATGACGGATCCACCGATGGAACACGGGATATTTTACGCTCGCTTCCTGAACGCTACACGGTCGTCTTTCAAGAGCACAATCAAGGCAAAGGCGCGGCGGTGACGGAAGGTTTGAAGCGGGCTACGGGAGAGGTGATGGTCATCCAAGACGCCGATCTTGAATATGATCCAAAGGAATACCCTCTGCTCCTTCAGCCAATTCTTGACGGCAAAGCGGACGTTGTGTTCGGCTCGCGCCTCGTGACCAATCAGCCTCACCGTGTCCTCTTCTTTTGGCACTACCTCGGCAATCAGTTTTTGACGTTTCTCTCGAATCTCTTCACCAATCTCAATCTCACCGACATGGAAACCTGCTACAAGATGTTCACGAAAGAGGTCGTAGATGCGATCAAGCACAAGCTCGTATCAGAACGGTTCGGCATCGAACCGGAGCTGACTGCTCGAGTGAAGCACTACCGCATCTACGAAGTCGGTATTTCATATAGCGGACGGACATACAAAGAAGGGAAGAAGATCGGATGGAAGGACGGCGTAAGCGCGCTGTGGTGCATTGTGAAGTTCAATGTGTTCGGGTAGCCGTTTCCGTAAAAGCATCTAAGTACCAATCTCCAATCTAACCGCAAAATACGAGGAAAGACATAGCTTGCCTGCCGAAATGTCCAAAATTCTGCTACAAATCGAGTCTTTCTCGTCAGCGTATCTTGATACGCTTCCTCAAAATCCGCGATTTTCGCAATGAATTTTTAACATTTCATCGGAGGCTTAGATTATGAACAGGCTCTCAATGGCACTTTCTTCGCACCACAAAAAACTCGTCCTCGTCTTTGCGGTTTCGTTTGCGCTTTCCATTGCGTACTCGTTCTACCATCGCATAGAGCCGGTGGTTGACGCGCGCTCTTATGATGCTATCGCGCAGAATATCGTGAGCGGGGAAGGTTTCAAAGAAGATCGCACCCTCTCGTATGAGTTTGACCCTTCAATCATTCGCGCGGGCCCACTGTATGAATACTTTCTGGCGGGGGTGTACGCGCTCTTTGGCCATTCCTACCCTGCGGTGTGGGTGCTCCAGGCACTCCTGCACGTTCTCTCCGCGTATCTCGTCTATCGCATTTCGCGAGAGCTGTTTACGGAGCATAGCGAAACAATCGGACTTGTCTCCGCGATGCTCATCGGCTTTCATCCCGACCTCATTGAAATTTCCGCGATGCTTATGACCGAGACGCTCTACCTCTTTCTCGTAACTCTTACGCTCCTCGCGTTTTTAAAAGCGTACCAGAAGCCAGAGGCGCTTTCCCGAGCCCTTTTTCTTGGGGGGAGTACCGCGCTCTCCATTCTCATTCGTCCGCCCGTGCTCTTTTTTATTCCTATCTTTCTCTTTTTGTTCGTTGCAAAAAAGCAATACAGAAGTGTGGGGGTGTTTCTTGCGGTCGTGTGTCTCTGTATGCTTCCCTGGACCGTTCGTAACTATACCGTCTACAGACAATTTATTCCCACCACGCTTATCGGACAGTACAACTTGTGGGTAGGGAACACACTTCTCGCGGGCGGTGGGCAACTCGCGGGGGGTGTAAACCCTGCAATCGCATATCTGGAAGGGAGTGGTGCGTCTAGGTTTGCCCACGAAGCCGGAAAGGAGTTTCGTTCGTTTGTCTTTGGGCATCCACTGGTCTTTCTTAAACTGACGGTCATTCGTATCGTTCGGTATGTGAGCCTCATACGCCCCATGGGATTTTGGTTTTATCAGGCGGGACTTCCACAGCTCATTTTTGTCGCGCTTTCGGGTCTTTCCATTGCGCTTCTGTTTATTTCCGGCGTGGCGGGACTGTGGCGGTACATTCGCGAGCAGAAAGAGCTTGGCTATTATCTCCTCGCACTTACCCTAACCGCTCCGCTCCCGCTCATTATCACCGTCGTTCAGTCACGCTATCGGTTTCAAGTGTATCCATTTCTTGCCGTGCCGGGCGCCTACTTTCTTGTAGCGCTTTGTCATCGCGCGGAGGGGGTGAGGCGAATAGGACTCATCACCGCAGGCATCTTGTTGACAATTAGCCTCATTGATGTCAGTATGTTCTTACCCGTCGTCCTAGAGCGACTCGGGCGATTCTTATGAAAACACTTACGGTTATCGCTCCGGTCTACAACGAAGAAGAGGTTATCGCGGACTTTTACCGTGAACTTAAAATGGAACTGCATAAACTTTCGGGGTACTCATCTCGGATGCTTTTTATCGTAGGAAGAGGCACCGATCGGACACTTCCGATTCTAAAGGAGCTTGCCGAGAAGGATAAAGATCTTCAGGTACTCTGGCTTTCGTCTCGCTGTGGACATCAGATGCAACTTCTCGCCGGTATTGACCACGCCGACAGCGACATTGTCGTAATGATGGACTCCGACTTGCAGCATCCCCCAAGCGTTATCCCCAAGCTTCTCGCCGAATTTGAAAAGGGAAATGAAGTGGTCTACACCATTCGCGAGAAAACTGCCGACCAGGGCTTCATCCGGAGATGGTGCTCCGACCTTTTTTACTGGTTTCTCAATCGTATCTCCGATGTGCCTATCAGTAGCAACGCGGCCGATTTTCGTCTTATCTCACGGAAGGTTGCCGACGTTATTCGGAAGGATATTCGCGAGCGCAATCTCTTTTTACGTGGGATTGTTCCGTGGCTCGGCTTCACTCAAACCGGGGTTCGTTTTTCCGCGCATCCACGAAAAGCGGGAAAGAGTAAATACTCTCTGTCGCGCCTTATCACCTTTGGACTCTCCGGCGTCGTGTCTTTCAGCCGAAAGCCACTGCGTATGGCGATTGTGGTCGGGCTTATTGTCGCGAGTCTCGGGCTTTTATACGCACTTATTGTGGTCGGACAATCTTTTGTAAGTAAAAGTCTTCCGCAAGGGTGGGCAACGGTCATCGTCCTTATTTCCGTCTTTGGAGGATTACAACTTCTTTTCCTTGGCGTACTTGGCGAATACATCGGCGCGATTTTTGACGAGGTGAAAAAACGCCCCCACTATATCGTGGATGAGAGAATAAACTTCTGAAAGTAATTTTCAATTTTCAATGGTCAATTTTCAGGCACTTTCCAAATCAAACGTTAAACTTCAATGGGTCTTTCTTGTCGGAGTTTTGTTGTTCGTAAATCTCTATTCGTTTTCCACGCTCACGACGAAGCCTGCCTACTGGTATGACGAGGCGATAAACGTGGAGCTCGCCCGTAATTTTGCCGATTACGGCAAACTGGACCTTGTGGTTGCTCCGAATACGTTTTCGGAGCAAGGCGCGGCCATTGGCTCCACGGGGTATCCCGTCACGGTTCCGCTTGCGGGGTTTTTTAGACTATTCGGATTTGGGCTCATGCAAGCGCGCATCTATATGCTTTTGTGGATGGGCGCGCTTCTGGTGTTGTTTTTCTTTATCGCGCGGGAGATGTGGGGCACGTTTGTCGCGTATGGGGGGACGCTCCTTATCGCGAGCTTCGCGCCGTTTTATGGAAACGGACGGAGTGTGATGGGGGAGGTACCCGGATTTCTTTTCTTCCTTTGCGCGTACTACCTCTTTGAACGTAAGCAGTGGCTCTGGTCGGGTGTCCTCCTCGGCCTCGCGGTAGTGGTGAAGCCGTCCGTCTACGTTTTCCTTATTCCAGCATTTGCGCTCACGGTGCTTCTCCAAAGTGAAGCATGGAAAAAGAAACTGGGTGAGCTTTTTGTGCTCGGTTCGGGAGCGGTGCTCGCACTTCTACCTTGGTGTGCGATTTATATGACGGAACTTTTGCGGGGAGGACTGTTTGGAGCTATCTTCAACCATTTCAAAAATCCGTACGCCGAGGCGGGAAGAGGCGCGATTCAAAATATCACCACCAATCTCCCGACACTTCTCACCTCAACGACGCTACTCTATATGTGGGTGCTTCTCATGGGGGTTGTGGTAGCGCTCTACTTTGAACGGACGCTCCTTTCAAAGCATAAAAACCTATGCATTCTTTCGGCCGTCTATCTCCCGCTCGTGCTTCTCCAGTATTTAAAAAGTTTCGGCTATCTTCGCTATCTTGTCGCGGGAGAATTTCTGGTATTCATTTTGTTTCTCCTTGCACTTCCTTCGCTCGCGCGGTGTGTCGGCTCTCGTTGTCGTTCCAGCGAAAGCTGGAATCCAGAGGATGGTGTAAAACGTAGGAACTGGATTCCCGTTTTCACGGGAATGGCCGTGGCCATTTTGGTGCTGATGCAGACGGTGCACCTCTTTGCGTTTTCAGACCTCTACGCTTCCGAGAAAACGCAAAAAACGATACTGTACCTGTACACAAACTATCCCGAAGGTACCATCGGCGTCATCAATGTACCCCAGGTTGCAAGCTTCATCCCCGCGTTTCAGAAGTATCAGTATCTCTCCACCTTTGGACTGTGGAATTTCGGCTCACCCATTCTGTATCTTTCCGGCGACCGCGCACCCGGTACGCTCGTCACCGCTTCGGGGGAGGACGGCCTTTCTTCCGAAGAGCGTGAACTTCTCCACGCGCGCTATACACAGGACAACGCCTTTACCGACGGTTTTTCTATTTACCGAAAAAGATAATCAAATGGGACCTACGCAATCTATACTTTTCTGTCATCCGCCCGGACGAATCCACTCGGACGGGTTCCAGCGAAAGCTGGAATCCAGTTTGTAGCCCTTCTTTAAGAGCCTGTCCACTATCTCGTGGTACCCGAGTCAGAAAACCCTTATTTTTGAGCGAAAAACAAGTCGGAGCCTGAAGTGTACTTGTAGTACGATGAAGGCGAGACAATGTTTTGTAGCCAAAAATAAGGATTTTCTGACAGGGGGAAGATAGTGGATAGGCTCTAAGAGCCTGTTCATAATCTAACCGCAGTATAAGGCCTAACACATAGCTTGCCTGCCGAAATGTCCAAAATTCTGCTGCAAATCGCGTCTTTTTCGTCAGCGTATCTCGAGTAGCCTGCCTCAAAATCCGCAATTTTCAGAGCGAATTTTGAACATTTCATTCAGGTATTAGATTATGGATAGGCTCTAAGGCTCTGGATTCCACTTTAGAGTGGAATGACACTAAATGCGTAGGTCCTATCAAAATAAAAAGGGACCGCCCGAAGGTGGTCCCGTGAAAATGTAACACTGTTTTTGATACTCACCGCAAGGAGTATCTGGCGAGTATGATACTCAAGAGAAACGTTACGATGCCGATAACGTTCTCGAACGTGAAGCGGAAGAAGATGGCAGTTAGCCACTCCTCAAGCGTTTCCTTGAATGTCTCCTCGACACGCCTCGGGCTTACCACCAAAAAGAGTTGCAGTCTTTCTCCCGCCCGATGTCGAGAAAAGATTTGGTAGTAGCTCTCTTTAAACGGAGCAAGCCAGCGCACTCCCGGCCCTCTCTCGCCGCTTTGCCAGCTATCGTGGAAAAAGTGGATGAAGAGGCAGGTGCTTGCGAGTAGGGCATGGTTGCCACATAGAAACACCCACAACACTGCGCCAACCGCTCCGATCATAACGAGCGGATAGTGAGTGGGAAGCGCCTTGTGCGAAGAATCGCCCGCTCGTCCGCCAAGAAGTTCACGAACCAAAGGAGCGAGAATGTCCAAGTCGGGAGCCATCGAGAAGAAGATTCCGAATATATAAGTATACCAGTGGATTTCCAGTACCAAAAGGGTCCACACCAGCCATGTGATGATAATGCCGCTCCCGATGTCCATGAGGGACGCGAGGAACAAACCGAAGACTTTTTTCAAAGGACTCATCCTAGACCTTCCTTTGTAAAGGGTTTTTGTTGCTGAAGTTCAGCTGTGATGTTAGCATATCTTTCAATGTTTGTCAACGCATGCGGGGTGGTATTTAGGGGTTACAATGACAAGCAACAACCCCTTTTCTATGTGCTCAATCAATGGCTTCAATTTTGTCGATAAGACTCTGATGCTCAAGATGAATGAGGTGACGCGTCATCGCGGACCTGACGGTACGGGTGTTTGGTGTGGACAGAAAGTGACACTCGGCCACAATCGGCTTTCCATCATTGATCTCTCGGCGCGTGGGGCGCAGCCGATGACCGATGTCTCTGGCAGACTCACCATTGTCTTTAACGGAGAGATTTACAACTACAAGGAGTTACGAGATGAACTTAAGAAGAACTACACCTTCCGTTCCGATAGCGACACGGAGGTCATTTTGAACGCGTATCTTGAGTACGGAAAAGAGTGCGTACAAAAGTTTAACGGTATCTTCGCGTTTGCACTGTGGGACGAACGCGAACAGGAACTTTTTTTGGCGCGCGACCATGGAGGAGTAAAACCTCTCTACTATTTTTGGGATGGCAAGCGTCTCATTTTTTCTTCGGAAATAAAAGCAATTCTTGAGCATTCCGTACCACGAGAAGTGGATAGAGAAGCCTTTAACCTCTATATGCGAATGCTCTATGTGCCGGAGCCCTATACAATGTTCAAAGGCATCAAGAAACTCCCAGGAGCTCACTATGCCGTACTGAAGGGAAACGATTTTTCAGTCATAAAGTATTGGGGGGTTTCTGACTTTTCAAATCGTTCGTCTCGGGAAGATACGGTTACGGAAATCCGCAATTTTTTTATGGACTCGGTAAAGCATCAGCTTATTTCCGACCGCCCCGTCGGCATCTTTCTTAGCGGAGGAATTGATTCCACGGCGGTGCTTGGCGCGACCAGGGAAGTAAGCGTGGGGAACGTGCAAACCTATTCGGTTGGTTTTGACGTGGACGTGCAAAAGGAAAAGTTCAATGCTGATTTTTTGCTTGCGCGTGAGACGGCGAAGCGGTATGGAACCAACCACCACGAGCTTATGATTTCGGGGAAGGATATAGGTGAGAGCCTTAACGATATTGCATGGCACCTTGACGAGCCGAACGGGAATCCCACCGCCGGAGCGATTTTCCTTCTCTCTCGTCTTGCCAAAAAGGATGTGGCAGTGGTGCTCGGGGGTGATGGGGCCGATGAGCTTTTTGGCGGGTACCAGCGCTATGCGCTTTCTCGGCTCCTTCGTGAAGCTTCACGGCTTCCGGTCGGCATAAGAAAGGCTTTCTCCTACGCACTTGCCGGTCTTGGGAAGAAAGAAACGTCGGCAAAGATACTCATTTCCGACCCGACCGAGCACTTCCTTTCATTCCTGTCACAGAAAGAAAGGGATGCGGCTTCCGTGCTAAGCCCAGCCATGCTGAATAGCAATGTCGTGTATGCTCACTTTGCGCGGTACTTTGCCGGAGCGGGAGACTCGGACGATTTTGAAAAGCAGTTTATGAACACCGACCGTCAAAGCTGGCTTACCGACGATTCGCTCCTGCGGAGCGACAAGATGTCCATGGCATTCGGACTAGAACAACGTGTTCCTATTTTGGACTATCGGCTGGTGGAACTTGCCTACCGTATTCCCACACATTGGAAGCTCAAGGGGAGTGGGCTCTCACAAAACTCATTTCAGGGAAAACAAATCTGGAAAGATGCCGTTGCTCCGTATCTTCCCGAGCATATCCGCAATCAACAAAAGCGCGGATTTTTTACCCCGATGGCGAAGTGGCTTCGTACTGACCTTCGCGAACTGGTTTCCGAGATTCTTTCACCCGCGCATCTTACCGCGGAGTTTTTTAACGCCGAGGCCGTGCAGAAAATGTGGGAGGGCCACCGTGATGGCATCGTCTATAACCTTAACCTCGTCTGGGCTATCGTGATGTGGCAATTGTGGTACGATACATTTATGAAAAATTAGTCCAATTAACCTCGGTATTCTCATTGACCTAAAAAAATTAGAAGCCTACTCACAAAGTGATTTAGCATTATTTACCTGTTTCCAGCAACATGACAACCGCGAGCTTTATACGTGAAATCTTGAAAGGGAAAGACCTGTATCGGATACTGATGAATGACGAGTGTGAGAAACATACGCTCGCGGGTCTTGTCGCGGACCTCGGTGGTGGGGCGGGGAAGCCAAGTTATCTCCGATTTTTTAGACAGGCGGAAAAGACGCATATTGAGTCGGTAGACCTTGCGGTACAAGGAGCACGGCACGTTGACCTGGAAAAAGACGCGCTTCCGTACGGAAGTGAAACTGTGGACATGATACTTGCGCTCAATGTCTTGGAGCATATCTTCAACTACAACCTACTTCTTTCGGAAACAGCGCGTCTTTTAAAAAAGGGAGGCTCTCTTATCCTCGTCGTTCCGTTTTTGATAAACTATCATCCCGACCCGAGCGATTTCTGGCGGTATACCAAAGAAACACTGCATAAACTTCTTGTGGAAAAAGGGTTCAGCGAGGTGAAGATTTCCGCGCTCGGTACGGGTCCCTTTGGGGCGGGATTTTCACAGATAGAGTGGATGATTCCGCGCTTTCTGAAATTACTGTGTGTTCCCCTCGTGCTTTTGGGTGACCGTATGGTACGCTCGGTTAAGCCTGAAGTGACGGAGCGTTTCCCCCTTGGCTATTTTGTGACCGCGCGAATCGGACACCCTAGACAGCACCATGTATAACGCTCTTTCATTTGAACAGTGTACCGATGTGATTACGGGAGCAACCGTCTTTCTTGACGTTGATGGTACACTCATGCCCGACAACAGTCTCACGGCAACCGACGTGGTACTGGCAAAGGTGAAGGAACTTGCGGTGAACAATCGAGTGCTCCTCTGTACCAACAAAAGGAACCCCGACAGGTGGGCGATGCTTGAAACGCTCTTTGGACTTCCGGTGATTACGAGACGACACAAAAAGCCCAGTCGAAAGGTTCTAGACGAGGCGGGGGGGATAGGACGAAGTCGAGTGGTTATCGGGGATAAGTACCTTACCGATGGCCTCTTTGCGAAACGCATAGGCGCGCGGTTTCTGAAGGTGGAACGCAAACTTTCGGGAAGGGAAACCGTGATGACAAAAGCAGTTAATTTTTTTGACGACTTACTATGGAATCTCACGCAAAAACGTTTTTCATAACCGGCGGAGCCGGATTTTTGGGCATCAACGTGGTCCGTGCTCTTTTGAAGCGCGGGCACAAGGTCGTCTCCTACGACCTGCTTCCGTTTGACTATCCCGAACGCGCGCGGATTACGGAAATTTGTGGAGACATCCGCGACTTCCAGAAACTCACCGAAAGCATGAAAGGTGCGGACGTCGTGATTCATACCGCGGCGGCACTTCCGCTCTACTCCGCTGAAGATATCCGCTCCACCGATATTACGGGGACCAGGAACGTATGCGAGGCGTCAAAGGCAAACCGGGTGGAACGCCTTATTTATATTTCGTCCACTGCCGTGTACGGCATTCCCGACCATCACCCGCTGTATGAAGACGACAAGCTTGACGGAGTGGGCGAGTATGGTAAGGCAAAGATTGTGGCGGAAGAAATTTGCCGTGAGTTCCGAAAGCAGGGAATGACCATTCCCATTATCCGACCCAAATCCTTTATCGGACCCGAGCGACTCGGGGTGTTTGCCCTTTTTTACGACTGGGCAAGTACGGGACACGGATTTCCGATGATTGGCTACGGCCATAACCGCTATCAGCTTCTGGACGTTCAGGACCTCTGCGACGCGATATACCTCTCTGCGGCACTCCCGAAAGAAACGGTGAACGACACCTTCAATATCGGTGCAAAAGACTTTACGACGATGCGAGAGGATTATCAGGCGGTGCTTGATGTGGCAGGTTTTGGAAAGAAAATCCGCGGGTTTCCGGCGGGGCCGATGATTCTTACGCTTCGCCTGCTTGAAGCGCTCCACCTCTCGCCCCTCTACAAATGGGTGTACGAAACGGCATCAAAAGATTCGTTCGTGTCCATAGAAAAAGCAGAACGAAAGCTTGGTTTCAAGCCGAAGTATTCAAACAAAGACTCGCTCGTCAGAAATTATCGGTGGTATCTCGCCAATGTAAAAAGTTTTGAAGGGAAATCCGGCGTGTCGCATCGCGTGCCGTGGAAGCAGGGAGTGTTAAAAATAGCGAAGCTATTTTTCTAAGTTTCAATTTTCAATGACCAATTTTCAAACACTTGGTGGCTTATGGATATCTATGCGACCCAAGCAATGGGTGAAGAACCTTTTTGTGTTCGCTCCTTTGCTTTTCGTCAAAGCCTTTACCGATTTGGACAAGGTGGAGCTCGCTTTGTTTGCCTTCGTACTCTTCTGTTTTGCCGGAAGTGCTATCTATCTCGTTAATGATTGCCTGGACAGGAAGAGCGACAGTCTACATCCGACCAAAAAGAATCGCCCGATTGCCTCGGGAAAGCTCTCGCGTGAAGTCGCGCTCATTTCCGCAGTTCTTCTTGGCGCAGGCGCTCTCGCTTTGAGCTTCACGGTGAATGTCAATTTCGGTTATGTGCTTTCGGGGTACGTGCTCCTCAATGTACTCTACTCACTCAAGCTTAAGCATCTTATCGTGCTGGATGTGTTCTCAATCGCGCTCGGGTTTGTACTGCGGGTGGTTGCGGGAGCGGTGGTGATTGGGGTGCCGGTATCGGTGTGGATTCTTGCCTGTACCTTTTTTCTCGCGCTCTTTCTCGCCATTAACAAACGCAAAAGTGAGCTTGGCCTCAAGGACGGAGAAACGCGAAGCGTACTTAAATCATATACTCCCGAGGCGCTTGGCTATATGCATCTCGTGAGCCTATCCGCGACCGTTATTACCTACGTGCTCTATACCTTTAGCTCCGAGCACAGTAGGCTCCTCATGCTCACCATTCCGGTGGTGCTTTACGGGCTGTTCTACTATACGGCGGTCCTTTCCCGCGAAGGCGCGAGCGGAGGGGACCCGACGGCAATCGTGCTTCGTGAACGACCGCTTCAAATCGCGGTGGCGCTCTGGGTTGGTATGTCCGGCCTCATCCTCCTTTTCGCTAATTAATAGATACTAATAAGTCTATGATACGAATCTACAAATACCTGCGAATGGGAACACCCCGCGCTCGCGCGCGGGGTTCGGTGCGACTCGCAGAGAGAAGCTCTCCGCGATGTCGCGCTTAAATGTATATGCGTATTACCTACATCGCAAATGTGAGACTTCCGACCGAGAAGGCGCACGGACTCCAGATTATGAAAATGTGTGAGGCCTTTGCTCGCGCCGGTGCTGACGTGGAACTTGTGGTTCCGAAGCGGAAAAATCCCCTTTGCGGTGACCCATTTATGTATTACGGCGTGGAACGGAGTTTTCGTATTACCACGGTATTTTGTCTGGACGTGTTGTGGCTTCCGAAAATCGGTTTCCTTATTGAGCTTGTGAGTTTCCTTTGTGCTTCGTCGGTGTACGCATGGGGGAGGAATGGCACTATCTATACACGCGAAGAACTCGCCAGTCTCTTTTTCCCGGGCGCTTTTCTTGAACTGCACACCCTTCCCGCGAAGCTCGGGTGGATACGGCGCGCGCTTTTCAAGCGCGCTCGCGCACTTTTTGTGCTTACGTCGTTCATGAAGCAGTCCCTTACAGAGTGGGGCATAGAAGAAAACCATGTGTCGGTACTTCCCGACGGTGTGGATATAGCCTCGTTTGATATATCGGTTGGGAAAGAGGAAGCGCGCGCAAGACTTTCGCTTCCTCGCGATATGAACATAGTGCTCTATACCGGCAGTTTCTTTTTGTATCCATGGAAGGGAGTAGATGTGCTGTTGGAAACAGCACGAAATTATCAATTATCAATTATCAATTATCAAAAAAAAGAAACACTGTTCTTATTCGTAGGTGGGAGCGAAAAGGAGATTGCGGAAGTTCGCAAAAAATACAAAACAGAGAACGTCTTATTGCTTGGGCATCAGCCCCACAGTGATATTCCCTACTATTTGAAGGCGGCGGATGTACTGGTGCTTCCCAACAAAAGCGGATATGCGATGTCCGAGAAGCACACCTCGCCACTCAAACTCTTTGAATATATGGCTTCAGGCCGGCCAATCATAAGTGCCGACCTCCCCTCGCTTCGGGAGATTTTGACCGAAGAAGAGGCAGTATTTTTTACTCCCAATAATCCGGACGATTTGTCCCGCGCCATACTGGAGGTACTCTCCGACTCGGTCCGCGCCGAACGGCTTGCGCGGTATGCTCGCCGAAAGGTGGAGCAGTACACCTGGGACAAGCGGGCGAGGAAGATACTTTCGTCGTGTTTGTAGCCTCTTTGTAGCGCGTGGTATGCTGTGGTCCCGTGGAGGAACAAATACGGCCTACTGCGGGTTTAAGATACATCATGAGCATCTATAGGCTTAGCGAAAAAAAGGCTAGTTCGGCTATACGGAGCAAAAAGGTCTCCGTTGGGGTAGTTGGATTTGGCTATATCGGAAGTTGTATCGGCGCCGTGCTTGCGGACAAAGGGTTTAGGACCGTTGGGGTTGATACCAACCGGAAACTTATAGAGATGGTGAACAAGGGAGAAATTCCGTTCCACGAAGAGGGGCTCGCGGAGCGGGTGAAGAAAGCGGTGCGGAAGGGCACGCTTTCCGCCACGGATGACTTTTCTGTGCTCACGGAGAGCGACATCATCATTATGACTGTCGGCACTCCGCTCTCGGAAGATTACTCGGCGAATATGTCGCACATCGAGTCGGCGTCACGTTCCGTTGCGAAATATTTGTGCAAAGGACAACTCGTTATTTTGAAAAGCACCATTCCGCCCGGGACGACCGAGGGAAGCGTGCGCAAGATTCTTGAAACATCAGGTCTTCGCGCGGGCAGGGATTTCGGACTGGTGTTCAGTCCCGAGCGTCTCGCGGAAGGGAGGGCAATACCGGAGCTTCTTTCCATCCCGATTGTCATTGGTGGTATTGATGAGAAAAGCGCGAAGCTCGCCGGAGCGTTTTGGGAAAATGCGCTTGGGGTTACCACCATCATCCTCTCCAGTCCCAAAGCCGCGGAGATGACCAAACTCGCGGATAATTTGTGGATTGACCTCAATATCGCGCTTGGAAACGAAATCGCGCTTCTCTCCGATAAGCTTGGCATTAACGCGCTTGAGGTTATCAGGGCGGCAAATACGCTTCCGAAGGGAACGCATCAGGTGAACATCCTTTTCCCGGGGATGGGCGTGGGAGGGTATTGCCTGACCAAAGACCCGTGGTTTGTGCATACCATCGGCAAGAAGCACGGGCTTGATTTGAAAACGCCGGTTGCTTCGCGTACGGTAAATGACCAAATGCCAGGCTACACTTTTTCGCTTATCGAGAGAGCGCTTTCTGCGCAAGGGAAAACACTCAAAAGCTCCAAGGTCGCGGTGCTGGGGCTTTCATTCAAAAACAACACCGGAGATTGCAGGTTTACTCCCACTAAACCCGTGATTGAGCTCTTGCAGAAAAGCGGATGTACGCTCTCGGTCTTTGACCCGCTGGTTCGTGAAGAAGATGCGAAGGGTGTAAGTAATATTCCGCTTTCTGACTCTCTTTCGTCTGCGGTTCGCGGTGCGGATGTGGTAGCCTTTTTTACTGGACATGATGCGTTCAAAAAGTTCCCACTCGCCAAGCTTCGAAAGCTTGTGGGCGCTTCCTGTGTGCTGATTGACGGGCGAAATATGTTTGGAAAATCTGAAATACAACAGACTCGTAAGCTCGGGTTTACTTATCAGGGAATTGGTCAATCATGAAAAAATACGTTATCACCGGTGGGAGCGGGTTTCTCGGAAGTCGCTTCGTAAAAAAACTTCTTGATGCGGGACACCGCGTGGTTGTCTACGACAATTTGAGTAGCGGACAAGCGCGCAATCTCGTGCCGTTCAAAGGCAATCCGCGTTTTCGGTTTGTGAAAGGGGACATCACGGACATCACCGCTCTTAAGAAAGTGCTTGCCAAAGATGTTGACGCTATTTTTCATCTCTCGGCGATTGTCGGCGTCAAGGCGTACTGCAAAGACCCGCTCAAAGTGGTGGAGGTGAACGTGGTGGGTACCAAAAATGTGCTTGAGCTTGCCCTCAAACACAATACCAAAGTTATTTTTTCCAGTACGAGCGAAGTGTACGGGAAAAATCCAAAGGTACCGTGGAAGGAGGACGACGACCGCGTGCTCGGGTCTACCGGCATTGACCGTTGGAGCTACAGCACAAGCAAAGCGATGTGCGAGCATATGCTTCTTGCGGTGCACAAAAATCAGGGACTACCCGTGGTGATTGTACGGTACTTCAATGTGTATGGTCCGGGCCAACCTCCCTACTTTGTGGTGTCGCAAAGCGTCCAGAAGGTGCTAAACGGAGAGGCTCCGCTCCTCTATGATTCCGGAAATCAGACGAGGTGTTTTACCTTTGTGGATGACGCAGTTGAAGGAACGCTACGTGCCGCGGAAAACCCAAAGGCCATCGGCGAGGTTTTTAATATCGGCAACTCCAAGGAAACCACCGTGCGTGAAGTGGTGGAAACCATCATTGATCTTTCGGGGAAGAAAGGGGAACTCGTTCCGAAAAAGCTTGATACCAAAAAACACTATGGGAAACGATATGAGGACATAGAGCGGCGCATTCCTGATGTGAGCAAAGCGAAACGGGTGCTTGGCTGGAAGGCTACGACAAGCCTACATGACGGTCTCCAAAAAACCATCGAGTGGTCAAAAGAAAATCCATGGTGGCTAAAAATCCCCAATTAGATCGGTTTCTCACTTTTACGTTCTCGTGGTAGTTTAACTATATGTCTATGAATCCCGTAGTAGAATTGCGGGTCGCGAAGGTGGCATCACCCTAAAACTATGCGGTCGTCTTACTTTACAAATCTAGTAATCAATGTTGCGGTGGAGCATGTCTTCGCGTTGAAGAACACCCGCAATTTCACTACGGGATGAAAGGAGTCATTCTAGCGGGAGGGGATGCGACACGGCTTCGTCCGCTCACCCTCGTCACCAATAAGCATTTGCTACCGGTTTACGACAAACCGCTTATTTACTATGGCATTGAGCGCCTCGTTGAGGCCGGCATTGACCGTATTATGGTCGTCACCTCGCCGAAGTACGTGGAGAACTTTGTGGGGCTCCTCGGTTCCGGACAGAACTTCATTTCAAAGAAAAACGGTAAGCAAATACAAATCGTGTACGGCATTCAAAATGGCCCATCGGGTATTGCCGATGGACTGTATATCGCGAAAGACTATGTGGGGGACGACAACTGTGTGCTATACCTCGGCGACAATATTTTTGAAGATTCCATTGCAAAGCCAGTCGCCTCATTTAAGAAAGGCGCGACGGTCTTTTTGAAAGAAGTCAAAGACCCGGAGCGTTTCGGAGTGGCCACGGTGGACGCAAAAGGGGCGGTGACGGGTATTGAAGAAAAGCCAAAGCACCCACAATCAAACCTCGCGGTGGTCGGGGTCTATATCTACGACAATACGGTCTTCCATAAGATGGTACATCAACCGGTTTCGGAGCGTGGTGAGTATGAAATTACCTACGTTAACAATAAGTACGTGGAAGAGGGAACACTCCATTCCGTTCGGCTCACCAAAGAGTGGTTTGACGCGGGAACAACCGACAGTTTGATTGAGGCGGGTAATTTTATGCGGGATAAATCGCGTAAACGAACGTCATAGGCTATGTCTGAACCAAAGAAACCCTCGCTGTCCATTTTTTTCCCGTGCTATAACGACAAAGGCACCATTGCTACGCTCATTTGGGATGCCAAAAAGGTGGCGGAGAAGCTCACTGATGATTTTGAGATCATCGTCATTGACGACGGCTCCAGCGACGGGGCGCGAGAGATGCTGATGGACTTCAAACTCAAAAATGAGGTCCCGCAATTTAAGCTCGTGCTCCACGAAAAGAACCGCGGGTATGGCGGCGCCATTCGGAGCGGATTTGCCGCGGCGACCAAGGAACTTGTCTTCTATACGGATGGAGATGGACAGTATGACGTGCGCGAGCTTTCGCTCCTGTGGGAGAAGATGACGCCTGACGTTGATGTTGTTAACGGGTACAAGATCAAACGCCACGACCCGCTCCACCGCATCGTGGTGGGCCTCATCTATCAATACTCCGTGCGGCTTGCGTTTTGGCTCCCCATTCGCGACATTGACTGTGATTTCCGTCTCATACGGCACCGGATGCTTGAAAAAGTGGAGCTCCGGAGCAATAGCGGGACCATCACCATAGAGCAAATAAAGAAACTGGAGCAGGCCGGAGCGCGTTTTGTGGAAGTCGGTGTTTCTCACCTTTACCGCAAGTACGGAAGTTCCCAATTCTTTACGTTCAGGAGGGTCGCGGTCACGCTCTGGCGCCTCCTCTTCATGTGGGTTGACCTCATGGTGCTTCAGAAGCTCACTCGTCCTGAAATATCCATCGTACTCCGAAAGGTAATAGAGCTTAATTTCAGAAAGCAAAAGCAAGCTATCAGAGAAAACCTTTCGGTGAAAGACGGAGAGAAGGTGCTTGATATGGGGTGCGGAACGGGAGAGTTCTCCCCGCTCTTTCCAAAAGAGAGCTACACAGGGATTGACCTTGATCCCAAGAACATCGCCTTTGCGAGAAAACACTATGACAGAACCTTTCTGGAAGCGGACGGGAGAGCGCTTCCATTTCCTGACGGGTCATTTGATAAGGTACTGGTGGTTGGCGTACTTCATCATATTTCCGACAGCGATACCGACAAAGTGTTTTCGGAGATGAAGCGAGTGCTTAAACCGGGTGGTATAATGCTTATTATGGAGGACACCGTGAGCACGCGCTTTGTCACAGGGCTTATGCACAAGGCCGATCAAGGGGCGCATATACGCACCTGCGACGAATGGAAGCGGATGTTGGGGGCACATTTCAGAATCCAAAAGACGTGGACTTTTAACAACGGTGTGTGTTTTTATTCGGCGTTTGTAACGCAGGTTGAGTAACGCGAAATATGATACAAAAAACCAACTGCAATCTATGTGGAAGTCCGGCGCTCCGTATCCTCTACAGGCTTTCCGATTTTAACCTGCTGAAGTGCGACGCTTGCGGCCTCGTATGCCGCGAGATGCTTCTTGAAAAAAAGGAAACCGTCGAGCTGTATTCCGAAACGTATTTCACCAAAGAACAACACGACTATTTCTTTGATAAAACGGAAGAAAAAGAGGCAACCTGCGCGCGCCGGCTTGAAGCTATCGCGCAAATGTGTCCCCATAAAGGGCACCTCTTGGATATCGGTTGCGCGATAGGAACCTTCCCACGTATCGCCAAGAGCGGTGGGTGGGAGGCCAAGGGAGTGGAAGTCTCCGTCTTCGCTTCGGCATACGCGCGGGAAAAATACGGTCTTGATGTTCGTACGGGTGAACTCGAAGAGCAGACGTTTCCAAAGGAATCGTTTGATGTCGTAACGCTCTGGGACGTAATAGACCATATTGAAAGGCCGCAGGAGTTCCTCTCCCGCATCCACACGTTGCTGAAGCCCGGAGGACTACTGGTGCAACAAACGACTATGGAAGACAGTTTGCTGTACCGGATAGCGCACTACCTTTACGTGCTAAGTTTCGGCTTTGTTCGATTTCCCGTGGCCCGCTGTCACCCGATGCATCATTCCACCTTTTATTCGAGCAAAACATTACAGAAAGCTTTCGATAAGGCGGTATTCAAGATTATTCGCAAACAGCCCGACGACCTGAATCCGGAACTCATCAATACCGTTCCTACAATGCGGATGCTTCTCAAAATTATTTCTTTTTTCGCTTCACTTATCGGGCGGCCGCTCGAATATACGTTTTATGCGCAAAAAACAGGATAACACAATAACGCTTCAGTCATTTAGCGACAAAGCGCGCGGTGATTTATATGTCGGCGAGGCAAAACGGAACATCCCTTTTCAGGTCAAGCGGTTTTACGTTATCACGCATATTCCCGATAGTAAGGTGATACGCGGCGCCCACGCGCACCGGAAGATAGAGCAGGTAATGTTTTGCGTTAGGGGCTCGTGCCTCGTGCGTATGGACGACGGAAAGAAGAAGTGGGAAGTCCGCCTCACGCGTCCGGAGGAAGGTTTGTATATCGGAAGCGGAATCTGGCACGATTTCACCGGCTGTTCTCCAGACACCGTCATACTTATGGTCGCAAGCGGCTACTATAGCGAAACCGACTATATCCGTGATTATCCGGCGTTTCTCAAATTCATCCAAGCAAAACGCTAACGTTATCTGCCATGGAACACGCAGTCTACGCGGAAATGTACCGCCAAGAAAAAGTGCTCTGGTGGTACCGGGGCATGAACCGGATAGGCCGCATGCTTCTTTCAAGATACGTGCCACGGAAAGGAATACGTATATTGGACGCGGGGTGCGGTACGGGCGGTAATTTTGATACGCTTCGCGAGTTCGGAAAGGTGACGGGAATTGACACGTCGGAGGAAGCGCTCCGTTTCGCGAAGGAGCGGGGCAGGGCAGAGCTCGTGCAGGGAAGTATTAAAGCGATGCCTTTTGCCGGCCGTACGTTCGACCTTGTTAATTGTACCGACGTACTCTATCACCGTGAGGTGGGGAACGACGGAGCGGCGCTCCGGGAATTTTCGCGCGTCCTCACGGAAGACGGGCTCCTGTATTTACGAGAACCCGCGTATAACTGGCTTCGGGGGAAACACGACACGCTCGTATGGACGAAGTGGCGCTATACGCGCCCGGAACTGCACGCGAAAGTGGAAGCCGCCGGATTCGATGTACTCTTTTGCAGTTACGCCAATTGTCTCCTGTTCCCCCTCGCGGTTCTCGTACGGACCGCGGAACGGCTCTGGCCGGGCCGGTCCACCGACCCCGACACTCTCAACCCTCCGCGGTTTTTGAATACAGTGTTTGCGTGGATATTCGGGATTGAGTCGGTGCTTCTCCGGCGCATAAGGTTTCCATTCGGACTCTCCATCGCCCTCGTGGCGAAAAAGAGAAAATAACGGTACTATTTCATCTATGTCCATTCCTTTTGTTGATTTCACTCGCGAGTACTACGCGATACAAAAAGAGATAGATTCCGCGATACAGCGGGTACTTTCTCGGGGGTACTTTATCTTAGGTCCCGAAGTTGAGCAGTTTGAACAATCATTTGCACGCTATATAGGCACGCGTTTTGCAGTAGGAGTTGCTTCCGGTACTGATGCCCTCTACCTTTCGCTACTTGCTCTCGGCGTCGGGAATGGGGATGAGGTGCTCCTTCCCACGCATACCGCCGTGCCGACCGCGATGGCGGTCGTGATGAGTGGGGCGACCCCCGTCTTTGTGGACTCCGACGAATCGTTTTTGATGGACACGGAGAAGCTCCACAGTCTCGTCACTTCAAAAACCAAGGCGATTATTCCCGTGCATTTCTACGGGCTCGCCTCCGATATGGGGAAACTTCGCGCGTTTGTCGATAAGCACAAACTCCTTATCATAGAGGATTGCGCTCAAGCGACCGGCGCAGAGTGGAACGGCAAAAAAGTCGGGAGCTTTGGCGACGCGGGCTGTTTTAGTTTTTATCCCACGAAAAATCTTGGTACCTATGGCGATGGGGGAATGGTGGTCACCGATAACGAAGAGCTCTACCAGAAACTACGCGCGCTTCGCTACTATGGCGAACTGGACAAGGTTACCTGCGAAGGATTTGGTATCAACAGCCGTCTTGACGAGCTTCACGCGGCACTACTTTCGGCGAAATTACCGCATCTTGATGTATGGAACGCAAAGCGACAGGAGATTGCGGGTTGGTATCGGCAATACGTCACGAACCCCCTCATTGTCTTGCCGGATGCCTTTCCCGCCGGACGTCATGTCTATCACCTCTTTGTCGCGCGCGCAAAGAACCGTGACGCACTGCGGGAAAAACTTAAGCAAGCAGGGGTCGCCACCATGCTTCACTATCCGCACCTCGTGCACGAGCAACCATTTTTTAAGCAGTTTGTCTCGCGTCGTCTCCCCAAAGCGGAGGCACTCTCACAGGAGATATTTTCGCTTCCGATGCACCCGTTTCTCACGGAAGATGAGGTCGCCTCTATTGGTAAGGTGCTTTCGCTATGATTCAAATGCTTCGCGATTTCTGCAGAGTGCACGCGCTCGCGCTCCTGTTCGCTTTCGCAGTCGGAGCGCTCTATGTCGTTCCGCATATTTCTTTTATCGTTTCGCTTGGTGACGCGTATCGGGGTATTCCCCTCCTACAAACACAGAATGAGGACTATTATCTGACGCGCATCAGAGAAATTATTGACGGCCACTATTCTACAGGCTCATTTTTATTCCACGAGTATAAAGACGCGCCTCCGCTCACTCCGCCCACGGAAGAGTTTCTCTATGCCATTCCGACACTCCTTTTTGGTACGTCCGTTATTACGACGATTATTGTAAGTCGGTTTGTGCTTCCGTTCGGACTCTTCCTCCTCATTTATTTTTTACTGGTAAGGCTAACTTCCACAAAGAGGAGGGAGGAGAACGGTCATGGAGATGCGGGCACCGAAAGGACGCTTGCGCAAAAGCTTACCGCGATTTCCGGGTCACTCCTTATCACGCTCGGTTATGACCTTATCAACTATCGGGCGGTGTGGCGGTATCTCCTTGGAGAAGACAGCTTGGCCGGAAGTTTTCTCATGTGGTCGCGACTCGTACACCCCATTTGGGGCGCGATATTTTTGTTCTTGTTCCTGCTCTGTCTCTATGCACTTATGTGTGGGACGAAAAGAATAAAGAGTGTCGTGCTTCTGTCTTCGGCATTGCTCGCACTGATGTTCGGGAGTTACTTCTTCAGCTGGGGTCTCGCGGTATCAATCGGTACGGTGCTTTTTGTCATTGCATTTTTTCGAAAGGAATTTTCGCTTCTTAAACAACTTTTCGTGGTGTTTGCGGGGGGAGTTCTTCTCTCAAGTCCGTATTGGTGGAACGCGTGGGTTGCGTCGCAAAGCCCGTGGTATGAATTGGCGCTCCTAAGAGGTGGGCTTTTTGTTACGCACTATCCGATGTGGAATAAGTTTATGCTCGCGGTGCTCGGGCTCTATATCCTGCTCGTGTGGCTTATCCCGCTTTTGCAAAAATGGTGGAGAGGCGGGATACATTTGCCTGTCGCGGGTAAGGAAACTTTTGAGCTTGCTGAAACGTGGCAATGGTTTCTCCTGGCCGTTATTGCAGGGTCCCTCTGGGTGTATGTGGAGCAGGTGATTACCGGAAAGACGATTTGGCCGTACCACTTCGCGCAATACACCATCCCGCTCGGTATTATCGCTTCGCTCGTACTCGGCCACCGCTTGGTGCGGCCGAAACTCTCTATTCTTTGGTGGAGCGCGATGGGCATTATCGCCCTCGCGTCAGTTACGTACGGGATAGCCGTACAGGCCACGGTGTACAGCAATTCATTTCCGCATTATCTCGCGCTCCAAAAAGATGCGCCTATCTTGGAGAGGCTGAATGCGGAAAAAGGGGAGTGCGTTGTCTTTTTCAACAAAAACGACCTCTCGGCTCGCAACTGGAACTTCATGGTAACGGCGTTCACGTCATGCGATATATACGCCGAGGACGGCCCGTCGCTCCTTATGCCCTTTGAACGCATCTATCACGGGTACCTCGCGACACTGCGGCTCCGCGGCCTTCAGGCAAAGGATATACAGGTGTACATCCGGGATAATCCCGCGGAACTCCGCCAGTACCTGTTCGGCAATTGGAAGGGTCTGTACAACCGTTCCGACTTTCCCGACATCACGGACACGGCGCTTACGGAGCGTATCGCGAAGCTCCCCGAGGATTACACGGCGTTTATGAAACAGGATTTCAGAGAAGTGCTGAACCGCTACGCGCTTGACTATATTCTCTCATCCAGCCCGCTTCTCTCCTCCGTGCTTAAGGAACTTCCTGGCACGGAACTCATAGAACAGGCGGGCGACCTATTCCTCTATCGGTTCAAATGACGGCCCGAGCGCATCTGCTTCTTTTCTCCCTTTACAAAAGGGAGTACCCCGATTCTTATCGGGGGGAGGGATTTATTCTCCCTTAATAAGGGGAGCACTCCGACTTTGAGTCGGAGGAGGGGTGTGCGTAAGCCCTATCTTCTTAAAGAAATCGTCAAAGACTTTTTTTACATATTTCACATGAGTTTCGTTTAGTGCAGGATGACATCCGATGAATAATCCTGTGTCGCGAATAGTGCGCGACACGGGAAGGAGGCCGACACTTCTGTGTGGTCGGTCTCTAAATGCAGGCTGGTCCGGCAGGCAACCATCAAAGAATGACCGTGTCTCAATTCCGTTACTTTCTAATACCATCCCCAATTAACCTGTCCACAGTATGCCGATAGACAAAAGGCTCAACAAAGCCCCATGGTGATGAGTTTATGGGGAGAAGTTACCTAGAGATGGTATAAATACAAAGCGAGGTCCTTTCTACTAAATTTCCGATTCGGTTTAATTAGAAAAGGGAAACCGTAGAAATTGTGAAAAGTATTTTTCCGCACTTCTGAAGTTTGTATATATTCGCGATACTTTTCAAAAAAGGTTTGATAGCGGGCGACAATCTTTAGACGTCTGTTGTTGAGCGTATCCAGTTTTTGAAGTTGTACGAGACCGAGTGAAGCTGCGATGTCTGTCATTCTGACATTGTATCCCAACCTTGCGGTGACATATCGGGCATCGTACTCTTTCAAAATACCGTCGGAGAACGAGAAACGCTTACCCTGTGTCGTCTTTATGGGCAAGCGACCGAACTCTCGTAAGGACTTTGCGATAGCATAGTATTTCTTGTTGTTGGTAAACAGCATGCCACCTTCACCCGTTGTCATATTATGCGCGACATAAAAACTCATTGTCGCTAAGTCACCAAAGGATCCTACCTTCTTTTTACCGATACTCGCTCCGTGGGCTTCACAGCAATCTTCAATCACTGTCAAACGATACTTTTTAGCCAGTACTAAAATCTCTTTCATCTTGGCCGGATTGCCAAAAGTATGAACTACCATGATAGCTCGCGTGTTTCTGGTAATTGCCTTTTCAACCTCCTTCGGGTCAATATTCCAGGAGTCCTTTTCAACATCTACATATACCGGTACTAATCCCTGGTGAAGAACGGGCGCTGGGACTGCTGAAAAGGTTGCCGCGGGGACAATAACCTCCCCGCCAGCGTCCACGTCTCCGGATTCTGTAAGGGTCGCTAGTGCAAGTAAATTCGCGGAAGAACCGGAGTTAACCGCTATGGCGTATTTTGTTCCCACGTAGTGCGCCATCTTTTCTTCAAATTTTTTCACGGCTGGTCCTTGTGAAATTCGTAAGGCAAGAATCGAGTCAAGCACGGCCATAATTTCTCGTTCGTCATACATCGGCCACCCAACGGTGACCTTGTTATGTGGCAAGGCGTGTAGTTTGAGTTTCGCGCGAATAAAAGTTTTTATAGTTTCGTCCATGGTGGTTAACTATAGTCAGTTCTCATAAGGATTGTCAAATGGTATGGTAGCGTCTCCTTTTTTGTTCACATAACATATGGATTTCTTAAGGAGTTGTAGAATTACGTTATTTTGCTATAGTCCAAGCGTTATAGTATGAAAATATTTTTCATCACCCCAAAATTGAATTTTCTGACTTCCGGTGGTTCAACGGACGAATATGATTTGACATACCGAACGCTCATGAATTTGGGTCATGAGGTAACTGTGTGCACTACCTATCCTACCGCCAACAAAATACCACAAGAACTTCCTTATACGGTTCTTGAAGAAGATATACATTCAAACAGACAGTTAGGGATACAAAGGGGAGTCCTAAAGATTTTAAGGAAGTATTCCGGTCAGGCCGACTTCTTTTTTGTTGATGGGCAGGTGTACTTGTACGGTGCGGGATTATACCGGAAACGTGGTGGAACCGTTCCGGTTGTGGCGTATTTCAATCGGGAGCTTCCGGCATGGCCTCAAAATGTGTCGTACCTTTTTCCCATCAAGAAAGATAGTATTTTTATCACCCTAAAGCAAAGACTTCGTTTCTATGTTGAGCGGTATCTGCTTATGCCGTTTGCAAACAATATTGATGTCGTTTGCTTCTCCAATTCGCACCTTTTAGAGAGTTACCGCAATTTCGGTATGCATACGGAAGGCACATCATTTATCTTCGGTGACCCTTTCGACTACCGAGGGAATATGGGTAAACTCGGCATTACTGAAGATTCCTACACGAAAAGAAATAAGCGACAAGGGCCGTTTACTATTTTCTATTCAAGCAGAATGGCGCCCGGGAAGGGTTTTGATTTACTGCTCGTCGCTTTTTCAAAGTTAAAGAACAAGGAGAAGTTTCGTCTGGTTTTGGGGGGGACTGGCCCGGAGGAGCACCTTGTTCATAGGTTGGTAGAGGACTTACATCTTCAGCCCTATGTAGAATTTCCAGGATGGATGACTAAAGACGAGCTCTATCGTCGTTTAAGAGAGACGGACATATTTGTGCAGGCCCACTGGCGAAGAGACATAACGTCAATGTCCGTGATGACCGCCTTATTGTTTGGACTACCTTCGATTCTTCCAAAAGGAGGGGGTTTGGAGTGGATAGCGAGAGGAAGCGCCCTCTATTTTAAGGAATACGACGCGGACGATTTGGCATCTAAAATCGAGCACCTCGGAGACGAGTACGAATTACGAGCCACTCTTTCTAAGCATTGTTATGTTAGAATGGACGAGCCGGAGATGAACCATAGAAATAGGATTGCGTTGCTCGTCGATACGATGAGAAGAATTACACAAGGATAATTTTATAGTATGGCAAAAAAAGCGATTATTACCGGCATTACCGGTCAAGACGGGTCGTATCTCGCGGAGCTTCTCTTGGAAAAAGGATACGAGGTTTTTGGCTTGCAGAGGCGCGCCAGTATGCCCAATACGGAGCGGGTAGATCACCTGTATGGCAAAAAAGGTTTCAATATGGCCTATGCCGACCTCGGAGACAGTTCAAATTTGCTTCGGGTCATCAAGAAAATTGAACCGGATGAGTTGTATAATCTCGGAGCGCAAAGTCATGTTGGCGTAAGTTTTGACGTGCCGGAGTTCACGGTCAACACGAACGCGCTTGGTCCATTACGGTTACTTGAGACTATCCGCAATCTCGGTATGCCCATTCGGTTCTATCAGGCGAGTTCATCCGAGATGTTTGGTAAAGTTGTTGAGACTCCTCAAAAGGAGACAACACCGTTCAATCCGCAATCACCCTATGGCCTCTCAAAAGTATTCGCTTTCCATATCACCAAGATATATCGCACCGGGTACAACATTTTTGCTTCCAATGGCATCTTGTTTAACCATGAGTCGCCCCGTCGCGGGGTTAATTTTGTTACGAGAAAGATTACGATAGGTCTTTCTCGCATTTCACTCGGTCTTCAAAACACACTCTCGCTCGGAAATTTAGACGCCAAGCGGGACTGGGGATACGCCAAGGATTATGTGGAAGCTATCTGGAAAATACTGCAGCACAAAGAGGCGGACGACTTTCTTATCGCGACCGGAGAAACACACTCGGTGCGTGAATTTGTTGGAGAAGCGGGGAAACATCTCGGCATGGATATAATCTGGGAGGGTACAGGGCTCAAAGAGAAAGGAATTGATAAAAAGACAGGAAAAACCCTCATTGAGGTAGACCCAATTCACTTTCGGCCAAACGAAGTTGCATTTTTGCAAGGAGATTCAAGTAAGGCACACAAGGTTCTTGGTTGGAAGCCAAGAACCACTTTTTCAGCGTTGGCTAAGCTGATGGTGGAAGAAGACATTAAGTATGTTGCACGGGAGGAGGCTATCGGAAATCCTGTGGTGACTCAGAAGAGGTTTCAGGTGTAGTTGTGGTGTACCAAAGATTCAATGGAAAAGATATCTTACAAAGAAACCCTCATAGCCATTTGTATTCGTTCGTTCGCTCATGGGTCGAATCCAGTCACCGATGCCACTGACTCGCTCCAAGTGATGACGCTTAAGCGCGGGAAGGGTGAGGAGGTGAAGGCGCATTTTCACGCGCCTAAGCACCGCGAGACCGAAAGGGTGCAAGAGTGTTTGCTGGTACGAAAAGGGAGTGTGGAGGTTGATTTGTTCGGCAACGATAATGTGCTCTTTAGGACACTTCTTGTTTCTGTGGGCGAGGCGCTTCTCCTCCTCTCGGGAGGGCATGCGGTACGCTACTTGGAAGATGCCGAGATTATTGAAGTCAAGAACGGTCCTTATATTCCTGACAAAGAACTCATTTAGAGACCTAGCTTTTTTGCGAGGAGGTCGGCGAGGGGAACCACACCTTTCTTTCGAACTTCAAAATCCTGTTCTACCTCCCAGAGGTGATAGAGGTCGGCTTCGGCCGAGTCTTCATAAATGGCGGAAATGAAGTCCACAAGCTCGTCCTCGTTGTGACGGAACTCGGCGAGATGCTTTTTGACGAGCGACGCGAGGTCTTCAAGTGTTTTGCAATTCTTCACGGACGACAGGGCGTTGTAATAGATATCGCCGAAGGTAATGACCGGCTTTTTGAAACACGCGCCTTCAAAACCCCCCGCGCCCGCGACAGTCGTGATAAGCTGTGCTTTTTGCAAAAGCTCAAAACTTGGTATCGCGGGGTTTACGAGCTTCACGTTCGGTATTTTCTTGAGCTCTTTGTAGTAGGCGCGCGGGCGATAGTTCGCCATAAGCGGGTGTTCCTTCACATAGAGCTTCCAGCCGACCGGAAGGGCGCGCGCAATTTTATCAATGAGATACACCTGGTCGTCCATAAAGGGCGCCTGAAGGAGAAGATTGATCTCGGGTTCGGTGTGGAGCGGGTAGAACGCGAAGGTGTCGCTCGGGTCCACCGGCTCGTACAGGTCGCTTGCGCCGATAAGTCCGCGCAGTTTCCTTCGCACTCGGTCTTTGAACCAATCGATCGGCCTGATCGTGGAATAGTCGTGCCGGTCTCTTTTAGTAACCGATGCATAAAGGTATTTGCAGAGGAACGAGAGTGAAGCCACAAGATTTTTCGGCAGAAGGAACTTGAACTGCTTGCCGCGGTGTATCGGTTGCTTCGTCGGGTGTGACATCGGGTAGTACCCCTTAGGGGATGTGCGGAACTCTTCTAGGTATGCGCGCGCTTTTTTTCTAAACGGGTCACTTTCGCTACCGCGGGGCGCTTTGAGCCGCTTTTCCACGAAGCTAAAACAGCGATAATCTTCACTGAAGACATGCACGTTCTTCATACCGAGGGGCATAATGAGAATGGTGCGGATACCGCGCTTCTTCGCGATGGTGTAGAGCAGAAGCTGTGAGATGGAGCCCATCGGATAGAGAAAAAGCACGTCAGGTTTCTCGGTGTCCAAAAAAGCGAGAACCGCCTTCGCTTTTACCTGGAGAATGCGGAGCATTTCCTCGTGGGTGTAGCGGGGAGTGTTGTAGGGATATTCCCGCAGAAGCTGGTTGAAGCGCACAATACGGTCCAGGGTGATATAGGGCCAGAGGTTGGGAAGCCCATATTCCTTCTCAAGCATCCGCAGATAGTCCATATCCAATTTTTCGTTTTTGTACGTTCCGTGTACGTCCTCATCAAGGAGGAGGTTCGTGTAGGCAATGTCCTTTTGCGTACGCAAAAAATCGTATCCGTCACGTAGGTACACATAGGCGCAAAAATCGGTGAGCCCGTACTTCTCCTTGAGGGCGAGCGCGATGGCGTGGCCGATGTACGCGAAATTTCTTTGCAAAATAAGGCAGACTTTCATAGAGGTTTCTTTATAACGGAGAAAGTAGGCTCTACGTTATTCACGTATCTGGGGTATAAGGTAGCAGTGATTGTACCGTGGATACTCCAACGTCCCGGGGTTTTCGGGGCTTTCCATATGCGCCAAAAAGCCCACCTCTATACCGAGCTCTTTCAAAACCGCAAGGGTGTCCGCATTGTATGAACCTTCAGGGTGCGACATTGCGGTGATTGGCTTCCCTGCAATCTTTTCAAGAATATCCTTGTTCGTTCGGTATTCGCTCTGTTGGCGTTCTTTCGGAAGCATCTTCATGTTGGTGGGATGCGTGTGACTATGTAGCCCGAGAAGATGTCCTTGCTCCGCCAGCGTTACGAGGCACTCGCTATTCATCCAGAGGAGCGGGAGCAGTTTCTCTTTTTCCACACCGCGAGCCTGAAGCATGAGGTCCATAATCGTTTCATACTCTTCCCGGACCAAAATACGGTCGCGTATGTAGCGAAACCGTTTATCCTCGGGCGTATACATTGCGTACTCACGGTAAAAGGTCGCTGGGTCGTAGGTCTTGAGACCCTCCGCTATTTTCTGCGTGAAGGGAGAATCGGCGGACGCCTCGTCAAAGGCGCGATAGAAATCCAAAATATCGCCAAAATACTTGAATCTAAAATAACGGTACAGTTCAAGTTTTGGTACCGTGCCATTCAGGTGTTCGGTGGTGATAAAAAAGAAGGCAGTGAGGTTTCGGCTCGTGAGCACCGGAAGAGCGAGGTCAAACTGGCACCGAAGGGCGTCATCAAAGGTGATGCAGACGTCATGTTCTTGCAGTTCTCCTCGCGCGCTTTTACGAAGCCACTCCTTTGCGGAGAGAAGGGTGTGGTTCTTCGCATATAAAGAAAGCATTCGGTCAAATTCATCCGAACTGATGGAACCCTGGCTTCTGATATGGTTCCCGTCATTATGAAAATGATGTAACATGAGTCCGTGCGCGGGCATAGTAGGAATATGGTACAGCAATTATTCTAATTATTCTAATTTTTTCAAGAAAGTCCCGGAAAGCGTCAGGCGTTATGCGGTAGCGCCGCGCGTATCGTTTTACGGCCACGTCTTTACGCATACCGATACGCGTTGCGTCGCCGGATAACGTACAACGGATAGCATTTAGGTCAATTCCACGGTTATAGCGCTATGGTCTCTCAATTGGACAAACAACTTCATACCCAGCCGACCGAGGTGCGTTTTTGCACCCGTTGCGTGGTCTCCAATCAGCGTCCGCGAACGGAGTTTGACGCGGAGGGTGTGTGTAATGCGTGCCTGTACGCGGAGTACAAAAAGACGATTGACTGGGACGCGCGAGCATCGGCGCTTCGCGCGCTGTGCGACAAACACCGCTCTTCGGACGGAAGCTTTGACGTGGTCGTGCCGGGAAGCGGGGGAAAGGACAGCGGATACGCGGCGCATCTTCTTAAACAGGAATACGGTATGCATCCGCTCTGTGTAACCTGGGCTCCGTTTGAATACACCGACATTGGATGGAAAAACTTTCAGGACTTTGTGAAGTCGGGGTTCACCGTCCTCAATTGTTTTCCAAACGGCGATGTGCATCGTAAGCTCGCTAAAATAGCCTTTGAACAAAAGGGAGACGCGCTTGAGCCGTTTCTTTTCGGACAAAAAGCGTTTGCCTTTCATATCGCCCTCAAGTGGAAGATACCGCTCATTTTTTACGGAGAGAATGGGGAAGTGGAGTACGGCGGTTCCATGCAAAACGCGCATAAACCGTTTGAGTCGGTTTCCGATTGGGAGAAGCTTTATTTCAAAGGAGCCGGAGTGGACGCGCTTCTGCAGGCGGGTGTTTCGGAGGGAGTGTTTACAAAAGAAGAGGCGAAGGATAAGACGTTTGACCTGTATCGCACTCCTCCGCTCGCGGATATACAGAGGCTTGGTGCCGAGATGCATTGGCTTTCGTATTACACGAAATGGGTTCCGCTGGATAACTTCGCGTACGCGAAAAAACACACGGGGTTTACTCCCGACCCCGACGGACGCACCGAAGGCACGTACTCAAACTATGCGGGATTGGATGATAAATCCTACGGCTTCCATTACTATCTCGGTTACCTCAAGTTTGGTCTAGGGCGAGCAAGCAGGGACGCGATGATGGAAATACGGTCCGGTAACATCACGCGCAAGGAGGGAGTGGAGCTTGTGAGAAAGTACGACGGTGAATTTCCCCAAAAATATTTTCCGTGGTTTTTGAATTACCTCGGCATTACGGAGGAAGAATTTACTAAGGTGGTTGACGCCTACCGCCCTCCGCATCTGTGGGAGAAGGTAGGTGGAGAATGGAAGCTAAAGCATCAAGTGTCCGCGTAGAGAGATGTTATAGTACAATGAGTCCGCATCGGCTTTAAAGCACGAGATATGCTACATCCTGAAACAAACAACTTTTCTTCAGAGAACACAACGCCCGAGCAAGACGCCAGGAGGAAGTTCATCACCGCGCACGCGGCCGAGATGAAGCCTGTCGTGTCCGATCCCAAGACGATAGACGCGATAACCGAAGGACAGGACAGCGACGAGGAGGTCATGGACAAAGCCTTGGAAGAGTTTGAGAACAAACTTTTTTCATTGGAGAAAGCGGAGAGCGAGTGTGAACCCGATGCGCGGCGGGTCCTCTTGTCCGCCGATAACCCGGGTTCCTATAACGTCATCAGCGCTTTGGTGCGGGAATTGGAGCATGATCCTCGGTGCAAAGGGATTTCGGTGGTTACCGGAGGCTTCGCAAGTAGGGAGTTCGCCAAAGCATTCGGAGACAGATTCGCGCAGGTCTCGAACCGCGATAAGCCGTTTCTGACCGATGTCGATAAAACAGTATCGGGAGAAAAACCCCTGGACATCATGGTCGGTTCATACAATACGCAGAACGGGCCGGAATCAATTCCACTCTACAGCGGCAAGTCGGTGTTCGGAGCCAAAAAAGTAGTATATATCTGCGATTCGTGGGGCGGACCCGGAGGCGCGTTCACCGATACATATAAAGGGAGTGTCTATGAGGACGAAGGAAAAAGACCCGCTTTCTCAGACATTGACGCTATCATATGCAATGATGCGTTCGCCAAGGCGGCTATCAGGAAACATCTCCCCGATTTTCCGGAAGAAAAAATACTTCCCATCGGTACCCCCGTTCTTGATTCCCTGGAGCAGGATAAAGGAGAGGAGCATCGCGCCGCATGCCGCGAAAAGCTGGGTATTCCTTTCGAGGCGTTTTCCGTTCTCTATCTCGGGGCAGTTTCCAACGATTATCAGTCTCCGACCTACGCAAATTTGCATATCGATACCCGCATAAACGAGAAGACATTTGAACGGACTGTTGAGGAAGTTGTCCGGTACGCAAACGAGCATCCAGAAAGGACGTTCGCGCTTCTCATCCGCTTGCATCCGCGCGATCCGAGCCAGCAAGCGCTCCTTGAGATCACGGAGAGACTAGAGTTGCCTCCCAACCTTATCGTCCGAAGAGCCGACCGGTCGGCAGTCTCCATAAACGAAGCAGTCTACGGAGCGGATGTGGTCGCGAGTATCGAGAGCACCGAAAATTATCTCGCGCCTCATCGCGGGAGACACTCGGTATTTTTAGGGTATAACGACCTCGGAATGGGCTCTGCGATTTTGGAGTACAACTTCGGCCAGTCGACGCCGGAGCTTTCAAAACAAAAAGGCATTCATCTGGTCGCCTCACCCAATGAGCTTGAAGGGGTATTCGATGCGGTGAAAGACGAACCGATTCCCATAGGTTCAGCGAAACAGAGTACCTCCTCAAAGCGGATCAGCGATGTTATGTTTACGTCCAAGTAGTCATTCGTTCCGTAAGGAGCGGGCATGTCGTCATTCACTATGAAAAAAGAAATTTTAGCCATTATTCCAGCCCGAGGCGGTTCAAAGCGGATACCGAATAAAAATATTCGGGATTTTTGCGGTGAGTCCCTTATCGCGCGAGCCGTAAAGCAGGCCAAGGTGCATCCGAAGATTACGCGGGTGATCGTTGATACCGATTCGCCGGAAATCGCGGAGGAGGCAAAAAAGCACGGCGCCGAAGTGCTCTACCTTCGTCCGTCGGAGCTTGCGACCGATACGGCGAAGGTGGTGGATTCAATTCTGCACCTCCTAGAGTTTCTAAAAAAAGAAGAGAACTATGTGCCGGAGCAGATCGTGATTCTACAGACGACCTCTCCGCTCCGGAGGAGTGAAGACATAGACCGCTGTTTCGAGCTGATGGAAAAAGGGGAAGCAGATACGGTGCTCACCGTTTGCTCGACCCATCCGAGGCTGTACTATATGGACGAGGAGCAGAATCTTATACTGGTTAACGGTTCGGAGGGAGAGTCCACCAACATGCAGGAGTGGCGACCGGCCTACATTTTGAACGGCTGTTTTGTGTATATCGTGAAGACCGAAGCGCTTCTGCGCGAGAAGCGCATCATCACGGAGCACACCAAAGGGGTGCTGTGCGACAAATGGCGTTCGGTGGACCTCGATACTCCCGAAGAGTGGGTGGTCGCGGAGCTTTTGTTTAAGCACCAAAAAGAAATAGAAGCTAACCTGGATCAATTTTCCTAGCGGTGTGCGGTATACGTCGGCGCCACGCGTATCGGTATGCGTAAAACGAAATGCGTATGAACACGAGCGAAAATAAAAAAGCGGTGATTCGCAGTTTCAGAGACCTGAACGTCTATCAAGGGGCATATGAGGCAATGCTCATTATGCACAAGGAAGTATTGCCTAAGCTTCCCTTGAGTGAAAAGTTTGACTTAAGAGACCAATTATCAAGGTCAACGAAGGCGGTTCCTCGCCTAATTGCCGAAGGGTATGCCAAGAAGCATCAAAAAGCCGGTTTTCAAAAATATCTTGATGATGCTCACACGGAATCCAACGAAAGCATTGTGGGCATTGAACAGTGTAGAGACCTCTATAACTTAGACAGTAACCTATCTCATGACCTTATAGACCGCTACGAAAAAATCTCAGACAGTTGTTTAATTTGGCGGAAGCATGGGATACTTTCAAAAATAAGCGACGACAAACGCCACCGCAGGACGATACGCGTGGCGCTACCGAATAACGCATTCTCTGATAGAAAACGGTGAATTAGAAATTAGATGAGTTAGGTGAATTACTATGGCTTTACGATTTGTCGTAGCGGGATTGGGGTCAATGGGGAAGCGGAGAGTGCGGAACCTCCAAGCGAATGGCGAAAAAGACATCGTCGGGTTTGATGTCCGCCCCGACCGAAACAAAGAGGTACAGGAAAAGTACGGTATCCGCACCGCGAAGGCTTTTGAGGATATTTCGCCGGACGACTTTGACGTACTCATTATCTCCACCTCGCCAAACGCGCACGGCGAGTATATCCGCTATGCGCTCGCGCACAAAAAGCATTTCTTTGTGGAGCATCCCACAAGCGATGACGGATACAAGGAAGTGCTTGAGGGCAAGGGCGCGACTATCAAAGCGCCGTCCTGCACCTTTCTCTTCAATCCCGCGATTAAGATGATGAAAAAAGTTCTTGACGAGGGAAAGATTGGGAAGGTACTCGCGTTTCAGTATCACATGGGACAATACCTCCCCGACTGGCATCCGTGGGAGGACTATCGCACGGTGTATTTTTCCAAAAAAGAAACAAGCGCCTGTCGCGAGATGTTCTGCTTTGAGCTTATCTGGCTGAACTCGCTTATCGGCTCGGAGGTGAAGGATGTTCGGGGCACCATCACCAAAACGACAGACCTTGATATGGACGCAGACGATACGATAACTGCGGCAGTTACCTATGCGAATAATGTGCGAGGGACCCTCCTTATTGATGTCATTTCAAGGAAGCCATTTCGGACGCTCCGCGTGCTCGGCTCCGAAGGAGTGCTCGAGTGGGAACGGTTTGACTACACGCTCAAAATCTTCAACGCGAGCACCAAGGAGACCGAGGTCATCCCCATTCCCAAAGGCAATCCCGAAAAGGGGTATGTGAACGAAGAAGAAATGTATATTGATGAAATCGGCGCGTTCCTAAAGGCGGTCAAGGGGGAAGCAAAGTACCCCTACACATTTGAAGCGAACTTCAAAAAACTCCAGGCGCTTGAAAAGCTGATTCAGGCCTAACTTTTCTCTCCCTTTCCCCAAAACGGCTCAACGGCCTCCGCCGTTGAGCCGTTTTTAATCTTTACTTTTATTTTGCAGGGGGTACCATATTCATTGTCGCCTAGTATGATATGCTTGCCGCCGTTACCTGCGGTCTGTCTTAAGTTATTCTCCCTTTCCTAAAGGGAGCACTTGCGTCTTCGCGGGAGGGATTTCTATTCCTTTCCGGCCTGAAAGGAGTATCATTAAGAAAAAGGAACTCGGCTTTATGAGCTAGATGTAACTCCTATGGCAAAAGAAACTAAAGAATTCAAAACCTTTGACGATTTTACGAATTTGTATGAGGTACAAAAGACATTACGATTTGAGTTGGAGGCAGTTCCTGAAACAGAAATAGTTTTGGAAAATAGGGGGATTTGGTATAAGCGAGATAAGAAAAGGGCAGATGAAAAGCCCATTGTTAAATTCTACATGGATATTCTTCATCGTGAGTTTACTGATGAAGCTTTGGAAAAAATAAAAGAAAGTGGTGTTCTTAACCTGAGTGGGTATTTCAAATTGTTTGAAGAGTTAAGAAGATTGCAAAATCATGGGGCAAATACCAAGGAAGAGAAGAAACTTAAGTTAGAGGAGATCAGGGCAAAGAAAAGAGAAATATCAAATGAACTGTCACAAATTAGGAGAGTATTCTCCGTCCGCGGTTTTGATGTGGTTGATAGTGATTGGAAAAAGAAATACACAATTGAGGGTAAGAAGATAAAGAACGATAAATCAAAGACATACCTTATCTTGTCTGAAAATATCTTAAACTTTCTTGAGAATCGCTTTACTTCAAAAGAGGTTGAGAGATTAAGATCAATAGACAAAAAGCACGTTGAGGATTACGGTAATGTTGTAAATAGCGGAGGAGAAAATATTTTTGCCACCTTTAAGGGTTTTTTCGGTTATTTCGATAGTTTGATAAAGAATAGAGAGAATTTTTACGAAACGGATGGGAAAGCGGGTAGAGTTGCGACTCGTTCTGTAGATGAAAACCTTAATTTTTTTGCTGAAAATCTCCATATATTCTCTACGGATTTACCAAAGGCACTTAAAGATGATTTATCGGATACCCAAAAAGCAATTTTTGAGAGATCATATTATAAGAATTGTTTATTACAAAAGGATATCAAGTCCTATAATTTAATAATCGGCGATATAAATAAAGAAATAAATAAACACCGTCAGCAAAGAGATACGAAAATAAAGTTCTTAAATACTCTTTTCAAACAAATTCTTTCAATTGAGGAAAAAGAGCAGTATAAGCATATTGAGATTAATAATGATGAAGATCTTATAAGGGCGATAAGAGATTTTATTTCACTTAATGAGAGTAAAATATCAGAGGGCACTAAAATCTTTAATCAGTTTATTCAGAGGTGTTTGCAGAAAGAAGACTTGGGACAAATTTATTTGCCTAAAGATTCTGTAAATACGATTGCGCATAGGATATTTAAACCATGGGATGAAATAATGGCTCTTTTCGACCGGAAGTACTTTGTTTCGTTGGAAGAAATTAAAGATTTGACAGAAAGTTCTGTGTGGAAGGAAAGGGTACTAGAGGAAAGTAAGACTAAGAGCTTGATATTTAAAGATACGCATATACACACCATCATCTCTGGTCAAGAAATTTTTTCGAATTTTATTCTGATTCTAGAAAAAGAATATAAAAATCAATTTAGTGGATTTATAAGTGAGACACGGAGAGGAAAAGCAGCATTTGTAGGGTACGATGAATCATTAAAAAATCTAAGGGCTACGATTAAGTGGTTTGAAGGTAAAAATCTAAAGTTAAGTGAAACAGAAAAAGTTGAGTGGATAAAGGCAATAAAAGACTACGCTGATGCCGCACTGCGCATATTTCAAATGACCAAATATCTTTGGTTGCCTGTTGTTGGAGATGAAGAGGATAAAGATTATCTAAGGATCAAGGCAGAAATTGATCAATTAACTAAAGACAATGACTTTTATAACAAAATAAATGCATTTATAGATGGTTACAAACCGGAGCCTTTTATTTACCGTTCAAGTTTCCAGGAGTATTTGACCCGTAGACCGTTCTCTACAGATAAGTTTAAAATCAACTTTGAGAATAGTCGGTTATTAGATGGATGGGACAAGGATATGATCGACGATCGAATGGGGATCCTTTTGCAAAGGGATGGTGACTATTTTTTAGGTATCCTCAATAAAGAAGATCGTCACTGCTTGGATAATCTTGTTGATGTTAAATCAGAAGACAAGAATAGCTATGCACTAATGCAATTTAAGCAGTTGACAGGTCTATACAGACAGCTTCCGCGTATGGCCTTCCCCAAAAAGAAACAGCCCGTTTTAGAAGCAAACGCGGAAATTAAAAAAATAAAGGAAGACTTTGATTTTCTTCAAAAGCAAAAGAAGGAGAGGGAAGTTAACGTAAATGTAGTCTTCGACAATAAAAAACTCAATCTTCTCATTAATCATTATGCCGAGTTTTTGAAAGAAAATTATAAAGACGAGAAATGTTACGACTTCTCCCTGCTCAATAAGGAGAAAGTTTATGAAAGCCTTTCTGATTTTTACGCAGATGTTGATAAAATAACTTATAGTTTATCTTTTATTCAGGTGTCTATCGATCAATTAATAAAAACAGGAAAGATTTTACTATTTCGACTTAAGAATAAGGATTTGTTAAAGGGTAGTCTGGGTCAGAATAAGAACCTGCACACTTACTACTTTCATGCATTATTTGAACGAGAGAATTTATCACAAGGACGTATTAGACTTGGAGCTCAAGCGGAAATATTTTTTCGACCTGCATCGATTGAAAAGGAAAAAGATAAAAACAGATCTAATGCGTTAAAAAAGTCACCCAAGACAAGATATGTAAAGGAAATCTTAAAAAATAAACGGTATTCGGAAGATAAAGTCTTCCTTCATTTGCCCATTCAGCTTAATGCCGATGCTTATGACTTACCTAGTATAAACCAAAATGTTTTTGAATTTATAAAGAACCGTCAAGAAAAAGTTAAGATTATTGGCATAGATCGGGGAGAAAAGAATCTCGCTTATTACTCGGTTATCAGTCAAAATTCTAACGGGAAGATCAAAATTGAAGAACCGCCTAGGGATCTAAATCTGGGTTATCTTGAGCCTTTAGATGAATTAGAAAATAAGCGACAAGATGAGAGAAAGGCGTGGCAAAGTATCTCAGAAATCAAGAGTAAACGGGATGGGTATATCTCTTATGCAGTATCTAAGATAGTGGAACTTATGCTCAAATATCAGGCTATTATAGTCCTTGAAGACTTGAGTGGAAAGTTTAAACGGTCTCGGATGAAATTTGAAAAAGCTCCCTATCAGCAGTTAGAGTTAGCTCTTATCAAGAAGTTAAATTATTTGGTTAAAAAGAATTCAAAATCTGGGAAACCAGGGCATTATTTATCTGCCTATCAATTGACGGAGCCAGTTGGTAGCTACAAGGAAATGGGTAAACAGACAGGTATTATTTTCTATACTCAAGCCGGATATACTTCACGAACATGTCCGACTTGCGGATGGAGAAAAAGAGTCCAAGGACTTTACTACAAGGATCGCACTTCAGCGCAAAGGCGTTTTGACCCGAAGACTGGGGTAAAGATATTTTATGATTCGGTTAACGATCGTTTTGTATTCCAGTATCACCCGGTATATGAGCAGAAGGAATTGAAAGAATGGGATAAAGAAATTTATTCAGATGTTACAAGAATAAGGTGGAATAATGAGGAAAAGAAAAATAATGAATATCGAAAGGGAGATATAACCCTAAAGATTAAAAGACTTTTTCGAGACCGAGGTATTGATTTAAGTCGGAATATAAATGAACAACTTGTAAATGTAGGCGATGCCTCATTCTGGGAAGAATTAATAAATCTCTTACGGCTTATTACGGAGATTAGAAATATTGACAATGAAAATAATCGGGACTTCATTGAGTGTCCGCATTGTCATTTTCAAAGTGAGAATGGTTTCCATGGTGTAGCCTGGAATGGAGATGCGAATGGAGCCTATAATATTGCCAGAAAAGGTCTACTCATCACGAAAGCAGTTTGTGACCCTGAGAAAAATGTTGGTGATATTACCTGGTCAGATTTAAAAGTTGATATGAAAGATTGGGATGCCGCAACCGATGAGTGGGCAAAGAAAAATCCTGAAAAATAACCAACTCATTGACATCTAGTCAAGTATTGTGTATTTTACAAAAACGGCCCTAAAGCCTCTCCCTACCCCTCAATACGAAGGCTTGGAAAATTAACTTCTAATGATGACACAAACTTTCCATACTCTTTCTCCATCATCTTTTCATACGGCGTCACTCCACACAAGCTCTCCGAAGG
>Ga0080064_1001526_pt1 | contig 46034 bp, 39 predicted proteins | sample Subgrocontami54m_FD_69260 | JGI IMG/M metagenome (GOLD analysis project Ga0080064, IMG submission 69260) | Subsurface groundwater microbial communities from S. Glens Falls, New York, USA - GMW46 contaminated, 5.4 m (SPADES assembly) (version 2) ...
GAATGCCAAATTTATCGTTGAGCACCTTGGCGATAGGCGCCAGGCAATTGGTGGTGCAGGAAGCATTCGAAATAACATCGTGACGGGTCGGATCATAAGTGTCTTCGTTGACCCCCATCACGAACGTGCCATCAAGCCCTTTACCGGGGGCGGCCAGGATGACCTTTTTCGCGCCGGCGGCAAGATGTCCTGCCAAGTCTTCACGTTTGGTAAATTTACCCGTTGATTCAACCAGGACGTCGATACCCAGATCTCCCCAAGGCAGCTCTGCCGGATTGGTGGTAGCCCCCAGAACCATGATTTTTTTACCATTTAGCAAAATGAAGTTCTCATCGGCGGAAACTTCCGCAGCGATTCTGCCGTGGACGGAATCATATTTGAGCAGATGGGCCAAAGCGGCCGGCTTGGCACGCGAATTAATCGCGACGATTTCCACTTCATCTTCGTTGAGGCAGGCCCTGACCAGACATCTGCCAACCCTGCCGAAACCGCTGATCGCTATTTTAGTGCCCACTGGCCACCTCCCACTGTAGATGTTTAGTCACGACGGCGGCATCATAGTCACATCACTTCTTTTTGTCAATAAAATTTGCTTTTTTGGCGTCCCAAGGGCGCCCCAATGATTGACATTGTCAGCGCCGCTTAATATACTGTATAAAAAGTATCAATATTTCCGGGAGAAATGGAGAATAGCGATGATAAGACATAGGGGTTGCATCAACTGTACTGCGTTATTTTTATTGGTGATAGCAATTGCGGCCTGCGCCACCAAATATGAGCGGCAGGTGGTTCCTTTCAAGATGCCCTCCGCACTTCCCAATGCCACGGAAGTCGCAGGCGCAACCATTGCGGCCAGATCTTTTGACGGCAAAGAAGAGGCGGCGGCGGCTTTCGGCTTTGATGTTCGAGGCGCGGGTATCCTGCCGGTACAGGTGATATTTGACAATAGAGGCAGTCATTCGCTTGAAATCGTGCCGGGCCAAACCTTTCTGGTTGATGAGACCAATGAAGTCTGGCCGATCCTGGATCAGAATCAGGCCTATGACCGGCTGACCAAGAAAACGGAACTGGGCCAAGTAGTGCCGGAGGGGGCCAAGTACGGGACGCTGGGCGGCGTGGCGGGTGGCATAATCGGTGCGGCGATCGGAATCGTTACGGGGCAAAACGTGGGTGAAACCGCTGGAAAAGGCGCGGTGATCGGAGGCGTCGCCGGCATGACCATGGGCGGCGCGAAAGGGATGGATAACGAGGATGTGCAGGTCCAGATAAGAGAAGATCTGCGAAACAGGTCCCTCGAAAGAAGGGCCATAAAGCCCCATGAGCTGGCCCACGGGTTCATCTTTTTCCCCGGCGAAGCCAAAAAGAAGGGTAAGGAGCTACGCTTGCAGTTGAGGGCTACCGATACGGGTGTCCTTTATCCTCTCATCTTAAAATTCTGAGCGGCAAGGGCCTCCTGACAGCGCCGTGCCAAGTGGCCGAGCCGGGGAAGTTGCGGCGTAAGCTGTGTAACCTCGATCAGGTTGGCCAGTCCGGCAGGGACGTGAGTCAGAAAATGCGGGCGCTCTCCCCGCAGGCCTAAGAAACCGTAGGCGCCCAGGGCTTGCATAAGCCGTTGGGCGGCCGCCAGATGGAATTTTTCCCGAAAGGATTCTTGCGGGTGGGGAACAGTGGCAAGGCCGTCATAATAGTATTGCAGCAAATCCTGACGTTCTGCCGCCGCCAAGGTAACGTAGGGGTCGTAAAGAAGCGATCCCAGATCGTACCAGGGGTTGCCGTAACGCATCCCCTGGTAGTCTATGAGCACCGGTTCATCGTTCCTGATCATGATATTTTGAGATTGCAAGTCGCGATGGATCAGGCCGGCCACCGGCTCCCACAGCCTGGCGGCGAGCCGGGCCAGTTCTTTTTCCAGCGCCTCTGCCGCAGCACCTTCCAAGGTAACACCGCAAAGTTTGCGCACAAAATTTCCCAGAAAATAGTCTCTTTCCCAGCGGTAGAGTTCCAGGTTAAAAGCATCCATCAGCGGTACGCCGGCCATACGGGGGTCTTCCGGACCTATCGCGTGGAGTTTGAGAATCATATCCATGGTCTTCAGGTAATACTTCCGGCGTTTCCCCCAAACTTCCTGCCGGTAATGCCATAGATCCAGTTCGCCCAGGTCTTCCATCAGGATAAAACCCCGGTCGGAGTCGTGATGATGAATCTGCGGCACCTGAACGCCGATGCTTTGCATAAAGGCAGTCTGGGCGGCGTAATAGGCATTTTCCCGATGATCGTGGCGGTAATGCATGAATATGATGCTGACCATACTCTGGCTGAAACGGACCCGATAAAAAGACCGGGTTGAACCACCCCGGACAATGGGTATGATTTCCAGTGGCTGGTCTTCCGGCAAGTTTAGCGTTGCTTTTGCGATGGCGCCGATCTCTTTATAGGGATCGATCACACGCCGTTCTTCTTTTCCCACAGTAATTTATCCAATCTTTCATATTCTTCCAGGGAACCGGCATCATACCACATGCCCGCATCGACAATGAGCCCGGCCACAGAACCGGGTTCAGCCCGGATCATTTCCAGAAATATGTTAACCACTGATTCCCGCCGTCCCGACTCCAAACGTTTGAGAAAACTTTTTTGCACCACATAGATGCCGGCAAAGAGGCATTTTTTACCCTCCTTTCCCAAGAGGCCGCGGAAATCGCATATCTCGTACTGTTCGTTGAGACATACATTGAGCGGGGAGCCGCTGCTGCGCAGGGCCAGAGTCACTTCCCGCCCCTGCGCCCGGTGGGCCGTAAGGAGCTGTACGAGGGGGAGATCGCTGACGATGTCGCCGTTGTAAACGAGTATTGCCTCGTCATCTTCTTCCAGCAGGGATTCGATATTTTTCAAACCGCCGGCCGTGTCGAGCAGGGAGGGCTCATGGCTGAACATAATCGGGTTCCCCTGCCATTTTCGATCCAGAAAAACCATGTTATAAGCATGGGGCAGATGGTGGGTATTAACGATAAAGCGTTTAATGCCCAGGGTAAGGAGGTGTTCCATGGCATAAGTAATCAGGGGCCGTCCTCCCAGCGGCAATAGTGGTTTGGGACAGCTATCCGTCAGGGGCCGCAGGCGTGTGCCCAGACCCGCCCCCAAGATAAAGGCGGTTTTAGGCATTGCTTCTTTCAGGGGCTGCATTTTTCCACCCTTTTCCCGAAGCTGGGGTCAATCTTGATCAGGGCGGTGACCAGAAAACCGGGGATCGTGGACAAGACCACCCAGATAAAAAAGAGCCGATAGCCCAAATGATCCTGCAGCCAACCGCTGCTCATGGCGGGCAGCATCATCCCCAAGGCCATCAAACCGGTGCCGATGGCATAATGCACGGTCTTGTACTCTCCTTCCGCTGCCCGGATCATGACCATGGTGAAAGCCGTAAAACCGAAGCCGTAGCCGAACTGCTCAATAGCGACGGCCAGATTAATGATAAGGAGATTTTTTGGCAAGGCATAGGCCAGGTAAACGAAGATCATATCCGGCAGGTGCATCGCGCAGGCCATGAACCAGAGCCAGTATTTCAAGCCCCGCTTATAAACTGCCCAACCCCCCATCAGGCCGCCAGCCATCAAGGCCACGACGCCTACTGTGCCGTAAACGAAGCCAACTTCGCCCGTTGTCAAGCCCAGGCCGCCCTTGGCCGGGGGATCGAGTAGAAAAGGAGCAACCATTTTGACCAGTTGCGCTTCGGCGAAACGGTAAAACATAAAGAAGGCAATTAACGGCATAATGTCTTTTTTCTTAAAGAAAAGGAGAAAAATATGAAAAAAGTCGGCGGCCCGTTGCAGCGGTGACGCGGCGGGGGCCGGGTGATCGTACGCTGGGAAGGGCAGTAAGAAAAAGTGATAAAGAGACAACAGAGTAAAAATGCCCGCCAGGATAAAGAAAGTGATAGACCAGGCGGAAGCGATGGTCATGCCGCGCATTTCCAGATAACCCGCCAGCATCACCAGGCCACCCTTGGCGGCAATCGTGGCGACGCGGTAGAAGGCGGTGCGCACTCCCACGTAGGCCGCCTGTTCGTCCTCGCGCAAGCCCAACATGTAAAAACCGTCCGCAGCGATGTCATGGGTGGCAGAGCTGAAAGCCATGATCCAGAAAAAAAAGAGGGTATAGGGGAAGAAGCCTGCCGAGGGAATGGAAAGAGCAATTGCAAAAAGGGATAGGCTGATCAGCACTTGCATGGCCGCAATCCACCCTCGCTTGGTACGGTATATATCAACCAAGGGGCTCCAGAGCGGTTTGACGACCCAGGGTAGATAGAACCAACTTGTATATAAGGCGATGTCGGTATTGGAGACGTCCAGCCGCTTATAGAGGATGACGGAGACCGTCATGGCTATAATGTAGGGAATGCCTTCCGCCACATAAAGAGAAGGCACCCATAAAAAGGGGTGGCGCATCGCTGGTTTTTTAAGCATGATTCTCCGCAATTCTCACATTTTGTAAGACAGGCAGGGAATCTTGTATAAGACTTTTCTGAGGGTCGTCAAGCAACTTCTTTTAAAGCATCAATACCGTACCCCATAATCCTCTAGCCCAGGTTCATGATTTGCTCTCCGAATTTGGCTGTGTTGCGTCTTGACATGCCCGCAACAATGTTTAACTTACTCGTGTTTGACGACTTCATAAATCAACTCGGCAATTACGAGGCAGGCATATCAAGAAATAGCGCCGGAGCACAAATTGGAGGAATTATGAGATTCGATAAATTTACTTTAAAAGTGCAAGAGGCATTGCAGGAGGCACAAACCTTAGCAAATAAACATCATCATCCGGCGCTGGATGTAGAGCACCTTTTGCTGGCCCTGCTGGCGCAACCGGAAGGCATTGTCGCCGGCATCCTGAAAAAGCTCGGCACGGAACCGGACGCAATCAGCCGGGAAGTGGAAAAATCCCTGAACAGGCTCCCTCGCGTGGAAGGGGCACAGCCCCAGCTGACACCGCGCCTGAATAAACTGTTGGACAACGCCACCACCGAGGCGGCACATCTGACGGACGAATATGTGAGCGCTGAACATATTCTGGTTGCCATGGCGGAGGAAAAAGAGGGAGCAACGGCCACTATCCTCCGTAACGCCGGTGTTACCAAGGATAAAATCTTCAAGAGCCTGGTGGAAATCCGTGGCAACCAAAGGATCACCGACCCGAATCCGGAAGAAAAGTATCAGGCCTTGAAAAGATACGGCAGAGATTTTAACGAACTGGCCAGCAAGGGGACATTTGACCCCGTTATTGGCCGGGATGAAGAGATAAGAAGAATCATGCAGGTGCTGTCGCGTCGTACGAAAAATAATCCCGTACTGATCGGCGAACCGGGTGTAGGCAAAACCGCCATTGTGGAGGGGCTGGCTCAAAGGATCGTCAATGGCGATATCCCGGAAAGTCTGAAGGGCAAAAGGGTGATCGGCCTCGACATAGGCGCCCTCATCGCCGGTGCCAAATACCGGGGAGAGTTTGAAGAGAGACTGAAGGCCGTCTTAAAAGAGGTGGCTGCCGCCCAGGGTGAAATCATTCTTTTCATTGATGAGATTCATACGGTAGTGGGCGCCGGCGCCGCGGAAGGGGCCATGGACGCGTCAAATATGCTGAAACCGGCCCTGGCACGGGGCGAACTGCGCTGCGTAGGCGCCACCACTCTTAACGAATACCGCAAGCATATAGAGAAGGATGCAGCGTTGGAACGACGTTTTCAGCCGATCTTTGTCAAAGAGCCGACAGTGGAAGACACGATCGCGATTCTTCGGGGCTTGAAGGAGCGTTATGAAGTTCACCACGGCGTGCGCATCAAAGACCCGGCAATCATTGCCGCCGCCACCCTTTCCCACCGTTACATCAGTGACCGCTTTCTGCCGGACAAGGCGGTGGACCTTATTGACGAGGCAGCATCGCGCCTGCGGATAGAATTGGACAGTCTCCCCCAAGAGATTGATATCATGGAACGAAAAGTTATCCAGTTGGAGATTGAACGTCAATCCCTGAAAAAGGAAACAGACAAAATGTCCGTGGAACGGCGGGATAAAATCGACAGGGAACTGGCCGAATTCCGGGAAGCCATGGACAGCATGAAGTTGCAGTGGCATGCAGAAAAGGAAACAATCAAGACCGTTCAGAACATAAAAGGCAGTATTGAAAGCCACAAAGCCGAAGAGATCAACGCCCAGCGGACAGGTGATCTCGCCCGGGCCGCGGAAATCCGTTACAGCAAATTGGTAGAATTGCATAAAGAGCTGGAAAAACAGCTGGAAAAGCTCAGCCACATCCAAAAGGACACCAAAATGCTGAAGGAAGACGTAGAGGCGGAGGATGTTGCCGAGGTCGTCGGTAATTGGACCGGGATTCCCGTCACTCGGATGATGGAAAGCGACGTCCAGAAGCTGATCCACATGGAGGAGCGGCTTAAACTGCGGGTCATCGGTCAGGAGGAAGGCATTGCCGCCGTTTCCAGCGCCTTGCGGCGCTCCCGCTCCGGGCTCCAAGATCCCAACCGTCCAATCGGCTCCTTCATCTTTCTCGGCCCCACTGGTGTCGGTAAAACCGAACTTGCTCGGGCGCTGGCCGAATTCATGTTTGACAATGAGCAGGCCATGGTGCGGATCGACATGTCGGAATACATGGAAAAACACTCCGTAGCAAGGCTGATCGGCGCTCCTCCCGGTTATGTGGGTTATGAGGAAGGAGGGGCGCTCACAGAAGCGGTTCGACGACGGCCTTACGCGGTCCTTCTTTTCGACGAAATCGAAAAAGCCCACTCCGATGTCTTCAACATCCTCTTGCAGATTCTCGACGACGGCCGTCTGACAGATGGCCACGGCCGCACCGTGGATTTTAAAAACGTCATCGTGATTATGACCTCCAATGTGGGCAGCCAGTGGATACAGGACGAGACGCTGGCCGAAGAGGAGAAGTACCGCCGGACAATGGAAACCATGCGCATCACCTTTCGCCCGGAATTTCTGAACCGTATCGACGATATCATTATGTTCCGGGCCTTGACTAAGGAGGACATCTACCGGATAATCGACATCCAGTTGGGGCTGATTCAGGAGAGGCTGACGGAAAAGAAATTGAGCATCGAATTGACAGCAGCAGCCAAAAATTATATAGCCGATCAGGGGTTCAGCCCGGCTTACGGCGCGCGGCCCCTGAAGCGGGTGCTCCAGAAAATAATTTTGGATAATCTGGCCTTGCAAATTCTGGAAGGCAACTTCGCGGAAGGCGACAGGATCGTTGGTGATTTCCAAAACGGCAATGTCTTGTTAAGTAAAAGTAAGTGACTTTTACGATCGCATCACCTTTAAAGAGGAGGAAAAATGAATACGCTCAAGACAACCCTGCTCCTGGGGGGATTGACGGGCCTTTTAATGCTCATCGGCGGTTATTTCGGCGGTCAGCAGGGAATGGTTATCGCCTTTAGTTTTGCTCTGGTAATGAATTTCGGCAGTTACTGGTTTTCCGATAAGATCGTCCTTAAGATGTATAAGGCTGAGGAGGTGACGCAAAGCCAGGCGCCGGAGCTTTTCGCGCTTGTCAGGAATCTGACCTTAATGGCATCTTTGCCCATGCCCAAGGTTTATATCATTCCGGAAGAAACCCCCAACGCCTTTGCCACGGGACGGGATGAAAATCACGCCGTGGTTGCCGTAACGTCAGGCATCTTACGGATATTGAACCAGGAGGAACTGGCGGGGGTGATTGCCCACGAACTGTCGCATATTAAGCACAAGGATATGCTGATCAGCTCCATTGCCGCCACCCTGGCCGGCGCCATTGTCATGCTCGCCAGCATGGCAAAATGGGCGGCGATTTTCGGTGTGGGAAGCCGCGACCGGGACAACGAAGGGGGCGGCATTTTCGGCTTGCTCGCCATGGCCATCCTGGCCCCCCTGGCGGCTACGATCATTCAGATGACTATTTCCCGCGCGCGCGAATACGATGCCGATGCCGAGGGGGCAAAAATTTCGGGCAAACCATACGGCTTGGCGAGCGCTCTGGAGAAACTTTCCCGGGCCTCCGAAGCCATACCGCTGGCGGCAAATCCCTCAACAGCTCATATGTTCATCGTTAATCCCCTTACGGGAAAATCGCTGATGAATCTTTTCAGCACTCATCCGCCTGTCGAAGAAAGAGTGGCCCGACTGAGGACCATGATGTCCCGTTAATGATGCAAATTTGATGTATGCGGACCGCTGATGCGGTCACGCCCAGGAGGAGGCGCTTATGGAAGAAGAAAAGAAAAGCTTTGTTGTCAAGGACAGACGGGTTTTCAGTGAAACCGGCGATGTCCGGGCGGCGGAAGAGCCGACAGCAAAAACAACCGCCGAAGCAGTCACCGCCCAGGTTGATGCGACGGCAGAACCGGCGGAGCCGGAAGCGGCTTACATGCCGGAGGTGAATTTCGCGAACTTTATTATTTCCTTGAGCAGCACCGCCCTTTTCCATTTTGGCGAATTTCAGGATCCCGCCCAAAAGGTGGAAAAAAATCTACCCGCCGCAAAAGAGATCATCGATACCCTTGTCATGTTAAAAAACAAGACTTCGGGGAATCTCGAAGAAAAGGAAAAAAATATCCTGGAAGGGGTGCTTTACGAGCTGCAGATGCGTTACGTGAAAGAATTACGTTGAGATGATTGAAAAAAAGTCGCCGGCCAAGGTCAATTTGCGCCTCACCGTATTGCGGAAACGGGACGACGGCTATCATGACATCGCCACCCTCATGCAGAGGATAAGCCTCTACGACGAGTTGACCTTTACGCATCTTCCTGTGAACATCGTTGTTACCTGTCCCGGCAGCCCCTTGCCGGAAGATCAAGGTAATATTGTTTACCGGGCGGCGGCAGCCTATTTTTCTCGCATCGGCTACAAAAAGGGGGTCGCCATACGGCTCACCAAAAAGATACCTATCGCCGCCGGCCTGGGTGGCGGCAGTTCGAATGCTGCAACCACCCTGATGACCTTGAACGAACTGACAAAGGGTAATTTGAGCCAGGAAGAACTGATGGCTCTGGGCAAAAATTTAGGTGCCGATGTCCCTTTCTTTATTTTTGGGAAAACAGCCTGGGCCACGGGCATCGGTGATTGCCTGCAGGAAGCGGCGCCTCTACCCACTTGGTGGTTTCTGCTAATAAACCCCGGCTTTCCCGTTTCCACGAGGATGGTTTACGAAAAACTTAATTTAAGATTGACAAGAGACGACATAAATTGTAGCATCCCGCTGTTTAAGATGGGGTGTGATAGTGGCCTGCTTGAGGGGTTAGTAAATGACTTAGAGGATGTTACCCTGGCGCTTTACCCCTTTTTAAATCAGTTGAAGCGCTTTTTAATAAATTGCGGCGCTTTAGGGGCCTTGATGTCCGGAAGCGGGCCGACGGTTTTTGGTATTTTTGCGACGGAGACAGAGGCCCGGCAGGCTAACGAGGCGCTATTGCAAAAGGGATGGGGAAATTTACGAACCTATCTCGCCCATTCCGTCTGACTAGTCTTCTTTATCCCCCTCGGTAAAAAATGGGGCGTCGTCAAGTGGTAAGACACAGGACTTTGATTCCTGCATTCGGAGGTTCGAACCCTCCCGCCCCAGCCAATATGATTTCATGGGTTATACCGTTTACAGAGTATGTTTAAGGAAGGTGTTTGATGCTCGAAAAAATCAGAATTTTCTCCGGCAATGCTAATGTTCCCCTGGCGGGGAAGATAGCGGAAAACCTGGGCGTCAAACTGGGAATGGTGAACGTCACGACCTTCAGTGATGGTGAGACGCGGGTAGAAATTGACGAAAATGTGCGCGGCAAAGACGTCTTCATCATCCAACCTACCTGCCCACCTGTCAATGTCACCTGCATGGAACTGCTCATCATGATCGATGCCATAAAGCGAGCCTCTGCTGACCGCATCACCGCCGTCATCCCCTACTACGGCTACGCCAGGCAGGATCGAAAAGTTGCCCCCCGGGCACCGATTACGGCCAAACTCGTGGCCGACCTTATCACTACCGCAGGAGCCAACCGGGTGCTGGCCCTGGACCTGCATGCGGGGCAAATCCAGGGGTTTTTCAACATTCCGGTGGATAACCTTTTTGCCACGCCTGTGTTGATCGATTATCTCAAAAATAATTATCCCGACAACATGGTCATCGTCTCGCCCGACACGGGCGGTGTTGCCCGAGCCCGAGCCTTCGGTACACGTTTGGGAGCCAACCTGGCGATTATTGATAAAAGAAGAGAAGGTCCTAATGAAGTCCAGGTTATGAACATTATCGGCAAGGTAAAAGGTTGCCGGGTCATTATTCTGGACGACATGATCGATACAGCTGGCACAGTAATCCAGGCGGCCAAAGCCCTGGAAGAAGCGGGCGCTACGGATGTTTCCGTTTGCTCCACCCATCCGGTTCTTTCCGGCCCCGCTCTGCAGCGGATTGAAGAATCCAACATCAAGGAAGTAATTGTCACGGACACGATCCCCTTGCAGGAAAGGGCGATCGCTTGCAAGCGCATTACCGTGCTCTCCGTCGCCGGTTTGCTTAGCGAGGCGGTAAAACGCATTTATTATAATGAATCAGTGAGTTCACTTTTTGTTTAGGAGGCAACAATGGAAACAAATGAGCTAAATGCCGGGATCCGTACAGCAGCCGGCAAAGGACACGCCCGACGGTTAAGGAAGGAAGGGTTGGTGCCAGCCGTTTTTTACGGGCCGGGAGCGGCAGCAATGATGCTTACGGTAAATGCCGCCGAGCTTATGAAGCTGCGGAAAAAAGGCGAAAATACCTTCATTAAATTGATTGTTACCGGTCAGGAGAAAAAAATCGAGAAACTCTCCGTGCTTAAAGAGGTACAGGTGGAACCTGTCAGCCGTGAACTCGTCCATGCCGATTTCTATGAAATAACCATGGGCCATAAAATAACCCTTGATATTCCAGTGCATTTCACCGGCAAATCCAAAGGCGTAGAGGCAGGCGGGGAGCTGCATCTTTTGAAGAGGGAAGTAAAGATATCTTGTATGCCCCGTCACCGTCCGGAATTTTTCGTGGCGGATCTAAGCGAGATCGCTATTGGGCACTCTTTTAAAGTGCAAGATATTTCCCCTGTTGAGGGCGTAACCATTCTTGACCGCGACGACGCAGTGCTGGCCACAGTATCGGCTGTGAAAGAAGCAATCACGACAGAGGCCGAAGAAGTGGAGGGAGAAGCTTCCACGGCAGCGCCAGCGAAGTGAACCGGCGTTATCTCTATAGGGAGCAATTTCGGTGAAGTTGATCGTGGGACTGGGCAATCCGGGGGAACAATATCGCGCCAGTCGGCATAATCTGGGTTTTCTGGTCCTTGATCAATTGGCCGGGCAGCAGGACATTTCCCTGCAAAAGCGGGCCTTCGATGCTTTTTGGGGCAAAGGCAGGGTAAGAAGCGAGGCAATTATCCTGGCCAAACCTCAGACCTACATGAACTTAAGCGGCAGCGCCGTACAAAAGCTCGTAGAGTATTTTAAAATTGATGTGGAAAATCTGATTATCATCCATGATGATCTGGATCTGCCGTTTCAAACCCTCCGGTTGAAAAAAGGGGGCGGTGACGGTGGGCATAGGGGCTTAGCCTCCATCATTCAACATCTGGGTAGCCCCGATTTCCTCAGGGTTAGAATCGGCATAGGAAAGCCGGCCAGAAAAACGATGGTGGAAAGATATGTGCTGGCGCCTTTTTCCGAAGATGAAACGATCGTTCTGCCAAGCCTTATTGAGCAAACGTGTGAGGCGGTGCGTGAGACGGTGCTTGTTGGCATAGAGTCCGCCATGCGCAGCTATCACGGGAAAAGCATTGGTGCACAGGCCGAACCGGTTATTAAGCAATAAATAAAAATAATTTTATTAAGGAGGGTATGTGTATGATTAAGCGTCTTATTTTATTTTTCTTAACCGCATTCGGCGCAACGTTTGCTGCCGCTACGGCCTTTGCCGGGGAAGCGGACATCAAGTTGCCGGATTTGGCCGGTGTGGTTTTCAACATTGGCGGCAGCCAGCTTACCGGGTCTGCGATTCTCTATTGGGGGTTGGTCATTTGTATTGTTGGCATGGGCTTCGGTCTCCTGCAATACAAACAAACGAAAAATCTGCCGGCTCATAAGTCCATGCTGGATGTATCGGCTACCATTTGGGAAACCTGTAAAACCTACCTGACACAGCAGGGTAAGTTTCTCGCTGTTCTCTGGCTTTTGATCGCGGCCTGCATCATCTATTATTTTGCCGGTCTGCAAAAAGCGCCCTTCGCCAATGTGGTGATTATTCTCCTAAGCTCGGTGATGGGTATCCTCGGCTCCTACGGCGTGGCCTGGTTCGGCATCAGGATCAATACCGTGGCAAACTCACGGGCGGCCTTCTCGTCCCTTACCGGGGACCCGATCAACATTGTCAATATTTGCCTGCGCTCCGGGATGAGCGTGGGACTTTTATTGGTCAGCGTGGAACTGTTTCTCATGATCTGTATCCTGGCCTTCATTCCCAAGGATTTGGCTGGCCCCTGCTTCGTCGGCTTTGCCATCGGCGAGTCGCTGGGTGCCAGCGCCTTGCGGATCTGCGGCGGCATCTTCACCAAGATTGCCGACATCGGTTCGGATCTGATGAAAATCGTCTTCCAGCTTCCCGAGGATGATCCAAAGAATCCCGGCGTCATCGCCGACTGTACCGGCGATAATGCCGGCGACAGCGTAGGCCCGACGGCCGACGGTTTTGAAACGTACGGCGTCACCGGCGTGGCTCTGATTGCCTTTCTGGCTCTGGCGTTAATCGGTAATCCCCAAATGGCGGGGACCTTGATCATCTGGATTTTTGCCATGCGGATTCTGATGGTGCTGACCTCGCTTGCCTCCTATTTCATTAATCAAAGCATTAGCGCCGCGCTCTTCACCGGGAAAAAAGAGCTGGATGTGGAACAGCCCTTAACTAACCTAGTTTGGCTTACCTCCGCCGTTTCCATCATTGTTACCTTTGCCGCCAGCTATGCCCTGCTGTCCGACATCCAGCCGGCGGAAACCTACGGCTCCCTCTGGTGGGCTCTGGCTTTAATCATCAGTTGCGGTACGATTGCCGGCGCCTTGATCCCGGAATTTACCAAAGCCTTCACCAGCACGAAATCACGCCATTGTGAAGAAGTGGTCAACTCGGGCAGGCAGGGGGGAGCCTCTCTCGTTATCCTCTCGGGCTTCGTGGCCGGCAATTTCTCCGCCTTTTGGGAGGGGCTGTGCATCCTGGTACTGATGCTGGCCGCTTATCTCGTATCCCTGAATCCTGCCATTATGGCCGTCATGCCCGAGGCCTTCAAGTTTGCGGCGCCGGTCTTTGCCTTTGGTCTGGTGGCCTTCGGTTTCCTCGGCATGGGCCCGGTAACCATCGCCGTGGACAGCTTCGGTCCCGTATCGGATAATGCCCAGTCGATCTATGAACTTTCCATGATCGAACAGATACCTAACATTGAGAAAAGCATCAAAAAGGAGTTTGGCTTTGAGCCAGATTTCAAGCACTCCAAGGATTTCCTCGAAGCGGCCGACGGCGGCGGCAACACCTTCAAAGCCACAGCCAAGCCGGTGCTTATCGGCACGGCGGTGGTCGGCGCCACAACGATGGTTTTCGGCATCATCATGCTTTTGGAAAGCGTCTTCGGCAACGTGGCCATACATTTAAGCCTGGTCCAGCCGGAGATTATTCTGGGCCTTTTGATGGGCGGTTGTATGGTCTATTGGTTCACCGGCGCCTCTACCCAGGCGGTCGTGACGGGTGCCTACCGGGCCGTCGTCTTTATCAAGGATAACATCAAGTTAACCGATAAGGCCGCTTCCATTGCCGACAGCAAGGAGGTCGTCAGAATCTGCACGCTTTACGCGCAAAAGGGTATGATCAATATCTTTGTGGTCATCTTCTTCATGACCCTGGCCCTGTCGTTTTTTAACCCCTATTTCTTCATCGGCTATCTGATCGCCATCGCCTTCTTCGGACTCTTCCAGGCCATCTTCATGGCCAATGCCGGCGGTTGCTGGGATAATGCGAAAAAAATCGTGGAAGTCGATCTGAAGGAAAAGAACACTCCGCTCCACGAGGCCACCATCGTAGGGGACACCGTAGGCGATCCTTTCAAGGACACCTCTTCCGTTTCCCTGAATCCGGTTATCAAGTTTACCACGCTCTTTGGGCTATTGGCCGTGGAAATTGCCGTGGAGATGCAGAAGACAGGCCAAACCGGTTTGAAAACAGCTCTTGCCTCTGTTTTCTTCCTTGTTGCCCTCGTTTTTGTCTATCGTTCCTTTTATGGGATGAGGATTTCTGGCGAGCAATTATAAGAACAAAAATTTAAAGGCAGCCAAAAAAGGCGCCCTTCCTTACTTGGGAGGGCGCCTTTTTTGGCTTTCACCATCAACCTTTCGCGCACAACAGATATCCAGATTCGTTTTTTCCTTCGCTATCCCTGCGCGTCCTTTATCCTTGGGGCGCCAGCCTAGTTAAAGAAATGTTTTGTCACTACAGTTGCCGGACGAAAAGGGCGGCCTGTTCACCGGCTACATAGCCGGTGGAAAATGCCGCCTGCAGGTTGTAGCCGCCCGTATCGGCGTCTATATCGAGTACCTCACCGCATAAGTAGAGCCCGGTCAGTATGCGTGAGGCCATGGTGCGGGGATCGACTTCTTTAAGTGAAACACCGCCTGCCGTGACAATGGCCGCCGTGAGGGGGAGCGGCCGGACGATGTCAAAGGTCAGGGTCTTAAGACAATTAAGTAGTCTTTCCCTCTCTTCGGCTGTTATCTGGTGAGCCGGCTTATCTACCGGAATCCCCGTTAAAGCCGCGAAGGGCTCCACCATTTTGGCTGGCAGCAATTCACCCAGCAGGCGACGGAAACCGCGCTTGCTAAAGTGATCAAAATCCCGTTGCAATCTCAGGCGCAGCTGCTCGCTGGTCAAGGCAGGCTTAAGATCGATGGCCACGCTGACGGGGCCATGTGCCAGCGCATCCACGATGGCAAGGCTCATAAGCAATGTCAGGGGACCACCCAGGCCGAAGTGGGTCAGCATCATCTCCCCCATGCGGCTTTCGATGACGGGTGGCCGCGGCTTTTTGGCAAAACCGCGGCCTGTATTGCTATCAGGCATAAATTGCACCCTGATTTCACCGGCAGGGCACTGAAAAGCCGTCAGACGGACATTGCGGAGACTCACCCCCTGCATGGATTTTGCCAGCTCGCAGTTGTCCACGACCAAGGGAACCAAGGCCGGACGCAGCTTGATTATTTCATGTCCCAGGGCGGCCGCTATGGCGTAACCGTCTCCGCTGGAACCCGTACCGGGGTAGCTTGAGCCGCCCGTAGCAAGGATAACAGCAGCGCCCGGAATGGTTCCCTGCTCCGTTTGGACGCCCGCCACGCGCCCTTCTGCAGTAATTATGCCCTTCACACTGACGCGCTGTTTCAAATTGACACGGCGGCTGGACAGGCAGCGGAGCATGGCTGCCACCACGTCCCGGGCGTCATCGGAAACGGGGAAGATCCGTTCTCCCCGCTCAACCTTGGTTTCAAGGCCATATTGCCGGAAAAAAGCCAGCAGCTCCGTGCTAAAAAAACGATGAAAAGCCTGACGGAGGAAAGGGCCGTTCACCCCATACATGGCAAGGAAATTTTCTAAACCTTTATCATTGGTGAGATTGCAGCGGGATTTGCCGCTGATGAGAAGCTTCTTTCCAGGTTGATCGGTCTTTTCCAGTAACAGGACATCTGCGCCCATTTCGGCAGCCCGGCAGGCAGCCATCATGCCGCTCGCGCCTGCCCCTAGAACGATTACCCTTCTCCCCGCAGCAAAGTCATAAGTGTTTTGTTTAATCATTGCTTCCCGCCTATCATGCATAGGTTGTCGGGGGCAAGAAGTTATGTTGTTGTCGCAGTGATTAGCATAGCACAAAGCTTTGCAAGCAATGATCAAGCAGTTTTGCCCGCAAACCGCGCATGATGCAAAATTCCCCATTGCTGGGGAGTAATTCTCCATTTTTTTGTTCCCCATAAGCAGTTCGCATAGATTAACTCATTTAATGTCTGATAGTTATCTATAGCAAAATTCCCCTAACCCAGATAATTATGCTTTGGTATGTAGTTTGCTTAATAGGAGACATTAAAAACCCTTAAGGAGGTAGCACAGTATGAAACGTTTTATGGTATTGGCAGTTGGTTTGTTATTTGCGTTCTCCACGGTCGCTTTTGCAGTTGATGCGCCGAAAGCAGAGAAGGCGGCGGCAGAGACAAAAGCTGTAGAGACGAAAGCTGCAGCAGAGAAGGTAGCCGGGGAGACAAAGGCGGCGGAAGAGAAGGTTGCCGGGGAGACGAAGGCAGCGTCTAAGACGAAGGCCAAGCACAAGAAGACTGCGGCAAAGAAAAAGGCCGCGGAGAAGAAGGCTGCGGAAGAGAAGAAGGCTGAAGAAGCAGCTCCGGCAGCAAAATAATTTTACCCCGGAACATATCTCATACAGCCTGAAGGGGCGCGAAGGTAACTTCGCGCCCCTTCCTTTTTCACGGCATCAAATCCAACCTTTCTGGTCCATCCTGGCACTCTTTTATTTCTTGACAGAGATTCCTATTCCCACTATGTTTAAAATGTAGCTACAATCTATGGACAGATTTTAGTCTGGTCTTTTAACATTTTTCGAAAGGTGTATCTTATGATGGACGATCAGAAATTGCGTAAATGGGTAAATGAGATAGCCGCAATTTGTCGGCCGGACAAGGTGTATTGGTGTGATGGCTCCCAGGAAGAGTATGAACGTCTGGCCGATGAGGCGGTGCGCCAGGGGGTTGTCCGCCGACTCAATGAAAGCAAGCGGCCCGGCAGCCTTTACGCGCTGTCCACAACCGATGACGTGGCACGGGTAGAAGACCGAACCTTCATCTGTTCCCGAAACAAGGAAGACGCCGGGCCGACCAACAATTGGTGCGACCCCGACGAAATGAAAGGCATTCTGCACGACATCTCCCATAATTGCATGCAGGGGAGGACCATGTATGTCGTGCCTTTCAGCATGGGTCCCATTGGTTCCGACAAGTCCCATGTGGGGGTGGAATTAACAGATTCCATTTACGTCGCCCTTAACATGCGCATTATGACCAGAATGGGTAAAGATGCACTGGCAGTTATAGAGCGTAGCGGTAATTTCATCCCCTGCATCCATTCCGTCGGCAAGCCTCTGGCGCCGGGTGAAAAGGACGTACCATGGCCATCGAACCCCAAACATAAATACATTGCGCATTTCCCTGAAGATAAGATGATTTGGTCGTACGGCAGCGGCTATGGCGGCAATGCCTTACTGGGAAAAAAATGTTTTGCCCTGCGCATTGCCTCGGTGATGGCCCGTGAGGCCGGCTGGCTTGCGGAACATATGATGATTCTCGGCATCACGCCGCCGGGAGGCGAGAAAAAATACATCGCCGGCGCTTTTCCCAGCGCCTGCGGCAAGACGAATCTGGCCATGATGATTCCCACCCTTCCCGGCTGGAAAGTTGAATGTGTCGGAGATGATATCGCCTGGATGAAATTTGGGGCTGACGGCCGTCTCTATGCGATCAATCCGGAGGCCGGTTTCTTTGGCGTAGCGCCGGGAACATCCATGAAATCCAATCCCAATGCCATGCTGGCCGCGGCGCGTAATTCCATCTTTACGAACGTCGCTCTGACGCCGGAAGGGGATGTCTGGTGGGAGGGCATGACCGATGAAAAGCCTCCCCGGCTCATTAGTTGGATCGGTGAAGAATGGACACCGGCCAGCGGCAAGCTTGCCGCTCACCCAAATTCGCGCTTTACGGCCCCGGCAGTACAGTGCCCTGTGATAGACCCAGCCTGGGAAGATCCGGCCGGCGTCCCCATTTCCGCCTTCCTTTTCGGGGGTAGGCGATCTTCCGTAGTGCCTCTTGTTCATCAGGCTTTCAACTGGCAACACGGCGTCTTCCTGGGCGCCACCATGTCGAGCGAAACCACGGCAGCCGCCAGCGGCACCGTGGGCAATCTGCGCCGGGACCCCTTTGCCATGCTGCCTTTTTGCGGCTACCACATGGGAGATTATTTTACTCACTGGCTAAGTATGGAACAAAAAACAACCCCGGAAAAATTGCCGAAGATATTTTACGTAAACTGGTTCAGAAAAAATTCCGCAGGCGAGTGGCTCTGGCCGGGCTATGGCGAAAACAGCCGGGTCTTAAAATGGGTGGTGGAGCGGGTTGCAGGTACGGCGAAGGCCAAGGAGACGTCCATCGGTTACGTTCCTCATCAAGATGACCTGGATGTTGCCGGCCTGAACATAACACCGGAAGCGCTCGCTCAGGCACTGGCGGTAAATTCGGAAGAATGGCGACAGGAACTGCCTGCCATCAAGCAACATCTTGCGCGGTTTGGCGATAAACTACCCCCCGCATTATCGGTGGAGTACGAGAATCTGCAAGGGCGTCTGGGCCGTTGATTGCATCACCCCATACTTTTTTTAAGCTAAAGGAGAATTGCAATGAAAAAAATAATTATGGCTGTCTGTTCTATCCTCTTGTCCCTGGTCCTTGTGACACCGCTTTTGGCGAAAGATTGCAACAAGGGGGGCCGACATGGAATGCGGGATGAGGCGAAACAAAACGACGCCTTCTTTGCCAAGCTTAATCCTACACCCGCTCAGAAGGCTCAGATCAAGACCATGCGCGAAGCCTTCCTCCGGGAGACAAAGCCGCTGAAAGACCAGATGTTTAGCAAGCGTGGCGACTTAAAGCTGCTTTGGCTGGAAACCAGCCCGGACAAGAACAAGATCATGGCGCTGCAAAAAGAAATACGGGTGATTCGGGATCAGATAGAGGACAAGGCCCTGTCCCAGCGTCTGGATATATTCAACATCATGACGCCGGAACAGAAAGAGAAAATCAAGGCGGCATTGGCGGAAAAGCGAACGAAACACGAGCACGGCACGGGGGATGGTGGAAACTGCGGCGGCTGTGCAGACGCACTGGATGACTGAAGCAATAAAACTAACGGCCCCCCACTACCTCAACTCAGGCAAGTCGATCGATCTCTTCCTCCATGGGAAAACAGCAGACGATCATCTCCCTGTTCAACGTTAAAAAGCGGTACCGGTGCTGCTCGCCGTTGGCCAAGGTAACGAGGGAGTCGGTGAAGGCCAGGAAGGGATTGTCGCGGGTATGACGGTTCATCGTATCCGTCAGGCGCAGGCTTGCGGGTTGATGCAAAAAACCCTCGACGCTGGTGCCATCCACTAAATGGACCTTAACCCGCAGCGGGGTGGTCTTTACTTTGGCGTAGAGGAGTTCTTTGTCGGAAAGGCTTTTTTCATCACTCATGGTTCACCTCATCGGTTTCATTAACGCGCCTTCGTCCACCAAGTACATAATTGATAAGAACTTCCCTTTTCATGGCAAGAGTATATGAAGAAAGGAACTTCTGTGTCAAGGCGATTTTGGCAACAGCTATTATCTGATCCTAAAGTCAAAACTGAATATGACGCCAAGGAAGACGAGTTTGCCCTTTTCGATGACTGAGATAAAGTCACATGTAAAGACCTAACGCCAACCTTCCTCTTGCCATTTCCGTTATTCTTTCGTCCGGGTCGCATATTCACCGCTCTCTTGTCAGCATATTCATGGTCAGCCGGATCATTACGTCTTTATCTCGGGGATTCGATTCCGCCGTCAGGAGCGCCATAGCGGCCAGGCCGATGTCGTTGATAATCGTTTCTCCGGACGGCAGGAACAACCGGCCGTTGCGGTTCAGGAAATCAACAAACAACATAGCTCCGATGCGTTTATTGCCATCCGAGAAGGGATGGTCCTTGATGATGAAATACAGCAGATGGGCGGCCTTGGACTCGATGCTGGGATAGGCCGGCTGGCCGAAAACGCTCTGCTGCAGGATGCCCAGAATAGCCGCTAGGCCATCCCCCCGCTCCTGCCCGAACATCGATCCCGCCTCCTGACGGGCCATAAGGTCGTCTTTCAACCGGGCGATGGCGGCGCGGGCCTCATCGAGGGTGAGCAGAACCCCGCCCGGCTCACCTTTCGGTTCGGTGAGCATACCTTCATCATAGCGCTGGAGCCAGAGAAAGGTTTGCGTGTAACGGGCAATTACCTCGACCAAACCCCGGCCCATGTCGGTGGTGAGCTGGGGGCTGGCCATGGTCCGCCGCACCAGTTCCAGCGCCGCCTCGATCTCCCGTGCGTTTTCTTCCAGCCGCTGGCGGTTAATCGTGAGACCGCGCGTCAGGTGCTCGCGCAGCACCCCGGTAGCCCAGATGCGGAACTGCGTACCGCGGATGGAATTGACGCGGTAGCCGACGGAAAGGATGGCGTCGAGATTGAAATATTCGACCTTGTACATCTTGCCATCAGAGGCAGTTGTTGCAAAAAATGCAACAACTGCCTCTCGGTTGAGTTCTCCTTCTCGGAACACATTGCTCAGATGCCGAGAAATAACGGACTTGTCTCGCTCGAACACCGCGGCGATCTGATTGAGGCTCAGCCAAAGGGACTCCTGCTCCAGACGTACCTCAAGGCGTCCTCCTCCTTCGCCGGGCTGGTAGATGACGATATCACCCCTGCCGCCGTTGATGGTCCGGGTTTCTCCCCGGAGTTTCTTCTCTCTTTTTGCCATTTCATAAGTCTCCACTTAATGCCCGGCGCAGCATAAACGGGGCTTTATTTTTGCGCCCGCAAGCGACACCTTCTGCTTTCCCTGGCTCATGGCTCGCTCACCTTCTTCGTGCCCAGGATCAGGGCTTCGACCTCGGCGTCGATGTCGCGGGCGAGGCGGTCGGCAACTTCCCTTTCGCGGGCGATTTCTTCGCGGCACTCCGCTACATGTTCCATGATTTGCTTTTGCACGCTCAGCGGCGGGAGCGGGATTTCAATTTCCTTTAACTCATCTTGGGTGATTGCAGGATAAAGCCCTCCTGTCATGCGCTGTTCCATTTGTTTGAGTCCACCCTGGGACTTGAGGAAAAAAAGCAAGTATTCTTTGAGGATACGAGTATCGTCAACGGAATCGACAAGCGCGAAGCCACTTGAACAAACGTGATTATCATAGGCTTCTGGAACGATTGCTATCGCTCCAAGATATGGACGGGTTGTAGAAATAATCAGGTCGCCTTTACAAATAAGGGTAGTGGCGCGACTTGGTGCTTCTTTAAGCCCAACTACTTTTGATGAAAATATACCGTCCTCCTTACTCACACTCGAAATCTCAACATACTTGAAAAAACCGTCCGAGAAGCTTTCGTGCTTCCAAGGCCTTGAAATGAAACTGGCAAGGTCGCCCAATTTTTTTCGGTTAATCCGTGCAAGTGAGTGCTTGAGAGCAACAAAGTCTTTTCGGTAAAAAAAAGTATCCCACCGCTCAAGATCACCCCAAAATAATGCGAAAGCCCCCCTTTGTGGGGTCGGTGGTTCAATTTCCAAGCCGATTTGGTTCAGTAATCCATGTTCAAGTTCTATGGTAATTGCTGCTACTCTGGCTTTAGCGGAGGCAATGTCGTATTGCGCCTTGCGCCAGCGTGCGACAATGGTTTTTTGCTCGGCCAACGGCGGAAGCGGGATTTCGACATTCTCCAGATCATCCGGCTGGACACGCTTGCGGCCGCTAGCACCGCTCACCATCCCATTTATTATTCTACGGAAATGTTGAGTGCGAAATAAAAGCTTGACGTATTCGGATAAAGCCACATCCTTCTTGATGCGATAGACGGGAAACTCGCTGGTAACAGTAGCGACAGAAACATTGTCCGGGATGATCCCGATAGCCCCGTTTCGTACATCAATTTTCGAATAGATAAGGTCTCCGGCACGTGCTAAAAACAAAGTGCCTTTGAACTCGGATTTGCCATGCAAATCACGAGGCTCGACTTCACCGGTGAACCGCAGACTTAGGAAATTCTCTGGCCTTAGCGCAAACGAAGTCTTGTCTACGGTTTCGAATCTACGTTCCAGAGCGATAGCCAATTTCTTAATTGCTGTGGGAGGCCACTGCCATTGTGAGGACTGAAAAGACTTCACACCCCATCGGTGCATTTCCTTCCACCAAACGGCAAAGGCGCGGGGTGCTATTGTGTTTGTTGCCGTCACTCTGTTGCCTCCGTGAGAAAGAACGGCTTGGGGTTGCGCAGGAACTCCCGATAAAGCTCCAGGCACGTCTTCATGATGCCCGGCGGCTGGTTGTCATTCGGGACCAGCTCGTTTTGGTCCTGTTCGCCTGTGGCCGTGATGCCCACCTTCTCCGCTTCATAGAGAAAGATGGGATAGGGAAATCTCTCTTTGAGCATGGCACGGGTTTCTTTGGCGATGGTCTCGGCCATCCCCTTCTCATAGTCGGCCAATTCCTTTTGCAGTGTCTTTCGTTTCTCGGTCTCCCGCGCTTCCTTGGCTGCGGCAATCGTCGCCTCAAGCCGTACAGTCTCCGCGGCAATGGCATCGGCATGCTTCGCTTTGACCTCGACGTTGGCATCGGCCTGCTGGGCATCGAAATCGGCCTGCTCATGCTCGGTGAACTTTTGTAGGAACAGTAGCGATGCCTTCACGCTCGCACCGGAGGAAAAGAAGGTCTCCTGGGGCAAGCTCACTACGGCACGAATAAAGGCGCGGTTTTCGCAAAACTCGCGCACGTAAGCAAGGGAGGGGTTGTTAAAGATGCCTTCAGGGAGAACGATGCCCAGCCGCCCGCCCGGCTTCAACAGGGAAAGACAGCGTTCAATAAACAAGACTTCGGTCTTGATCTTAGCCGACTTGGCCCGTTTGTCGCGTTCCTTTTCAGTACCGTTGCCTTTGGGCAGTTCAAAGAGACTGGCGATAGGCTTGCCCACGGCGGCGTGAACACGAGCCAGCGCTTCCGTGTAGATATCGCCATACTCGTCGGTATAGAGCTTCCCGGCCTCAGGGCTCACCGTCGCATCGGATACGTGCACCACATCGGAAGGCTCGACGTTCGCACCGAAAGGTGGATTCGTGAGAACGATATCGAAGCGGCCTTCGAAGATGCCATTGATATTCAGAAAGCCGTCATGGTGATGCACGCCACCGTGACCGTCGCCGTGCATAATCATGTTCATCTTGCTGGTACGAGCCATGCGGTCGTTGGCGTCAGTGCCGTATATGCAGCGGTTGGCCAGCTTCCACAGGCGCGAGCTGCGTTTGTCGTGGTCAAGGGTGGCCTGGATGGCGTCGAACTTCTCCCGCAGCATGGTCACCTTTTTGTCCGGCGCTAGTGTCTTGTCGGCCACCACCTTGGTCTTGAATTCCTGGTATTGGCGGTCGGCGTCGGCCAAAATCTGCTGCCGCACCATCTCGAAAAAACGGATCAGAAACCCCCCAGAACCGCTGGCAGGGTCGCAAATCACGTCCCCCTCCTTGGGGTCCACCATGCGAATCATAAATTCGACGATGGTGCGTGGGGTGAAGAATTGCCCTATCTCACCGCGGAAGGTGCGGCCAAGAAAGCGTTCGAAGGCAATGCCCTTGATATCTTCACTGGTATCGGAAAGATTGTAGGCTTGGAGCTTCTTGACGATATCCCGACCTGTGGCGGGCTTGAGGCGGATTTCCTCTTCAGGATCAAAAATGTGATCATCCTTGTAAATCGTCTTGGTCTTCCGGAACAGATCACCGAGCGGATCTTGCGTCAATTGCTGCGTATCGAGGAAGTCGACGGTGAAAAGATTCTCACGGGCACGCCGTTTCTTCATATCCCGTTCGACGGCAACCTTCACGAAAAGAATCTTGGCGATTTCATCAAAGGCGGCAGCGGGATCCAGTTTCTCGCGATTGCGGATGACGTTGTGGCACTCGTGAAGCAATTTTGCGAATTCATCCTCCTTGAAAACCTTCAGGCGCGCCAGTAATTCGTCAATCTGCTTGTCTGTAGCGTCAGCATGGGGAATATTCGCGATCTCGTCGTAGTTCGGCATCCGCCGTGTGTCATCCACTTTCCAGTACTTGGTCTCGCGATGGTTATGGGTGACAAAGAACCGTGCGTGTTCGTACTGCGCATAGTTGGCGCCTTGCGTATAATCCTTCAAAGAGATGGTCACGTTATCGGCCTTGCATTCGATGGCAATCAAGGCGTGTTCCTGTTTCTGTTTGGCTTCGGGTGTGCGCCAAATCAAGAAGTCGGCGCGGGCCTGTGCGGCTCCGCGGCTAGTCACCGGCGACTCCTCATCAATCTGGTCCAGGGTATAGCCGTATTCGTTCATCAGGACGATGAGAAATTCCTGGCGGACCCGTTCTTCCGGTGTGGCCTTCAGCCATTTCTGACGCAGGGGACTAAATATTTCATTGCCCCGGATCTCGATTTGATCCGGCTTGACGTAGGGTTGCGGTGTTGATTGTTTCTTGGCCATATGGCCTCCTTCTATTCGTTCGTAAGTTCTTGAAGCCGACCAGAATCAGTGTAACTGTAATGCTCGGTCTCGCCGACAATAACATGGTCGAGCAGGACCAACCCGACCAGTTTGCACGCTTTCTGCAAATGGTGGGTGGTGTCGTCGTCACCGGCCGACGGCTCCGGGTTCCCGGAGGGATGATTGTGAACCAGAACGACGGCAGCAGCCGAGATGCGGAGGGCTTCTTCGATGACGCGACGGACGTAGACGGTTGCCTGGGTGGGTGTCCCTTCGGTGATCTCCGTTTCGCCAAGGCGCTGGTTCTGCCCGTTCAGAAACACAGCGATGACGATCTCCTGGCGCTTGCCGGTAAAAAGCGGGCGGAAGTGAGCGGCAACGGTTGCGGAGGACTCAAACGAAGGAGCAGTAAGTTTCCTCGCACACAGGCGCTTGCCGAGTTCAAATGCAGACTTGATCTGCGCGACTTTTGCAGGCCCAAGGCCGGGCACCTTCAGAAGGTCTTGGACGTGGGCGCGATCGAGGCCGCGAAGGCCGCGGAAATCCTTCAGTATCGAAAGGGCAGAATCGTAGGCGCTTTTTCCAGGAACGCCCTCCTTGAACGTCCCGAGTCCGACGCGAAGGATGATTGCCAACAAGTCAGCATCCGTAAGCCGTTCGGGCCCTACCGCAAGGAGTCGTTCGCGCGGGCGTTCCTTGGTTGGCCAGTTCTTGATTCGTTCAGAACATATGTTGTATGCCTGAGCATTCGTTACAGTTGATTTCTCAGCATCGATATCGTTCTTGGGCAATCGTTTACTCATTTCTTTAACCCTCTCTACGACATCATTCCACTGGCGGTAAATTCATTTTGATTTGTAAGGCAGCGCCTCCATCGGCAGAAAGTCGGCGAGAGCCTCGAATTCCGGATCTTTATGAATCAGGACCGCTTTGTGCTGGATGGCATATGCGGCAACAATAGCATCCGCCAATGACACATGATGTTCCGCCTTCAGCCGGGCCGCGATCAACAGAATCTGTTCATTCATGTCCCACAGGATTTCCGTCTCCAGGTGTCTGATGAGGGCATAACGGCGATCAGCTTCCGCCCGCCCTTCTTCCCGGAGGCTGATATAGTAAGTCTCCATCAGAACCGGCCAGGGCAGGAGTGTTCCCACCATTTTCAGAACCTCCTCCACGCGATCGCTTCCATCTTCATCATCGATGAAGGTCAATAGCGCCGAGGTATCCAGAAGATAGATACAGTTGCTCGATTCGGTCAATGGCGCCATCTCAGGGTTTTTCCTCGCGCAAGAGATCAGCGCGACGTTCCATCAACAAATGCTCGACCATCTTCTTGCTGCGCCCCCGTCCCCGCAGGGCTGAGACAGAGTCCACCGGCACCGGGACGACGCGGATTGTCTCGCCGTCATCGAGCCAGGCCAGATGCACCCCACCGGTTATCCGGTAACGCTTCCTAATGGCTGCGGGAATGACCGTCTGCCCACGTTTTGTCACGGCTGTCTGCATAATTAACCTCCTGTTTATAAATTCTACAAGTCATTTTCAGGAAACGCAAGCCTTGTAAAACGGGATATTCTGCTCGAGTGTATTAGATGCGATATCCTTATTCAGGTGCCTTGGAGAACGGTCAAACCTTTCAGATAATCCTCGTATTCTATCGGTGCCTGTATCCCGAGATCGGACAGGACATCTATCGTCTCGGAAAGGGATAGATCGAGCCTTTGCGCAAGCATACCGAGGGACAATTTCCCTTGCCGATATTGCCTTATCATGAGAAAGTTCCACCCCTCCTGAATAAGTTCACGGGCAACAGTCGATTTATCTTTTTGCTCTTCTATGGAAAGTTCTTGCAACTTCCTCGACTCCCTTTCTTTTAACCGCAAACTTATTACGCTCATGATTTCCCTCCTTTGATGCGCCGCGCCGCATCCTCGATGATTTGCGGTTTATACCTGCCGTATCTGGACAGTGTATTCAGTTTTTCCAAAGCCAAATCTGACGAATATTGTCCTGCTATGGAAAGATGAATTAAAAAATGAACCGCCGTAACGAACGGATGTCCGAATATCTTACAGACTTTTATGGTCGGGCCATCATCCACGGCAAGCGGCAGGGACAGGCTTCTCGCCAGCCAGAAGGCCTCCGCTTCGCCAGCGTGGATTTTGAAATCATCTGCGATTTTTTGTGCCTGCCGATGATCCACATCGTTGATCAATATTTTGCCTTCCTTCAACAACTGCTGGATTATTTCGGAATCGTAACTCTTTTTTACCAACGCTTCCCGCTGAACTTTCGGAGGGATGATGATGGCGATTCTCTCAGACACATCGCGGGCAATGTCGATCTTAGCGATAAGAATCAGCGAAGAAGTATCGAAAATAGCGTTCATGTCTACATCATACTACATATGTAAACCATAATCAATCTTTCAGATTAGGGACACGGTGCGGTTACCCCTGAATGAATCAATAGAGAAAGCCGAACAGCCACAACGGAATCTTGTTTCCGAAACCGGTTTCAATATCATCGGCGGCAATGAAGCTGTTGCCGATATCCTTAATTTGGTCATATGTTTTTGATTTACCTCTGATTTCAAAGGTATAAGCCGATTTTACAAAAAAGTCTCCCCGATCTGTAAGCTCAACCGTCGCGTCGATCAAGGCGGGATGGGTTGAAAACGCATTGCGCAGTTGGTTTACAAAAAAGAGTTCCCTGAGTGTTGCGGCATTCATATCCTCCGTAATGGCATGCATCAGGTTCCCGTTTTCCAGATAAATTTTGTCCGGTTTGGTGAGGATCGCATACCCTCTTCCCCGCCGACGCAATAGATTGAGAAGCTTGGCGTCCTGGAGGTGTTCGAGATATTCGTAAAGTTTCGGCCTCGAAATTTCCGTCGCCTCGGAGAGTTTCACGATATTGGGCGCAAACGGCAGGGTGACGGCAAGCATATAGAGGAGTTTCTTGATCTTGGCGATCTGTCGGATTTCAATGCCGCTGATATAAGGCAGGTCCACCTCCAGAATATGATTGATTACCTCTCTGAGTCTCAGTCGATAATAGTTTTCCCCTTCCAAGAAAAAGGGATAATAACCGGATTGCAGGTACTGTTTAAAGAAACGCAGGATTTTCAAGTCCCGGCAAATATCCGCTGCCACTACCTGATGATCTTTCAGGATATCTTCGAGTGAAAAAGACGGAAAGGCCGTATGTCTGGTAAAATTGATATATTCTCGAAACGACATGCCGTGCAGATGATAAATGACGGCCCGGCGGCTCAAGTCACCCTTCTGCTTGGCAATCTTGAGAAGGCTCGATCCCGTGAATACAACCCGCAGGCCGGGAAGGCCGTCATAGATCGACTTGATATGGACGGACCAGTCGGGGTACTTATGAACCTCGTCAATAAAAAGAACTTCGCCGCCGTGCTGATGAAAAGTCCGGGCAAATTCAAACAGGTCATGGGCCTGAAAGTAGGGGCTATCTATGGAAACATAGAGGGCGCGATCACTGCCGGTGGCGGAGTGTTCTTTGGCCATCTGCAACATCAGCGTTGTCTTACCAGTTCCGCGGGCGCCGAGAATTCCGATACAGCGCAAATCTCGGTCGATGACATCGTAGAGATAACGCTTCTTAGCGCCGACGGTTCTGATGAGCCGGGCCTGTTCTGCAAAAAAGCCTTCCATAGGCAACCTCAAATATGTTAATCCTAATTTACATATTTAAAGTAAATTTGCAAATTTTAATTGACATTCATGGAGAAGGCAAATTTCTTAGACATTGAACCTGAAGGTGATGATGTCGCCGTCCTGAACGATGTATTCCTTGCCTTCCAGGCGCATTTTACCTGCGGCTTTGGCGGCGGCGAAGGCGCTGCCAAAGAGTTGGAAATCGGCATAACTTACTACTTCGGCCTTGATGAACCCTCGCTCAAAATCCTTATGGATAGCCGCCGCCGCCTTGGGCGCTTTAGAACCGGCCGGAATGACCCAGGACTTTACTTCGTCGGCGCCACAGGTGAAATAGGCGATCCTCCCGAGCAAACTGAAGGCGGCGCGGATAATGCGGCCAAAGGCCGGTTCCTCGATTCCCAGGTCGGCAAGAAATTCTTTTTGTTCCTCGCGGGAAAGCCCCGCCAACTCCGATTCAGCGAGGCAACAGATGCCCAAGACGGGCGTCTGGGGGGCAACCAGTTCTTTAAAGGCTTCGGCCATGCCGGGGTTGTCCTCCGCAGTATTGACGACTACCAATTCCGGGCGGATGCTCCAGAAAGAAAAGCTGCGCAAGGAGTGGAATTCTTCAGCGGTCAGGCCGAGCTCCCGCAGCGGCTTGCCCCGATCCAGTTGTTCCTTCAGCAATGGCAACAGTTGGACCTGCGCCACATCCTGCGGAGAGAGTCCTTTTTTCGACGTTTTTTCCATTCTTTCCAGGCGGTTTTCGACAATCTGCAGGTCGGAAAGGATTAATTCATCTTCCATCTGCTGGTAGCGCTTAATAACTTCCTCAACCCGGTCCACAGAAAAACCGTCAACCACGTGCACAAAGCCGTCGGCGCCGCTCAAGTTCTGGCGCAAGGCATCCCAGGCGCGTTCACCAACGGCATTGACATCGACAAAGGGGACTTTAGCCGGTGATACCTTAAGGGGCTGGAATATTTTCACCAGATGCTCAAAGCGTTCGTCAGGGACGGTCGCCTGACCGCGGACACAGACTTCCCCATGCACGTCCCGACTGCGTAGCGCCGTCATAATCTCAAACAAGGTGCTTTTCCCGCTTAGCGGCAGGCCTAATATTCCTATTTCCATGCTTGTCTCCCTGCGGGCCTTATAGCAGCAGTTGTTTTTCCGGGCAAGGAAAAGTCAAAAAAAGCATCAGGGGGCAAGATCATACCGGAAAGTAGCCGTGATATTCAGCCGGGAGAGATTGATATCCTTGGGGAAGGGCATATAGGGTGCGGCCGCCTTGATTACCTCCAGCGCTTCCCTATCGAGCGTTTTATATCCGGAAGATGCGACAATCTTGCTGGCCACCAGGGCGCCGGCGTTATCCAGAGAAAAAAGTATCTTAGTGACTCCTTGAGTTTTCTGGTCGGGAAAGGAGCGCCATTGATATCCTATTTTTAGTTTGAGCTTCAGCAGGTAGGGCACGAATCTTTCGTCTTGGCTGTCCAGGTCAACTGTTTCTTCATCTGGAACGTCACCCGTCATTGCCCTCTCCGGCGGCGCGGTGACCGCTTTCCTGACTCGAAGCTCTTGCTTCTTTTCCACGGCCCTGATTGCCGGCGCTGCTTGAAGATTTACCATTATTACGGTCTCGGTATCTGGCAATTCGTGGCGCCTAGCGAGAAAGCCGGCAGCCGAAATGAGGAGGGCATGGCCGATGAGAGACAATACTACGGATAAAACGAGAATTTTTTTTGCGGACATGCCGTCTTTCCTTTCCAGAAGGCATGATATACTTAAATGTTTGCAGAAGTAAATGTCAATAAAATAGTTAAAGCACCATTATGAGCAAGCGCACCCCCACTGCTCCCAGGGCAATCGCCTGCCCGCGGATGATCCATGTGCCATGTATCTTGCTGGAAAGCCGTGCCCCCAGCTGCGCGCCCAGCAAGACGCCTACGGATAATAATATGGTGCGGCGAATACCATGCGTAAAGGCGCCGGTGGCGATATGGGTCAGCGTTCCCGTCAGAGCCATATTGGCCAAGACAAAGTGGGAGGTTGCAGTAGCAATGTGGACCGGAAAGTTCAATAGGTGTACCAGCACTGGCACGTGAATGATCCCCCCCCCTATGCCCAACAGGCTGGAAACGTAGCCTACCACCAGGCTGACGGTTACCCCCAGAGCCTGGTTATATGAAAAGCGATGGACCGTGCCATTGGACTCGGTGACAGTACAGGCGCGGTGATTGGGCGGACAGTACGCCAACTCTTTTTCCTGGCGTCCAGGCTTAATAGCCAGAAAGACGGAGACAGCAATCAGCAAGAGGCCGAAGATACTATCAAAGAGACGTCGGGGAACATAGATCGTAGTGATGGCTCCCAGGATAGCCCCCGGTATTGTTGCCGCCGAGAAAAGAAGGCCGGAGCGATGCTCTATCCGTTGCATGCGGGCATAGGCGACGGAGCCGGAAAGGGCATTGAAGAAGACAACGGCCAACGAAATACTGGTGATGGTCTCCGCCGTCTCCCGGGGATAGAGCAAGAGCAGGATGGGCATGAGCACAAAACCGCCTCCGGCGCCGATCAGTGTGCCATAGGCGCCTACGACAAATCCCAGGGGAACCAGCCATAAATATTCTAAAGGCAAGTGCGTAATTCTCTCAATCTCTAAATTTCCATGCAACCGTCAATAAAACATCGGGTACTGCTATTTTATCCCGGAGACGGCAAAATGCGCCCGGCGGTTCTTTGCCCAGGCCGCTTCATTATGTCCTGGATCCAGGGGGAGTTCTTCTCCATAGCTGATAGTTTTGATCCTTTTCGCATCTACGCCCATATTAATAAGGAATTTGGCCGCCGCGTTAGCACGCCTTTCACCTAACGCCAGGTTATATTCCGCGGTGCCTCTTTCATCGCAGTGGCCCTCCACGACGACCATCACATCCTTATTGCTGTCCAGCCATTCGGCATGTTTTTTAAGGGTTTCCCGTGCATCATCCCCGAGACTGAATGCATCGAAATCAAAATGGATGTCGGCTAATTTGACCGCCGTCGTCTTGGTCGCTGCCTCTGCTGCCACTCGTTCTGCTGCTGCCTTCACTGTGGCCTTCTCCGCTGCTTTTTCTTTTGCCACTGTTTCTTCTTGAATCTGCGCCTTTGCAGCCGCTTCTTGTTCGGTCTGTTCCCGCTTGGCGCTTTTTTTTGCCTCATCAGCTTCTTTCAGGGCACTTTTTTCGGGAACCGCCGGCATTGTCTCAGCGCTTGCGCTTGCCGCCTCTTTTTGAGTAAGCGCCTCTTCTTTTAGTACGGTTTTACTCGCACACCCGGCAACAACTATTACCGCCAATACCAATGTTAAGATCAGCAATCCCCAAGGTCTTTTCATAATTATTCTTCCTCCTTTTTTGTTGTATCTCTTTTTAAAATAGTTATTTGTGGTTCCCTCGTATTTCACGATGTGCTATAGGCCCTTATACGTTAACTGTTTTTTCTTGATGAAAGCTCGACGATATGTTATATGCCAATCATTGGCATGCAAGCTATCATGGGTCGCTGTGTCTGTCAATAATAATTATTTAGGAGCTGGCATGCAGAAAAAGCAGAGCGTAATAGCTCATATTACGGATAATATAAGAAGGGTCTTCCAGATTTTGAATGAACAATCACAGAGGATCAAGCAGGAAACCGGCCTGACAGGACCGCAACTTTGGACAGTGCGGGTGATCCATGAACATGGGCCCATCAATATCTCGGATATTGCCAAACGCATGTATCTGCACCCGACAACCGTTCTGGGGATAATCGATAGGCTGGAGGCGCGCGGTCTTGCTTCCAGAACCAGATCGAAGGATGATCGCCGTATCATCTGGGTTGAATTAACGCAGGATGGCAAGAATCTCGTTAAATCTGTGCCTGAAGTCGTCCAAGGTTTACTCGGGATGAGATTGGAGCGCATGTTCTTAAATGACCTGATGGCGATTGACGAGGCTATCGGTCAATTAGTGAAAATCTTTGGCGTACAGGAAATACCACCTAAACCTATGCTTTCATTAGAAATTAATGGACAGATAGCAACCTCCGTTCATGCTAAAAGATGCCCAAGGAGGATGAAAGGTGATGCTTGACATCCTGGGCGCTGCAATCGGATAGTTGCGGCGTCTTTTGTGGACATTCATGTGCAGGCCGAATATTGACGCGAAACACCAAGCTTGAGAAGACAAAGGGAAAGGAGGGCATCCTTCTTCTCGTTCAGAGGGGGCAAACCGCCATGTTTATTGCTGTTACACCCAGGTAAGTAAGACAACCGCTTCAGCGCCGGGTCGGCAGGGAACCTTCCGCCGACCCGGCGCTTTCCGGAAACGTCACGGAGTAAGCATATTACCATAATACATGGCTCTCTCGCCAAACCGGCCGTATCGAAGGGTCAGAGTCGGCAGCACAAGAAGATTGAGTGCGGTAGAAGTTACAAGGCCCCCAAGGATTACCACGGCCATCGGACCATCGATTTCACGGCCCGCCGCTCCACTTCCGATGGCGAGGGGCAACAACCCCAAAGCGGTTACTGAAGCCGTCATGAGAATGGGGGTAAGCCGTTCGGAAGCTCCCCGGAGAGCGGTTTCCAGCCCCCATGCCATCCCTTCAACCGAAACCAGATGTTCATAATGTGAAATCATCATAATGGAATTACGAAGTGTAATTCCAAAAAGGGTAACAAAGCCGACCATTGCGCCAAGGGAAAACTCGCCACCTGAGGCCAAAACCACCAGTATGCCGCCAACGAGCGCAAATGGCAGGTTTAGCAGGATCAGCACTAAGTTCCGGTAATTCCTCACCACAATTGACAGGAGCATAATAATTCCGATACCTGCCAGCAACGAGTGGGCGATCAAGTCCCGGCTGGAACGGGTTTGGGCCTCAGCAGCCCCGGTAAAATCCACATACGCCCCGGCGGGAAGGGAGACCTTGGAGAGAATCTGCCTTCTTGCTTCAGCTACAAAGGAACTGACGGTACGACCAGTTACATTGCAGGTCACTGCCTGGACGCGCCTGGCGCCATCGTGCAAGACAGTAAATCTTCCCGATGTCTCGTAAATATCGGCAAGTTGCTGCATACGGACATAAGTTCCATTGGAATTCCGTAGAGGCAGCGAAGCGACATCCGTAATGCTCTTTCGACTTTGGGAATCAAGGATCACGGAGATATCGAAAACCCGGCTGCCATCATAGACCTGTCCGACAGTTTTTCCCTGGTAAGCCGTGCGTAGAGCATCAAGGACATCGACGGGAGTGAAGCCCCATTGCAAGAGATCATTTTCCCTGAGTTTGATCACAAGCTGTGGCATTCCGGGCGGAGATTGCAGCAGAACGCCCCCAGCCCCCCGAATGGTTCCCAGGACGTTGGCAATTTCCCGGGCCGTTTGATCGATTACAGCAAGATCGTTCCCAAAGATATTAACGACGACAGGAGCAGTGTAACCCGATACGGTCTCTTCAATCCGTTCTGTGAGAAAAGTATTGATGGCAAAGTTAATCCCCGGGAATTGCGCCAGGACCTTGCGTATATCCGACCGCGCCGATTCGGCCTGCTCCGCGCTAAGGGGCTTGAGATCGACCCCAAACTCGCTATAGTTTGTCCCCCAGATATCCTCGCTCACCATTTCCGCTCTTCCGACCCGCTGGAATACCGAACGTACATAGGGAATTTTCATGAGTTCAAAGGCTATCTTTTGGCCGGTCCGCAATGATTCCTCGAGGGATGTGCCCGGAACTGCCGAGATATGGAGAATGAAATTCCCCTCCTGGAGTTCCGGCAGGAAGCTCCCCCCTAAGAAAGGAAGGGTCAATAATACGGCAATCATTAGAGCTGCGACAATGCCCACGATCGCCTGCGGATGTTTTTCGATCTTGAGCAGCAACTTTCTATATTTCCTCTGAGACCACCTCACTATCGGGGGCTCCTTTGCGGGAAGATTCTGCCTGCCGAGAAAGACAAGACATAAAGCCGGAGTCACCGTCAGCGCCACAACGAGGGAGGCAAGAATTGCGAGGATGTAGGCAATGCCAAGCGGCGCAAAGAGCCTTCCTGCTACTCCGGACATGGTCAAGATGGGAATAAAGACGAGGGCGACAGCAAAAGTCGCATATACCACAGCGCTTCTGACCTCTATCGAGGCATTAAATACGACCTGAATGGCGGGTAGCGGATCCTTCAAATGCCTGTTTTCCCGCAAACGACGGAAGATATTTTCGACATCGATGACGGCATCGTCCACGACCTCCCCGATAGCAATGGCTAAGCCGCCCAAGGTCATTGTGTTGAGGCTCAAACCCAGATATTCAAGGATGGTTATTCCGGCAAGCAAAGAGAGTGGAATCGCGGTGCAGGATATCGCCGCCGTGCGGAAATTGAATAAGAAAAGAAAAAGGACAATGATCACCAGAGCCGCTCCGGTGAGCAAGGATGACCTCACATTGCCAACGGCTGTTTGGATAAAATTTGCAGGCCTGAAGAGGTCTGGATGAAGGTCAATCTTCTCCTTGCGGAGCATTGGCCGGAGTTCTCCTAACGCCTGCTCAAGCCTGCGGGTCACTTCAAGGGTATTTGCCCCATATTGCGCCGAAACGATCAAGACTATCCCGGGATGTCCCATAATTGCCGCTGCGCCGATGGAAGGCGCGGGGGCCTCGGCAACCTTAGCCACATCGCCTAAAAGAACGTTGGCTCCTTTTCTATAGACAAGCACCGTTCTCGATAATTGCTCCGGGGAAAGGGACTGCCCTTCGGCGTGGAGGACGATGCGCTGATTTCCGTTATCGATAAAACCGGTTCCTCTGATGCCGCTTGCCCGTTGCGCCACGGTGAGCACATCTTCGATAGATAGATTGTATCTGACGAGCTGAGCAGGATACACCTGGACCTGGAGTTGCTTCAAATCGCGGCCGAATACGGCAACGTCGGCAACGCCCGGAACGGCAAGCAAACGCCGCCTGACCGTCCAATCGGCGATAGTCCTCAATTCCATTAATGAAAGTTGGCGGGAGGTCAGTCCCAGTACCAGCGCAACACTTGTCGAGGAAGTTAAAGGGGTCATGATCGGTTTTTGCACCCCCTGGGGCAGTTGGCGCCCCAGTGTGGCCAAGCGTTCAGCGACCAGCTGCCGTGCCCGGTAAATATCGGTGCCGGATTGAAACTTCACCGTGATGACCGAGACTCCCTGGATTGAGCTCGAACGGAGCGCTTCAACTCCGGTAACGCCATTGATGGCATTTTCGACGGGCGAGGTGACCAGCGCCTCCACCTGTTCAGGAGAAAGTCCCGGAGCTTCGGTGAGGACAGAGACTTGCGGCGGCGCAAATTCGGGAAAGACGTCATATTGGGCGGCTGTGAGCGCATAAAGACCATAGCTTAACAATACAGCGGCGAGGGCAATGATAACGCCTCTAAAGAGCAGAGAAAACCGGACAATGGCGCTTAGAATTCCCGTACGCTCCGTTCTCAATTCTTATCTCCCTCTTCTCCTCCGGTCTGTTGAACCTGAGGCCGGAATTCTTCCGATAGGAGAATTTGTGCGCCTTGCACCACGATCCGCTCTTTCCCCGTGAAACCTTTGGCAGCAAAAAAGCCATCCCGAACGGGGTTGGCAGTGGAGGCCTCCTGCCGCCAAAATTGGGTGGGATTCCTTTGTACATAAACCCATGCCATCCCTTGCCACCATACAATTGATGAGGCAGGGATAAAGAAGCCTTTTACATTAGGGCCAACCGGCAGAAACGGGATGACACCCATCCCCGCAAGAAGAGTCGCCTGCCGAGGCGCGACGTAGAAAAAACTCATCCCCTGAATGTGAGGATCCGTTCGCGGTGACTGAGAGACAAAATGAGCTGATACGACCGTGCCGACCGGAGTCTGAATCGATACCGCTGCGGCGGGCGCCGCTATATGGATGCCTGAAGGAAGCGTGATCTGAATCAGGACGTCTTGCTGCTGGAGAAGCCGATCAAGGGCTGCCGGCCCGTTTAAAAGCCAGCCGGCAATAACGCCTCCCCACTGCTGCCTGGCGTTCTCCCCCAAGACCTTGAGAGCTTCTTCGCCGATCCGCAATGCCTCCTGTGCGGCCTGCAGACCCTGCTCCGCGGCATGAGCATTTGCCTCATCGGACCGCCATGTCACCTCTCCGGCTTGAAACGCCTTCTCAGAGACATTTCTGTTGTCCTCGTAGAGAGTCTTCAAACGCTCATACTGCTTACGGGATGCTTCAAGACTCAGACTCGTCCTTTCGGCCTGCGCCTTTGCCCCGGCAAGATTGTTACGTAAATCGGTTCGCCTCGTTCTCAGATCGAGGCGGTTCTTACGCAGGTCAACGAGATTCTGAAGCTCCAATACCCTGCCATACGCCTGGAGTTCTTCCCGATAGGCCATCGGCTGGGGGAGAGCGGTGACGATCCCGGTTCGGGTCTGGGTGGCCTGAGCAAGCGTGATCACATGTTCCTCTCTCCGGGTCGATGCCGAAGATAATGGATTAGGTCGCTCCATTTCTTTTGCCGATTCCGGCCTGCGCCCCTGAAAGAAAAGGCGCCAAATCAGCAATGCGGCCAAGCAGACGATGATAATCCCCAGTATCCATTTAAATCTGTGCCCGATTTTCATTTCTTCACTTCTCCTCTCCCAGGCGGGGGCTTTTTTCGGGAACAGCCCCAAATGATCCCGCTGGATCAAGAGGACGTTGCAGCGCATCCTCCAGAAGACCTAAAGACTGCTGGGCTTGCACGAGGGCTTCCAGACGGGATAGACTGCTTGAAAGGAGTTCAAGCCGGGCGCCCAGAAATGTCAACCTATCGGCCTCACCCACATTGAACATCGCTTGTGCAGACTGAAGCTGTCTTGCTTTGTCCGAGACAAGAGCATCAGCTTCCTCCAACTTCCTGACAGCCCCCTCGTATCCTGCCAGGGCGCGCTCGATCTCTCCGATTACCCGTGCTTGAAGAGACATAAAAAGGGCGCCCGCCTCTTTACGATGAGCCTCGGCTTCCGCTATGGGGCCTTGATTGCGATTAAAAACCGGAAGCGTCAGGGAGACCCCGATGCCCCACTTGTTCTCTCCCTGAGAAAACTCGTAGCCGGGACCAAGATGAAGATCGGGATACTGTTTGCCGATTTGGAGCTGTAAGGCTGATTCACTGGCTGCGTATGCCGCCAAAGAGCTCAGGATGTCAGACCGGTTAAGCAATGCCTGGCGACGCAGGTCCTCAGGAGCTATTTCCTGAGGGAGCTTCTCAAGAAAAGAAAAAGAGACATCGATTCTCTTTATTGCCTCTGCAGCTAAACCGAGAGCATTAGCCGTTTGAGAACGAGCTTCGGCACGCTGCTTTCTCGCTTCGCTTAAAGAGAGCCGGGTTTGATCCCGGAGGAGACGAGCCACGGTTACATCGGGCCGTGAGACCTCTCCCACAGCCAGCCTTCGCTCCATCTGCTCAACCAGGTCTTCCCGAGTTGCAAGTTGTCTTTTTAAGAGGAGCTCCGCTTGCTCCGCCGCATAGAGATTGAGAAGGCTTTCCCGCAGGCGGCTTCTTGTCTGCCATGCCGCAGTTGCGATGTTCAGACGGGCAGCCTCGGAAAGGTATTTCGCCTGCGTGATGCGATAACCCCGCTTGCCCGCAGTCTCAATCGGAACGTCAAATGTAAAACCCAGGATCCAGGGGGAAACCCCACTCACCGCGTTCACATTGTATTGGGGTAAGAATCCGATACCCGGGTTGGGACGTTGCCCCGCAGTGATCACTCCTGCTTGGGCAACCCCCCACTTGGCCCGGGCCACATCAAGGTCAGGATGGTAATAAAAGGCGGCCAGAGTGAGCATCGGAAAATCCCATGAACGTTGTGGCCAGTGAGTGATTTCGTGGTGAAGGTTTTTTTCCAGAAATCCTTTAAGACCGGCGTTATCCAATGTGCGGCTTTCCAAGTTCGAGGCTGTTTGCACTGGCGATATGGGTTTAGGATGATAAGTTGCGCATCCCATCATAAAGGCAAAGATAATGAACAAGTATGGTTTTTTCATCATTCGTATCATATGATTTCGTGTGATGATTATCAAGAAAAAGGTCGCCGTCGATGATGACCGAATATGATCAGCAGCAAAGGAAGGACGCCTAACACCAGCGGTAATTGGGCCACCAAACCCGCGATGATTGCTATGGCCAGCGGCTGTTCCATGGCCGCGCCTTTACCGAGTCCCAACGCCAGCGGGAGAAGCGCCAGGATAGCGGCCAGCGTTGTCATGGCAATAGGGCGCAGCCGGTTCTGACCGGCCTGGATGAAGCGTTCCAGAGGCGCCGTCTCGCTCCCGAGCCCCTGATATTCGGAGTAATAGAAGATTGCCACCTCGGTGACGATGCCGACAACCATCGTCATGCCCATCATCGCGGTGATGTTCAATTCCGTACGGGTTAACCACAATCCGATAAATACGGCCGCCATCGCCAGGAGTGTGGTGATCAGCATGGCAATTGCCACCCGGAAGCTCTCATAGAGAAAAAGCAGGAGGACAAACACCAGCACCACCGCCGAAACCAGCACGGCGATCAGCCCGCGGAACGCGATCCGCTGTTGTTCATACAGACCTCCCATGGTGTAATAAACACCGCCGGGTAGAAAGCCGGCGGTGTTGAGAATTGCCGTTACCTCGCGAATCGTTGAACCCATGTCGCGGCCGCTGATCCGCCCGGTTACGGCAACCATCTGTTTCAGATCGTCGCGGTTAATCTCCTGTTGACCGGTAATGATGGTTATATCGGCGACGCGCTTGAGGGGAAACAAGTGGCCGTCGGGCGCCTGCAAACGCAGGGCTTCGAGATCGCTGATCAGGGTCCGGTCGGCCTGGGGAATCCAAACGCGCACTCCCACCATTTTTGGCCCCTGCTGCACCCGCGTAGTAACGACGCCCGTAAGATAGGCATCCAGCATTCTGGTCACCGATTCGGGCGCCACCCCCTCCAGCGCCGCCTTCTCATGATCCACACGGATGTCAAGCGCATCGCCGGCGAGGACAATACCGTCCTTCACGTCCACCACGCCTTGCACCTTGCTGATCGCTACGGCAACCTTCGGCGCGAGCCGCCGCAGTACCTCGGTGTCATCGGAGAATAATTTGATTTGAATCGGTTGCGGCACTGAGGTCAGATCGCCAATCAGATCCTCCATCAACTGCGCCATCTCAATCGTAAGCCCCGGCACGGAATGCTCCACCCGTCGTCGCACATCGTCCATGACTTTCTCGATGTCGCGGCGCGGCCCCGATTTGAGGCGGACGAAGAAATCGCCCTGGTTCGGTTCCGTGAGGGCGCCACCCAGTTGCGTACCCGTACGGCGAGAATAGGTTTGCACTTCCGGTGTGGCGCGGAGGATCACTGCCACCTGGTGGAGGAGCCGATCGGTCTCCGTAAGCGACATGCCGGGCGGCGCCACATAATCAAGAATAAAACCGCCTTCGTCCATATGGGGCATAAATCCGGAGCCTGTATGCTGAAAGCACAGCCAGCCGGCCAGAAGCAAAGGCGCAATTACGGCCACGATCAGCCACGGACGCGGCAAGGCGCGCTGCATGATCCACCGGTAGGCGCCCTGAGTGTGTTCCAGGAACGCGCCTCCTTCCTTCTGGTCGGCGTCCTTTTGCCGCAGCAGATGCAGCGACAAAAGTGGCACGGAGAGCCACGCCACGAGGAAGGAAACGATCAGGCTTGCGGCCATGGTTAGCGAGAGGGCCTTGAAAAACGCCCCCGTCACGCCCGTGAGAAACGCCAGCGGCGTGAAGATGATAATGGTGGAAGCCGACGAACCGGCCAGCGGCGATGTGAACTCCCCGGCGGCGGACATGACCCGTTCCCGGTAATGCCCGCTGCCGCCGCGCAACCGGCGAATGATATGCTCGATCATTACGACCATATCGTCCACGATCAGCGCCACGGCTGCCGCCATCCCGCCCAGCGTCATGATATTGAAACTCATGTGCAGCACCTTCAGCAGCAAGGTTGTGGTAGCCAGCACCATAGGCACGGTAATCACGGCAATCAGCATGACCTTGAGATTGCGCAAAAACAGCAGCAGGAGCAGGGCCGCGAAGATGACGCCGATGATGATCGCGTCGCGGACACTGCTTGCCGAGGAAACAATCAATTCGCTCTGATCATACCAATTGGCGATGTGTACGTCGGCAGGCAGACGGCGCTGCAAAGCGGCAAGCTTCGCTTTGATTTGGCCGGCGATGCTTACCGTGTTGCCGCCCGGCTGTTGATAGACCTGCAGAAGAACCGCGTCATGACCATCGGCGGTGACCCGAATCCATTGGGGTTTTGTCCCGCGGCTAACCGTCGCCACGTCTTCCAGGCGCACCAGACCATTCGCGCCGGAGCGCAGCACGGTCTGGCTGATTTGTGCCAGATCCCGGAATTGCGTATCTGAAATAATCAGATAGAGCTTGTTGTTTTCTTCGAGTTTGCCGACGGCGGTAATGATATTGGCCGCCGAGAGGGCTCCCGCCACGTTGTCAAGGCTCATACCGTAGGAATCAAGTTTAGCAGGGGAAACCAGCACCTGGAATTCTTCTTCTGCGCCGCCCTGGACCTCAATGCGCGACACGCCGTTTACGGTTGAAAGAACAGGTTGCATCTGATAGAGCGCCAGATCCCGCAAGTCAACGAGAGAGCGTTTGTCGGACGTCAGGCTGTAACCGAGTACCGGGAAAACTGTCGGATCCATCCGGCGGGCTTCAAAGGTCGTACCGGCGGGGAGCGAACTGCTGACCTTGTTGACCGCCGATTCCACCTGGAGCAGGGCCGCAACCATATCGCCGCCCCAGGCAAAATTGATGGAAATATCAGCGGCGCCGCGGCTCGTGGTGGATCGTACGTTGCGTACGCCGGGAACGGCGCGGACGGCCTGTTCGATAGGCCAGGTAACCTCGATGGCCATCCGCTCGGCGGGTCTGTCGCCGGCGTCAACGCTCACCACGACTCGGGGAAACTCAACATGGGGGAACAATGATACCGGCAGACTCAAACTGCTGATCAATCCCGCTACACTGAATGCCGCCAGGAGAAACAGGATGGAGCGATGGTGCGCTTGCACCCAGGCAGTAAACTTCATGGATTTTTCTCCACTTCCACCGCCATGCCGTCCGTAAGTTCGCTATTGCCGACAATGACCACCCGTGCGCCTGCCCGGAGCGTCTTGCTGATTACCTGTACGTTCCGGGGATTCTCCACGCCGAGCTTCACCACGTGTTTGACGGCGTGGCCCTTCTCGACCGTAAACAGGACGTACTGACCTTCTCCCGGAAATACCGCCGCCCGTGGCGCCACCAGCGTACTGTGTGCGGCAATGGCAATCCCCGCCCGAACGTACTCATTGAGGAGCAGTTGCGCAGCCGAGGCAGGGGCGACAAACACATCCACCAGGCGCGTCTGGGGGTTTACCTGACGTGTGATCAGGCGCACCTGTCCGACAGCGGTCCGGGTAGTCGGCGCGTCAACGGGAGAAAGGCGCACTTCCTGGCCCCTTTTCAAATAAGGCACGTCGGTGCTTTCGACGCCCAGCCGCACAACCAGTTGATTAGTACCGATCGTCTCGATGAGCGGGCTGCCGGCGGGAACAGTTTGTCCCGGTTGGCCGGTGGCCTGGCTGACTACGCCGTTGCTGTCGGCGCGGATCAACTGCGAGGTGCCAACGCCGCGCTTTTCCAGGCTCTGCACCCGCGCTTCGGCATCGTGCAGCCTTTGCTTAGCTTGCAGCAGATCGGGACGGGTTGCCAGTTTCAACTCCAGGCGTTGTTCCACCAGTTGCAGTGCTTGGGCGGCGCTTGTACGTTCGCTGCGGGCCTGGTCGTATTGCAGCAGCGTATCGGCACTGGGTTCAATCTCCAAGAGAGGTGTATTGGCCGCCACCACCTGACCGCCAGTGACGAATACCTTTCTGATACGGCACTCGAAGGGTATGCTATAGCTGTGGGCTTCACCCGGCGCGGCAACCACCGTCCCGTAGGAGGTGATAGTTTGGACAATTGTCTCGTTTCTCAGTACTGTCACTGCCACCTTGGCAATGGGAGCGGTTTCTTCAGAGGCGCTCTTTGCCTCTTCGGCAGCGACGGTGATTTTATTATTGTTCATATGCCAGGCGAAGCTTCCCACCGTCAGGGCTGCGAGGGCCGCGAGGCCAATCCAGAGTTTGTGTTTCATCTACACTACCTTTCCTTTATGGGCGCTGCTCCGGCAGCAGGGGGGGCAGAAAGGGCATCGAGGCGGTACAGCCCGCTCGCCAATTCCAGGGCGACGGAGGTTTGAATAAGTTCCTGTTTGAGGGATAGCAAATCGATCTCATTTTGTGTGAAGTTGTTCCAGGCCGTGTAGTAGCTCAGTACATCGGCCTGACCACTGCCAACCGCAGTCCGGTAGGTATTAACCAGCAGTTCCAGACCCGCGCGAGCCGCTGCCCTGTTCTTGAGCTGTTCGTTGAGCGCGCGGGCATTGTCCAACAGCCGGGCAATCTCGGCGCGCGCTTCAAAGACGCGATTGACATATTCATCAAAGAGCTTTTGCCGGGTAGCGCTCTCCCGGCTGATCGTCCCCTGGTTACGGTCAAACAGCGGCAGATTAATAGACACTCCCAAGCCGATGGTGCCAACGTTGGAGGCGTCGCTCTGGCGGTTGACTCCGATATTGAGCTTGGGAAATTGCGTGAGGATTTCGGCGCGCACCGTCTCTTCCTGGCTTTCATAGCCGCGATGCAGCGCCACGAGGTCGAGTCGGCGCTGTTCGAGATCCTGCAGGAGTTGCGATGCCGGCGGAGGATCCAGGCGGGCGGGCAGCTCAATGGCCGAGTGCAGGCGTATCGGTGTATCGGCAGATAACCCGATCGCCCGCTTCAGTTCCAACCGCTGCTGGTTTGCCTGCTTTTGCAGGTCAAGCAATGCGGTATGGGCTTGGGTGCTTGCGGTTTCGGCGGCCGCAAGATCCAATGCTGTCATTTGGCCGTCCCGGACTGCGCGACGGACCAAATCAAGGTTCTCCCGCAGCCGGCGCTCTATCTCAGCGGACAGGCGAACTTGGGATTCCAGGGCAACCAGGCGATAGACGGCGCTTTTCGCTGCCTCGGCCACCTGCCATTCCTGCCAGGCAATATCGAGGTCCACCGCCGCACGCTGCAACCCGGCAGCCTGCGTCCGCGCTGAGCGATCGATCAGCCGGGAAACATCCCAGTTCAGGCCGATTCCATAGGCGTTGACGGTACCGGCTGTGTTTCCGAAAGAGGGGGTGCTGAAATCAAAGGAAACTTGAGGGTTCGGCAATAAGCCTGCCTGCAACAACTGGGCGTCCGCCAGCCCCCGCTGATCACGAATGGCACGCAGGTTGGGATTGACAAGGACGGCAAGCACCGCTGCACTGTCAGGCGTCAATCCGTCCCTCTCATCCAACTCGACCGGTTTGAGAATAGGGTGTTTCAACTCTCGTGCTTGGATCCGAAGCGCCGTTTGCGGTGGAGGCGTAAGCGCCTGGTCAACGGTCTTGGCGTTCAGTGGCAGAGGAATGTAATGCTGGCAGCCGGAGAATCCCAATCCGAGCAGTAATGAACAAAAGAGCCTGAATCGATGCATCATGCTATGCTTCCTTGTCTCGTGCACCGGGGTTTGCCGTCGTGCCGGCAAGGATGGAAGGAGAGGAAAGCGCGACGGTCACGACGGTACCCTCCTGGAGTTTGCTGTTGATCCCAATATTTCCCCCGTGCATTTTTACGATTTCGCTGCAGATACTCAGACCCAACCCGGCGCCCCCGCTTCGTCTGGAACGGGATTTGTCCACCCGGTAAAAACGGTCGAAGACCTTCTCCAGATCCCCTTCCGGAATGCCTATCCCCGTATCCGCTATTTCCGTAACGATGAACGCGCTCTCTTTTCTGACGCTTATGTCGATTCTTCCGTCCGGGACGTTATATTTTATAGCGTTGTCCAAAATATTGACAAACATCTCCAGCAGCGCCTCCCTGTCTCCATGAACCGTATATTCCTTACCTGCCGGGATGTTGATGATGATCCCCTTTTTCCCGGCAATGGGGCGCAGCAGTTGCACCGACTTATCGATAATCCCGTTCAGACATATATCTTCCGTCCGCAAGGTAAATTTATCTGAGCTGAAGCGCGCTAATGCAAGAAGCTTCTCAATGATCAGCGACATCATCCTCGCGGCTTCCATAATGGCGGCAATGGCGGTTCTGTATTCCTGAGAGTCTCTGTCCTTTCTGAGAGTAACCTCTCCGTGACTGATGATGACCGTCAAGGGCGTTTTCAATTCATGGGATGCATCCGACACAAACTGCCTCTGGCGGGTGAATGCCCTCTCCAGACTGCCGAAGGTACGGTTAAAGGAAGCGGCGATGTTCTTTAATTCAGCGGGGATATTTTTATCCGCGATCCTCTCCGAGAGGTTTGACTCGGAGACCCTGTCTATCGCCCCGGAGATATCCTGAATCGGTTTGAGCGCCTTTTGGGCGATGAAGAATCCTCCCGCTGCCGAAATCGCCATAATGAAAAGTACCGAGACGGCCAGAACCAACCCGAAAGTGTGCAAGAGGGTTATTTTGTCCCGGATCGTCTCGGCGCACTGGATGACGATGCCGCGCCCGTTGCCTTCCCCGTCTTTGTGGATCGGGAAATTGATCTGTCTGACCGGGTTGCCTTGGAGAAGGACGGTCTGGAAAGTGGCAGGACGGGACTTGGGATCGTAGAGAAGTTCCCCCTCCCCCAACGATGCCGACTTTTCAAGGGTTATTCCGTTAAAGTAGCGGATTTGAAAGAAGTTCTTTGACTTTGGGGAACTGTATTCCCACATGATCTCATCGGAAAACTCAAATTCCGTTTCCTGATGGTCCTCATGGATGAGCGTTGCCAAGGCCTTTGTCCTGGAAAGAAGCGATGAATCAACGGAGGCATAAACGATCCTGCTGAGGCCGAAATAAAGGAATATCCCCATGAGGGACAGGGTGACGAGAAGGATAGACAAATAAAATATGACGATTCTTGCTTTTATGGAAGAAAGCATTTTATCCCTTCAGCATATATCCGGCGCCGCGCAAGGTATGGATCAGGTTCTTCTTGAACCCCCGGTCCACCTTATTGCGTATGCGGTTGATGAAGACGTCTATGACATTACTGTCCAGATCGAAATCGTGGTCGTAAAGATGTTCGGAAAGGGTCGTCCGGCTGAGCGCCTTGTTTCTATTCAGCGCCATATACTCCAAAAGGGCGTATTCCCGCGCGGAAAGCTGAACCCACCGGCCTCCACGCTGCACCTGATGGGTAGCCATGTCGATCGTGAGGTCTTCCACCCCAATTACGGAAGTCCTGACCTCGGAATCCCGCCTCAACAATGCCCGGATGCGCGCCAGCAGTTCCTCAAAAGAAAAGGGCTTCGTCAGATAGTCATCCGCGCCGCTGTCCAGCCCGGCGACCTTGTCCGGGACTGCGTCCCTGGCGGTCAGGAGCAAAACGGGGGTCTTGATTCCCGCCTTGCGGATCCTTTTGAGGATAGTTATTCCATCGATCAGGGGCAGCATGATATCGAGGATCATCAGGTCTGACGGCTCGTGTTCAGCCATGAACAGCCCCTCCTCGCCGTCGTAGGCAACATCCACCGCATACCCCTCCTCCTCAAGACCCTTCTTGATGATGTCCGCCAGGGATTTTTCATCTTCCACAACCAACAGGTGCATGATCTACTTTATCCCTTTTTCCTTTTGAAGGCAATGAACACGAAAACAGCGCCGATCAGGATCGGCTCGCCGAGCGCCACCGGCAGGATATTATGGAGGGGCGGAATTTCTTCCGCCCCCCAGGATGACTATCTTTTACCTCCTTCTTCATGCTCGTTTTCTGAATCTTCCGCGTTCTCATGGTCGTCGCCATCATTA